>Ga0182742_1000814_pt1 | contig 45320 bp, 42 predicted proteins | sample eDN5th37CBELigMG_FD_128880 | JGI IMG/M metagenome (GOLD analysis project Ga0182742, IMG submission 128880) | Enriched Miracle-Growth compost microbial communities from Emeryville, California, USA - eDNA 5th pass 37_C BE-Lig MG (version 2)... ... | reverse complement strand
TGGGGTGGGTACGCCGACGCTGCCCGCACCCGACCGTGGCGTGCGGACACCATCGTCAACGTGTGGTCCTCGACCAAGACCGTGACCGCGCTGGCCGGACTCATGCTGATCGATCGCGGTCTGATCGAACCCACGACGCCGGTCGCGCAGGTGTGGCCGGAGTTCGCCGCGAACGGCAAAGAGTCCGTGGAGTTTCGGCACCTGCTCAGCCACTCGTCGGGGTTGTCCGGCTGGGAGCGGATCGACCGCATCGAGGATCTCTACGACTGGGATTTGTCGACGGCCAGGCTGGCCGCTCAGGCGCCGTGGTGGGAACCAGGATCGGCGTCGGGATACCACGCGATGACCTTCGGCCACCTCGTCGGCGAGGTGGTGCGACGCGTCACGGGTCGCACCCTCAAGCAGTTCGTCGCCGACGAGATCGCCGCACCGCTGAACGCCGACTTCCAGATCGGCGCACGGCCGCAGGACGCGGAGCGCATCGCCGAGGTCGTCCCGGCCGACAACCCGATGGAGGGGCTTCCACCGGCGGAAACCTGGACCGAGCAGATGGTGAAAACCTTCGGCGGTTTCTTCCCCGATCCGGCGGCCGCCAACACCGACGCGTGGCGCGCGGCCGACTTCGGCGCGGTCAACGGGCACACTACTGCACGCGCGCTCGCGCGCATCCTGTCGTCGATCTCGTTGGGTGGCACGGTCGACGGAGTGCGCCTGCTGCGTCCCGAGACCGTGGAGAAGGTGTTCGAGGCGCAGATCGAGGGCCCTGACCTCGTCATCGCACGCCATCCGGTGAAGTGGGGCCTCGGATTCGGGTTACCGGAACCCACCACCCTTCCGCACATCCCGGACGGCAAGATCTGCCACTGGGGCGGATGGGGCGGTTCGTGGGAGACCATGAACCCCGACAAACGAGCCACCGTCGCCTACGTGATGAACAAGATGGGGTCGGGGCTGCTGGGTAGTGACCGTACCGAACGCTATTTCACGCTCATCTACGACGCGTTACGCTGATCAGCCGGCAAATCTCGTCGAAATCGACTGCTCGGGAACCTGATCCAGTTTCTCCGCGACCAAATTCAGCTTGGCTTTCATTCCGCTCGACCGCGCCGGCCCCGAGACGGCAGCGACGTTTTCGGCGACCACAGGACTGGCGCTCGCGGCCGCCACAGCCGCGCCCGCCTGCCTGTGTCACTCCCGGCCTACCGGGGCGCGACTGCCGCCCCAAAGTTCATCAGCCGTTGCATCTGCGCCGGACCGTGCTCGCGACGTGACTTTTGGAACAAAATCCAGGCTCCGACTGCCATCCTCGCCCACCGCGTATTCGGTGTAGAGAGTCTGGTCGAGCAGTTCGGACAGGTGCACAGTCCGCACCGACGATTCGAGCGTGAGATGCGGCGGCATATTGTCGCTGCCCGCACAGTACACATCGCACCCATGCCACAGGATCAACCGGCGCCCATCGGTCACCGCCACCTCTTGCCACAACGAGGTTCCCCAGTCGTATTCGATCGTGTTGTCACTGAGCACGAACGACGTGGCCGCATCAAGGTCGACAACACGTGCCAGGGCTTCGAGCGCGATGTCGGCATCGCGTGGCCGATCAGGACCGCATCCCGAAGGTGCTCATAGCGGGCCCAGTCGAATTTGTCAGACATGGGTCGCCATCAGCTTCCCGAACTGAAGGAGCCGCTCTCGACGGCGGCCGCTTCGCTTTCAAACACGTATGCTCGGCGCGGCTCAACGGCCGAAGTCAACTACCCAGCGGCCAGTTGACGGTAAAACCATGCCTAAGAACGAGTTCGGTCAGGACATCGAGGCGCTCAGCGAGCGGCCACAAGCGTATTCGGAACTGCTGGTGGGCGAAGAACGCGTAGTTGGCGGACTGTTGCGGAGTGGTGCGCGACCGGTAGACGATCGCGTCGAGGTCGGTCCACCAGCCGCGCGCGGCTTCGGCAAGACGTTGACAGGTGCCCCACACGGCGTCGTGTTGGCCGGTGCTGATCTGGTCGTCGACGTCGAGGGCGTCGAGGTTGCGCTCGGTGCGCAGGTCGAGTACGCGCATCGGGCGCCTGGTGACCAGCTCGCTCAGATAATGCCCAGCGTGGTCGGCGGGGATGACGAGCCCGGTGGCCCGGTAGCGCTCACGAAACGCCCCGACGAGATCCGCACCGGCATAACGGGTGCGGAAGGCCCCTGACGGCGGGTCGAAGCGGTGACGCGCTTCGGGGAAGCCATGCCAGTCCCACTCGTCGGGCGCGGCAGCTTCGACCCGCCACATCGTGGTGCCCGGCTGTACCGTTCGGCTCCGCAGCCCGCGGGGCCGGGTTGCGGGCAGCGGGTTGTGATAGCCGGGGAGGAGGTCAGGCACCGAGCGCGGTGAGGACTCGCCAAGCCGGCGCGGCGGTCGCCGCGTGATCGAGCGCCTCCACGATTGAGGCACCGTCCAGGTCGTCCCGTTGCAACCGCATGATGCGGTCCGCTGCGACGGCGTCATCGGTGAAGTTCGCCAGCAGCTCGAGGATGCGCGGCAGGTCGGCGCGGAGCCGTCCGCCGTCGAACTGCCACGCCGGGAACCAGGTCTTGTTACCCACCGCGGCGCCGATCAGCCGTTTGCGCGTGCGGAGCCGATGCACTGCCTGCGGTGTCGCGTATCCGAGTCGTTCTTGCACATCGGCGGTCGACAGCGCGCCGTCGATGAACTCCTCGATCAGAGCAGTCCGGCGCTGGTCGTTGAGGGCGCGCGCGGCCGAGCGTTCCAAGGTGCCCTGCGGGCCCGTCGGTGCGTCTCGCAGGGCGTCGAGGACCCGCACAAAACGCGCGTCGCGACGGGCCCGGGCCTCGATGTCTCGGACCAGCGGGGTTACGGCTGCGGTCATGAGACCAACAGTACCCGTCACGAGATCGAGTTGAAACAATTGAAACACCGCGCGGCTCGGAGCTGGCACTGCACCCCAGGGCGTGTACAAGCTGAGGTGCGCCGACCTGTGGCCCCTCCCGCGAGTAAAGGTCGGCGGAGGTCACCACTTGTTGTGATCGGTAGCACTTGTCATGGGTCATTATGGACAGACAGATTGGGGTCGCACACCCCGCTGACGGCGAGTGAGCTGGTCGGAACAACGACAACCACGACCGCACCGTGGCGATTCCTCACCCGCCGGGAAGGGACGCGACATGCGCCAGCACCACCCGACGGGCTCGAAACCCACCGACTCGGCAACCATTTGGGCCACGCTCGCTACATCATCGCCGGCCCGTGTCGCCCGTCCTCGCGATGTTCCCCGCCCGGAGTCGGTCGAGGAAGTCGCTGGGTGGGCGGGCAGCGAGGATCTGCGCCGCACTGAGCTGGTCTACGCGCCGGTGTTCTGGGTGCTCCTCCCCCTCGCCGCCATCGCGTTCCTTACCCATCAGGCGATCACGGACCCGACGGGTGCGGGGTGGAGCATCACGATCAACGGCGCGAGCCGCGACTCCTGGCCGGTCTGGGTGCCGTGGCTCGCGTGGATCGGCGTCAGTGTCTGGCTGCTCATCGCTGTCGGCGTCCTGCTCCTGCGCCTCAGCATCCTCCGAGATCTGCGGGACCAGAACGAGTGGATTTTCGAGCACGGCGTCGCGCACTCGATCCACCGTGCATCGGTGGATTACGAAGGCGAAGCGAGCTGGTCGACTTACATCGCCCTCGACCACCGCCTCGATGACCGGCAGGCCGCACGGATCCACGCCGCGTTCGAGCAGTGGCTCTCGCAGGCAGGACTGCCGCCATCGGGCTCGAAGCCGATCGCCTCGACGACACTGTTCGGTGCGCAGGCGAAGGGGGGCTACTTCATCCTCCACCTGCCGGTATCCCAGACGGCCGGCGCCACCGCCGAACACGAGTGGATGCTCATCACCGAGCCACAGGCCGACGAGAGCGATGTGATCGTCACGCCGGTGCCTGTCCCGAAACGACTGCAGAAGATCCGCCGCGAGCTCCGTCGGAGAGCAGAACGCAGGGGCACGTCATGAGCGGGTTCCGGATGATCACGCTGCGGAGCCTGACCGGCCCTGGTCCGCAAACCAGGGAATGGATGGCTCGGGCACGTACCCCGGAGACTCGTGCAGAGATTCGTCGGTGGTCACGGTGGGAGACGACGTCGGCGTGCCTTCTACTTGTCGGCGCGGCCTGCGGAGTCGCGACGCCACTGAGCGGTCTGGGGCTCGCCGCCTGGCATGTCGTCCACGGCGACGCCCCGTGGCTGTGGTGGCTCCTCGGATCCCTCGCGATCACAGCGCTTTTCCTGGTGGCCGGTTCGTGGCTGGGCTCCTACTCAAGCGACCGACGTTTGACGGTGCTCTATGCCGACGGACACGTCTCTATCGGGCGTCTCGACAAGGTCATCACCCAGCCGGGCGGCGGTGATGAGCAGACCAGCTACGACTTCGCCATCAGCGCAGAACTCTCCGATGGCGTCGTCCTGCACCGCGAGCTGCACTGGGGCGAGGACAGCAGCCTGCTCTACCCAGAGCGTTGGGTCCGCCGCACGATCCGGTTCCGCCACAACACCCTCGATCCGAATAACCTCGGGGATGTGCTGTTTGACGGCTGGGTGAGCGCGGACAACGGAGGCGCTCGTGACCGATGAGTACGCAGAGTTCTGGGCCAGCCGGACGAACACATCACGGACCCTGGCACGGATCCGCCTTCTATCAAGACTCGATGAGGCGAAGTTCGCAGACGGGCACTGTTCGGTCGGGGTGATCGACGCCGTCATGTCCAGAGAAGGCACTGACGGGCAACGTTTCACCACGACCCGCTACACGCTCACGGTGACGGCTGTACTCCCCGAAGCGACCACGATCCGCCGCCATATCGACTGGGGTGTCGGCGACTCGCGGGGTCGCGACAACACCTGGGCGGGGCGGCGGATCAGTTTCCGCCACAACTCCCGAGACCCGGACGACCTCGCCGACGAGCAGGCCGCCGGTCGGCCCGACGGTGATGCGGAGCGATCATGACCGGCAACGATCACAAGGAGCCGCTGCTCGTACGTACCGCAGAGAAGCTACTCGTCGGCTCGGGACCGCAGGCACCGTTCCTCGTCCGCCACGACTGGGCGATCCCGGCCATCGTGTTCGGCGGATGCGGCCTCTTCATGGTCCTAGCGCTGATCGCGAGTTTTCAGGGATGGGGCCCGGTGCTGATGTGGATCGTCATCGGGATCGGCGCGCTCTGCGTCGTACTGACGGTGCCCACGTTCGTCCAGATGTTCCGAGCAACCCGCGGTCCGCTGCCCGCGCTCGACCGGACCCCGCGAACAGCCAGGGTGGTCCTGCACGCAGACGACGCCGAGGGTGGGCAGACGATCCTCGTCGAATATCGCGATGCCGCAGGGGAAGGGCACGACGCGCAGCTCGCCGATGTCATCCACGAGTCTTGGGAAAAGCGGTTCTCTCCCGGCTCACGGTGGCAGGTCTACGCGTTCCGCGACCCCGAGCTCACCGACACTGTCGTGTTTCTCACCGAGGTCCACGACGATGTCTGGCGCGACGGGTGGAAGCTCGACGGGGTCCGCATCGGCGGCGAAGGCGGACCGGTCAAACCCGGCCCAGGATCCCCGTTCCTGCGTACAGGCTCGAAGTGGGAGTTCGCGTCATGACCGCCACACCGCAGAGCCGCCAACCACAGCGGAAGCAGGGATCCGACGGTTCGATCTGGACCGACGGGGGAACCTGGTTCGGGCTGTTCCTTATCAGCTCGGTCCTGCTGGGCTGGGGCATCTTGTCCTTGCCGTTCGACGGGGTCGTCCGCGGCGTGATGCTGTTCTTCGCCGTTATCGTGGCCGCGGTCGCCTGCGGCGTCGGGTGGCTCGAGACGATGTCGAACATGCCACTGCCTGCGCTGGACCACACCCCCCGCGTGGCACGTGTACGCGAGATCCGCGATGGGACCAACCCGACACCACAGCGGAAGCGGAGACGAAAAAGGTCATCGTCGATTACGACGGAGCCGACGGGAAGACACACACAGCCTGGCTGGGCGATCTCATCAACGAGGCGTCGATCAACCGGTTCACTCCCAAGAGTCTGTGGCAGGTGTACGCCTTCGCCAACCCAGACCTCGCCGACACCATGGTCCTGCTCACCGAAAGGCATGACGACGTGTGGCGCGGCGGCTTCATGATCACGGGTCTGCACGGCGATTTCGCATTCTCCGAAATTCGGCAGTCGGCACCAGGATCGCCGTTCCTCGATGGAAAGCGCAGGTTCGCCTCATGAACCGCCGCACCACAGCGTGGATGGCCCTGGCGCGGACGCCCGAGACCCGGGCACGGATCCGCCGGTGGGCGTTACTCAAGCGCGTCTTCTTCGGGCTGGCCGGCCTGGGTTCGACGGCGTCGGTGACCATCATCGTCGTGGCGGCGATCCGCGAATTCCTCGGGGAGCCGGCCCCGTGGTGGGTCTTCCTCGCAGCCCTCGCTGTACTCGTGGTTTCGATCCTCCCGTGGTGCCTCGCCTCGTTAAGGCTCGACGTCGCTCGGTATGCCGACGGCGAGGAAACTGTCGGCACCATCACCAAGATCGTCGTCGATGAGGACACGGATCCAGAGGCGTTGCCCGCATACGACATCACGATCGCAGCCAGGCTTCCCGCTGGGGGCATCCATCGCACCTGCCGAGTGTCTGAGCGCACGGCGCCGAAGCCTGGACAGAGGGTCCGGTTCCGCCACAACACCGGTGATCCGGACGACCTTGAGGATGTGCTGTTCCTCGGATTCGTCGATGCGCCGAACACCGCACAGCGAGGAACGATGAATCCATGACCGAACGACACGCCGAGAAAAAGCCGCCCCTGTTGCGGCGGGTGTGGGAGGCGATCATCGGTGAGTTCACTCCGCCGTCGACGCCGCGCCCGACCCCGAGTGAGGCGGAGTTCGCCGAGGGATATCTTGCGGTCGGAATGATCAATGACGCGATCGAGGACGGCCCTGGTGGCGACGTGCAGGGGCCTGACAAGCTCGTCATCAGCGCCGACATCCCCGGGCACGGAACCATCTACCGAACGAGGTCATGCCCGCTGTCGATGCCCGGCAGCGGCCTAAAACTCATCGGACACAGTATTCGATTCCGCCACACCACTTTCGACCCGGACTACAGCAACGACATCCAGGTGACACGGTGGCCACCCGAGGTCAGGAAGGCCCTGGAGCCGGTCCGCTACGAGGGCCCGGGTGCTCTGCGTGCGCGCGCGTGGGGCTTGCTCGCCGGTTGCAACTTCCTCGTCATGTGGGCCGGGATCGCGCTCACACCGATCCTGCTGTGCGGCATCATCTTCGGCGGCGACATGTTCACCGACCTCCCCGCGTGGTTCCACCCCGGCGTCGCGCTCGCATCGAGCGTCGGCGCGGTACCGCTGGGGTTGTTTCTGGTCGCCGTCTGCAACGTGCACAGAGATGCCGCACTCTCCCGCACCAGATCCCGGAGGAGCCCGGGACATGAAACGCGCAGTTCGTCGAGCGGGATCGCCGACGATGAGCCTTGCGGCTAGAGCAGCTGCTCGGGCAGCGGGCCGCTGACATCGACGAACGGCCCCATCACCCGTTCGAAGACCCCGGTGTCGACTTCGTCACCGGCGAGGTCGCGCATCAGGGCGGCGACGCCGAGCGTCCAGAACGGTCGCAGGTCGATGCCGGGCCCCTGCGGAGCAACGTGGTCGAGGTGCAAGACGAAGGCCCCAACTTGTTTGCGCAGATCGTCGGGAATCCTCGGCCCCCAGGAGTACAGCCGTTCCTCTGCTCGTTCCCAACCGTTGCCGTCGCTGCGGATGCCGTCCAGGACAGCGCGCGCTTCAAGCGTGCTCAACAGGCCAAGCCGGAAACAGACGGCGTCCCAGGCGGGATGGGCCGCTGATACGGTCGGTTCCATCAGGTTCGCGAGTTCGGCCGCGGAGGGCGGCGGGTACCGCGCCGCCAGGGCGCTCGTGCGCAGATTCCGGGCGTCCCGGATCGCCTGCAGATCGGCAGGCACGAGCGGCAAATCGGGGCCGCACGGCGGTTCGAGCAGGACCACACGTCCGGGGTCGGCCGCGTCAACAATCACTGGGACGTGCCAGCGCATGACCAGCCCCGTGAAGCTGCCGGGATCGGTGCCGCTACGCACCTCCGCTCGGTATGAGGCTCGGCCCGGCGGCTGAACCTCAACCACCGCCGAGCTGCGATCGGATTCGAGCACCAGAGCCCGTGCGTACAGGGGCTCGACGAGGTCTGGTGCGCCGACATCTGCGGGCAACGGGGCGCCGACTTCAGGCCCAGACGAGGACATCCCACGCAGTCGATCCATCCAGCCCACGGGGCGACCTTAACTGACGGCGCCGGCGTGGGCCGTTTGCGTCCTGTCCGGTTGGTGACCCGAGTTCGGTACGCGGCGCGTGGCCTCACGCGCCGCGTATCGCATTGCGGTGGCACCATGGGTGGGCGTGACGTCCATGGATCGCCCGACACCGCCCCTCAACGCCGACGAACGCACCACGTTGGAAGGTTGGTTGGACTTCTACCGCGCGACCTTGACCGCCAAGTGCGAAGGCCTTACCGACGAGCAGGTCCGCGCCGCCTCGGTGGACCCATCACAGATGACGCTGTTGGGCTTGGTGCAGCATGCGGCTGAGGTGGAGCGGAACTGGTTCCGCCGGGTTCTGACGGGCGAACGAGTGCCCGGTATTTTCGGATCCGCCCCGCACCCCGAGGCCACGACGGCGGGTTCGAGATCTCGCCGGAATCGTCCTATCGCGCGGCTGTCGCGATCTGGCAGGACGAAATAGGGCATGCGCGCGCCAACACCGCAGAACGTGAACTCGATGACACCAGCGCCTTCATGGGGACAGAGGTCAGCTTGCGGTGGATTTTCGTCCACATGATCGCCGAGTACGCCCGCCACTGCGGGCACGCCGACCTGATTCGTGAACGCATCGACGGCGAGACCGGGGTTTGAGTTCACGCCGACTGCGCGACGAGGGTCCGAGCGACCGCCTCGATGAACTCCTGGGTGGAGTCATAGCCCACACTCACCATGCGGAGAACTCCTGCGTACGTGGTGATTCCGATGGTCACGTGATCTGCGATCTGGGTTTCGAGAACTGGGGCCCACAGAGCGGTTGGACGCAACGGACCGCTCGATTCGAGATCCTGAACACCCAAATTCGAGATCAGCATCTCGAACGCCATCACCTTGGTGAAGAGATGCTCGGCGGTGGATGGGTCGGCGCCGACCCACATGGCCTGCTGGGTACCGGCCGACGAGGTCAGCACCCCGGGTACTGATCGTGCGATGGCGAGTTCGGCAGTGAGAGTTCGCGCCTGGTCCCAGAATGACGTACCGTCCCACGGCGCCATCCCGGTCACGGCCGAGCTGAGGTAGACCGCCACGTCACCTCCGGCCCGGACCAGATCCCGCAGATTGATGGGACTCATCACCCGGACGAATTCCTCGGCCCGCATGTCGCTACGGACGCGGGAGGCGGCCGTGACGATCGCCGCGTGCACCGTCGCATGCTCCGCACGGCACCGGTTCACCAGCGCCGAGGTGTGCTCAGCGGGTACCTCCGCGGCGTGCACGGTGGTCGGGGTGCCGTCGAATCTTCTGACCGACATCGGCCGCGCCATGCGGGCGTCCGGCTCCGGTGGTGTCAGCACCGACCAGTTCTGCACGGGCCCGAAAGCCGTCTCCAGCATGCTCTTTTGGGACGGCGGCACGGGAAGCACCGGCAGCGCCTCACCGTTGAGCACCGCAAGAACGTCCTTGAGGGCCTTGAGCGTCGCGATCCCGTCGCCGACCGTGTGGTCGAAGGTGAGGATCAGCGCCGATCGGCCGGCGTTCGTCAACAGAACCGCGCGCATCAACGGCGCGATCGACCTGTCGATGGGTTCCACGAAATCTTCGATCGCGACGGCCTGCCAGCCCGAGTTCGTGATCACGCGCAGCGGTACCGGCGCGGGTTCTTCGACTCGACAGAAATCGAGGTGCCCGTCCGGCCGATCCTCGACATGAACCTGCAAAAGGGGGTGGCGCCTCTGTACATGGTCGAGTGCGAAACGCACCGCGTGCTCGTCGAGTACGACATCGAACTCGGCACACACCATGAAACGCAGGGGATTTCGCTCGCCATATCGGTACATGACCCGCTCCATCGCATCTACCGGACGTACCAGTTCGGCGGTCGCGACCGTGTCTGCAAAACCCATTGCGGCATCCCCTCTTTCGCTTCATCGGCGAGCTTAGGAATCGCGGCGGGACCTGGCATGGGTCTGAGAGTCCTAGGTTTCAACGTCCTGGGTGCCATAGACACTGGTATGACGCCACCTCACCGACGGGCCCACCCGAGACTGGGAGATGACGAGAGTTCTTGTCAGCAACAACCCGATCATTGGATGGATATGACCTCGGCACACCCTTTTCGGCGAAACACACCTGAACTTTCCCGACGCGATGCGATACGCCGAGCGGGTCTGCTGGGAATCGGTGCATCGGGACTCGCCGCGCTACTGGCGGCGTGCGGGCTGGGGCGCGACGACACGGACCCGCCCGCGACAACCGCGCCGGCCGGCGGGCACACGCGACAAATTTTCGCCGACCGGATGCATGTGCTCGACGGCGGAACCGCTCACGTCACCGATATCTCCCAATGGTCCCCAGGCGTCAACGAGGGTCAGAGCGCAACATTCAGCAACAACGTCTACCTCATCGAGCACGGCGATGAATGGATGGTGTGGGACACCGGCCTCGACGAGAATCTGATCGATGTTCCCGGTGGCGAAGTCGTCGCCCACGACGTCCGTGGTGTGGTGACACGTCGACTCAGCGACCAGTTCAGCGAGTTGGGCGTAGACCCGGCAGCGGTGAACCACATCGCATTCTCCCACGCCCATTTCGATCACGTCGGGAACAGTCGGATGTTCCCCTCTGCCACGTGGTACGTACAGCGCGATGAGCACGCGGCGATGTTCGGCGACAGTTTCGCCGATTACGGCTTCATCCCAGACTTGTACGCCACGATGGCCGACAACCCGACAGTCCTCCTCGACGGAGACCACGACGTGTTCGGCGACGGCACGGTGGTCGTACTGGACACCGCGGGACACACACCGGGACACCAATCGCTACTGGTACACCTGCGAGGTGCAGGCACATTGTTGCTCAGCGGCGACGTCGCGCACTTCTGTGACAACTTCCGGCATCGGCGCGTTCCCACATTCAATGCCGACCACGACCGGTCACGCGCCTCGATGGACAGAGTCGACGAATTGATCCGCACCGAGAACGCGACATTGCTGATCAACCACGACGCACGGCAGAATGCCCTGATAAGGCAAGCCCCGCATGCGATCGAGTGACGGTCGCGCGATCAAATGCTGCCGGGCATCCCCGGCACACCCGCAGACGCCGGCGGCGGCGTAGGGGGTGGCATCCGAGGTAGCGAGGGGCACCGCGGCAGCCCGTCGGTGTTGATGCTGCCCGGCAGGCCGCTACCGATGGGCGGCGGTGTGTCCGCCTTTGGGTTCCTCTCCTGCGAGCGCTGCACGCGCCTTCCGTCGACGGACCATGAACTTCTCCAACTCGACCACTCCGAACACAGGTGCACCGACAGCGGCGGCCTTGATCCAGTCGACGTATCCGAGCGGTGTGGATCCGAACACCGCGTTCATCGCCGGGGCGTAGGTGAACACGAGCTGGAGTGCCGTACAGGCAACCACGGTCGCGAAAGCGATCTTGTTGCCGAACAACCCGATCCTGTTGAGGACAGGTTCGAGGAGGAAGCGATTGTTGAGAAGATAGAACATCTCGGCGGCCACGATCGCGTTGACCGCCATCGTGCGTGCGGTCTCGACGCTTGTGCCCGAACGCAACTCCCAGAGAAACATGCCGAGTGCTCCGCCTGCCATCAGCACCGAGACGAGTAGGACTCGCCAAGCGAAGTGTCGCGACAGCAGACTCTCACTCGGGGCGCGGGGTTTGCGGCGCATCACACCGGCCTCCGGCGGCTCGAAGGCAAGCGCCAGACCGAGTGTGCTGGAGGTGACGAGGTTGATCCACAGCACCTGTGCGGGAGTCAACGGCAGGGTGAACTGGAAGAGAATGGCCGCAATCACGACCAACGCTTCTCCTCCGTTGGTGGGCAACATGAACAAGACGAATTTCCGGATGTTGTCGTAGACGGTGCGCCCTTCTGACACCGCGGCAGCAATGGTGGCGAAGTTGTCGTCCGCCAGCACCATGTCCGCAGCCTCCTTCGCCGCTTCGGTGCCTCGACAACCCATCGCAATACCGACGTCTGCTTTCTTCAGTGCCGGCGAGTCGTTGACGCCGTCACCGGTCATGGCCACCACTTCACCGCCGGCTTGAAGGGCTCGCACCAGGCGAAGTTTGTGCTCCGGGCTGGCACGCGCGAAGATATCCCGTTCTTGCACAACCGTTTGCAGATCTGTGTCGTTCAGCGAGGCAATCTCGGAACCGATCACCGCCGGCTTCCCGATGCCGATGCCGAGCTGCGCCCCGATCTCACGAGCGGTCGCCGCATGGTCGCCGGTGATCATTTTCACCCGGATACCTGCGCGGTGACACTCTCGCACGGCGGCCGCAACCTCAGGACGCAACGCGTCGATGATGCCCACCAGACCCAACATGGTGAATCCCGAATCGAGGTCGGCGATGTCGAGGGTGCCGGCATTTCGTGGAGCTCCGCACCGACGGGCGATCGCAAGAACCCGTAACCCCTGCGCTGCGGTGGTCGCAGCCATGCGCTGCCAGTAAAGCCGGTCTAGAGGCTCCTCGCCGTGGGGAGACCGCTGACTGTCACAGATGTCCAGGACGCGCTCGGGTGCGCCTTTGACCACGATCAGCGGGGTGCGGTCGACATCGCTGTGCAGAGTGCCCATGATCCGGTTTTCCGACGCGAATGGCACGGTGGCGACCCGCGGATGTGAGACCGTCTCGCGGTCGTGATCGAGACCGGCCTTCTTGGCCACCACGAGCAGCGCTGCCTCGGTCGGGTCGCCCGTGATCACCCAGACCTCATCCTCTACGTCGAGAGATGCGTCGTTGCAAAGCGAAGCAGCCAGGAGGGCTTCCATGAGGGCCGGATAGCGGGAGGGATCGATCACCCGTCCGTCGATGCTGAAATCACCCACAGGCGCATATCCGACGCCTCCGACGTCTATGTCGTGGCCTCCGCAGACCACTCGCTGGACCGTCATCTCGTTGCTGGTGAGCGTGCCCGTCTTGTCCGTGCATATGACCGTCACCGAGCCGAGCGCCTCGACGGCCGGCAGCCGGCACACGATGGCGCGTCGCCGCGACATACGCTGGACCCCGATCGCCAAGGTGACCGTCATGATGGCCGGGAGCCCTTCCGGGATCGCCGATGCGGCCAGAGCCACTGTCATCATGAACATCTCCGTGAGGGTCTCCCCTCGCCAGATCACCCCCAGCGCGTAGGTGGCGGCACTGAGCAACAGGATCACAACCGCCAGCACCCGACCGAACCGGCTGATCTGACGCAACAGCGGAGTTGCCGTCGGTGCAACTCCGGTGAGCAGGTGGTTGATTCGCCCAAGTTCGGTCTGGGCACCCGTGCCAACGACAACTCCGGTGGCCTGGCCGTGGATGGCAAGCGTTCCCGAATACGCCATGCTTCGTCGGTCCGGTAGCGAGGTATCTTCGTCGTCCACGCCGATGGTCTTCCAGACCGGTGCAGACTCGCCCGTCAGCGGGGCCTCGTCGACCTGTAGTCCGTCGACACCGATCAATCGGAGGTCGGCGGGGATGCGATCGCCTGCCGCCAACTGAACGACGTCTCCGGGAACGAGCTCGACCGCCTCGACGTCCAGTGTCCGACCGTTGCGAGTCACCGTTGCGTGTGGTGACATCATCGCCCGGATGGCATCCAGGGCTGCCTGGGCTCTGCCTTCCTGAACGTAGGCGATGACGACGTTGATGAGGACCGCGGCGAACAACACCGCGGCGTCGACCCAGTGCTGAAGCACCGCAGTCACAATCGCGGCGCAGGACATCACATAGATGAGCACATTGTGGAATTGACGAATGAACGGCACCAATGCGCTCTGTTTCCGGACTGCGGCGAGTCTGTTCCAACCATGAACGGCGCGACGCCGCTCCACCTCACTGTCGGTGAGACCGCTCCTGCCGGCGCCGAGGGCGTCGAGCACTTCGTCGGGTTGCATTGTGTGCCAATTGTTCTCGTTGGAATTCCCTCCAGCGTCTGCCGGCCGTCGCACGAAAGTCCGTGGTCTGCTACACACATCGACTCCTCTACACATCGCGCACAGCCTCGTGCAAGCCGGCCTCGCGCAAAATGACCGCCACAACATCAGGCACGGCCCCCGCGACCGCGTCCGTCATCCCGAATCCGTACCCGACATCGACCACATCCACGGTCAAGACGATGAGCCGACCCGGTGACTGCCCGAGGGCCTCTCCCAGCCGATACGCCCCGGCTAAACCGAGTGCGTGGGAGCTCACGCCGCCCAAATCGCGGGGCAGGTCGGCCGGCGTCCACCGGCGGACCGTGCCGGGAGTCGCAGAAGGCGAGACCGCGGCGTCGACGGCGATGACGGTCGGTACCCCCGCCCACGCGTCGAGCAACTCCCCTGGGTCACCTGAGGTCACCATCGCCTCGACACCGGGCAACCGCCGTTGGGCGATCTCGTGCACGGCGGCGATACCGACCCCGTCGTCGCGACGGGCCTCGTTGCCGATTCCGATGACCAGTACCGTCATCCGCGGTCCAGGGTAAGTGTGAGGAAATGGGTTGCGCATGAGATGCACGGATCATGGTTGCGAATGGCCCGCTCGCACAGTTGCGTCAGTTCTGCGTCGTCGCGATCCAGGTTCGCCGCGACCAGTACGGCGAGTTCGTGCTCGATGGCCGCCTGGTTCTGGGCGGTGGGTGGGATCAGCGTGGCGGTCCGGACCAGACCGTCGTGGCCGATCTCATAACGGTGATAGAGCAGGCCGCGTGGCGCCTCGCTCACACCGTGCCCGACTCCGGCGCGGGCCGGTACCTCCACGAACGGTCGGGGCGGCTCCTGGTATTCGGCGATGATTCGCAGCGCTTCTTCGATCGCGAAGACCACCTCGACAGCACGTACGACGATGCTCCGGAACGGGTTTCGGCATTGTGCGCCGAGCCCGGCCGAGGTGGCGGCTTCACGCGCGATCGGTGGCAGGTGGGCAGAGTTCAGTGAGTACCGGGCCAGCGGCCCGGTGAGGTAGCGCCCATCGTCCAAGGCAGCGTGCAGCGCGGTCGAGTGCGGCACTTGCGCCTCGCCGACGTGAGTGGTGAAGTCGGCGAGCGGAAATGACGGGCCGGCACTTCGGACGATCGCGCCGCTCTCGATCGGATAAGCGTCGGCGGTGCCGAGTGCCAGGAACTCGTGATCGAAAACGACATCGGGACAGTCGAGATCGGCGACTTCACGAACCGTGTACAGCGCGTCGTCGAGACTTTTGCGCAACAACGCGGCGAGAGATTTGAGGTCCCCTGGCTTCGGCGCCGAGTAGAACCCGCCGAGACGCACGTTGACCGGGTGGATGGCACGTCCACCGATCTGCTCCATGATCCTGTTCCCGGTCTTCTTCAGTGACAATCCGCGTTCGACCAACTCGGGATGCTCCCTCGCCAGGCTGATGCCGTCGGGATGACCCAGGAAGTCCGGAAGGTGCAGCAGGAAGATGTGCAACGCGTGACTGTGGATCCACTCGCCGCAGTACAGCAACCGGCGCAGTTGCACGATTTCCGGGTCCACCGTCACGCCGCAGGCATCTTCGATGGCATTGCACGCACTCACCTGGTACGCCACAGGGCAGATCCCGCAGACCCGCGCGGTCAGGTCGGGCGGTTCGGTATGAGCCCTTCCACGCAGGAACGCCTCGAAGAACCGCGGCGGCTCGTAGATGTTCAGCTGTGTCCCCACCACGGCGCCGTCGCGCAGCGTGACGTGCAGTGCGCCTTCACCTTCCACGCGGGCCAGGGCGCCGACCGACAACGTGCGTACCTCGGGGTTCACCGGTCGTTCCGCTCGGCATCGAAACGTGTGACGTTGAACGTCGAGAACACCCTGTCGACCTCGCCGTCGGTCATCCCGTCGCGGCGCAACAACGGGATGAGTGCTGCGGAGTTCGGCGTGGCTGCCGGCCCGAAACATCCATAGCAGCCGCGATGACACGACGGGCACAGCGCACCGCACCCGGCGTGGGTGACGGGCCCCAGGCACGGTATGGATTCGGCCACCAGAACACACGTGATACCACGAAGCTTGCATTCGGCGCACACGGTCTTGGCCGGTAGCCGGGGTTTGCGTCCGATGAGGAGGGCTGCGAGTGTGTCCAGCAACTGGCCGCGGTCGATCGGACACCCTTGCAGTTGGTAGTCGACGCGCACATGCGCAGCGGGCGGTGTCGAGGTCGCGAGCGTCTCGATGTAGCCGGGTTGCGCGTAGACCACCGACAGGTACTCGTCGATGTCAGACATGTTGCGCAGCGCCTGGATTCCCCCGGCTGTCGCGCAGGCCCCGATGGTCACCAGGATCTTCGACTGCTCACGGATCTCCCTGATCCGTCGTTCGTCGGCAGGCGTGGTGATCGAGCCCTCGACCAGGGAGATGTCGTAGGGCCCGCCGGTGAACGCACTGGACGCTTCGAGGAACGTGGCGATCCGGACCTCGCCGGCGAGGGTCAGCAGTTCGTCCTCGCAGTCGAGCAACGTCAACTGGCAACCGTCACAGGAGGCGAATTTCCATACCGCCAGGGATGGCACGCTCATCTACAACTCCTTCACCGCGAGCAGGGGATCCGCCACGTCGTAGCCGACCACCGGACCGTCGCGACACAGCAGCAGTGGCCCCAGTTGACAGTGCCCACACCATCCGATGCCGCATTGCATGTTGCGCTCCAGGGACACGCGAATGTCACTGGCCCGCAAACCTTTCCCCATCAACACTTCAGCACTGGCGCGCATCATGGGTTCCGGGCCGCACAGGTACGCCGTTGTGCGCTCAGGCCGGACCGGCAACCGGCGCAACGGTTCGGTGACGAATCCGACCTCGCCCGGCCAGCCCTGTACCGGTATGTCGACGGTCAGGTGCACATCGATCGACCCGCGAGAACTCCACTGCCGCAGTTCCGGGGTGAAGAGGAAATCGTCGCGCGAGCGGGCACCGGCGATCACGGTCACTTGCCCGTACATGTGGCGACAGGCGAGCACATCGACGATGACCGGTCGCAGCGGCGCGAGGCCCACACCACCTGCGACGATCACCAGTTCCCGGCCTGTGGCCACTTCATGACCCCAGCCCGTCCCGAAAGGCCCACGCAAGCCGACGAGACTGCCGACGGCAGCGTCCCGCAGCGCGGTGCTGACGGCTCCCACCGCGCGCACCGTGTGCGCGACGGTGGTCTCGGGTTCCGGCGAGATGCCGCTGACCGACACTGCGATCTCACCGATCCCGAAGGCGTACATCATCATGAACTCTCCGGGCCGCGGGGTCCTCAGCGCACCATTGACGGGGTCCAGGAAGAGCGTTGCCGAATCGCGGTTCTCGACGACGCGCTCGCGAACCCGGTACGGCACGGGTTCCATCGGCGCAGCGAGTTCAGCCGTCATGGTCACCGGCCAGATCGGCGAGGGTGGCCATCTCTTCGGTGATGTCGATTCCGGTGGGGCACCAGGCGATACATCGCCCGCATCCCACGCATCCGGTGGTGCCGAACTGATCGTGCCACGTGCCGAGCTTGTGGGTGATCCAGTGCCGGTATCGCGACGGTGCGGACTGCCGGACAGTGCCCTCGTGGATGAACGTGAAGTCCATCTCGAAACAGGATGCCCAGTTCATCCACCGCTCGGCATGCTCGCCGGTGAGATCGGTGACGTCCTCGACGCTCGTGCAGAAGCATGTCGGACACACCATCGTGCAGTTGCCGCACGTCAGGCACTGGCTTGCTACCTCGTTCCAATGAGGTGACTCACGGGACTCGATCAGCAGTTCACGAAGGTCACCGTCGGGCATCGCGCGGCCCATGTGTTCGGCGGCGGCGGCGATCGCGGTTTCCGCGGAGTCGATCTCAGCCTGCACGGCCGCGCGATGTGGCAACGTGTCGAGAACCTCTTCCCCTTCGTCGCTGCCGGTCTCGACGAGGTAGTGAGGGCCGTCACCGTCGAGGCGTTCCGTGAGGGCCAGGTCGTACCCCGGGCCGAGGTGTGGCCCGGTGCCCATGGACGCGCAGAAGCACAATCCGCCCGGCTCGGTGCAATTGACCGCCACGATGAACGCGCGGCGCAGCCGCCCGACGAATCCGCGGTCGGCGTACTCCCCCTCCCCCAGCACGCCGTTGAGTTTGTTGATCGCGGCGAGATCACAGGCTCGCACACCGATGAACGCGTAACGGGGCGGCTCCGGTGCAGGCGCGCCGTCCGATGACCACAGCCGCTGCCGCGCCGGATGAAGGAATTGTTTCCAGGACTGCGGGCCCGCGGAGTGGCCGAACAGAGCGGTGTCGCCGCGGCGACGCAACCGGTACCGGCCCGGCCCCACGTCGACGCCCCATCCGCGGGGAAGATCGGCGCCGGAAGTCAGTTCGGCGAGCACGATCGAGTTGTCGGCGCAGGTAGGGCCGATCACCCGGTAGCCGCGGTCGATCAGCGTGGCCACCAGTCGGTGGATCCCCGCGGTGTCGATCACCGCCCTGTTCACGGCCATGGCGTCACGGGCTGACGGTCTCCACCGCGACACGCTTCTCGGCGGCTGCCTCGGGTTCGGTCACCGGACCCGAGATCGTGAGGATGCCTTTGTCGTAACCGGCCTTGATCGCATCCTCATCAGCGCCGGGAGGCAGTGTCACCGAGCGCATGAACGATCCGTATGCGAACTCGGATCGCCCGTTGGTCTCCTTCTTCTCGGTGCGTTCGGCCTTGATGGTCAACACGCCGTCGCGAACCGTGATGTCGATGTCCTTGGCCGGGTCGATTCCCGGGACCTCGGCGCGCAGTTCGTAACCACCGTCTTTCATTTCGTCCTCGATCCGGATGATGTGGTCACCGAAAACCGGGCGGATCGAGGCCCACGACGGCAGACCCGCGAAGAAGTCGGACATCTCCGGAAAGAGCGAGCGTGCTCGTGATCGTTCAGGAAGTTTGGTCATCGGTCCTCCTCACTCGTAGGAATCGTTTCCACGTCAGTGATCCGACCACCTGGCACGGGTGACGGGTAGGGACCGAAGTCCCGTCACCACGAACTTTCGTCCCTGGTTTTCTGTCCCCGAAGTGACGAGATTTCGGGATATGTCCACCGCAGTAGCGAAACTCGTCGTCGGAGTCGCCGGGCTTTATGCCGCGCGGCGCTACTACCGGAACTGGGGAACGACCAAGGAGGAATGCCGTTCCAGGCCGCAGCAGAATCCGCGGCGGATCTGCACAATTCGCGCGAAAGGGCACTTTGACGGTCCCGCAGGTGACCTAAGGCCTTCCGTCAACGGTCCTCGGACGCTATCGGCCGCACCGGGCCCGGGCGAGAGTGGACATCATGTCCGACCGTTATGTGCGAACCCTCGATATCCTGACGATCGCCGACGCCGAGGAAGCCGGCGGGAAGGGCGCGAACCTCGGCGAGCTTGTCGCCGCAGATCTCCCCGTGCCGCACGGTTTCGTGGTGATGCGCTCGGCGTACCTCGACTCGGTTCGCATGGGTGGTGTCGAAGCCGAATTGGCCGCATTGCACACCGAAGCGCTCACCCACGCCGCCGACACCGCTCGACTCTCGGAACTGTGCCGCCGCATGCAGAGCCTGGTGAACAAGGCCGGGCTGAGCCCGAGCGTGCGGGACGCGACGCTGGCCGCGTACCGCGCGCTGGGTACCGATGTGGTTGTGGCCGTGCGGTCCTCGGCCACCGGTGAGGACGGCCGCGATACGTCGTTCGCGGGGATGAACCGCACCATCACCAACGTCATGGGCGAGGTGGCACTGCTCGACGCGGTCACCCAGTGCTGGATGTCGCTGTTCAGCCCGCGGGTCATCACCTACCGCGCCAGCCGCGGGTTCACCGCCGCCCCTGCGATGGCCGTGGTGGTGCAGCAGATGCTCTCGGCCGATCGAGCCGGCGTCGCGTTCACGAGCGACCCCAGCACGGGCGATGCCGACCACATCGTCATCGAGGCGGCCTTCGGCCAGGGTGAGGTGGTGGTGTCCGGCAAGGTCGAACCCGACACGTACGTCATCGACAAGCGCACGCTTGAGGTCCGAGACGTCCGGATCGGTTTCAAGGCCATCAAGATCGTGCGTGGTGACGACGGTGCCGACTCGATGGTGCAACTCGAGCGGTCGCAGGCCGAGGCCCGAGTCCTCGACGACGACGCGTTGCGCAAGATCGCGACCCTGGCGGTCGCCACGGAGACACACAACGGCTGCCCACAGGACATCGAATGGGTGATCGCCGATGGCGCGGTGTGGCTCGTACAGGCCCGGCCGATCACCACTCTCGGCAGCGCCGGGTCCACGGCCGGCGACGAACCGAGCGTGCTGATCCGGGGTCTCCCCGCCGCGCCGGGTGTCGCGTCAGGACGTGTGCGCGTGTTGCTGGCTCCTGACGATGGGGACAAGCTGACCGACGGCGAGATCCTGGTCGCACCGACGACGAATCCCGACTGGTTGCCGACGATCCGCCGAGCCGCGGCGCTGGTCACCGAGACCGGCGGCATGACCTGTCATGCCGCGATCGTCGCGCGAGAACTCGGTGTGCCATGTGTCGTCGGTGCCCGGTCGGCGACGGTGGCCCTTGCCGTCGGGTCGATGGTGACGGTGGACGGGACCCGCGGTGAGGTGACGACGGGGCGCCTCCCGGAAACGGTGCGCACCACCACGACGCCACAGGAGCCGGCTCCGCACATCACCGGTGAAGCCACCGGCACCAAGGTCTACGTGAATCTCGCGATGCCGGATTCGGCCGAGGCGGTCGCCGCGCAGGACGTCGACGGGGTCGGTCTACTGCGTGCGGAGTTCATGCTGACCGAGGCCCTGGCGGGCCGGCATCCGCGGGACCTGATCACAAAGGGCGAGCAGGACACGTTGGTCGACGCCATGGCGGCCGCGGTCACCCGGATCGGCACGGCATTCGCACCGCGACCGGTGATCTATCGCGCAATGGACTTCCGCACCAACGAGTTCCGTGGGCTGGCCGGAGGTGAACAGTTCGAGCCCGTCGAACACAACCCGATGATCGGCTATCGGGGCTGTTACCGCTACATCAAAGAACCGGACCTCTTTGCGCTCGAACTCAGCGCGCTGGCCCGGGCCCGTGAGCACACGCCCAACATCCACCTGATGATTCCCTTCGTCCGCACCCGGTGGGAGCTTGAGGAATGCCTCGCGCTGGTGGACGCGAGCCCGTTGAGGCGACACCGGAATCTACACCGGTGGGTGATGGCCGAGGTGCCGTCCGTGGTGCATTGGTTGCCCGAGTACGTCGGTATGGGCATCGACGGAGTGTCCATCGGCAGCAACGACCTCACACAGTTGATGCTCGGTGTCGATCGGGATTCCGAAACGTGCGCCGAGCTGTTCGACGAATCGGATGCCGCGGTGCTCGACGCGATCTCACGCATCATCTCGACGGCCAACCGGCTCGGGATCACATCGTCGCTGTGCGGGCAGGCGCCGTCGACCCGACCGGAATTCGCCGAGCATCTCGTCCGGATGGGCATCACGTCGGTGTCGGTCAACCCCGACGCGGCCGGCGCGGCGCGCCGTGCGGTCGCCGCGGCCGAGCGCCGCCTGTTGTTGGATTCGGTCCGCCACCCGCGGCATGCACCGACAGCGTCTCCTCGAAACCCGCTGTGAGACAGTCGCGGAGGACGTCATGATCCGGGATCGCACCGGCATCGATGTTGACCCCGATGGCGCACACGTCGACGTATGACAGCAACGTGGTGTTGACGGCCGCACCCAGGGTCGGAGAGAACGCGTACTGGGACCGAATGGGAGCACCGCCCATTTTCAGCGGTACGGGAGACCCCGGCACGTCGCTGGCGATGAAATCGACATGCCGAAGTTCAGACCCTACATAGCCGCGCGACATAACGTTGAGCGCTTTGGCGATCAGTTGTGTATAGGCAAGTGCCTTCTCGCCTCGCGCCGCCATCGTTCTCGCGTGGATCTCGCGAATTCTGCGCATCGGGTCCACCTCACCGACCGGAACGTCGAAACGGACCAGCGTCGCACGGTTTCCACCGATCCCGTCGTGTGGGCCGCGGACGCTGATCGGCATCGACGTCATGAGTTGGTCGACGGTGACACCGTGGTGATCGTGGTACCGGCGAAGCCCTCCCGTCACGGCCGCCAGGAATGCGTCGTTCACGGTGCCGCCGGCGGCGTCCCCAGCCCGGCGCAACCCAGACCTGCTCACCTCGAGGATCTCGAGTCGACGTGTTGCGCTGCGGCGCCTCATGACCGGCGACAGCGGACCTGCGATGGGGCGAGCGGCGCGATAGATCGACACCGCGGTGTCGAACGCCGTAGCGGCTGTGGTCAACGGGTGACGGATCGTCTCCAATACCTGTGCCGCAACAGAACCCGAAGGTCTCTTCGAGCCCTCAGACGCCGCCAACACCTCGAGCTCGTCATAGAGCGCAGCGGCCAGCGCCACTGCTCCGACGCCGTCGGTCAGCGCATGATCGAACTTGCACAGCAGCGCGGCACTGCCGTCGGCCATCCCCTCGACCAGCGTCACCTCCCACAGCGGGCGCGTGCGGTCGAGATCGGTCATCATCGCCACCTCGGCCAAGTTGACCAGCACCGGGAAAGTGCGCGGCTGAGGGGCGGACACACGGTGAAGGTGCCAGTCGAGATCGAACTCGGCGTGCTCCTCCCAACGCGCGGGTAGCGGCGGCACCGTCGGCGAGACGACCTGACGGAACCGTGGCGCCACGCGGGTGAGGCGTTCGAACCTTTCGACCACCAGGTCCCACTCGGGGGCGCGTTCGAGAATCATGAGGCTGACGATCGTCGAGCGGAGTACCGGGTCCTCCCCCAGCGACCACATGAACTCATCGGTACTGGTCAGAAACTCCGCCATGGTGAGGTCCTCGCATTCGGCCGCACTCGAGCGAGCGACGGGTCTTGCAACTGGCTAGCTGTACTGCTAGCCGTCCGCAGGGGTGATCAACCCGTAGTGGCCGTCGTAGCGGCGATATATGACGCTGGCACGGCCCTCGGCCGCATCGATGTAAAACAGGAACGGCAGACCCAGCAGACCGAGACGCTCGACGGCGTCGCGCTGGGTCAGACATGGCGCCGGATGGGTACTGATCGTGATCGGTTTCTCGAACGGACTCAGTTCGTCGGCAGGTACGGGGATCACGAGTACCAACCGATAGCCCGTGGGGCCGCCCTTGTACAGAACCGCGGCGAATCCGGTGCCCTTCTCGGTGAAGAGATGGAAATCGTAGTCGAGCATCTCCATCTCGAGCGCGGCCTCGTCCACGGTGCACGGCACCATGCTGAACGACTTGCGACGAATGATCCTGCGCTCCTCGGGCGGACGGGGAAAGTAGCCCGGGCGCCGCGCCGGTTCGGATTCGTGGCGCCACTCACGCCCGGCCTCGGCGGGCACACCGCCACGGCGCGCCTCCCAGTGCTCGGCAATGCGCTCCAGTCGCGACCGCAGCCGTGCTTCCAGTCGATCTACCGCCTCGCGCGCGTTCACACCCTCGACCTGAGCGCGCACCTGCCGACCATTGACATCGAGGTTGGCTTGCGCGATGACCGGCCGTTCGACCGCGGGGTCACCGTGCCTGGTGAGCCTCACACGCGCGTGAAGCACCGGTCTGTGTGCGCGCCTGGAGAGCCGACCGATCTTCTCGCGCGCATACTCGGCGGCACCGGGAAGCTCCCCGTCGGTCGACACATCGACGTCCATGACCTCTGGTAGCCCTGTTCGCTGACGCATGGTTTCATTCGATACCGCAGAGCAGCGTCGCCACAGGGCCGAAAGTCACCTCCGTCAGAACTCGCACCCCAGCGTCCTTCATCATCGGCAGATCCGAGGGCCGGCTACCTTGGCCTCGCGACAATGATCGGTACGCGAACTTCCTGTGCAACCGCGGAACTCACCGAACCAAGCAGCATTCCGGTGAACCCGCCTCGGCCCCGGCTGCCCAGTACCACCAGCTGGGCACCTTCGGAGGCGGCGATCAGTGCGTCCGCCGGCCGGTCGAACTCGATCTCGAGGTTGACCGAGGTCTCGGGATACCGTTCCTCCCAGGCGCCCAGGCGCTCGGCAATGGGCTTTTGCACCACCGCTTGCAGTGCGGACCACTCGGCGGCGAAAAGCCCGGACATGTCAGCATCGACCAGCACGTGCAGCGCCACCACATCCACACCACGCAACGCGGCCTCCCGGAAGGCGATCTCCGTCGCGAACTCCGACGCCGGCGACCCGTCGGTGCCCAACAACACCGGAGACCGGCCCGATACTCGGGCAGCACCCGTTGCGTGGACGATCGCTACTGGGCAACGGGCATGGTGGAGCAACCCACTGGCGACGGATCCCAACAATCGGCGGTGCTGCTCGTTGCGGCCGCGAGGACCGACGACGATCAGTTCGGCGGACCTGGAAAACCCGGTCAGGCTGGGCACGACACCGCCGTACAGCATCTCGCTGCGTACCTGTGGCCGAGAAGTGCCGGTGACGTCCTCCTGCACGATCTTGATCGCGTCGGCGATCGCAGTACGGGCGTCGTTGTCCTGAACCTCCAGGACTTCCTCGGGGATTCGACCGCCGGGCCACAACAGCGTCGAAGCGCTCAATGGTGTGACGACATGCGCAATCGTGAGGTCGACGCCTCGCAAGGTCGCCTCGGCCATGGCCCATCTGACCGCGGCCCGCGACCAGGACGATCCGTCGACCCCGACGACGATGCCGTGTGGCAGATCCGAATCCGCCACACTCACGCGGCGCTGGGCAGATCCGGCGCCGGTCCGCCGAACGTGCGTGCCGTGCGAGGCTCATTTGCCGGAGCCCAGCCGGCATACGTCAGGAACAGCCCCAGCAGGCCGACCGCGACCATGAGGACCTGCCACCACATCGCGGCCCGCACCATCGACTCGCCGAATGCCGCGTATGACTGTGGTACCGCCAGCAGTAGAACGCCTTTCAGCGTTGCAAGCCAACCGAGGACCGACACCACGATCGCTGCGACTCCATGCCACCTCTGGTGCAGCGCGACCACGGTGAGGCCGCTCAACAGTACGAAGGCACCGGATACCCACGACATGATCGGGTTCTTTCCGAAATCGGTGACCAGGCCCGGTATCTCGGACGCACGTGCCAACGCCACGACAGCGACGACGACGAGATACGGGCCGAGTACACGTGCGAAGCCCTGCGTCCGGTTCTCGACGTGAAACGCAGTACTCATGGCACTGAGACCTCCTCAAATCCACGGACGTCACGACTGACGCCCGCCTGACCCATTCGACCACCGGTGCTTCGAGGTCGTAAGGGACCGAAGTCCACGTTCAGATGGGCTTTTGTCGGTTCTGGGCAGCCAGAGGACCATCGGCGCAATCACCGGGACTTAGGTCACCATCGGCAGAGGTTCGCCGCCGATACGCTCGAACGCGCAGTTGATAAGCGGGTAGGAGCCGAGATGTTGGAGCCAGAGAATTCCGCACCGATCGTAGTTGGTATCGACGGGTCCGAAGCGGGTGTACGGGCCGCTCGATGGGCGGCTGCCGAAGCCGAGTCCCGCAACGTTCCACTGCGTTTGGTGTATGCCACCAAGGCTTCACATCCATCGGCAGACGACTATTACGACGATGTCCGCCGCGGACAGGACGCCCTGTCGGCCGCCCAGATCGATGTGAACCGGCGCTACAGCGAGGTCAAGGTCGAGACCGCCCTGGTGGACGGGCCACCGGGGCGCGCGCTGATCGACGAGTCCGACCGTGCGGCGATGTTGTGTGTCGGATCGGTGGGCATCGGCCGCTACGCGGAATCGATTCTCGGGTCGATCGCCTTGGCGGTTGCCGAGGGCGCCGCGTGCCCGGTGGCTGTCATCCGTGCACAGGAGGATGACTCGGCGGTTCACTGGATCGCCGCTGGGAACCCGGCCGACGAACACGTCGTCGAATCAGCCATGGCCGAGGCGCGATTGCGGCAGGCACCGGTTCTGGTGCTCGGGGATCGACGCGAGGGCGACGCGTTCATCTACCAGGTCAAATCCATACAACTCCGCAATCCCGATCTCCACATCTACCCGATCACCGACAGAAACGATGTGGCCGGCTTTCTGAGGCGACACGACGAGCCGGTCCAGCTCGCCGTTATCGGTGAGTCGGAGGTCGCCGAGCTCCCGCGCATCCTCGGCCCTCACGGGCGTCATATGTTCCACCTGTTCGAGGGGACCACGTCATCGGTGCTGGTGGCGCGCTATGACTGATCGCCGGATTCGTCGATGAAACCCTGTGACGCCGCCGGACATATGCGGGCCACCTCGTGAGCGGGGTGCCGATCGGCTGACAACTGACCGCGAGGGTCGGGACTTTCGTCCCTATGGACCACCGGTGAATGCGCCGAGGATCACGGTGACGCGTCGATCGCACGGAGGGAACCACATGAGTCACAACGGAAACGGCGCTGGGTACGGCATGGTCGTCGCGGTCGACGGTTCGGCGGAGTCCGACGCGGCGGTGCGATGGGCGGCACGCGAGGCAACACTGCGCAAGATCCCGGTGACCGTGATGCATGTAGTCGAACCGATGATCGTCAACTGGCCGGTCCCACCCGTGCAGGGCAGTGTCACCGAGTGGCAGGAGGCCAACGCCCGCAACGTGATCAAGCACGCCCACGACACTTTCGTCGCCGTCGAGGAGTCCGCTCCAGACGGCATCCGGCACGAAATACGTTATGCCGGCATCGTTGCCGAACTTGTCGATGTGTCCAAGAACGCCACGATGATGGTGGTGGGGAGCCGCGGCCTGGGTGCGTTCGGCGGCGCGTTGCTGGGATCGGTCAGCAGCGGCGTCATCCACCATGCGCACTGTCCCGTTGCGGTGATCCACGGTGACCAGATACGTCGACCGGACCCCCGCTCCCCCGTGCTCGTCGGGATCGACGGATCACCCGCATCCGAGGACGCCACGGCGTTCGCGTTCGACGAGGCCTCTCGTCGGCGCGTCGATCTCATCGCATTGCACGCCTGGAGCGACGTCGGGGTGTTCTCGGCGCTCGGCATGGACTGGCACGAGTACGAGGACCAGGGACGCGAACTGCTCGGTGAGCGTCTCGCCGGATGGCGTGAGCGGTATCCCGACGTGAGAGTGACTCGGCAGATCGTCTGCGATCAGCCGGCACGGTGGCTCATCGACGGGTCACGCCACGCACAACTCGTCGTTGTGGGCAGCCATGGGCGCGCGGGATTCGCCGGAATGCTGTTGGGATCGGTCGGCTCGAAGGTCGCCCGCGCCGCCTATTCCCCGGTGATCGTGGTGCGTTGACAGCAGGTGTGGATGGTCAAGCCCCGCTCAGCGGGGCACTCCAGCGCACATGCGTCCCCGACCCGGCCGAGCTGGTGATCTGACAGCTGCCGCCGGCCTGTTGCGCCCGGGCTTTGAGGTTAGCCAACCCACTGCACCGCGCGGTGTTTGCCGGTATGCCTCGACCGTTGTCGACCACCTCGATATCGAGCCGATCCGATACCTCGATGGATATCGTCACGCTGGTCGCTCCGGAATGGCGCACCGCGTTGCTGATGGCTTCGACGATCACCGCTTCGGCATCGTCGGCCAGAGCGGGATCGACCGCGACGATGGGTCCGCTGATGCGTACGGTCGTCGCGAGGGGGCTGTTGTCGGTCACGGCCGCCACCGCCGCCTGAATCCGTTGCCGGAAACTCATGGCGGAAGCCGCGGGCGATTGCAGGTCGAAGATCGCCGTCCTGATCTCGTCGATGATGGACTGCAGGTCGTCGACAGTGCGCGACAACCGCTCCTTGAGCAGATCGGACTTGGTGCGGGCGATGGTTCCTTGCAGGTCCATACCGGCCAGGAACAACCGCTGGATCACATGGTCGTGCAGATCCCTGGCGATGCGTTCCCGATCGCTCAACACGGTGAGTTGCCGTGCCTGCTCATTCGCCCGGCAGAGTGTGAGGGCCACGGCCGCGTGGTGCGCGAAATCCTCCATGATGGCCATCTCGTCCACGTCGAACGGCGGGTCGTCGGCGTCGCGGGCGACAGCGATGACACCGAGGTTGTTGGTTGCCGAACGCAGTGGCACGACGATCGCGGGGCGGCGCCCCTGGTCGGTGAACGAAGTGATGGGGTATCTGAATCCATCCGTCATCGTGGACTCCCCCGTGCGGAACACCCGTCCGCTCGTGGAGCCGGATACCGGCACCTGTTGCCCCTCGACCTCGTCGGCACGTGCGCCGGCGGCAACGGCAACCGTGAGGCTGCGAACCTCCTCCGGAGCCCGGTCCGCCTCGGACGGGACGAGTATGGCGGCCTGGCTCGCGACGGTGAGCTCCGCTGCCCGGCCGACGATCAACCGCAGAGGGGCATCCTCTCCGCCGCTCATACCGAGCAAGGCCATGGTGATCTCACGGCTCGCGGAGACCCACCGCGCCACGGTGCGCACTTTGGCCAGATGCCACACACTGTGGACGACGTCCGCCGCCACCGTCGCGAGCACCTCGACAACCCCTACATGAGCGTCGGAGAACTCGAACCCGGCCCGGGAGTCGGCCACGTACAGACTGCCGAGCACTTCGCCGTGCGAGACGAGCGGCACGCCGAGCACAGCGCGCATCGGCGGGAGCAGCTCTGGCAGACCTACCTCGGCCGCAGATCGTGCAAGACCATCGATTCTGAGCGGACCTGTCCGATTGCGAAGAAACCCCAGCATGTCCCTGTCGGGCGAATCCGGGACCGCTTGCGCGAGGGCTCCTGCCTGCAGGAATGTCGCAGGTGTGCCGTCCGGGGCGCAGAGGCCGGCGGCACCGTAACAGGCACCTGATACCCGCATGATCGCGTCGAGAATGCCGTGCAGAGTGGACTCTGGTTCCAAACCGGCATCGAGCGAGGCCATGTCCTGCAACAACGCGGCCATCCGGACCTCGACCGCTTCGGGCGAGTCGTCCGTATGCGACTGCCCCACGGGTCTACGCCAGGCCGGTCTCGCAACGATCGATCCAGTATCTCGAGCGCCCAAATCTGACCTCCACCCATCCTTCGACCTGGACGCTACGCCTGTTTCGCATACCTGCAACGAAGAATTGACCGTGCCGTCAGCGCTCTCGAGGAACCGGTCCGCCACCGACCGGAATGGATTCTTGCCAACGAAATCAACCGGGATTTGCCGGCCGCGCCGCTGACGAATCTAGATCGCCAGACAGCAGACGCGCTGTGCTTCTGTCACCGACTCGCGCAGCGGTCGACTGGTGTCGATCGAATGTCCGTGAACGATGCCTGCGCCCTGTTCTGCGAGGGCGTCGGCGATCTCCGGGGTCGCGTCCGACGTCGTGCCCGATCTCGACGCGATGCGTTCACCGGCCGCCACCACCGGAAGCGAGCAGGTGAACTCCACCACAGGGACCGCGGTTTCAGATGCGAGGAGGTGGGCGCGCTGACGCCGGCCGACGTCGCGCCACGTCCCGTCGAGGATCACCGACCGGCCGTGCGTGAGCGCATGACGTGCCCGCGCGAGCACTTCGTCGTAGACCGCCGCAACGTTTTTCGGAGCGTAGAGACCGGTGTCGAGTTCTCCTGCCGCACCACCGATCACGCCACTTTCCTGCAGATACCGACGGACGTCGTCGGTCGAGATCACCACGGCGCCCAGTTCTTCGGCGAGGGCCCGTGAAACAGTCGTCTTGCCGGTGCCAGGACCACCACCGACGATGACCAGCTGAACTGTGGCCGCGCGCAGACGATCAAGGGCGATGTCGATGTGGCGGCACGCATCGGTGGCCGCCTCCGGTCGACCTTGGCCGACACGTATGCACTCGACTTTCGCACGGACCACCGCGCGGTAGGCCACGTAGAAATCCATCAGAGACTGCGGAGCGGTGTCATGCGCGTGGTGCCGGTAGCGGTCGACGAAGAATGCGCTGAGCTCGGGTGACCCGAGAAACTCCAGATCCATCGCCAGAAAAGCGGCGTCATCGACGCCGTCGACATAGCGGAGAGTGTCGTCGAACTCCAGACAGTCGAGAATGGCCGGTCCCTCCGGTGTGCAGAAGATGTCGTCTGCGAGCAGATCGGCATGTCCGTCGACGATGCGGCCGTCCGCGATGCGCTCGGCGAACAGCTCGGCGCGGCCGGACAGGTACTGCGAAGCCAGCCGGCGCACTTCACTCAGCTGCTCCGGCGGCACCAGCGACATGCGGGCCAGCTCGGTCAGATTTTCGTCCCAGCGGGCCCACACCGAGGTCGCGCGTGCCTGATCGTCGATGACCGCCCCGCGTCCGGCGTCGCGGTGAAAGCGCGCAAGGATCTCGGCGATCACGTCGAGTTGGTCGTTCACCTCAGCCCCTCGCGTGACCAAGGTCGACAGCCTGTCGGCATCCCGGTAGCGGCGCATGACCACCACGGGTTCGTCAGGGCGATCCCCCGGCCCGACAAGGTGCGCCACACCGAGATAACTGTTGGGGGCCAGGCGGCTGTTGAGTTCTACCTCTCGAAGACATGCCGCCTCGCGCTGCTGCGCTGTGGTGAAATCCAGGAAATCCGTCCGGACCGGCTTCTTGGCCTTGTACGCGAGGTCACCGATCAGCGCCACGAGCCCCGTGTGCGTCTCACGGATCTGCGCATCGAGATTTCCGAACGCAAACACTCTGTCGCGCTGCGCAACCGCCGTTTCCGGCTTGTCCTCCATGCTTGCATGGTGCCGCGTTCCGCGATCGTCCCGCCAGGGTCCTACGGCCCCCGGTTGAGGACCATAGTCCCTGTTGATCTTGTTCTGGCACCGTCAGGCTGACAGGAGCACACGACACCGGGGACACGGAACATGAGAGATGCTCAGCCATCAGTCGACGTGATCGGTGACGCGCTGCGGTTGGCGTGCCGAGCGCCCTCGCTGCACAACAGTCAACCGTGGCTGTGGGCCGCGGTCGACAAAACTCTTCACCTGTTCGTCGACAAACAGCGCATCCTTTACTCCGCGGACCACATGGGCCGGGAGGCCGTGATCGGTTGTGGCGCGATGCTCGATCATTTCTGCGTCGCGATGGCCGCCGACGGCTGGGTGCCCAAGGTCGCCAGGCTGACTGATCGCGGCGATCCGCTGCACCTCGCGTCGATCGAATTCCCCGAGATCCGGCTGTTCCCGCGAGAGCACCGCCGACGACGTGCCGCCGCCATCAGCCGCCGCCGCACCGACCGACTACCGTTTGCCGAGCCTGCCGACTGGCCCACATTGGAAGTGCAGCTGCGCAAGTCGATCGCCTTCGACACCGTAGGGTTCGACGTCGTGCCCGATCACGCACGACCCGAGCTGGCGTATGCCTCACGGCTCACCGAGTCCCTCCGCCAGTACGATTCGTCCTATCACGCCGAACTATATTGGTGGACAGGACAATTCGAGTCTATCGACGGAATACCCTACAGCGCTCTGGTCTCGGCCTCCGAATCGGAGCGGGTCGGCGTCGGCAGACGCTTCCCCAACCCCCGCACCGGTGACAGATGCGCCGGACCTGGCCACGATCAGGCAAAGGTCGTGGTGTTGTCCACGCTCGAGAACGACCGCACGAGCATCTTGAACTGTGGCGAAGCGCTCTCGGCGGTCCTGCTGGACGCCACGGTCGCGGGAATGGCGACGTGCACGTTGACCCACATCACCGAGTTGGCCACGAGCAGAGACATCGTGGCTCGTCTGATCGGCCAGGAGGCCACTCCTCAGGTCTTGATCCGCGTCGGGGTGGCCACACGCGATGACGACGCCCCGGCCACCCCACGACGTCCGCTCGAAGAGTTTTTCACAGGGAGATCCCCATGGTGACAGTCTTTCTCGTCGATGATCACGAACTCGTCCGGCGTGGCCTGATCGACCTCGTCCGGTCCGATCCCGATCTGGATGTGATCGGCGAGGCAGGCTCGGTGTCCGAGGCGATGGCGCGGATACCCGCGTTGCGACCCGAAGTCGCGGTTCTCGACGTCCGGCTGCCCGACGGCAACGGGATCGAGCTGTGTCGCGACCTGTTGTCGCGACTGCCCGATCTGCGTTGTCTGATGCTCACCTCCTTCACGTCCGACGAGGCCACGCTCGACGCAATCCTCGCCGGTGCCAGCGGTTTCGTCATCAAGGACATCAAGGGCATGGACCTCACCCATGCCATCAAAGAGGTGGCAGCCGGACACTCCCTGCTGGACAACCGCGCCGCAGCCGCCCTGATGAAGAGACTTCGCGAGACAGCCTCACACTCCGACCCTCTCACCGGTCTGAGCGATCAGGAGCGCATGCTGCTGGAACTGCTGGGCGAAGGACTGACCAACAAGCAGATCGCCGAACGCATGTTCCTGGCGGAACGCACCGTCAAGAACTACGTGTCACGCCTGCTGGCGAAACTCGGGATGGAGCGCCGCACGCAGGCGGCCGTGTTCATCTCCAAGCTGGACCACGGCCGCCACCACGACGAGCAATACTGACTCAGCCGCGGACCACCACAACCGGCCGTTCTGCGGCCTCTGCCACGCTGGTACTCACCGACCCGAGCAGCAGTCCGGCGAATCCACCGCGACCGTGGCTTCCGACAACGGTCAGCTGCGCGATCTCCGAGCGTTTCAACAACCTACGGTCGGGACGGTCGAGGACGACCTCGCGTCGCACGTGGACATCGGGATACCGTTCCTGCCATCCCGCGAGACGCTCGGACAGACTCTCCTCGGCCTGCACCCGCAGATCGTCCCAACGCACTCCTGGGTAGCCGGCCACGTTGGCGTCGCTCCACGCGTGCACCGCCAACAGTGGCGCGCCTCGTCGAGAGGCTGCGTCGAACGCGAACTCCAGCGCCTTCTCCGAGGCCGGTGAACCGTCGACACCCACGACGACCGGTGCCGTGGTCGCAATGGCAGAGGCCTTCGACTCGCCGTGGATCACCGCGACCGGACAGCGCGCATGCCGGATGAGACCCGCAGTGACCGAACCCAAGAGTCTCCGGCCGATGGGCCCCAACCCGCGGCACCCGACGACGAGGAGCCGCGAGGACTCGGACAGTTCTGTCAGCGCGGCAACGACACTGCCTGCCACCACGACGTCGTCGACGTGGATCTCGACTGCTCCGCCGACCACGTCCTCGGCGACCTTGCGGGCCTCTTTGAGCAGTTGCTCGGCGTTGCGTTTGAGCTGATCCGCCAACGTGGTGGGCGCGGGGATCTCGGACCACGTCGCGCTACCGGGCGGCCACTGCATGACATGCACGATCCGCAGGGGAACCTTGTGCAGCACGGCCTCCTTCGCCGCCCACTCCACCGCCGCTGTCGACGGTTCTGAACCATCCACGCCAACCAGAACGCCACGTGTGCCGGCTGAAGACGTCATTGCATTCCCCATTCTCGTTTTCCTGCGATGATCTCGAATTCACGTTCCCATTCGGCGTAGCGAGCCCGGTCGAACCTCCGGTGCAGCAAGATCAGCCCGCCGCCGACGCCGGCTGCGAAGAGAATCCATGCCCACAGCGCCGTGAGAACCGCGTCGCCGACGGCGCGACCCTCACCGTGCGGAGGATCGATGACCTTGCCTGAGGGGTTGACCCAGATGGTCTGTTCGTCACCGACATTCGGAAGATCCGCCCATACGAGACGCCCGCGGTGTTGCTGTCCGTCGACAGTCCAGGTCGCGTCCGCCCGGTACGGCTGGGCGTGGCCCTCTGTGTTGACCAGCGCACCTCGTTCGGCCGCGACGGCAATCACCTGGCGTGCGTCGCGGGCCTGTGCGGCGTAGACCTGTTCACGGTCGTGATACACCGAGATCCCGATCGACGCCGTCAGCGGTATCGCCAGAACACACAACACCACGGCCGCGAGCCGCAGCGCCCCTTCGATGCGGTCACGACGGCGCACCAGTGGGTTTCGGCTCCACACCACGGACCCCAACCACTCACCGACACCCAAGGTGAAAGTTTCCATGGTTCCTCGTTCATCGAGACGCCCTGTTGTTACCGATTGCACCCGATCTTTCACCGGAGTCCTAGAGCACAAATACCTTCCGCGATGGGACTTCTGCCCCTGTCTGCGCGGTGGAACGGGGCGCACATTCACAAGATGGACCGATTGAGCGCACTCGACGTCGCGTTCCTCGAGGCCGAGGACGCCGACCGCAATGTCAGTCTCGTCATCGGTGTGCTCGCGATCCTCGAGGGTTCACCGCCCACCGACCACGTACTGCTGGGCAGCGTCTACAACCGACTGATGTCCATTCCCCGATTCACCCAGATCGTCGAGCGTCAACCGCTCGACCTCGCAGCACCGCAGTGGGTCGAGGCCCACGATTTCAGCGTCGCACATCACGTTCGGCGCACTGCCGTGCCGCAACCCGGTGACGACACCGCTCTGTTCGGCGTGGTCGCCGACATCATGGAACGCCGGCTCGACAGGTCTCGTCCGCTGTGGGAATGCTGGATCATCGAGGGACTGCCGTCAGACCGGTGGGCGATCCTGATGAAGATCCACCACTGCATCGCCGACGGCATCGCGGCCGCGCAGTTGTTGTCATATCTGTCCGACGAGGGCACCGTCGATTCGTTCTCCTCCGACATCGATGGGGCCAAACCAACTGCACCGCAGAAAAATCGACGCTTCGAGTTGACACTCAATCCCGTGCGGTTGATCCGCTCCGCGGTCGACGCCACCGCGTCGGTGGGATCCGAGGTCATACGGGTGGCCGAGGGCGCGCTCCAAATCGCCAGCGGCCTCCTGGACTCCCACCCGTTGCCTCTGCGCGGACCTGTGACGGATCTGCGCCGATACGCATCGACACAGGTGTCCCTGGCCGACGTGGGCAGGATCTGCCACGCATACGACGTGACCATCAACGACGTCGCCCTGGCCGCGATCACCGACAGCTTCCGCGCAGCCATGATCCGTCGCGGCGAACGTCCCGGTGCGCGTTCTCTGCGCACCCTGGTGCCCGTGTCGGTGCGTTCGAACGACGCGGCCGCCCAGGTCGACAACCGGGTATCGCTCATGCTGCCGTGCCTGCCTGTGGACATCCACGACCCGGTCGAACAGCTCCTCACCGTTCATCGGCGCATGGAGAACGCCAAACGCACCGGCCAACGCCAAGCCGGCAGCGTCTTCGTCTCGGCGGTGAACTCCCTACCGTTCGGGATCACGACGCTGCTCGTGCGCGCGGCGGTCAGGATGCCCCAGCAGAGCGTGGTCACCTTGGCAACCAATGTTCCCGGTCCACGCCAACACCTGAAACTGTTGGGACATCGAGTGGTTCGGGTGGTACCTATCCCACCGATCGCACTCGGCCTCCGCACCGGTGTCGCCATCCTGAGCTACGCCGACGATCTCGTCTTCGGGATCACCGCCGACTTCGACGCCATCCCCGACGTCGAGGTTCTCGCCGACGATATTCAGCGTGCCGTGGCGCGCCTGGCCAGGACCGCTGAGCTTCCCACCCGGCGCGCCCCTGACGGCACCCTCACCGTCGTCACCACCCCGAGGTGAGATCCTCGGGCTCGGCCGCCAACGCGAACAACCGCTCGACCTCGGCGCGTCGGCACACCGCGGTGCCCGGGGTCAGCAGCATCGCCGCGCCGGCCGCGATGCCGTAACGCACCGACTTGGGCAGCGGCCACCCACGGCTCAGGCCGACCGTGATGGCCGCGACCATCGCATCCCCTGCTCCGACCCCGCTGCCAGATGCCACCGGCACGGCCTTGAACCGCTGGCTCTGACGCGCGGTCACCATGAGGGCTCCGTCGCCCCCCAACGACACGATGACCACGTCTGTCACACCACGATCGATGAGGTCCCTCGCCGCGGCGAGCTGCTCACGCTCGGTGGTCAGTTCCTTGCCTGTGCATTCGCGCAACTCCCGCAAACTGGGCTTCAGTACGAACACCCCCGATTCGATGTGAGACAGTCCCCCACCCGAGGTGTCGAGGATGAGCGGTACCCCGGATTCACGACACATGTCGGCAATCTGCTGATAGAACCGGGGATCCACACCTGGTGGCAGGCTGCCACTGGCCACCACGAACTCCGCCGACATGGCGTGGCGGCGCAGGTTTTCCACGCACTGCGCCTGTTCGGTCATGGTCAGGTGCGGGCCCGGCAGCACGAAACGGTACTGCTTGCCCGTACAACCCTCGTTCACGGTGAAGCTCTCACGCGTCACCCCCGAGATCTCGACAGGTTCGTACGCCACACCTTCCCGCCGCACCAGGTCGGCCACCATCGCACCGGTAGGGCCGCCAGATGTGAACACGGCAACTACCGGTCCGTCCAGGACGTGCGCGACGCGAGCCACGTTTATGCCGCCGCCGCCTGGATCGTACCGGGTTGCGCCACAACGGATCTTGTCCGTGTGCCGAACCTGGTCGGCACAGGTCGTGATGTCCAGCGCCGGATTCATCGTCAACGTCACGATGTTCGGTCTGCCGGTATCCATCCGGCGCTTGCCGACCGCGAACGCTGCGCTTCTCATGGGCAAAGTCCATCACCTGACCGGTGCCGTACCTAGGGACCGAAGTCGCACGGTTGGGTGTCGTTGGTCCGCGCCGGCAGGGTCAGCGCTTCGCTGCTGTGTGCGCGAGACCGTCCGGGCACGAGGATTGAGACTTTCGTCCCTACACCCCGAGCCGGCCGCCGAACACGATGTACCCGACGGATATGAGCCGCCGCAGAGCCGAAAGGACCGTATTGATCGTGATTTCACACTCCGAGCCGGCGCAACTGGACCTCGAAGACCTGGCATGGCAGTTCCTGGCCTCGGAATTCACCGGACCGATGTATGCCTGCTGGCCGATCGAGGATCGACTCGACGCTTTCCTGCTGCACAACTTGCCCCACAGCGTCGCGCGCAGAGGTCTTCGCGACGCGCTCATGCAGCGGGTGATGGCGAATATCAGCGCCGCCCATCATCTGGGCTTTCTTGAGTTCAGCACGCGGTAGGACCGTGCATCGAGGATCAGCTCGAGCTCCGATCAACCCCTGGACCGGCGAGAAAAGGACCAAAGGCCCTTCTGTCCCGATCGCGGACGGACGTAACGTCCAAGACGACCCGGCGACCGAGAAGGAAACGAACATGGTCCAGAGCGCAACCGAGTACGGAATCCTCGTCGGTGTGGACAGCTCGGCGGAGTCGGACGCCGCGGTGCGGTGGGCCGCCCGTGAAGCGTCGCTGCACGATGCACCGATCACGCTGATGCACGTCATCGCACCTGTCGTCGTCAGCTGGCCGGCTGGCCCGTACATGGCCACGGTGCTCGAGTGTCAGGAGGAAAACGCCCGCCACGCGATCGAGCAGGCCCAGAAGGTGGTGGCCGACTGCCTGGGCGAGACGCACGGCCTGACGGTCCAGACCGAGATCCGCAAGGAGAGCGTGGCCAGAACCCTCATCGACGCGTCGAAATCCGCGCAGATGGTTGTCGTCGGTAACCGCGGGATGGGCGCGCTCGGGCGCGTGTTGCTCGGCTCGACCAGCACCTCGCTTCTCCATTACGCCAGCGGACCCGTGGTCGTCGTGCACGGCGACGACCAGGCCGCGCACGACAGCCGCCTGCCCGTGCTGCTCGGCATCGACGGCTCACCGGCATCCGAGGTGGCCACGTCCCACGCGTTCGACGAGGCATCGCGCCGCGGCGTCGACCTGGTGGCACTGCACGTCTGGATCGACGTCGGTGACATTCCTCCGATCGGACCCACGTGGGAGGAGCAGGAGGAGACCGGCCGTGCACTCCTGGCCGAACGCCTTGCCGGTTGGCAGGAACGCTATCCCGACGTCAAGGTCCACCGCCGCGTCGAGCGCGCCCAGCCAGCCTACTGGTTGCTCGAGGAGGCCAAACAGGCTCAGCTCGTCGTCGTCGGCAGCCACGGCCGCGGTGGCTTCACCGGGATGCTGCTGGGGTCGGTGAGCAGCCGCGTGGCGCAGTCCGCGACGACACCGGTCATGGTCGTGCGGCCGCGGTAGATAGGCCGGTAGAGATCAACCACTACGGGAACGAGGTTCGGCATGCCTGCACCGGCGGTGCCCCAGTCAGTGATCACCGAGGCCGTCGGGCTGGCATGCCGGGCACCGTCGCTGCACAACAGCCAACCGTGGCGGTGGGTCGACCACGGAACCTCGGTCGACCTGTTCCTCGATCATCACCGCATCGTGCGGTCGTCCGACAGCTCGGGACGCGAAGCACACATCAGTTGCGGTGCAGCCCTTGATCATTTCCGTGTCGCGATGGCCGCCGCCGGCTGGGTGATTCATGTGGATCGGTTCCCCAACCCCAACAACCGCGAGCATCTCGCGAACATCCAGTTCAGCCCGGTCGCTCATGTCACCGACGCCATGCGCGACCGGGCGTCCGCGATAACCCGTCGCCGGACCGATCGACTCCCGCTGCACCCACCGGCGCATTGGGACACCGTGGCCCCCTTGGTGAACGCTGCCATCGACCACGAGGCCGTCCGGTTCGTGATGCTGGCCGACGATGCACGCGGCAGGCTTGCCGAGGCCTCACAACTCACCGAATCGCTTCGCCGATACGACGAGTTCTATCATCGCGAATTGCAATGGTGGACAGCGAATGTGCGGCATTCCGACGGTGTACCCGCCGAGGCCCTCGTGTCGTCGCCAGAAGCCGAGCGTGTCGGGGTGAACCGAGCGTTTCCGTCCCGTGAGCACGCCGAACGCCGTCCGGATGTGGCACGCGACGAAGCCAGGATCGCCGTGCTGATCACCCCCGAGGACACTCCCCGCGACGCGATCGCCTGCGGTGAAGCACTTTCGACGATTCTGCTGGAATGCACCATGGCAGGCCTGGCCACATGCCCGCTGACCCACATCACCGAGATGCCGGAAAGTCGTCGCATCATCCTGGATCTGGCAGGGACCACCGGGATACCTCAGGTACTCATCAGGATCGGTTCCGCACCCCCGGTCGACGACGTGCCACCGGTGACGCCGCGTCGGTCACTGGCCGAGGTCTTGGAAGTCGATCGCTGAGTGCTGCGATCCGTCTGCCCGGACCGCAACCGGGGAGCGGTAGAGTGCCGCGCCTGCGACGGGACCCGCAGCTCCGGCGACCAGCAGAACAGGGCGAGTGTCCACCGGACCGCTATCACCACCTCCGCTGTCCCGGCGGCGCAGGGCCGCGGGTAGGGCCGCGGTGTGCGTTCTCGGATCGGCCGCCACCACCAGATGCGCCGGTGGGACACCCAGTTTGGCGGCCAGCGCGGCTCGGAATCGTTGCCGAGCCGGCGCAACGCAGATCGCGACGTCGGAAAGTGTCAACGAGGACTCCGCCAGACAGCTCGATGCCGCCAGCGCACATACACCCGCCAAATCGACATCGAACGCCGCGGATTCCTGGAATCGCAGCACATTTCGGCCATCTCTGAACCCCACACGGGCGCAGAATCCCTCTCCGTCTGTCCTGGCGGACCATCGCACCGGGCCGAGGCCGTCGTCACCGTCGTTCCAGCGGCACAACAACGCCGACCCGACGGGTGAGTACGGGAAATGCTTGCTCATACCGAATCCCGGGTTGGCGTCGCTGGCTACGATCAGAGCCGCCTTGATGATCCCGGCCCGAAGGAAACCGTCGACGATCTGCAGTGCGGTCAGTACCCCGCACTCGCCGTTGGCGACGTCGAACGAGAACGTACCGTGCTCACCGGTATGTGGATCGTGGAGATTCGCACCGATCATCTCCTGGATCAACGCCGCCAGCGCGGGCTCGCCCAGGTTTCTGTCCCGGTAGATGCCGGCGTTGATCAGGAGATCGATACTGTCGGGATCGCATCCGGCCCGATGCAGACAACGCTTCGCCGCAGCAACAGCCAGACGCAACGCACTGTGACGGTTACGCCAACCAGCCTCGGAAATCTCGACGCGTTCAATGATCGTTCCCATAGCGTTTCACCAGATCCTCGTCAACGGTCAGCAAGATGATGCCGATCTCCAGCCCGGAGGCCAGCGCGATCAATGCGACGGTTTCGCCGGGTTCGATGCGGCGGGCTTCCAGTTCCTCGATCAGCGCCACGGTGTGCGTCGTCGACGCGGTGTTGCCGTACCGGTCGACGGTGATGACCGCGTCGTGACGCGGGTGATCGCCGAATTCGGCTGCCATCACGGCCATCCCCTTCTTGATCGCCCGCGCCGAAGTCTGGTGCGTGATGACATGGTCGATGTCATCGATGGAAATGCCCGCGGTGTCGAGCACTTCGCGCAGGAGTACCGGGGTGTTGGTGATCGCGGCGCGGTGAATTGCCCGGGAATCGGTGAACATGCGGGCACCGGGATCCCTGCCCTTGGGATACGCCAGACACAACCGGCTGTAATCCGCGATCGTGGTGAATCCGGCCAGGGTGATTCCTGATCCCCCGGCAGGTACGCGTTCGAGCAGCAGGGCCGCGCCCGCGTCACCGAGCGTGAGCGAGGCGAGTTCCTTGCTCAGCACTGTGCGAATGTGTTTGGCGGCGTTCTGGCCGAGCTGTGAGATGTACTCTCCGCTGACCACCATGCCCCGGGCGACGAGACCCTGCCGGATCCAGGTGTTGAGCACCATGACGCCGGTGAGCATCCCCGCGCACGCGTTGGAGATGTCGAAGGTCATCGCGTCCCGCGCACCGATCGCATGCGCGACGTCGCTGCTCATCGTCGGCTCAAGGTACTGCGTGAGCCCACCATGGAATTTCGTGATACTGCAATTGATCACCACCTCGACCGAGTCGGCTGATCGGTCGGCCTTCTCGAGGCAGTCCAGCGCGGCTTTCGTCGCGAGACTGTAGGAGTCGTCCTCGCCCAGCGATACTCGCCGCTCGCGGATCCCGGTCAACCGCTCCAGGTCGATATGTGTGTTGTGCCTGGTCTCCGACATCAGCTCGCTCGTGGTCAGGCGCGTCTTCGGAAGGCAACGGCCCGCGGCGGCGATCCGGGTGCGAAATGGCGACGACGCTTCATCCGCGGCGTCCATCACCAGCCAGTGCGGTCCCATTCGAGAAGGATGCGTCGGCAGCTCTCGCTCATGCAGGGCCGTTGGTCACCGCGGCGAAGTCGGAAAGACACTCGCCCGTGGGTCCCCGCTGTGTCATGGTCGGCACGTGGCCCGTTGGAGCATCACACCGATGCCGCTCAGGACGACGTCGTGACCGACGACGAAGACCGGCGGCCGATAGCCGACCTACCGGACGCTCTGGATCACTTCGATGAGATCCGTGACCTGCTCGCGTTTCGCAACCCCGCGTCCCTGCCCGTGTTCATCGGTAATCCCGCCGACGACTCCGCATTCCGGACGGTGCGCCGTGACGGTATCGGCATCGTCGTCGTCACACACGCCGAAGACGAGAAGAGGTCGACCACGGCGACCTTCCGGCTCGACAGTCCCGGCGCTGCAGCCACTTTCCGGCACCGGCTGGCGCAGGAGGCCGATCGGCCCACGTCGATCGATCCGGGATGGGTGCTGACCTTCGACGGATACGATCCGGCGAACGAACGGTTCAGGGAAGCCTTGTGCACCCTGGGAAACGGCTACTTCGCGACACGCGGTTGCGCGCCCGAGGCGCCGGCAGGCCGGTTCCACTATCCGGGCACCTACGTCGCCGGCATCTACAACCGGCTCACCGACGAGATCGCCGGCCATCGCACCGACAACGAGAGCCTGGTCAATCTGCCGAACTGGCTCGCCCTGACATTCCGGTTCGACGACGGCCCGTGGCTCGACGTCGACGACACCGACCTGCAGTCCTACCAGCAGACCCTCGATCTGCGTCGGGGGGTGCTCACTCGGCAATTCCGCTTCTGCGACAAGGCCGGACGTGTCGCCACCGTGACCCAGCATCGACTGGTCGCCATGCACCTCCCACACCTCGCGATGCTGCAGACGATGGTCACCGCAGAGAACTTCTCGGGCACCGTCGAGTTCCGGTCCGAGATCGACGGCGCGGTGACCAACAGCCTGGTGGAGCGCTATCGTGACCTGTCGAACGTTCACCTCGTCGGACACGAAAAGCGTTCGCTGACCGCCGATTCGCTGTTGCTGACCGCACATACGTGCCAGTCTCACATCCGAGTGGCAGTGGCGCTTCGCAACACAGTGTGGCGCGGCGACTCGCCTGCCCGGGCCGACTACACGTTGGTCGACGACCGTCGGCGTGCTGGTCACGTCATCAGCTGCTACATCGAAGCGGGTCAGCCGGTCACCCTGGAGAAGGCCGTGTCCGTCGCGACGAGTCGCGATCACGCGACCTGTGAAGCCGCCAACGAAGCCACGCGCCGCCTGCAGTGGGTCGACCGCTATCACGATGTGCAGCAGGCACACACCACGGCGTGGGCCCAGCTGTGGGAGCGTTTCGACGTCGATATCGGCGGCAGGACCGACGAACTGCGCACCGTGCGCCTGCACCTTCTCCACACCCTGCAGACGCTGTCACCGCACGTTCGTGATCTCGACATCGGGGTTCCCGCTCGTGGTCTCACCGGTGAGGCATATCGCGGGCACATCTTCTGGGACGAACTGTTCGTCGCCCCTGTGGTCAGCCTGCGCCGACCGGCGCTCACCCGTGCGCTACTGGCCTACCGTCATCGCCGCCTACCCGAGGCTCGCCGCGCGGCCCGTGACGCAGGTTTCACCGGGGCGATGTTCCCCTGGCAGTCCGGGAGCAACGGCCGCGAGGAGAGTCCGGCACTTCACCTCAATCCGCGTTCGGGCCGCTGGAATCCGGACCCGAGTGCCCTGGCGCATCACGTGGGACTTGCTGTCGCCTACAACATCTGGCAGTACTACCAGGTCACCGACGATCTGGAGTACCTGATCGACTACGGCGCCGAGACGTTGTTGGAGATCGCCCGTTTCTGGGCAGGTCTGGCGCTGTACAGCCGAGAACGTGGACGCTATGTGATTCCCGGGGTGATCGGTCCCGACGAGTTCCACACGGGCTATCCCGGACGGCTCTACGACGGCATCGACAACAACGCGTACACCAACGTCATGGCGGTGTGGGTGATCCTGCGGGCCCTCGACGCGCTGGATGCCATGCCCCTGGCCGACCGAACCGCGTTGCTGGAAAGGCTGGGACTGCACGGGGACGAGCTCGACAAGTGGGAAGACGTCAGCCACCGCATGTTCGTGCCATTCCACGACGGCGTGATCAGCCAGTTCGAGGGTTACGAGTCGCTGGTCGAACTGGATTGGGACCGTTATCGGCATGAGTACGGGAACATCCAGCGACTCGACCGCATCCTGGAGGCCGAGAACGACAACGTGAACCGCTACAAGGCTTCCAAACAGGCCGACGTATTGATGCTGTTCTATCTGTTGTCCGCCGACGAGATACGGGAACTGCTGGCGCGTCTGGGTTACCGATTCACTCCGAAGCAGATCCCCGAGACCGTCGACTATTACCTGTCACGCACCTCGCACGGATCGACGCTCAGCGCCGTCGTCCACTCCTGGGTTCTGGCACGCGGCCACCGCGAGCAGGCCATGGAGTTCTTTGTGCAGGCCCTGAATTCCGATGTGGCCGACATCCAGGGCGGCACAACAGCCGAAGGCATCCATCTGGCCGCGATGGCCGGAAGCGTCGACCTGCTGCAGCGGTGCTTCACCGGCTTGGAAACCCGCGGCGACCGACTGGTTCTCGGCCCGTGCTGGCCAGAAGCGTTGGGAGTACTGTCCTTCCGGATGTACTACCGCGGTCACAACTTGCATCTACGTGTCAGCGGCCGAACCGCGTCCGTGATCTCCGCCATCGGCTCCGCGGCGCCCATCACCCTCGAATGCCGCGGCCGCACCTGGCAACTCTGCGCCGGCACCACGATCGACGTCGGCTGAACCTACTCCGATTCCGGCTCGAACGGCGACCCGTCGAGCCATCGCACTGCGTCGGCGACGTGACGGCGCGGCGTCGGAGGCAGCGGGTCGGCATTGACCGGCGCCCAGCCCACGCGCAACATCATCTGCGGGAATGCGCTGGCGCCGAACACCTCGGCCTGCACGGCATCTCGCGTCTCACTGATCTCCAGCGGTTCGGTCACCGGGCACGTCGCCAGTCCCATGGCCGTTGCCGTCAACAGGATCAGGCTGGTGGCCTCACCGGCGCGAAGGCGCGACATCCGGGTGTCGTCCGCGGTGCCCAGCGCCAACACCACCGCCCCCTCGTCGGCGCCGGCGCCTGTGTCCGGCTGCTTGAGTGCCGCGCCCGCGAACATGCGCGACGACAGCGGCGCACCGGGCTCCGGTTTCGGCGCGCTTCTGGCGGGGACGCCCGCCGTCGACGCGTACTTGCCGCTCCACGCCGTCAACTCCCGCAGGTAGCCGTCGTCGGCCGCGTGACGGGCGATCGATTCGGCCACGATGTCCTGTAGTCGTGACAGCGACTCGACGCGGCGCAGCATCACCCCTGCTCGGGCCGCGCGCGCACCCATCATCGCGATGTCCGAATGCGATACCGGCCATGCGCTGTAGTGGCGTCGGTCCGTGCGTCGCCGTGGAATGGCCGCGGCCAATGCGATGTCGAGGTCTGTCGGAGTCTGTCGACGCAGTTCGATGGACGCCAGATGTTCGGGCTCCGCCGGATTCGGCAGGCGATGCACCGAGGCATACCACCCCAGCGCGGCGAAGGCGATCACGCAGTGGTGCAGCGCCGCGCCGCAGCTGAGGAGCAGATCCCGGCTGTCGGGATCGGTGCTCGTCAGGCGTCGATCGAGGTCCGCGTACAGGTGCACGCTCTGCTCACCGACTCGCCACTGCCACGGCTGCGAGTTGTGGATCGACGGTGCCCGCATGGCGAGAGCCAACGCCGCATGGATCGTCTCGGTATCCGGGAAATGCGTATTCATGGCGGTCCGTTCTGACGAGTTTTCTCGATCATCTCGCCGCCGCGCGACAGTTATAAAGAGACGAAAGTCCCCTTGCATGGAGGAACTCGGACCTGTCGGGCACCGGGATGCGACTGCAGATCGCCACACGGGTGAAGGCATTGATCACGATGACGACCCAGTGGACAGCCGCGATCTGCCGGGGCGAAAGGGCGTAGTTGATCTCGGTGCGAATCGCGTCGGGCAGAATCGCAGTCGAGATATTGGTGACGTACTCGGTGATGTGCAGAGCGGCCATCTCGACACGC
>Ga0182742_1000813_pt1 | contig 45332 bp, 50 predicted proteins | sample eDN5th37CBELigMG_FD_128880 | JGI IMG/M metagenome (GOLD analysis project Ga0182742, IMG submission 128880) | Enriched Miracle-Growth compost microbial communities from Emeryville, California, USA - eDNA 5th pass 37_C BE-Lig MG (version 2)... ... | reverse complement strand
TCTCCTTCAAATACATCCGAACAGGGTCGTTAATCTTAATGCCTGGCGGGAGTGATAAATCCTCGTCAAAATGGAGATCGTCGTGTTCGTCATCATGCGCCTCAGCGTCTTCGTTCTCATTCAAGACTTCAATGCCTTGCTCCGCAAGAAGCTCAAAGAACTCGTCGATCTGCTCCGGGTCCTGATCAAATGGAGACAGCCGCTCCATGATCTCTTTATAAGTCAGAGAAGACCGTTTCTTGCCTTGTTCGACCAATTGTTCCTTCACTTGCTCTAAGGTGAGGCCGGTCTCTTGCTCAGTATGCTGTTCGTTCGTCATTCGACATCTCCCTCCTCCCTAGATCCGTTGACCTAAGTGCTTGAGTTCTCTCTCTAGGGTTATAATCTCCGCGCCGAGCCGCGCGACTTCCGTCACGTCGTACTGCAACGTACGCTCGGCTTGCACAAGCTGTTGCTGTTTCTGTCTCAACTTCAGTTCCAGATCGTGTTTCCGCACTTCCGTCAGGCAATCTTCTAGTACTTGTTCGTTCATCGAATCCTGGGGGTATGTGAGTAGAACCGAACTGGCAACTGCCTCCAACTCATCATCGTGCAGGCTGCCCACGAATCCGCTGGGATCCGGCAATTTACCGTCAGCATAATATGCATATATATAAGCAGCTAGCGCCGCATGAGTCTCCACATGAAAATTTCCGCCTAATCTGGTTTGCACCTGTTGGGCCACTTCCGCGCTCTGTATCATCCCCGCGAGGAGTTGCCGTTCCGCATTGTAGTACGCCGGCCGTAAGGCGGGAACCGTCGATGCGGCAGATTTCCCCTTTTCATTCATATCATTATTCCACGGAATTTCGTTCTTATCCCTTTGATTCCTTAATTTTTCTCGAAGCTCATTCAGTTCTTGCTTGAGCGCTTCTATGGAAAAACCGGTTTCGGAGGATAAGTCTCTTATATACAGCTCACGTTCTGTCGGTGACTCAAGCGGCGCAATGATCGAGACGGCCTTGCGGACGAAAGACAGTTTACTGCTTTCATTTTGTAGTGTATGTTCTTTCTTGATATATAGTATTTTATATTTTGTCGCGGGAACGGCTTTCTCGATAATGGACGATCGGAACGCCTCCGCGCCGTTCGCTGCGATGTATTCATCCGGGTCCATTCCGTCCGGAAGCATCGCAACCTCCGCGTGTATACCAGCCTTCTCGCACAGAAGAACGCTCTTGTAGGCAGCCGTTCGTCCCGCGCGGTCCCCGTCGTAGCAAATAACCACCTTATCGCAGTAGCGCCTAAGAATCGTCAAGTGGGACTCCGACAAGGCTGTCCCCAACGTCGCCACCCCGTTCTCCACACCCGCGTCCCACGCCTTTACGGCGTCAATCCCGCCTTCGAACAAGACGGCTCGGCCGGACTTTCGTATGGAGGATTTCGCCAAATGGAGTGGATACAATACTTTATTCTTATGAAACAGAGAAGTTTCAGGAGAATGTAAGTATTTAGGCATTGCGTCTCCGATTGAACGGCCGTTAAAAGCAATGATCCTGCCGCTTCCATCCCATACCGGGAACATCACACGATCCCGGAATCGGTCGAAATAACCATCCCCCTCTGTCCTTCTGACAATGAGGCCGGCCTTCTCGAGTTCTGCCGGCGAATAACCCTTGCTCTGTAAAAATTGCGTTACTTTGTCCCACAACGGCGGCGAGTAACCGATCTGAAATTGATCGATCATCCGCTGCGTGAACCCGCGCCGCTTCAAATATTCGTAAGCAGCCTTGCCTTCCTCCGTACCGTTAAGCACGTAGCTGTAAAACTTCGCCGCTTCCTCATGTGCCTGGATTAGCTTCATGGCTTCACGCTGCTCAGGCGTTATTTCGGCAGGGCTTCTTGTGAATTGGTGCGCAATGCCCGCTTCTTCCGCTAACATCCGTACCGCTTCCGGAAATGCCATTCCTTCGGTGTTCATGACAAAGCGAATCACGTTTCCGCCTGTACCGCAACCAAAGCAGTGAAAAATCCGTTTCTCCGGCAGCACGTGAAAAGAGGGGGTTTTCTCCGAATGGAACGGACATAAGCCGATAAAGCCCTTGCCGCTCTTCTGCAATGAGACGGTGCGGCCGATCCATTCGACGATGTCGGTCTTGTCCAATACCTCTTGAATCAACTCATCAGGTATCGATCCGCTTCTCATCTCCCAACACCCTCATCTTCAAAATTGCAAGTTATATTATTCGCTAAATTGGGGCATTCTCCTGCAAATCGCGCAAAACTTTTGTCAGAACCTGTTGAAACCTGTTCCGGTCTTCAGCGGTAAACGGCTTCGGACCTTTCGTGCGGCCTCCCGCTCTGCGCCGTTTAGCGGAGTAATGCCTTTCTTCCAGCAACCGATCAATATTCTCATCCGTATAGAGCATCCCTCGCGGCGAAAGCACACGGGCGCCTTTCGCCAACCCGATCGTTGCGAGTCCGTAGTCGCCTGTAATCAATACGTCCCCTCTGGCAATCCGGTTTGCAATGTACAAGTCCGCGGACTGATCGGAAGCGTCTACTTGCACGTTCGTGACGCCCGGATAGTCCGGGAGACGGTGATTGTATGAGGAGACCATGACGGCCGGAACGTTCAACGCGCCGGCCGTCTCGGCAATCTCAGCTTTCACCGGGCAAGCGTCTGCATCGACGACGATTTTCATTAGAACGCGATTTTGCTTGCAATGTAGGCTTCCAATTCGTCGATCGGCATCCGGACTTGTTCCATCGTATCGCGGTCGCGTACCGTCACCTGGCCGTCTGTCTCCGATTCGAAATCGTATGTGATGCAGAACGGCGTGCCGATTTCGTCGTGTCTGCGGTATCTTTTGCCAATCGAGCCCGCGTCGTCGTAATCAACCATATATTGATCGGATAACCGTTCGAATACTTTGCGCGCACCGTCGTTCAATTTCTTGGACAACGGGAACACAGCTGCTTTATACGGAGCAAGGGCCGGATGAAGATGCAAGACAACCCGGCTGTCATCCCCCTCGAGCTGCTGCTCCTCGTATGCGTCAACCAAAAATGCGAGCGTTACGCGGTCAGCGCCAAGGGACGGCTCGATACAATACGGAACATACTTCTCGCCGGTTTCCTGATCGTGATAATGGAAATCTTCGCCGGATACCGCCATATGCTGCTTCAGGTCGTAATCGGTACGGTCGGCAATTCCCCACAGCTCGCCCCAGCCGAACGGGAATTTATATTCAATATCAACCGTCGCGTTACTGTAGTGGGACAGCTCCTCGTCCGAATGCTCCCGCAGACGGATGCTGTTTTCCTTCATGCCAAGGCTAAGCAGCCACTGCTTACAGTAATCGCGCCAATATTCGAACCATTGAAGGTCTTCACCCGGCTTGCAGAAGAATTCAAGCTCCATCTGCTCAAACTCACGTGTGCGGAACGTAAAGTTGCCTGGCGTAATTTCATTCCGGAAGCTCTTGCCGATCTGCCCGATGCCGAAAGGCAAACGCTTGCGCATTGTGCGCTGCACGTTCTTAAAGTTGACGAAGATGCCCTGCGCTGTCTCCGGGCGCAAATAAATTTCGTTGGCGCTGGAAGCCGTTACCCCTTGAAACGTCTTGAACATTAAGTTGAACTGGCGAATGTCGGTGTAATCGAACGCGCCGCAATCCGGACATACAATATGATGCTCTTGGATGAGCGCAGCCATCTGTTCGAAGGTCATCCCGTCAACAATAATCTCTTGCCCCTTCTCGGCAAGGGCGTTCTCGATCAGCTTATCCGCCCGGTGTCTTGCTTTACATTGCTTACAGTCGATCATTGGATCGTTGAAATTGCCGACATGGCCCGAAGCGACCCACGTCTGCGGATTCATCAGAATCGCAGCGTCCAAGCCGACATTGTAAGGGGATTGTTGAATGAATTTCTTCCACCACGCGCGTTTCACATTATTTTTCAGCTCGACGCCGAGCGGCCCGTAATCCCATGTGTTTGCAAGGCCGCCGTAAATCTCGGACCCCGGAAAAATAAAACCTCTGTGTTTGGCCAATGCCGTTACGGCATCCATCGAAATTGCCATCTTGTTTCTCTCCCTTAATCGTTAATTCTTATTGCCAAATGTGAACTCGGGCAGGAAACGCCAAAAAATCCCGTCTCCACGCCCTATTGCAGGACGTAGGGACGGGATGCTTCTCCCGCGGTTCCACCCTACTTGACGCCGCCGTATCGTAAAACTCGAACGGAGGACGCCCGCTTTCGTCGAAAATCCGTGCAGCCGTTCCGGTGAACGCCGTTCGCTTATGCCGCGGATCCGGGCTTTCACTATCCCCGTTCGCTGCTTCCCGCAATATCATAAGCTACTATTCCCTTCAACACGGTTGTACGGAAACTTATGTTTGGTGAATTATAACAAGTTGCAAGACCAATGTCAAGACTCGTCTATGATTCCTCTGATGACTCATATACGGCTTCGATTTGCTCCATGATATTCCGGGATTTGATGTTGACTCCTGCATGAGCGTCCATCCAAATCCGCATGGCTTGCTTCAATGCATTCTTTGTCTCCTGTTTCACATGGATATCGCCAATTCTTCGCAGATCGGCCCGTTGAAGAATCGGCAGCAGCTTTGCGGCCGGCGGCGGCAATGGAACCGCATCGGGCGCCGCAGTAACGCACGGTCCGAATAACAATCCGCCCATATGAGCGCTCCACGCCGTTCGGTCTCCGCTTTCCGGCGGATTGCCGCAGCGCGCGCATACATCCGTCACCGGCGCAATACCGGCGAAGGAAAAAAACTTCATCTCCAACAGGAAGGAAATCACGCGTGGATCCTTGCCGGACTGCAATCCTTCCAGTGCGGCCAATAGCTGGCTGTATAGAAAAGAACTTGCTTCATTGTCAGGGATAAAACGGTCCGCCAACTCTGCAAAATAAGAAGCGTAAGCGGAAAGACGAAGATCAGCGCGAATGGCTGTAAATGCGTTCAATACCTCGGCATCATTCAGCGTACCAAGGGAACCGGAGTTTCCGCGGTAAAACACATAAACTCCATATGTATGCAACTGGCTGACGGCCGCGTGCCGGCTCCGAGCCTTCTTGGCGCCGCGAACCATCAGCCCCACTTTCCCGTACTCTTCTGTCAACAGTGTAATAATGGCATTCCCTTCCCCGTATGGCACGGATCGGATGACAATGCCTTCTACTCGGTATAACATACCTCGCAATCATCATCTCCCGGGATCTCGTCAACATGGACGCCGGAGGCCTGCTCGATTTGATCCCATTCCCGGTACAGCATATAAGCATCTACATCCCCAGTCAAAGTAAAATACGTCCACGAAAAATCTCGCATAAGTATTCATCCTTTCTTTGTGGTGACATTGACGCTTGTTTAATTAGGATGAAACAAAGCCGATTTCTCTAACCCATGTAATTGATGGGAATTGCATATACACTAATCGTGGCGGAATCCCAAATCCTTCAGCACCCGGTCGGTGTTGCGCCAATCCTTTTTCACTTTTACCCATAACTCCAAGAAAATGCGCGATCCGAGCAGCGCCTCCATATCTTTACGCGCCGCTTCGCCGATTTGCTTCAGCAATGCGCCCTTTTTGCCGATAATGATCGGCTTCTGCGAATCCCGTTCTACGAAGATGACGGCGGAAATATCCACAACGCCATTATCCCGAACACTCATGGCCTCAATCGTTACCGCAACGGAATGCGGGATCTCTTCGCGGGTGAGATGCAAAATCTTCTCGCGGATGAGCTCCGCGCAGACGAATTGCTCCGGATGATCGGTGACTTGATCCGCCGGATAATATTGCGGGCCTTCGGGCAAATATTTCCCTAATTGATCCAGCAACGTATTGACATTATTGCCGAGCAATGCGGAGAACGGCACAATTTCCGCGAAAGGATAAAGTTCCTTGTACTCCGCAATGACGGGCAATAAAGCTTCCGGGTGGACGGTGTCGATTTTATTTAGGCCCAGAATGACTGGAGTCTTGACGCTCTGAAGCTGATCGATGATAAACCGGTCTCCTCCGCCAAGACCTGCCGAAACATCGACCAAGAACAACACGACATCCACTTCCTTCAATGTGTCTGTCGCCACTTTCACCATATAGTCGCCAAGCTTCGAATTCGGCTTATGAATCCCCGGCGTATCCAAGAAGACGATTTGAACTTGATCTGTCGTATAAACCCCGTGTATTTTGTTCCTGGTTGTCTGCGGCTTGTCTGACATAATGGCGATCTTCTGGCCGATGATTTGATTCATCAGCGTTGATTTCCCAACGTTCGGGCGCCCGATGATCGTGACGAAACCCGATTTGAATGCTTGTTCGCTCATGCTTCCTCCTTACCTTCTAACGCGAAAGCTCCCGGCAGCAGCTCCGCGACGGTCATCGTCATGGTGTTGCCTTGCAGATTGCTCATAATGACCGGCATATCCGGCGGACACAGCTCCGACAGGACTTGCCGGCACGTTCCGCAAGGTGTACAAGGTCCCTTCATATCCGCGACAATAGCAATCGCCTGAAAGGCGCCTGGGGCAACGCCGTCGGCGATTGCCCGGAATAACGCAGTCCGCTCCGCGCAGTTCGTCGGACCGTATGCAGCATTCTCTACATTGCAGCCATAATGGATTGTGCCGGTTGTATCCAGCAGCGCACTGCCGACGGCAAAATTCGAATACGGCACGTAAGCGCGTTGGCGTGCCGCGATCGCGTGCTGCAGCAATTCATCGATAAATCCTTGCAAATCTTGCTTCATTCCATCACTCCTGCCACTATATGCCCAGTTGTTGAATGACGGCCGGCAGCAGCACGACAGCCCCGACGATCCCCGCGAACACTGCAGTGATCAATACCGCGGCCGCGGCCGTATCCTTCGCCGCCTTCGCCAACGGGTGGCGTTCTGCGCCATATAAATCCGTAAGTCTTTCAATCGCGGTATTAAAGCATTCTGCGCTCCACACGAGCGCGATCGCAAGTGCGATCCACAGCCATTCGCCTGCAGTCAGCCGGCCGATCATTCCAAGGACAACCGCGGCTGCCGCCGAAACGATATGAATTTGCATATTGCGTTCCGAGCGAATTGCATGCACAAATCCTTCCCAAGCGTATCGAAAGCTGAGAAGGCGCCGTTTCACCGCGCAAGCCCCGCTTGTTGCAGCACCTTCTCTTGTTTTTCAATCATTTCCCGTTCCGAGGCTTCATCCTGATGATCGTAACCGATCAAGTGAAGAAACCCATGTACAAACAGAAACCCGATTTCTCGTTCCAACGTATGCCCGTATTCCTCGCTCTGCCGAAGCGCCGTGGGGGCGGAGATCACGATATCGCCGATCGGGTTGTCGGGCTGCTCTTCCTCTTCATATAGAATTTCCAGCTCGTTGTCGCCTTCTTCCCACATACTGAAGGACAGCACGTCGGTAGGCTTGTCCATATTTCTGTACTGCAGATTCAGCTCATGGATTTCTTCATCGTTGACGAAGGTGACCGTCACCTCGCCGTCATCGATCCCTTCCATCTCCGCCGCCAGCGTGAGCAGCTGTTCCAGCCTCTGTTCCATACCTTCCGGAAGAGCAACTTCCGTCTGTTCGTTCATGCATTCCAAACGCAAACTCATTACGCTTGTGCAGCTCCCTTCGACTTAACTTCACTTACCGCGGCGTCGCCCGGGTATTCGATCCGCGAATGGAATACGCCGAGCAGCGTCTCTTTCATACTCTTCGCAATGATGTCGAGCTCCTTCAGTGTCATATCGCATTCATGGAATTGCTGATCGTCCAACCGGTCTTTAATGATTTTGCGAACGATCGAATCCACCTGCTCCACGGTCGGATTCTTCAAGCTTCGCACCGCCGCTTCGACACTGTCCGCGACGCCGACAATTGCCGCTTCCTTCGTCTGCGCCTTCGGTCCCGGATAACGGTATTCGTCTTCGGGAATGGGGTCGAAAGGCTCGCCTCCGGCTTGCTCTTCACGCTGTTTCATTGCTTTGTAATAAAAGTATTTCAATAAAGTCGTACCATGATGCTGCTCCGCGATATCGCGGATCGGCTTCGGAATTTTCGCATCGCTTAATATATCGACGCCGTCCTTCGCATGCGCAATAATGATCGCTTTGCTAACGCTCGGATCAAGCGAATCATGCGGATTTTCCCGATGCATCTGGTTTTCAATAAAATACGACGGCCTGCGTGTCTTACCGAGATCGTGATAGAAGCTTCCTACACGGCACAACAGCCCGTTCGCGCCGATCGCTTCCGCGGCGGCTTCCGCCAAATTGCCGACCATGACGCTGTGGTGATACGTCCCTGGAGCCTCTGTAAGCAGCTTGCGCAGCAGGGGATGGTTCGGGTTCGACAGCTCCACAAGCTTCAGCGGCGACAAGATGCCGAAGGTCACTTCGAAGAAAGGCATTAAGCCGATCACGAGTACCGCTGTAAGCAGTCCGCCTGTGAACGCGTATGCGACCGTCAGCAGCACCTCTTGATAATTCGGCATCTCCGGATGCTCAATGAGTGCAATCACAATGACGGACAGCGCGGAGAAGAGCGATACTAAGGTGCCCGCCCGCAGCACCGAAGCCCTCTGGCTGACGCGGCGAATGGCGAAAATCGCCACAAAGCCGACAACGATTGCTACGAACCCGTAACGGAAATCAAACAACGCCTCATGCTCCGGATGAAAAATAATGCTCGCCATCACTCCGAAAATGACATTCGAAATGATCGCCAGCTGATCGTCCAACAACACCGTGATCAGCATCGTGCCCATAGCGATCGGAGCGAGATAAGCAAGAGATGCGTCAAGTCCTTGTGCAATGGCAATAATTTTCATTGCAGCAATATTAAGAACATAGATTAAGAACATCATGGACAGCATACGGTTATCCGTACGTATCGCGATACGGCTTGATCGGACGAACAGATGGATCGCTCCTGCAAAAAGCAAAGCTAACACAACCAATCCGAGACGAGGCAGCAGATTGTTGTTGCTGTTTTGGATCAAGTCCATCTCTTGAAGCTGTTGATACAGCTCCTCGGTAATCAGATCCCCCGCGCGAACGATCGGATCGCCTTCCTCATAATAGATCGGCTCCGTTCCTTCGCTTGCTTCTTTCCGGGCCCGCTCCGTCGCCTCTTCGTCGTAGAATCGGTTCGGTGTAATCACAAATCTCGTAATCTCTTGGACAAGCCCGCGCGTCACATTGCTTGTCAATGTGGAGGCGTTCACCCATTCGGGCACCTGCTGCCGAATCGCCGAGGCATCATTCACCGGATCGCTCATCAACCGATTGACGATGTCGATCACAACCGGCTCCATCTCCGTCAGCTGAGGTTCCGTCAGCTTCGGCAGCTTATACAAGTCTTCCTCTTGCAACTGATACTTCTGTTCGCCGATCCGTTTGCGGATTTCGGTAAGGAGCGTCTCGTTGTACGTATTCGTCCCAGCCCACCTTGACAATGTCGCTTCGAAGGTTTGGTCGAACAGATCCGGAATTTTATTCCGATAGACGCTGACCTTCTCGTCAGGCGTTAGCCCGTCATCCGCGTTGATTCTGGAAATCTCATCGAACAGTTTTTCTACTAACTCCGTATTTTTTAGAGAGACCAGCGTATACACCGGCTGGACGCGCCGGACCGCCTCTTCTTTGGCTTCCTTCGTCGCCAGTGTATTTTCCATCCGTTTCAGAGCGTAAATGTTTTCTTTACTTTCTGTATTCGGCTGTACATCATACGTCGGAGGGATCACGTTCTCCGTCAGCGCCAAATAAAAAAGAAGGGCGAATGACAGCAGCAGCGCTGTCCTTACACCCATGCTGTATCTCCATGCGTTGAGCTGAATCTTCTTTTTTCCGCGGCTGCGGTAATCCTTCGCAGTCATAGGGATTCCTCCTGTGACTATTGATCAACTATTGCTCTGTCGTAAGCTGCGATGATTTGTTGTACCAACGAATGACGTACGACATCAGACTCGGAAAAATAGATAAATCCGATCTCATCTATCGAACGTAAAATTCTCTCCGCCTCGATCAGACCGGATGTTTTGCCGCGCGGCAAATCAATCTGCGTCACATCTCCGGTAATGACCATCTTCGAGCCGAAGCCGAGCCGTGTTAAAAACATCTTCATCTGCTCCGGCGTCGTGTTCTGCGCTTCGTCCAGGATGACGAACGAATCTTCCAATGTGCGTCCGCGCATATAGGCGAGCGGGGCCACCTCGATCAATCCGCGTTCCATATGCTTTAAGACAGTCTCCGGACCTAAGACGTCATTCAGCCCGTCATACAGCGGACGCAAATATGGATCGACCTTCTCCTGAAGATCCCCAGGCAGAAAACCCAAGCTTTCTCCGGCTTCCACCGCCGGGCGGGTCAGCACGATCCGCTTCACTTGGCCTTCCTTCAACGCCGTGACGGCCAATACGACCGCAAGGTACGTCTTGCCGGTACCGGCGGGGCCGATGCCGAACACGATATCTTTCTTGCGGATGGTCGTCACATATTGTTTCTGGCCGATCGTCTTTACCTTAATCGGCTTACCTTTATACGTAGTGGTGATTTCACCCTTGAACAAGTCCAACAACTGGTCTGCTTGCATCGTACGGGACAGCTCCAGCGCATACATAATGTCCCGCTCGGACGGCTTATAGCCTCCCCGAATTAACGTCAACAGCACTTCAAACAACTGCTGCAGGGAATCTACTTGTTGCTTAGTGCCTTGTACGGCTATTTCTGCGTCCCGCGAGAAGAGCGCCGCATCGCTTTCCTTCTCAATCATTCGAAGATAAGCGTCGTTAGGCCCGAAAAGAGCTAATCCTTCAGCTGCATTGCGAAGCGGAATTTTTACCGTAAGTTCCGTGCTGCGTTCGTTCAAAAGCGTCCTTCACTCCTTATCCGCTTGTGTATAGTAAGCGAAATGGTCATCGCGGCGGCTCGTCCTTCTTCGGCGCGAGTTCCTCGGCCAGAATGGGCCGCTCTACCGCAAGATCGATCTCCGCTTCAAACAATATTTGTAATATCACTTTACCATTGTCCGAGGACGCTTGCAAAATTTTTTCCTGCTCAATAACGGCATCGCCGTGTAATTTCGCCATCAAATCTGCCCTTGCGTTAGCGACGCCGATTTGTGCCGCTTCACCAGGTGTGAGTTTCTCTTCTTGAACGACGGTTTCTTGGTGGTTCTCCACCATCCAGCCGATCGGCAAACTCCATTTGCCAATTTGAAGCTGCTTCCGTTCCGCCGCTGTCCGTTCATTCGCGAACGGCTCCTCCCAATATCCCGTTAACTGCAGCGAGCGGTTCCCGAGAATGAGATGAAACTCCTTCCGTTCATTGCCCGTCAGCGTTTCATGCTGCCTTACGATTGGGACTTGTACCTTATATTCATACCAAACAAGACCCCGCACCTCGCCTTCCGCTACAACAGCCTCCCGGTTTTCTTCATTCCCTAAGATCCCCGATATGAGGATGTCCCCTTCCTTCACTCGCGAATTCACTCCGACTTGCGGAACACCCCTGTCGGCAATAATCCGGGTGATCACACCATCAGCCGCGGACACAAGATGTCTGGGGCTTTGCGGGATCCGTTGATCGGGAACGGTCGCTTCCACGACCCGGATCGTCAATTTTGTTCCCTGCAGTTCCACACCGACCCAAGAGACATTCGGAAGCGTGCGGGCCAGTTGATCCGCGATCGTCCCTTGGTCCTGCAGGCGGAACTTCCATTGTAACGGGAATACCCCTTGCTGCTTCGCCGCTTGAATGATCTGCTCCTCCGGCAGCTTCTCATTTCCTGTTACCTCCACAGACCAAACCAGAGAAGACAGCATGTACATTCCAAGGACAAAGGCTGCCGCACCGATGGCGAACGACTTCCTCCTGCCGAGTTTGTCCAACATAAAAGGAAGCCCGAACCGCCCTTTGATCCGAATCCGACAACCTGTCTCACGCAGATACCGCTTTAAACGGAAAAAATCAGCCAGGGAGATGTGGCATTCTCCTCCGGCGTTCCCCTTCCTCCGTATGTTCCATACCGTGATATTTGCATGAACGAGTCGGTTAATCAGCTGCTCGAACGAGGGTCCGTTCACGCCAATAATAACGTAGCCTCTGATAAAACGGATCAATTGCGAATTCATGCTTCGTTCCCCCTCACAAATACTTCACTTCATCGATAAGCCCTTCCACAAACACCTCTTCGGGCAATATGGCCCGAATCGACAAATCTCTGCCGCGAATCTCTATATTGCCGTGCGTTAAAGCAAGCTTCAGACAGCTGTCATCAAAATGCAGCACACCCCGGTGGTTTTCAATATATAGCTGCATATTCCCGATCATCGTGACACGAGGCAAGTCAAAGATGACGTCCTGGGGAAGGTCCAGCATATCCGTTGTCCATTTTGATATCTTGCGTGTCCAGCGTCGCATATCCGGTGGGCGCCCCCCTCCTGTGCTCTTAACACATTATGCGTTTGCCTAGCCAAATATGAAAAAAGAACCGTTTTCAGCCGCAGGCTGAAAACGGTTCTTACTTTCAGGTTTTGGTTTATTTTCTTCTCATGCGATGCTGCCTCAAGGCTCGAGGAGGGCCGAACACTTCCGACCACATCATCCCCTGTGCCGCATTCTGAGCGTTGAGGAAGCTTGAAGAATCGGCCGCTTTTGCCGTTGGTGCCCGCCTCTCGGTGCGATCCGGCGCAGGCACCGGAATAGACCGTTCCGGCACGGGAACGGATTCCCGAACGGCGATCGGCTGTTCTTGACGCCAATCCTCTTCACGCTGCCTGCTCGGCCGTTCCGCCGGGCCTGTGAATACATCGCCGCCAAAGGGCGGCATGGCGTTGCGCGGCGGCTTCGGGGCGCCGCGCTGCGCATTGCGGATGTTCTTCACAATCGTCGAAACGACCATGAAGATAATCACAACGAAAACAATGTTATCCATCAGCAGGCTGATCAGGGCTTCTATTGGGTTCATGCCTTCGATCGCCTCACTTTATTTTTTGTCGGGATTGTTCATTTTACCGAAGGATTCGCGCATCTCGGTATCGGATTCGATATTTTTCAGATTCATATAATCCATTACGCCGAGCTTGCCGCTGCGCAGCGCCTCCGCCATGGCAAGCGGTACTTGGGACTCCGCTTCGACGACCTTCGCGCGCATCTCCTCGACCTTTGCTTTCATTTCCTGCTCTTGGGCAATCGCCATTGCGCGGCGTTCCTCTGCCTTCGCTTGCGCAATTTTTTTATCGGCTTCCGCTTGCTCCGTTTGCAAGTTTGCGCCGATGTTTTTGCCGACGTCTACATCCGCAATATCAATGGACAAAATTTCGAATGCAGTGCCGGAATCCAATCCTTTCGCCAGAACCGTACGGGAAATCGCATCCGGATTTTCCAGCACGTCCTTGTGCGAAGCGGAAGAGCCTACGGTCGTTACGATCCCTTCCCCGACGCGGGCAAGAATGGTTTCTTCACCGGCGCCGCCGACGAGCCGGTCGATATTCGCGCGAACGGTGACGCGCGCTTTCACCTTTACTTCAATCCCATCCTTCGCAACCGCGGAGACGAGCGGCGTCTCGATGACTTTCGGGTTTACGCTCATCTGTACCGCTTGAAGCACGTCGCGGCCCGCAAGGTCGATCGCGGCCGCTCTTGCGAACGCAAGCTGAATGTTTGCGCGCTCTGCGGCAATCAGCGCGTTCACGACGCGGTCTACGTTGCCGCCCGCCAAGTAGTGGCTTTCCAGCTGGTTAATCGACAGCCCCAGACCCGCTTTCGTCGCTTTGATCATGGGGTTGACGATCCGGCTCGGAATAACGCGGCGCAGCCGCATCGCGACAAGCGTAATGATGCCGACGCGAACGCCGGAAGCGAGCGCCGAGATCCAGAGCATAATCGGGAAGAAACTGAAAAATACGACAACCGCGATCAAAACAATAGCAATCAGAAATAAACCTACAATCCCTTCCATACATCAGGCTCCTTATCTTAAGTTTTATTTAGGTATAAGCTTCCCGCAGACTTACTGTGCAGGCGCTTCTTTCACAACAATGCGGATTCCTTCAATTTCAACGACTTGCACCATCGTTCCGGCAGCGATAAATTCGCCGTTCGTGACAACGTCGACGCGCTGATCATGGATCTGCACCGTTCCCGAGGGACGCAGCGGTGTGATCGCGCGGCCGATTTGTCCGATCAGATCCTTCCTTTCGTCATGCGAAACATAGCCTTCTTCGGTCTTCATCGAATCTTTCAGAATAAACTTGTTCCAGACACCGCGATAGCCGAAGATCTTCACGACGATGGCCACGATGATAGCCGACACGAATAATGCAACCGCTAGTGAAGTCCATGTGTCCCCTGTATCATAAGCCGCAAGCACGACGCCGCCTAACAGCGCGGCAATCCCTAAGAAGCCTAGTATACCAAAGCTTGGGACGAATAATTCGAGCAGCAGCAGAACGACACCTGCCAAGAATAGAACCAAGTGTTCGATGCCCGCGAATCCCGCGACATAGTTTCCAAAGAAGTATAACCCGAATGCGGCGATTCCTATGATGCCTGGCACACCATAGCCCGGCAAGAGCAATTCAATTAAAATTCCCGCAATGCCGATAATGAACAAGATTGTCGTCACGGCGGGGTTGGTAAGAAACCTCGCTAATTTCTCTGCCGGCGTTTGATCAATCCATTCCGAATCCTCTGCACCGATCTGCTTGAGCAATTCATCTACGGATTCTACAATTCCTTCAGCGTAACCAACGTCGATCGCTTGCTCAGCGGATAGCGAGATTAATTCACCTCTTCCAAAGGTTCTCCCAATCTCCGGAAGTTCTACAACCTTAGAATCATCCACCATGCCTTCGGCAATCTTCTCGTTGCGTCCGTTGATCTCTGCCGCACCCCTCATCATGCCAACCCATGCTGCTATGATCTTTGAATCCGTGACTCGCTCGCCGCCGACGGTTACGACGGCTGCCGCTCCGATGGAGCTGCCCGGCTGCATGTAAATTTCATCGGCATTCAGCGCAATATAACTTCCGGCTGAGATTGCCTTCCCTTCCACGAACGCGATCGTTCGAAGCGGGCTGTTGCGAATCGCAAGTCCAATCCCCTCCGCCGCATCCACTGTCCCCCCGAAGGTATTGATGACCAGGATGGCCGCATCCGCCCCGGACGCTTCCGCATCCTTCAACGCGCGTTCCACATAGCTCTGCAGACCTGATTCAATCGTCTGATCCAAATGGATGACCGCCGCTTTCTTGACCGGTTCCGCCGCGAATGCCGTGACGCCGCTGAGAATGATGGAGAGCGCTATCAAACTCATAAAGAATAACCGCAATCTTTTCATCCTCGAATGATCCCTCCCCTTTTCCATCAAACCATACCTTATGTAATACGTAAAGGGGGTGAAATTGTTTCAGGAAAGCAAAAACGCCTCCGAATATTCATTCGGAAGCGTCTCGTTTTCACATTTATACCAAAAACCGTTGGACGGCGGCGTTCACTTGCTTGCCGTCTACACGGCCTTTCACTTTCGGCATAATTGCACTCATGACTTTACCCATGTCGCTCTTGGAGGTAGCACCAACTTCCCTCACCGTTTCCTCGACGATTGCATTCAATTCTTCGTCAGTTAACGGCTGAGGCATGTAACGCTGTATGACATCAATTTCAGCTTTCGCTTGATCGGCAAGGTCGTCACGTCCCGCTTTCTCAAATTCCTGCAGTGCGTCCCGGCGTTGCTTAATTTCCCTGCTTAAGATGTCCAGCACTTCATCGTCGCTGAGCGTCTTTCGCGAATCAATCTCAACATTCTTGATCGCTGAGCGTATCATTCGCACGACCGTAAGGGCGAATTTATCTCCGCTCTTCATCAGTTGCTTCATATCATCGCTCAGACGTTCGCTTAAACTCATTAGTAAAACAGCCTCCTAGTATTTACGCTTACGGGCAGCCTCAGACTTCTTCTTACGCTTAACGCTTGGCTTCTCATAATGTCTGCGTTTCTTCACTTCAGCCAATACGCCGTCTCTGGAGATGGACCTCTTGAATCGGCGAAGAGCAGCGTCGATTGTTTCATTTTTGCGAACTTTCGTTTCGGACACGTGTTATCCCTCCCTCCGACCATGCACTCCAAGAAAACACGGAATATCATACAATATTATATGTGATTTCAGAAGGGAGTGTCAACTTCATATCGTTCCTGTCCGGAGAAAAGTTCATACTCTTTTACTTTAGAATTTCTCCCATCTTCTTGCCGCCGAGTAAATGTATATGCAAATGGTACACCACTTGGCCGCCTTCCTCATTGCAGTTGTTAATGAGGCGGTACCCCCGCTCCTTAATGCCTAACTGCTCCGCAACTTGCTGCGCCGCAAGCGCGATATCGCCGATCACCGATGCGTTCTCAGGCGTCACATCGTTCATTGTCGCAATATGCTGCTTCGGAATGATCAGCACATGAACCGGCGCTGCCGGGTTGATGTCATGAAACGCCAACACCGTATCCGTCTCCAGCACTTTCTTTGACGGAATACTTCCTTCGACTATTTTACAAAAAATGCAATCCATGCACGGAGTCCCTCCAACGTCTCATTTTTCAAAAAATTATACCTTATGTCTATCATTCGATTCAAACGGAGGTATGTTTTTCCGTCAATTGCGCACGGTATTACTATGTCTAGGAAGGAGTGTATGAGATGGCAGTTTACGGTAGTATCGCTTTAGAGTTGTTCATCGGTTTTGTCGCACTCTTTTTGATAGTAAAATTGCTCGGGAAGGCGCATCTTTCTCAATTAACCCCCTTCGACTTCATTTCCGCCGTTATTACGGGGGAACTGTTGGGGAATGCCCTCTATGATAAAGAAGTACATCTCGGTCAAGTCATTTTTGCCGCGGCTCTATGGGGTCTGTTGATATACGGAACCGCTTGGATTACCCAGAAAAGCAATTCGGCCCGCAAGATGCTTGAAGGAGAACCTTCCATTATTATCCGGCAGGGTAAGATTCAGTACAACACTATGAAACAAAACAACATCGACCTTAACGAACTGCAAGGGCTTGTGAGACAAAAGGGTTATTTTTCATTACAGGAAGTGGAATATGCTATCTTGGAGACGAACGGAAGCCTCAGCGTCATGCCAAAATCCGCTAACGACATTCCCCGCAGAAGCGAGTGGAAATTGCCCGATGTTCCCGTGAACCTGCCGGTTACGATCATTCTGGACGGTGAGGTGATGTACGACAAGTTGGCGGAAGCGAAACTCACCGAGCATTGGCTGCAGCAGAAGCTGGCGGAGCACAACATCAGCGATTACAAGGACGTGTTCTACGCGGAATGGCTGGAGGGCGGGCAGTTTTATGTTGCTACGTATGACGGGGAGAAGTGAGCCAGTCCGCGGTTAGGGCGCGCTGGCGGCGGCATTGCAGTTCCCTCACGCAAAAAAAAAAAGCTGCCGGTGAAGGCAGCTTTCGATTAAAAGTACGGCAGCAGTGAGATGGCGGCGAGTACCGCGAGCGGCAGCGCCAACCGGCGGAAGCGGCCGCCGTAATACGGATAGGATCCCGGGAAATAGCCCGGGTAACCGAAGCCGTAGCCGTATCCCCCGTACGGATAGCCGTACGCCGTAAAAATGCGCGTTTGCGGCGGAACGAGCTCGGCGTTGCCGACCGGCACCGCCAAATACACGTATTCATCGTCGACGCTTTCCACGATTCCGTCGAACTGCTGTCCGTCCGTCGTATGAACGAGGACATACTTATTCAAGTGCTGCTTGCAAAGCTCCGCCATATCAGTTTTTGAATGCATTGTCATCAGGCACCTCCTATGATGACATCATATTCACCGATAAGCGGTTGGGCACTTGTACCGGGAAATTTTCCGAAGGATTAAACCCTTACGGCTTTCGCCCCATCAAAGAAATACAACCACTTCTCCTTCACCTGGCAGCAGAGTGATTTCTCCACCGCTTTCGCATACACGGTTAACTGCAGCGCGTACTGCTTCGTCAGTGCCTCCAGCCGACCTTCATACAGCGTGTCGGTCTTGTAATCGATCATCACCCATTCGCCGCTCTCTTCGAACAGGCAGTCGATCACCCCTTGAACGAGTACAATCTCTGCAGCGCTTGCTTCATCCAATGGCTCACCGTTCGGCTCCGCGCCATACACTTCGGCAGCGGGCAGTCCGACGCTGAACGGCAGCTCCCGGTACACCTTGCCGGACGCAGCAAGTCTAGGCCACACTTCGGTCGAAGCAAACTGCAGCACAGACGCCACATCGACAGCGGCGCGCTGCTCTTCCGTGATGAGCTCCCGAAGCACCATATCTGACAGCTTGCCCTCCACATCCTCCGCCGACAAGTCCCTCGTAAGCGGCAAATGCTGCATCACCGCATGATAGGCTACCCCGCGTTCCACAGGTGTGAGACCTTTACGTTCGATGAATCGCGGACGCTTACCCGGCAGCGGCGGCATCGGACGCGGCGTCTCCCGCTCACCGCCAAGCCAGATCGCCGTTTCCGCGGCGGCGTCCTCCTCCTGCAGCCGCCGCTTCCACTCCGTTACCGATGTTTTCGCGAATAACCGGGTTGCGGCCCGATGCGGATCGTGCCACCCGAGGGAGCGAGCGACTTCCCTTTCGTGGGACGTCCAGTCATCCGGCACCGGCAGCGCTTCCTGCACGGCATGAGACACCCACGCCTCGGTGCGCTCGCGCGCCGCCGCCGCTTGCTGCAAGACTGTCGCCGTTTCCGTATAAATCAGCCATGCAGAACCGTCATCAACGCGCGATTCCGCTCCGAGCGGCTCAAGGCCGTATACTTCGCGCAACGCTTCCGACGCGGGATGGCGCAGCACGGCAGGCATCATCCAATCCAAGTAACTGTTCCCCTGCAGAATGATATGAGCGGGAAGCTGAGATGAGGACACGTCCTGGACGGACCCGTTCCATTCCTCCAGCTTCTTCGCCGCATCCTTCTCCGAGCCGATCAAGATCAGCTTCTCCTTCGCCCTTGTCAGAGCGACGTACAGCACGCGCATCTCCTCCGCGAGCGCTTCAAAGCGAAGCTTGCGCCGAATGGCCAGCTGCGGCAAGGTCGGATAGGCGATCCCCAGGTCGGTATCCACGAATCGCGGACCAAACCCCAACTCCTTATGAATCAAAAATGGTTCCCGCTCATCCCCACGATTAAACTTCTTACCAAGCCCCGCCATAAACACAACCGGGAACTCCAGCCCTTTGCTCTTGTGCACGGACATAATCCGGACGACGTCCTCCGTCTCCCCAAGGGTACGAGCAGGCGTCAAGTCGGCGCCGGAGTCGCGCAAGCGCTCGATGAAGCGAAGGAAGCGGAACAGTCCGCGGAAGCTCGTCGCCTCGTATTGGCGGGCGCGGTCATATAATGCGCGCAGATTGGCTTGCCGCTGCAAGCCGCCGGGCAAGCCGCCGACAAAGTCATAATACCCTGTATCCCGGTACAGCCGGAGAATGAAGTCCGCGAGCGATTCCTGCCTTGCGGCCGTCCGCCACGGCTCTAGCGCCGTTAAGAAGCGCTGCGCCTTCTCCTGAAGCGCTTGATCCGGCGCTTGTTCGGTTTTGCCGGAAGCGACGGCGCCGACAGCATCGTAGAAGGAGCGTCCCTTGCCCCCCAAGATGCGGATCTTCGCTAAATCCTCGCCGGAGAATCCGAAGATCGGCGAACGGAGCGATGCCGCGAGCGGTATGTCCTGCAGCGGGTTATCGACGGTTTGCAGCAAGGCAAGCATCGTCTGGATCTCCACCGCTTCGAAGTAGCCGCCGCCGAGCTCCGCATAGGCGGGGATGCCGAACAGCTTCAACTGTTCGATGAAGGACGGCGCCCACGCTTTATCCGCCCGAAGCAGGATCACGATATCGCGGAAGGTGATCGGCCGCTTGCCGCCGGGGGCAGCCCTGTCAGCTACTTGCATGGGAGGCAAGCCGGCGTGTCCCATGAGAGCGGATATGCGCTGCCCGATCATTCGGGCTTCAAGCTCCGCAGTGTCCAAGTCTATCGATGCGTCCGCATCCCCATGGGCATCCCCGGTATCCTCCTCCGCTTGCGTGACGGATCCGGTGCGGTCGATCAAAATCAATTCAGCCGCCAAATCGTGCACCCGGTCCGGTTCGGGATAAGAAGCCCCGCATACAAGCTCCGCGCGTTCGTCATAATCCAGCTCCGCCGCCTCTTCGTGCATAGTCTGCCGGAACACAAAATTCACCGCATCGACCACCTCTCGCCGGGAACGGAAATTCCGCGCGAGGTCGATTCGCCGCCCGCCGCCGTTCCCCGATTTCTCCACAGGACGGTACGTTTTGTATTTATGCAGGAACAGCCCGGGCTCCGCCAAGCGGAACCGGTAGATGCTCTGCTTCACATCCCCGACCATGAAACGGTTGCCGGGATCTGTCCGCGACACGAGTCTCAGAATCGTCTCCTGGACAGCATTCGTATCCTGGTATTCGTCAACGTAAACCTCTTCGAATTGCTCCTGGTATCCTTGGGCGGCGACGGTCGGAATCAGCTGTTCTTCCGTTGATGACGGATCCCGCAGAATGTGCAGGCAAGCATGCTCCAAGTCGCTAAAATCAACGAGCCCTTTCGCCGTCTTCGCTTGCCCGTATGCTGCTCCGAAATCGATCACGAGCGACACCAGCTCGTCCATGAGCGGAGCAAGCGCTCTGCATTCTTGCGCATACTCCTTCAAGCTTCTTGTCAACAGCTGCTTCTTCAAATCGCTGAGGCGATCCTTCGCGTCGCCGCGCAGCTTCTTCGCCCGTTCCACAAGCTCCGGATCAACCGCGTCGCCTTTTTGCGGCTTCAGCCTTCCGAACGCCGCCGCATCCGCGCCCGTGGCGACGGCTTGCTCCAATGCCCGCCAGCCGCCTTCGCGAAGCGCAGCCAGCAGCCGGTTCACACCGGCCAGATCCGCGGATAAGGCATCCGCGTAAGCCTCCGGACCGGCAGGCTGCCGAGCCAACGACAGCGCGGTCTTCAGCGAAGCCGCAATCGTCTCGAGCTCCAGGGCGGCGCTGGCCTCAAGGCTAAGAAGCCACGGATGACCTTCCGGCACATCTTCCCCGTCCTCCAGCCGGAACTTGCCGGCCGCGTCATGGAGCCACCGCTCCGGGAACGGATGGCTGCGGGAAAAGTCGTACAATCGGTCGATCAACCGCATCAGCGCATCGTCGCCGCGGTCGCCGCCGAAGCGGTCCGCCAGCTGCCAGAAGGCGCTGCCGTCCTCGCTCGAGCCGTACCGCTCCTCCAGGACTGCTTCCAGCGCTTCCTGCCGCAGCAATGCCGCTTCCGTTTCGTTCGCGATGCGGAACGCAGGATCCAGCTCGGTCAGATGCACATATCTGCGCACAACGTCCAAACAGAACGAGTGCAGCGTCGTAATCGACGCGCGCCCGACCAACGCAAGCTGCTTGCGCAAATGACGGGACCTCGGGCGGTCGGCGAGCGCCTTCTCCAAGGCCGCGCGCAGCCGGTGCCGCATCTCCGCGGCCGCGGCGTTCGTGAACGTGGCCACGAGCAGCCGGTCAATATCCACAGGATGCTGCTCATCCGACACTGTCCGGATAATGCGCTCCACAAGCACCGCCGTCTTCCCGGAGCCTGCCGCTGCCGCGACAAGCAGATGATCGCCGCGTTCCGTAATCGCGCTCCACTGCTCGTCAGTCCATGTACTGCCTTCCGGCTTTGGCATCATGCTCATTCCTCTCCTTCCTCCCGTTCCATCCGCTCCCACACATCCTCATCCGACAGCTTCGGCAAGAACCGGTACTCATTGTCCGCAAGCTCCGGGTCGAATGCGCAAACCGTCTTATATTGGCAAAATGTGCAAGGCGTCTCTTTCTTGGCGTTACGATAAGGGGATACTGCAATCACGCCGCAAGCGGCATCCGCCCCGAGCTCCGTCATCTTCGTCCGGACAAATCGGCGCAGCCGCTTCCACTTCGCCCGGTCAACAGCCTTCGAGCGTGCGGACAGCGTGCCGTCCTTCTTCCACTCCAAGGGAACTACGGGGGAAATACCGCTGTCTAAGGCGGTGTCCATCAAGCGGGCAGCTTCGTCATCGTCGAGAACAAGTCCCGCCATCTTATAGCTCTTAAACTGCTCCGCGGACGCTTCCTCGCGCGCCGCCGCATTCGCGAGCGACAGCGTCGGCTGATGCACGTGGAAATAAAGCGCCCCCGCGATTTCCGCTTCTTCGCCGAGCCATTCCGGCGCGTGAGTCACCGCCGCGTCGGCGTAAGCGAGCAGCTGCAGCGACAATCCGTAATACACATCCGATAAATTGAGCCGATGCTCGCGGGATTTGTAATCAACGACACGCAAATATACCCCGCCCCGCTCGCCGGCAGCACGGTCAATCCGGTCGATCCGGCCCTGCAGCTCCATTACGGCCCCGTTCGGCAGCGTCAACTTCAATGCAGGCATCTGGCCGCCTTCACCGAAGGACAGCTCCGCCGCCGCTTGACGGTAACCGCTTCGCGATGCTTGTCCGCTGATTGCGTTCGCCGTCTCGCCGACGACCCGCTTCAGCTTGCGGGTCATATATTTATGCCGATTCGAGCTGAACAAAATTTCCGACATCAGCTTCGGCGCCAGCTCTTCCACTGTTGTGTAGGCAAGCTCCATCGCTTCCCCTTCGGCCAGGTCGGACCAAGCGCGTCCTTCGGCTTCAAGCTTCTTAGCGAGCTGGCTCAACGCCGCGTGGTATAGCTGTCCTATGTCGGGCGCTTCTAACCGGTACAGGCGCCGCTCCGTCAAGCGAAGTCCGTACGCGGCGAAATGCGCGAACGGGCAGGCTGCGAATTTCTCCAACCGGGACACGCTCGAGCGGAATACCTCTCCGTAAAGCTGCGCTGCCGTTTCCTCAGAAATGCGGATCTCCTCGTTCTTGTAATCGAGCGACGGCAGCAACTGCTGCAGCTTCTCCCGCCAGTATGGGCGTTCCACCAGCCAGTTGTACGCTGCCCACCAGACGCCTGAGACCGCCTCTCCGCGCTTCCAGCGGCGCAGCTGCGGCATGAGATCGGACAACGCCCGCTCAGGGCGGGAGAGCCGCTCCAGAACTTCCTCTTCGCCTTCCGCGCCGGCCGGCATCTCCGCCGTGACGAATCTTAAAGCAGCCGCAGGGGCGATGGAACGAATCTTTCCCACCCACTCCGACGGAAGCTGGGAAGCCCCTTCCGGGTCTGACAGCGCATAGCTGATCCACAGCCCTTCCGACGGAAGAAAGAGTGCATTGTACAACATAAAGCGCTCATCCAAAAACCGTCTCTGGTTATCCGGCGCCAGTGTCAGTCCCGCGTCGTTCAGCCGCTCCCGTTCCGCCTCGGTGATCATGCCGCCTTCCTTCGGACGCATCGGAATGACGCCGTCGTTCACGCCAAGCAGGTACAGCCGCTTCACGCCGAAAACACGCGTCCGATCAAGACTGCCGACCAGCACCTGATCAAGGGCCGGCGGGACCAATCCCAATCGGATGCTGTCCAAGCCTGCTTCAACCATGCCGGAGAACAGTTCGAGATCGGCCGGTTCCTCCCCGACGAGCTCCACCAGCTGATCAAGCGTATCCATCACCCGGTCCCACAGCTGCTCATGCTCCTTCGCCTTCTCCATCTCGCCCGCCTGCTCGGCGGTCTCGCGCCAAGACATCAACGTCCCCGAAGCGTCAACCTCCTCTAAAAATCTATACAACGCTTCCGCCTGCTCGCGGATCGTCGAAGCCTTCTTCAGCCTTTTCTCCAACGCGGAGAGCGGCGACACAACCATGGCGCGCCACCGGTTCACCCGGTCTTCCTCGGCGCGCATCCGCTCTTCATGAGCGGCCGCGTCTCCTTCAAGCGGGATATTCGCGTTCAATCTCCAAGGCTTGCCGTCCGTCCAACGGGAACCTTTCACCCCATATTCGAGCACGACGTTCTCCAGCTTGTCCATCGCGTAACGCTGAGCCGCGTCATTCGGAAAGCTGCCGCGCGGAAACAACAAATCCGTCTTCACCGCCCGGAACACCGCGTCATACGACCATCGCGTGTGCACGACGTCAAGCGCCGAGCGGATCAATTCACTTAACGGATGATGGACGACAGGGCGCTTCTGATCCAGAAAATGCGGAATGCCGTATTCGGCAAATACCGCCGCGATCACCTCGCCGTATCCTTCCCAATTGCGGACGAAAACGCTGATGTCTCTCCAGCGGGCATGGCCGGAGGAGACTTGCCTCAGAATATCCCTTGCCGCCGCTTCCACCTCCGTGCGCGGATTGGCGGCCGACACAATCGAAACCCCTTCGCCGGGCCGAACGGCCGAGTCGGGAAGCGGTTCTCCATTTTCCTTCGCAGTAAAGGCCTGCTCCATTGCCGCCAATGACGGCGAATGCGCAAACCGGGAGCCGTCAGACTCCCGCAGCACCAAGGCCTCCTGCACCGGAACATTCCCTTCCCGGGCAGCCGCCTTCAGCTGCTGAAGCGTACGCGCGGTCGGATAAAATAACGCAAGCTCATCTAAAGGCTCCTCTTCCGCAACATCCCTGTCCAGCGTCAGCGCCACCGTTACGTTGGCAGCATGCTGGAACAACCGGCCCATAACCTGGAGCTCAAGAGGGGTGAAGCCGTGAAACCCGTCCACCCAGATGTTTGCCGAACCGATGATCTGGGAGACGGCTGATTTCTCGGCAAGCAGTGATAAATAATCCTCCGAGTCAACGTACTTTCCCTCCAGCTCCTTCTCCATCCCCCCGACGAGAAGGGACAAGTCATGCAGCTTATCCGATAAGACCTCGGGGATCCGCTCCTCCGCCGCCGTCCGGCGAAGCGCTTCCGCATCCACCATGTACCGCTTGCATTCCGCGTACCATTCCAACGCCGCGTCAATCCAGCCGCTTCCTTCTGTCATCCGGCGGAAGGAGCGAAGCTGCTGCGATTGGTTGCGGGCGATTTTATAAAGAAGCATCTTCTTGCCTACATCGTCAATATGTAATCTTGCGGCTCCCCCGGTTTCCTGCAGCACACGAAACGCGAGGCGTCTAAAGCTTAAACTCTGAGCGCGGACCGTTCCGCCGAACTGTGTGGCGAACATGCGATCCGCCGCCTGTGTCATCTGCTCAGGCACGAGTAAGATTAAAGGCGGTCCCTCAGGGTTGGCGCGAAGCTGTTCCCCCATCTCCTCAAACACGCGCCGGCTTTTGCCCGAGCCTGCGCGCCCTAAGATGAACCGTACACCCACATCCGTTTCCTCCCATTCGTTCCCCTGTTAATCAAAAGGGTACACTTTCGAACGGGTGTTTGCAATGTCATTTTTTAACGCGGGTCAGGTCATTAACCCATACAAGGCATCTATCCTGCACATATGGATATATAGAACATTGCAATGAAGGAGGTATGCTGGCATGGCAGCAGTAGGAGCGGTATGCGGCGCAGGCTGGGGTACGACAGGTATGATTCTGGTGCTTTATATTTTGTTGGTCATCATCGCTCGCACTTTTTACTTGTATTAACGGAATAAAATGGTTATGAAGAAGCCCTGGCAGCGAGGTCAGGGCTTCTTCATGTATAATACTAGTTACATACACGCTAGGAGGAGCCATGAATACGCCAACTCAACGCATCAAACTGAAACTTAGCGTCCTGGACCTCGTTCCCATCTTCGGCGGCGTCGGCTCCGCGGAGGCGCTGAAGCAGGCGGCCAAGCTTGCCAGATCGGTGGAACGGCTGGGATACCACCGCTATTGGGTGGCGGAGCACCATGACCTGCCGGGCCTCGCTTGCGCCTCGCCCGAAGTGCTGCTCGCCCATATCGGCGCTGTCACGTCGCGCATCCGCATCGGCTCCGGCGCGCTGTTGCTCCCGCATTATCAGCCGCTCAAAGTTGCCGAAGCCTTCCATATGCTTGCAAGCTTGTACCCCGGCCGCGTCGACCTTGGCGTTGGGCGCGCGCCGGGAGGCAATGCGCATACGACGATGGCACTCAGCGGCAATTTTCTCGCGAATGTGCATCGCATGCCTGAATTGCTGCGCGACCTGAAGAAGCTGCTGAGCGGCGGCTACACCTATGAAGGGGAAAGCGTACATGCCGTTCCCGTCCCGCCGGAGCCCCCGCAGCTTTGGCTGCTCGGCACGAATGAGAAAAGCGCCGCCTTCGCCGCGCAATTCGAAGCAGGCTATGTATTCGGGCATTTCATGAGCGATGCTGACGGAGCTGCGATGATCCAACGCAACGGGCTGCGCAATACGATTGTCGCGGTGAGTGTTGTCTGTGCGGAAACCGAGGATGAAGCATTCAGGCTCGCGAATGCGGGTCCCGCTTCAGAGCATAAGAACAAGACCATTGCCGGCGCTCCCGCTCAAGTTGCGGAACAGTTGCGGCAGCTGGCTGCAGCATACAACACGGATGAAATCATGGCGGTGACGATGATTCCGGATTACGCCAAACGCGTAAAATCATACGAACTGCTCGCCGAAGCCGCGGGACTTCCGCAAGCCCAACAAAATTAGGGCAATCGTCCATACAAAGATAAGCCCGCCTTCATAAGATACACCATCCCGAACATAAGGAGGCTGGGTACAATATGTCTTACGTGGCAAAAGGCGGATACGGTCTTACCAGTACGGCGGCGATCTTGGTGCTCTTCATCCTGCTGGTAATCATCAGCCGGGCTTTCTGGTACTAATCTTTTGTTCCCCCGCAGGGCGTTTTGTGCCGCTTGCGGGGACTTTTTTATTCTTCAAACCCTTCCAGCAAGAACCCTCCATAAGGATCAAGAATTTCCGCACATACATTCGTGAAGGGCAGCGGATCTCCCTGCACATACAGCGCTCTAAGGCTTTGCTCTATGCGCAATGCGATTTCGGGAGCGAACGCGGCAACCTCGCGCATCAAATATTTTCCTTCCGCAACCCATCGGCCGTTAACCCGAAGCAGAAACTTACATACCAGCTCCGCCGCCCGGCCCGCTGCAAACCACCGTTCGCCGTCCCCGGCCGCGCCGCGAATGTCCGCCAACTGATCCGAAATGAAGTATCGCGCTTCGTCGATCTCGGCCGCGGACAAAGGCATCGGCCCTGCCGCAACATCCCGACGGGCCTCTTCAATAATCCGCTCGCCTCCCCTGCGGCATGATACGGTCACGCCTTCGGCTAACAGCCGCTGCAACGACGGATTTCCGTCACGGATCCCTGCATCGAACAGTTCTCTATAACGCTCTGTACTTACGACGATACATTCTACCGTCCATCCTTGATACCGAATCACTTTGCGAAAAAAGTCCGCCTCCCCTTCCACAACGATAACCAGATCGAGGTCGGAGTGCTCATTGTATGTTCCTGCACCGGCACTCCCGCCCAACACGGCGGCAACGCAATCGGGAAACTGCTCGGCGGTTAACCGGACAGCGGTCACGAACGGAGAAGCCCGCATAACGTCAACACCCCAAACATATCGTTATTTTTAGAAGGAGGGACTGTATGAAAGATCAGCACATCGCCCCGTCGCACGCGCATCATTTTGCCTCAGAGACCTCTTCCGCGCTGGGACATATTCACGAGATCCAAGGCTTTACATACCCCGTGAACGGAACGGGAGGAGACGGCCACCGCCATCGGTTCCAAGGCATCACCCGCGCCGCGGACGGACATTTCCATCGGTTTATGGGCATGACAGGCCCCGCCATCATCCGTTCGGGCGGCAAGACGCATGTCCATGCCATCTATTTCGAAGTGGACGAGGAGCCGTTCGAGCATCGGCAAGGGTTTTACGGTACCCGCACGGATATCGAACGCCACACACACCGGTTCGCCGGGCTCACCGGCTTGCCGATCGGGTTTGAACCGCCCTTATGGTGATGCCGATTGGGCTTCCGCCGTCTCCCTCGTCATCTGTCGAATATGCTTCGTACGCACCTGAGCCGCGATGGTCCCGGTGTTGCCGAGGTGGACGATCCCGGAGGTGGATACACCGGTGATTTCAATGAAGGGGACCCGAATGTACGGATCGTCGTTACGAATGGACAAGCTTACGGCCTCCTTCACAATCACGGCGGGGATCTCCTGCGCAAATACCGGAAAGGCGGACAACGCCCCTTCGTTGCCGGCATAGCGCGGAAGCTCCCGCTGTACGGCCAATACGTTCGAGACAGGCACGGTCTGCACCGTATCCCCCACCTGCAAGATCGATCCGTCCTCAATGGTAATGATCCTCAATTGGGCTACAAGTGCCGTTCGAGTCATCATGCGTTCCTTATTCCGGAGCGAAAGGCACGAGGGGACCGACGATTAACGATTCAGGCGGTGTATCGAAGATGGATGAACAGGTGATCGTTTCCGTATCTCCAACCTGGAAGACCGAGGAGCTGCCGACACCGAGTATTCTTACTCTGCCAACCACAATGGATTGATTCACGACATGCATCTGGATTTGATCATCGTTCACGGCTCCTTCTCCCTTCGAAAATAGTCTATGTACCGGTCCAATGCGTCGCTGACATCTTTCTTCACCCGTTCCGCAACAAGCTCAGGCACTGCGGTACCGTTCATTCCTTTCATCTGCTGGATATAGTACGAAACCCGTTCGCCGCTTTGCCGAATCATATCCTCTACGGCCGTGCGGATCTGCTCCTCGCTCAGCGGCAGCCGCTGTCCTTCCGCCTTCTCCTTCAGCGCCGGCGGAATGACATCCCGGATGTAGCGAAGCAGGTCGTCTTGGATTGCCCTTTGGTCCGGGGCTTCTTCTTGACCGCCGATGGACACATCCGATGCGGTATTTCCTTCTTGAAACAACTCTTCAATCGTCCCCTGATCCCCGGTCCGGATGCCGACATGCAGCGTACCGTTCAAATTCTCCACTTTTAACTGTTCGAAGTTGTATTCAATTTTCTCCACATTCGTTCTGGCGGCGATCCCTTTTTCCAGCTTCTCCTCGAGACTTTCCCTCAATGATTTCAGCTCATTCTCCAATTCCGTCAGCTTCTCGCTTTGCCATTGGAGCATGCGGTACATCTCTTCGAACATGGCATAGAAAGAATATGTCATCATCAGCTTCTCCCCTTTCAGGGTCATGCTTCCGAAGCAAAAGGCACTAGGGAACTTCTTTCCTCTGCGGGCTGGGCAAATTGCGGAGCAGGTGCGGTATAATCGCCTGTATTGTATAGATTGGACAGCGGTTTCATGATGCCCGCCGTCCCGATCTGCAATATGGAGGAGTTGGAGATTCCGTTAATTCGAAGCACCTGGATATTGATCGTCTGCGTCACGTGCATCATCAGTTCGGTCCAGCCCCCTTCACATTCGAATTGTCAATGACATCCGGATCGTTCGTCTGTGTCGTGCTGACGGCATTGTTCGTTACGGGCAGGTCACCCGTGATGAATGAACCGGATCCGGCAAACGTCTTGGACGTGCTTCGGGGGGAAAGAATGAGAGCATCGCCGATATGCGCAATGCCTCCGTTGCTGACAATCTTGATGTTCCCGACGATCGCTGGCATAGATGCCTGCGCCTCCTTCCTCCCTCTTATAGATTATATGTGCGCTCACCTGTCCGTATTTCTGTGCAGATCAGCGCCGGATGGGCGGTTATCCTATCTTAGCCCTCCCAGTATATGGCGGCATCCGGGATTCGGTTACCGCCCAACGCAAAAAAAACCGCCTGCGACAGGCGGTTTACGGGAAAACAGAAACCGTTACATACTGCGGACTTCAAAAATCGCAAACTTCAAATAATTTCCTTCTTCCACCCCGAGGAGCTGCGGATGATCTTTACCGGCCCCCCGATATTCAACGAGGCGCAAGAGCTTGCCCGCGTCGGCGGCTGCGGCGTGAATGACATCCAAGAACGCGTCAGGACGGACGTAATAAGAACAGCTCGCCGTGACGAGAAACCCGCCTTCGTTCACCAGCTTCATCCCGTGAAGATTGATATCCTTATATCCGCGCAAAGCGCCGGCCACCGCCCCCTTATGCTTGGCGAAGGCCGGCGGATCCAGAATGACGACATCCCACGTCCGCCCGCCGCCGCTCAGCGGCTTCGACGTATCGATCTTTCCGCCGTTCTCTCCTGCGGCAGCCCTCGCGGCGCGCTCTTCCAACCCATGGACCTGTTCCCGCAAATAATCGAAGGCGTTCGCCACGACGAATTCCACGCGATCCTCAAAGCCGTTGCGCGCCGCATTGCGCTTCGCCGTCTCAATCGCATGCTCCGAAATATCAAGGCATGTTACCTTCTTCGCCCCGTATTTGCATGCGTGCATCGTAAAGCTGCCGGTATGCGAGAAGCACTCCAGCACCGTGGCGCCGTCCCAATACGGGAACGTGACCTCCTTGCCGTTCGCGTTAACGGGCACCCTGCGGGTTACGCCGTCCTCTCCGGTCAGATCGCGCAGCTCGATCCCGCTCCGCTTGCCCCAGCCGGTCATCAACGGCTCGATCGAGGCTCGGTTTTCGCGCTGATCAAAGAAATAGCCCGTCTTCTGTCCGCCGATGACATCCACCTCAAGCTCGAGGCCGTTCTCGCGAATCACCACTGTTTCCTCGGGCTCTTTGCCGTACAGCAACCCTTTCCGCTCCTCCAGGCCTTCCAACGCCCGGACTCCGACGTCGCTGCGTTCGTAGACGGTCCGCGGCGCGAACACTTCCACCAGCGCTTCTACAATTTCGTTGCGTACCGCGTCCATGCCGAGGGTGACGATCTGAATGACCAGCACATCGCCGAACCGGTCCACGGTCAGCCCCGGAAGAAAATCCGCTTCCCCGTACACAAGCCGGCAATAACGCGCGTCCGTGAAGCGTTCCCGCACTTCCAAGCATGTCCGAAACCGCTCCGCGAAGAAGCGCTTATCCATTCTTTCCAACGGGCGGTAGGACACGACCCGACCGATCATCTTGGACGCCGGATTGATGTATGCCGACGCCAAAAATTTTCCCCGGTGGTCGACAACCTCTACAACACTCCCCGGCACGGCCTCCCCTTCAATTCGCTCCACTTCATTGCCATAGATCCACGGATGCCCCGCTTCAAGCCTTTTCTTTCTCGTTTTGTTCAAAATGATTCTAGCCGTCACATTGCACACCCCTTCTAATCCGAAAAAGACAGGCCTGTCATGCCCGTCCTAACCATAACATATATATTTTTGAACTTATGTAACAGGAGGGACGGCGCCCATGATCGTTGAAGAGCTGCTTCTGCCGTTCGGCATCGGCTTTGCCGTCTTCTTGTTCGGCATGAAGACGATGGAAGTCGGCATGCAGGAATGGGCCGGCCCGTTCCTCCACGTATGGATGCGCCGGTTCACCGTTACGCCGCTGCGCGGACTGATCACCGGGACGTTGGCAACGGTGCTGCTGCAATCCAGCGACGCCGTCACCGTCATCGCAATCAGCCTCGTGAACGCGGGCGTCTTCACGTTCCGCGACACGCTCGGCATCGTGCTCGGCGCCAACATCGGTGCAAGCCTCACCACCGACATGCTGGCGCTCGACCTTAGCGCGCAAGCGCTCCCCTTCTTAATCGTCGGAGGAGCCGTCTGGCTTGCGCTGCTCCTCTTCGCCCGACCGAAGCTCATGCCCGCGCGGTATCTCAGCTTCCTGACGCCGATTCGCCATCTGGCGCTCACCGCCAGCGGCTTCGCGAGCGTCTTCATCGGCATGGAACGGATGACTTCGATTATTCCGGACCTTCAATCCCGCGGATTGTTCCTCTGGTTCTTGGAACAGACGCAGCAAAGCTTAGGCTGGGGTCTTGCCGCCGGAGCGGCGGTCACCGCCGTGATCCAATCGAGCGCCGCAACGATCGCCGTGACGATGGGACTCGCCGAGGTGAAGGCCATTACGATCGACCTGGGCGTCGCCATCGTCTTAGGCGCCAACATCGGCACATGCTCCACCGCGCTGCTCGCGACCATCGGAGGCAGCCGCGCCGGACGATATGTCGCTTGGGCGCATATTTTGCTCAATGTCGGCGGCAGCCTGCTCTTCTTTCCATGGATTCACGAACTGGGGCTGCTCGCTTCACTCGGCACCGATTCGCCTTATGAGCAAATTGCGCGCTCCCAAACCTGGTTCAATATTCTATGTTCCCTACTTGCTCTGCCGCTATGCTACTTAGGCTTCAATAAGCGGAGCCGCCCGCGGTAGCGGTCCCGGTCACGATGGCAATGCCGGAGCTTGTGCCGAGCCGGTTCGCGCCGGCTTCAATCATAGCTTTCGCCGTCTCCCCGTCGCGGATGCCGCCGGATGCTTTGACGCCGACCGCCGCCGACACGGCTGCCCGCATCAACCGCACATCCTCCACCGTCGCCCCTCCCGGTCCGAATCCCGTTGACGTTTTCACAAAATGCGCCCCGGCCTCCTCGCTTAAGACGCACGCAATCCGCTTCTGCTCATCGTTCAAATATCCCGTCTCTAAGATCACCTTGACAATCGCCTGCCCCCGCACCGCCTCAACGACTTCGGCGATATCCTTACGGACAAGGTCGCAATTGGCTTCAAGCAGCCAACCGACATGTAAGACCATGTCGATTTCCGAAGCCCCTTGCTTCGCTGCTTCAGCGGCTTCGAACGCTTTCGCGGCCGTTGCGCCCGCCCCAAGGGGAAACCCGACGACAGCCGCGACATTCACGGCGCTCTCCTTCAGCTGTTCTGCGCAGAACGGCACCCAGACGCTGTTTACACAGACGCTGTAAAATCCATATTGCTTCGCCTCGGCGCAAAGCTGCCGAATCCGTTCAGACGTCGCATCCGGCTTCAAATACGTATGATCGATCATTCGCGCAATCGGATGAGGTTGAACTGCCATGCTATTCATTCCGCCTTTACCCCAAGCTTCTGCAGCGCGGTCCGCAGAATATCATCATTATTTCCGTAACCCGAACCAATCTGTTTTCTCCATGCTTCTTCGGGGGTACACCATTCCACGCTGCGGATTTCTTCAATCTGAGCGTTCAGCTCGCCGCCCTGCGCTTCTACGAGATAATAATGTACCTCTTTATCGATAAGCCCTTTATCAGGGTGTCTATACTGATATTCGATTAATGCCAGCGGCTCGATGATTTTGCCCTGAATTCCCGTCTCTTCAAGAATTTCGCGTAGCGCGGTTTGTTCCACGGTCTCCCCGTTCTCCATCTTTCCCTTTGGCAGCGATGTGCGGCCGTATCGATCCTGGATCAATTGAATTTCCACGGCCCCATCCTTCGTCCTGCGGTACACCACACCGCCTGCGGATATTTCCTTCAAAGCGCCTCACCTCTTTCATGGTATTCGTATTCGATGAAAAAAGGAGGAGCGAGCGGGCTTTCCGCCGTTCCTCCATCAAGAATTTTTATCAAGGATCAAGCGAATCGCTTAGAAGGACGCTGCCAACGGTTTTTCGTGCACCTGCACGCCTTTGCACTCGTTGACGCCTTCTTCAGTAATCCGTACCTTAATAATCTGTCCGATCAGCGTTTCATCGCCTGGAACAACCACTTGCAGATAGTTGTCCGTATAGCCGCTGACCAGATCCTGGCCGTCCGGTCCTTGAACGTACCGCTCCGGGATGATTTCGAGTTCTTGTCCTACGAAGCGACTCGCGTACGCAAGCTGCATCTCCTCCGAGAGATCGATCAGCCGATGCACGCGGTCTTGCTTCACTTCCTCATCCACCTGATCGTCCATACGCGCCGCCGGCGTGCCGGTCCGCTTGGAGTACGGGAACACATGCATTTCGGAGAAACCGATTTCTTTCATAAACCGGTACCCGTTCTCGAACAGCTCCTCTGTCTCTCCAGGGAAGCCGACGATGATGTCCGTTGTGATCGCAACCTCCGGCCAACGCTTCCGAATGTTGGCGATCTTCTCCGCGTACTCAGCGGTCGTATATTTCCGGCGCATCCGCTTCAGGATCGTATCGTCACCCGCTTGAAGCGGAACATGAAGATGGCGGCAAAACTTACTCGAGCTCATCAGCACATCCAACACTTCATCGGTAATTTGGCTTGCTTCGATGGAGGAGATCCGGTAGCGCTCAATGCCTTCAACACCCTCTAAGTCGCGAAGCAGCGCGGCAAAGTTGTAGTTATCTAAATCTTCGCCATAGCCGGCTGTATGAATACCCGTCAGCACAATTTCTTTGTAACCCGCTTCCGCCAGCATGCGCGCCTGTCTCATGACGCTTTCCGGTTCGCGGGAGCGAAGCAGCCCTCGGGACCACGGGATAATGCAGAAAGTGCAGAAGTTGTTGCAGCCTTCTTGGATCTTCAAGAACGCCCGTGTCCGGTCCGCGTATTCCGGCACATCCAGCTCCTCGAACTGGCGTGTCTTCATGATATTGCGCACCGCATTGACCGGCTTCCGCTTCTCTTGAACCTCCTTCACAAGGTTCACGATCTCTCCGCGCCCTTGCGTGCCGATGACCAGATCGACGCCTGGGATCGCGAGAATTTCCGCCGGGGACGTCTGCGCATAACAGCCCGTTACGGCAATGACGGCGTCCGGATTGTGGCGGATTGCCCTGCGGATCATCTGGCGGCTCTTCTTATCTCCCGTATTCGTCACATGGCAAGTATTTATTACATAAACATCCGCCGTCTTTGTTTCAAAATCAACCTGTTCATAGCCTTCATTCTTAAACAGCTGCCAGATCGCTTCCGTATCATAGAAGTTCACTTTACAGCCCAATGTATGGAACGCCACTGTCGGCATGAATCATACTCCTCCAGTCTTGCTAGATTTCTTTAACTCTCCATCTCTCCGTATTCATAGAGAATACAGCTTGCGGCGACCATTCCCGCCGTCTCTGTCCGCAGAATACGCCGCCCGAGGCCGGTCAGCTTGCAGCCTGCGTTCTCCGCCTCTTCTGCCTCCGACTCGGTAAAGCCGCCTTCCGGCCCAATAACGACAAGGATTGGCCCATCCACAGGACGGGGAGCTGAGCGAAGCACATCCTTCAGCTGAGTCCCGTCTTCCTTCTCGTAACAGAATACCGTAAGAGCCGCTTCCCCAGCCAGCTTCAGCAGCTCCTTCCAGCCGATCGCCTCGCGCACATCCGGCACCTTACCGCGGTGCGCCTGCTCCGCCGCTTCCTTCGCAATCTTGCGCCAGCGCGCGAGCCGCTTCGTCTCCTTCTTCGCGTCGTATTGCACAATCGTACGCGCCGAGACGAATGGAATAAACGCCGTCACGCCGATCTCAGTTCCCTTCTGAATGACGGTCTCGAATTTATCCCCCTTCGGCAAGCTCTGGGCAATCCAGACGCTGGTGCTTGGTTCACCGCGCATCGGCAGGTCCTCCAGGATCTTTAATGTCACCGTATCCTTGCCGGTCTCGAGCACTTCCGCCAAGCATTCGCGGTCTATCCCGTTGCAGACGATGACTTGGTCGCCGGATGACGCGCGCATGACGCGAATCAAGTGGTGGGCGTCGTCGCCTTGCAGAAACGCTCGGCCATCAACCATATCTTGCGGATCAATAAAATATCGTTGCATGAAAAACACTCACTCCAGTTTACAATGAATGTACCGTTTTTTCCACAGGAGACGCCAGCCAATGTTACCGGAACATGAACGGCCAGTTGATTTCCACGCCGAACATCACGGACATAAAAGCAAGCAGCGAATCTCTCCAGGAATATACCTGGCGAAGGATCGGGCCGATCGTTACATTAAAGAGCGGAGTGATAAACACAATCAACAAGAAAATATAGACACCCCACGCTTCGTATTTCATCATCTGAAGCCGCATTTTGATCGGCGCCAAATCCTCGAGAATTCGGTAACCGTCCAGCGGCGGGAGCGGAATCAAGTTAAAGATAAACAGGAGCAGGTTCATATGAATAAGATAATAGAAGATAAGTCCCACTGCTTTCACCGCACCAGTCGATGTGCCGTCCATCAATCCAGCAGCGAAAATGCCGTACACAACAGCAGCGCTGACCACCGCAACGATAAGGTTGCTAATGGGACCGACAGCCGAAACGATGATGCTCATCAGCCTGGGGTTTTTAAAATTGGAGCGATTGACGGGCACCGGCCGCGCCCAACCGAATCCCAGCAGCAGGATAAAAATGAATCCCAGAAAGCTAAGATGGGACATCGGATTGAGCGTCACGCGGCCCAGCTTGTATGCCGTCGGATCTCCGAACCGGTAAGCCGTGACCGCGTGGGCATACTCATGAAACGTAAAGGCGATCGCTATCGCTGTAAAGAGAAACGGCAGGTGCGACCACTCAAAAGGAAGCCGGTAATCCACCCTTACACCTTCTTCCTGGCAACGATCGCTACCCAGTCATGTTCCTCATAACGGTCTTCCAGCATGAACCCCGCCCGAGTCAATGCGTCCGAGACGACTTTCTCCTTGCTCGTAATAATGCCGGAAGCGACGTACACTCCGCCGGGTTGAAGCGCTTCGTATACATCTTCTACGAAGGTCATAATAATCTCGGCTAAGATGTTCGCGACAACCACCTGTACTGGCAATTTGAAAGGCAGTTGATCCTCATTCGTGTTCAGAGCGCCGAGCAGATCGCTCTTCAGCACCGTAATTTGTTCCGTAAGGCCGTTAAGCGCGGCATTCTCCTTCGCGCTGGTGACGGCCACGGGATCAAGGTCTAGTGCAAGAACATGTTCTGCGCCCAGCTTCACCGCGGTAACAGCGAGAATCCCCGATCCGGTGCCGACGTCGATGACTCGGTCGCCTTGTTTCACTACCCGTTCCAAGACGCGCATACATAGCGCCGTAGTCGCATGGGTCCCTGTCCCGAACGCCATGCCGGGGTCCAGCTCGATGATCGTCTCATGCGGCTTCGGTTCATAAGATTCCCATGTAGGCTTAATCACCAGCCGTTCAGATACATGCGTCGGCTTAAAGTATTGCTTCCAGGAGTTTGCCCATTCTTCTTCCTTCACCCCCGCGAGCGTCACCTCCGCCCTGCCTGCATCCAAGCCAAACTCCGGCAGCTGCGACAAGAACTGCTTTAACTCCGCTTGAATCTGTACCATATTGCTTCCTTCGGGGAAGTAAGCCTGCATGACAGCTTCCCCTTCGGGAATATCGTTTAAAGGCAGTTCATACCATTGGCCAAACGTCGTATCCCGCTTTCTTTCGAGATTCCCCGACTCTTCGATCGAAACGCCGCCGGCGCCGTTCCGATGGAGCCAGTCCGCAACCGCTTCAGCCGCTTCTTCCGTTGTATATATCGTTAGTTCATGCCACATCATAAGGTTTCCACGCTTTCTTTTGACATTTATCCGATCATTTGCTTCACTACTTGGTTCATTGTATCGAAAACGGCTCACGATTACAAAAAACACGAAAAAGTTGGTATCGTACTTGTTAGGATTCGCATATCGTGAGAAATGTGAGCGTTTAAATCCCATTGATTTTGTCGAAAATAGGAGCCAAAGGGGTTGGGTGCGTGTTTCGAAAAAAACAGGTTTTGCGTCTTGTTTTAAAAGCGGAAGATGCGATGGTGCTCCGCAAGGACGTGAAGGGGCAGCTGGTACAGTTTCACCTCATTGCGAATAAGCCTATACCGGCAGCTACTCACGGCACAATCTGCCTTCAAGGCCAGCAACGGGTACACGCTCGTCACATGTGAATTTGGTTAGGAAACGCCGGAAGGCGTTTTTTTTATGACCTCCTCCGTATTGCAAAATATGGAAATCTGCATGTATATTAAACCTACTCACTACATTTTTTAATAGAAAGGGGGGAAATGATATGAAGAGCATCGGCCGATACATAAGAAATTCGTACTGGGGCAAAGCGGTAATTTCTGTTGCAGTAATCGTCATAACCTCGATTGTTCAAGAATTATATAGTCTTAATGATGATTTATCTGTTCCCCTTCGCCTTTTGGCGGAATGGGAGACGCAATCGCTGATCGGCGGTCAGCTGAAATTCATCATGTTGTTTATCCTGTACCTCTCCCCGATCATCGTGATGGCTTCCTTCCTGTGGTCTTGGCTTCGCGGAGCCGAAACCGGAAGCCGTGACGGCAACGAAGAATACAAGTCGCGGTACGATTATGACAAGCTGATTGCCGAGCTTGTACAAGCGATCAGTGACCGAACCGTGTCGAACGAGCTCAAAGCAGAGAAGGTCAACGTGCTGTTTCACGCGTTGATCGATGATTTTTGCACGTTATATAATGTAGAGCGGAGCGATGTTCGGGCTGTTCTTGTCTCCAACGACCGCGGGCGAGAAAGACTCACGGGCTGGCGCTGGGGAAGGCAGATTACGAAAGACCAAGAACGAATGGATTTGAAAGCGATTTCCATGTTTCTGGAAACCGAGAAAACATATCCGACCTGGATTGATGTCCGAGAGCAATTCCCCAACGGCGATAGCGATACATTGCTGTTCATTCGCAACAAAGGTGACCAACTGCATCTTGGATGCCTAATCGCTGTATCCAAGCCGGTCGACACCCAGTCCAGAATTCGGGAATGGGAGCAAATTGTGTATCCGTTAACGATGCTGGGTCATATGGACAAATTGGTAAGATTTGTAGTACAGTATAAATAGATTTAGAGGAGGAGTCGGAGATGGACTTTCGTCTGATGTTCGGTTCGAGATCGAAACAGCCGCGGATCGTTGTCGTCCGCAAGGTGAAACAATCGAAGCAGCCCGCTCTCTCGAACGCCAAGCATGGAACTGTACTGTTGAAAGGGAAGATCAAGCAACGCGAAGGCCATGCATTATAATGGACCCGGTTTGTCATACTATTTTGTAAAATAGTGTACGAATCGGGAGGCTAATCACTGATGGAACCGGTCAAACTGACGCCCGGCAGCCGGGTCGAGATCGAAGGATTTGGCGAGGGTACAATTGTAGATCTCGACGGCGACGAGCTAGAAGTTGCCGTCTCCGAATTGGAAACCGTGCGTGTCCGGGCAGAACAAGTAAACAGCTTGCAATAAAATCGGCAACCTCCATATGATATAGTAGGAAGTATCTTACATATCTATATGGGGGTTTTGGTTTGTTCAAATTTATCGGTAAGCTTTTACTCGCACTGGTCATCTTTTTCGGACTGAATATCTTAATCAGCATTCCAATCGGCGTCGTTGCAGGATTTATGGCCGCAGCTCAATTCGATGGGGAATTGTCAACCGATGCTTTAATGGGACTGATCGAATCCAATCCTATCCTGCGAACCGTCTCCTACACGTTAAGCGCGGCTTGCGGCGCGGCTACGGCGGCCATCATGTTTTTGGCGTTCGACAGGGCCGGCGGCTGGCGTCTCGGCTGGCGGGAGTCGGGTTGGTTGGCGAAGGGATTGCTTGGCATGCTGCTCGGTGCGGTGTTCATTACTTTATCGTATGTGGTTGTCCTGTTATTAGGCGGGATCCAAGTAACGGGTGTCACTTGGTCGTCGTCCGTCATCACCGCCATTGGATTCGACATCATCATATTTACAGCCGTAGCCGTCGGAGAAGAATTGTTCAGCAGAGGATATATCTATGGTGCCGCCAAGAAACAATACGGCATCATCTTCGCAGTGGTAGTGTCTTCCGTTCTGTTTGCGCTGTTGCATTCGATGAATCCCGGCGTGTTCTCAAGTGTGTTCCCGATGTTGAATCTATTCCTGGCTGGCGTCATGCTGGCGCTGTTCCGGGAATGGAGCGGCGGCTTATGGGTGCCAATCGGCGTTCACCTGACTTGGAACTACTTCCAAGGGGATGTCCTCGGCATGGCCGTCTCGGGCACACAAACCCCTTCCATCCTTCATAACGAAATTCGGGATCCTTTTCTCGCCGGCGGTCAGTTCGGGTTAGAGGGAACGATCGTCACGACCATCATTATGGTTGCAGTCTGTGTATGGCTTGGCTTATCGATTCGAAGAAGGCTGCGGACCATTTCTTAATACCACGACAAAAGGAGCTGCCCATCATCGCAAGACGATTGGTACAGCTCCTTCTATATTACGTGAATAGATCGATCGCTTCGATTACACCATATCCATATGAAGCTTCGCACACATAATCCGCGGCTTGCTTCAGCTCCTCGGGACTGTTGGCAACAGCAGCGCCTATTCCTGCAGCCTCCAGCATCGGCAGGTCGTTCATCTGGTTGCCGATCGCCATCATCTGTTCGACGGGCATACCGATCAGCTCAGCCAGCCGCAATAATGCCGCTCCCTTGCTGGCATGCTTGGAGACGAGCTCAATGTAGTTCGGCTCCGATTGGAAAGCGGCCGCTTCCGCATCCAGTGATTCGTTCCATTTCCCCCAAAGACCACGAAGCTTCCCGATTTCACCCAGCAATATCACCTTGTCCAGCATTCCCGTTCGCCAAGTTAAAGAATCCTTGCCTACAATGGAGCAACGGACCGATTCTTTCTGTTCGAACTCTGCAATCTCTGCATTGCGTTCAAACACCTCAACCCGATCCTCCCGAAAAAACAGCACGTTGATTCCCTTTACGGATGCTTCCATCGCTAAATCCGATAACAACGAAGCCTGTAATGGATGGCGTTCTATCACTTGCCCTCCCTGTACGATCACCGCTCCGTTGCACAGGATCACTGGAACCTGTTGGATTCCGATTTGCCGAATGATGCTCTGAGCTGTCAGCAGAGGCCTTCCGGTCGCCAATGTAAACAATCTGCCTTCCCGGTTGAACTGACTGATTTTCTGTAAAACCGACACAGGAACCGTATGATCGGGAGACAGCAGTGTACCGTCCAAATCACTGACAACACAACGTATTTTCATCGATTTTGCCACCTGAACATCCAGCATCATTTGAACGTAGAATTGGCCATCGCCGATACGATATGTTTCTGCATAACGGAGTAAATCAGCACGATCGGCGAGATCGCCATAACACTGGCTGCCATAATAATATGGAAGTTCAGATGCTCATCCCCGCGGATCGAGTCCCGGAGCATCGCGATTCCGGTCGTCAACACCCGCATATGCTCCACATTCGTCATAATAAGCGGCCAGAAATAAGAATTCCACCCTGAGATAAAGATCAGGACGCCCAGCGTTATAACCGTAGGCGCTGCCATAGGGACCAACAGCTTATACAGGATCGAAAATCTTCCGGCACCGTCAATGCGGGCTGCTTCCAGCACATCATTGTTCAATGACTTGAACGCTTGCCGAAGCAGGAAAATCCCGAACGCCGAGGCGCCGTGCGGTACGATTAACGCCCAGAACGTATTGAGCCATCCGATGTCTGACATCAAGACGTACACCGGAACGAAAATCACCTGTTCCGGTATCATAAGCGCCGCAAGTACGAAGAAGAACATGACGTTCATACCCCAGAAGCGCCCTTTCGCAAAAGCATATGCGGCAAGGAGCGCCACGTTCAGCTGCAAAATAATGAGTCCTACGGACATGATGAACGTATTCAGAAAGTACCGCGTGAACGGCACACGCCGCATCGCTTCACCGAAGTTGCCCCAGCTGAACTCTTGCGGCCAGAACGTCGGGATCGGCAATCTAGTCTCGGCTTGCGTCTTGACTGCACTAATGAGCAGCCAATACACAGGGAAGAAAATGATCAGCGTCACAACAACAGCGAGTACGATGCGAAGCACCGAGATCCATCGTTGGTTCGCGTCGCCTGCCATTCGATTATCCTTCATAGTGCACCTTCTTCCTGCTCACTATCCATTGCAAGAGGGTCAGCACTAAAATAATCACGAAGAAAATCATAATAAGCGCGGATGCCCTGCCGATTCTAAATTGCTCGAACGCCATGTTGTAAATCCAATATACGATGGCATTAGAGGCCCCGAGCGGTCCGCCGTTCGTCATGACATGAATCGACTGGAACACCTGCATCGATGCGATAAACGTTGTAATCAACAAGAACAGCGTCATAGGAGACAACAACGGCAAAGTGATATACCGGAAGGAATGAAACCGGCTTGCGCCGTCAATGGCCGCAGCCTCGTAATATTCCACCGGAATGCTGCGGATGCCCGAGATGAACAGAATCATCGCGAAGCCGACACCCTTCCAGAGCGATACTCCGACAAGAGCAGGCAATACCGTAGCCGGATTGATCAGCCAATCATGCGGCGCGATGCCGAAATAACCGACGACCGCGTTTAAAAATCCATACGAACCGTTATAAATCCATAGAAAGACCATTGAGGCGATGACCATGGAAATATAATAGGGCATGAAAATAACGCCCCGCATGAATGCGTACACCTTCGAGCTTACATTAAACAAGAGGGCCAACAGCAGCCCGAAACCAAGAGTTAAGACGACGTCCATGATCGTGTAGAGGAAGGTTACCTGCAACGATTGGTAAAAATCCTCGTTAGTGAACAACCAATTGTAATTCTTGAAGCCTACCAACTCTTTGTCCGGTCGGACCATATTCCAGTCGGTAAAGCTAATGTAAATCGTATTGACAAGCGGGTAATACAGAAAAACTCCAAGAAAAGCGAGCGCCGGCAGCGCAAACAGAAAGTCCTTCCATTTCTCCAACGTGGCATACGAGCCCCATCTGCGAACGGAAGCGGCCGTCCCTGGGGACGCCGCTTTCGCCTTATTCACATTCGCCATAAGCTGATCACTCGTAATCTTTTAAAACTTCGTTAATCTTGTTTGCCGCTTCTTTCAAGAGCGGTACAGGATCCTGACCGTTCAGCGCCATCTCACCCATAACTTCAATGTAGTGAGCTCTGAATTCCGGGTACGCGATGTGCTTCAAACGAGGCGTTACATCATCGAAATGCGCAAATACTGCCTCGTACTGCGGCCATCTTTCGAAATATTGCTTGCCTTCCTCGGACTCGATTGCCGATTTGCGTGTAGGCAAATAACCTACAGCTTCCGCCCACTTGATGTTGTGCTCTGCAGAAGTCATATGCTCGATGAATTTCCAAGCAGCTTCTTTCTCTGCGTCCGGAGCACCTTCCATCATAACAATACCTGCACCGCCAATGTTGGAGATGCGGGATACATCACCAGGAACGAAGGATACGCCAATTTCGAAGCTAGCATTTTCACGGTATGTCTTAATCATTGCGGACGTATGTTGTACCATGGCAATGTTACCGTCTAAGAAGTTTTGACGCATGTTGCTGGAAGCGCCTGTGCCATAGCCCATATGCATATAGCCGTCGCTGATCCACTTGTAGAAGTTTTCTGCGTAACGAAGCGATTCCGGCGTCTCGATCGCCGAAGCGGACATATCGTCAGTCAAAATCTGGCCGCCGCCGTTAATCAACCACGGATCGAAATACCAAGCATCCCAACCCGGTACGGAGAAAGCGTAACGCTTCGTTTCGCCGTTCTCAATGATTGCAACCGCTTTGTTGAATGCTTCGATCTCATCCCAAGTTTGCGGAGGCTGCACTCCAAGCTCGTCCAACAGCGTCTTGTTATAAACAAATACGCTCGTGCTGACGATCAGCGGGAAGCCGAATTGCTTTCCGTTATAGGAGTACGCATCGAGCATCCCTTGAGAGAAATCCGCTAGATTGGTTTGGTCCCGTTGGATCCAAGGCGTTAAATCCGCAAACACGCCGCTGTCAGCAAAGTTCGGCAGCGAGGAAACTTCTACGTTCGTTACAGCCGGAACGTCTCTTGCTGCAACAGCTGCTTGCAGCTTCTGATGAAGGTCGTTGTATGCCCCCTGATAAACAGGCTCTACTGTAATATGCGGGTACTTTTTGTGGAATTCTTCAACCATGTAGTTCAAGCCTTCCATTTGAGCTTCCGCATGGGAGTGCCAGTATTGAATCGTAATTGGTTCATTCGATGGTTCTGCAGGTGCAGGCGCCGACGTGTTGGTACCGCCTGTGGATGTGGATGCGTTCGTTCCGGAATTGTCTTGCGTTTGCGTTGCTGCTCCGCCGCTGCAAGCCGTTACCAATACAGCTAATACGAGCGACATCATAAGAGTGAGCCAAGTTTTTCTGTTCATTGCTTGAGAATGCCCCTTTCGGAATATGTTTTTTGTTGCTATGCTCAAGGGTTTTCTCGTTAGTCTCCACCCATAGCTTACCTGCTTGTTGCTTACCAATGCCTTGTGTCTCCCAGCGATACATGATCCGCTCCAGCGAGAAGCATTTCGCGGATTTCTTCTTCGGTACGGATTAACCCGCCGACGATGATCGGACGGTTCATCTTTGCTTTCACATCCCGGATCACCCTCGGCATGAGCCCCGGCATGATCTCTACTTCGTCCGGCTGAGATTGGCCGATCATTTTAATTGCTGTTTCGATAGCGGCCGTATCAATCGCAAAGATGCGCTGAATCGAACGCAGACCCGATTGCTTTGCCGCAGCGATGGCGTTCGTCTTCGTTGAGATAATACCATCGACCGCAAACGTCTTCGCCAAGTATTGAACGGCAGAACTGTCCCTGCCGATACCGTTCACCATCTCGGTATGTACGTACACTTGCTTCCCGGCTTTATGCAGATTCGTAACAATGTCGGCGAGCTTCATGATATCGCCCGTCATTAAGTTCACTCGTTTCACTCTGCTCTTTAAAGCGGCCTCGATTTGCTCGGGCTTCGTGATTGAGGCAATGATCGGCAATGGTTCTATTTGGCTTCCTGCCAAGACTGCCACGTCCTCTCTCGTATTCTTTTATTGCCACCACTTCACTCTACTCTCGGATTGTTAAGGCGGTATTAATGATTTGTAAAACGAATGTAAAATTTTGTCGAAACGCTGCATAAAAAGAAAACCCGAACATGAAATAATGGCTCTGTTCAGAACCGTCCATGTTCGGGTTTTCTCTCGTCTCCACCCGATCTATCCTTTTGAAGCCAGTATAGACAGGGTATGTTTTCGGAATATTATAAGATTGTAAAATGAACGTAAAAAAACACGCGAAGCCAATAAGCTTCGCGTGTTACCGTAATACGTGCCCTGAGAGATTCGAACTCCCGACCTTTTGATTCGTAGTCAAACGCTCTATCCGGCTGAGCTAAGGGCACAAATAAATGGAGCGGACGATGGGATTCGAACCCACGACCCTCGCCTTGGCAAGGCGATGCTCTACCACTGAGCCACGTCCGCAAATGTTGATCAAGTTCATGGTGGACGCTGACGGGATCGAACCGCCGACCCTCTGCTTGTAAGGCAGATGCTCTCCCAGCTGAGCTAAGCGTCCATGAATTTAGGTTGGAATGGTGACCCGTAGGGGATTCGAACCCCTGTTACCTCCGTGAAAGGGAGGTGTCTTAACCCCTTGACCAACGGGCCATCCTATGTAAAGGATTTGCTCCTTCAAAACCGGATGCGAAACGAGATGAGATACTTCTTTTACGGGGTCCCCGCAAAGTATTCGGAATAAGCTTCGCAGCATATCGTCACTTTGTGGGGTACTTTGGTTAAGTCCTGGACCG
>Ga0182742_1000812_pt1 | contig 45369 bp, 42 predicted proteins | sample eDN5th37CBELigMG_FD_128880 | JGI IMG/M metagenome (GOLD analysis project Ga0182742, IMG submission 128880) | Enriched Miracle-Growth compost microbial communities from Emeryville, California, USA - eDNA 5th pass 37_C BE-Lig MG (version 2)... ... | reverse complement strand
GGCGCGTCTGGCGGTTCAGGAAGAGCATGGCGGCGGCGGCAAGGCCCCCGGAAAGGAAGGCGCCGGCGGCAAATGGCAGGCCCAGCATATAGGCGCCGGCAACGCCCGGCACGATGGAATGGGAGAGCGCGTCGCCGATCAGCGACCAGCCCTTCAGCATGAGATAGGCGGAAAGGAAGCCGCAGATGCAGCCGACCAGCGCGCTCACCCACATGGCATTGACCATGTAGCCGTAGCCGAAAGGTTCGGTGAGGGCGTCGATCACGGCTTTCTCTCCTCGCCATAGATGACGAAGGGGCGCTCGTCGTCGGTGATGACCTTGACGGAGCGCTTGTCCTCGTCGTCGTGCAGGTCCGGACCGCCGAGGATGAAGTGGCGCAGCACGCCGCCGAAGGCGCGTTCGAGATTGGCTTCGTTGAAAGTTTCTGCGGTGGGGCCGGAGGCGATGACCGTGCCCTTGACGAAGATTGTGCGGTCGCAGAAATCCGGCACGCTGCCGAGATTGTGGGTGGAGACCAGCATGACGCGGCCTTCCTCGCGCAGCTTGCCCAGAAGCGCGATGATCTGCTCTTCCGTGTTGACGTCGACGCCGGTGAAGGGTTCGTCGAGCAGGATAACCTGTCCTTCCTGCGCCAAGGCCCGGGCAAGGAAGACGCGCTTGCGCTGCCCGCCCGAAAGCTCGCCGATCTGGCGCTTGCGGAAGGCGGTCATGTTGACGCGCGCCAAGGCCTCGTCGACCATGTCGTGGTCGCGTTTCGTCGGGATGCGCAGCCAGTTCATGTGGCCGTAGCGGCCCATCATGACGACATCCTCGACCAGCACGGGGAAGGTCCAGTCGACTTCCTCCGCTTGCGGCACATAGGCGACGAGGTTTTTCCTCAGCGCCTCGCGGACAGAAAGGCCGAGGATCGTCACCCTGCCGGCGGCGACCGGCACGAAACCCATGATCGCCTTGAAGAGCGTCGACTTGCCGGCACCGTTGACGCCGACCAGCGCGGTGATCGTACCCTTCGGTACGGAGAAGCTGGCATTCTTCAGCGCCGTGTGGCCGTTGCGGTAGGTGACGGTGACATCCTCGGCGAGGATGCCCTCCGCTTTTTTCGGCCTGCTGCCCATCATCATTGCGAAAGGCCTTTCACGATTGTCTGCGAGGTCACGCGCAGGAGATCGAGATAGGTCGGCACGGGCCCGTCGGCCTCGCTGAGGGAATCGACATAAAGAATACCGCCATAGGCCGCGCCGGTTTCGGCGGCGACCTGTTTTGCCGGATCGGCAGAGACGGTGCTCTCGGAGAAGACGACGTGGATGTCGTGCTCGCGCACGGCGTCGATGACGGCCTTCACCTGCTTGGGCGTGCCTTGCTGGTCGGCGTTGATCGGCCAGAGGAAGAGTTCCTTGAGACCGAAATCGCGGGCGAGATAGGAGAAGGCGCCCTCGCTGGTGACAAGCCAGCGCTTGTCCTCCGGCAGCTTGTCGATCTCGGCCTTCATCTCGGCGCCGAGCGCCTTGATCTTCTCGCCATAGGCCTCGGCATTGGCGTCATAGGTGGCGGCATTGGCGGGGTCGAGCGTGCCGAGCGCCTTGCGGATATTCTCGACATAGATCAGCCCGTTGTCCGGCGACATCCAGGCATGGGGGTTGGGCTTGCCCTGATAGGGACCCTCCACGATACTCATCGGCGTGACGCCGTCGCTGACGGTGACATTGGGCACGTCGCCGAGATTGGCGAGGAACTTCTCGAACCAGAGTTCGAGGTTGAGGCCGTTCCACAGGACCAGCCTGGCATCCTGCGCCTTGAGGATGTCGCGCGGCGTCGGCTGGTAGTTATGGATTTCCGCGCCCGGCTTGGTGATCGATTCCACCACGGCCGCATCGCCCGCCACATTCGCCGCGATATCGGCGATAATGGTGAAGGTCGTCACGACCTTTGGCTTTTCCTGCGCAAGGGCCGGACCGGCGGCGAGGAGGGGCAGGGCGAGAAGAAGGGCATGGAACGAACGGCGGAGCATCGGTTGTCCTGATCTGCTTTTGCGAATGAGTTGCATTAGACTATAGGGCCGTTTCGACGACTGTCAATGCTATTGCAAATCATTCGCAAAAATGGCCGAGGTGCACGCCGGCGCTTAAAACTTCCGAAACGCCCTGTCTGTAGAGTGCGCCCGTTGACGAGCCCCGGCGCGTCCCTGTTCTGCGTCCAAAGAGAAGTCCGTTACCCGTGAAGTTCCCATCGACCTCGTTCCGCCTGTCCCGGAAGCTTCTGGTCATCCTCGCCGGCGTCATGCTGCTGACCGGTGCGTCGGGAGCGGCTGCTATTCTTGTCGAGCGTGATCGGCTGCTCGGGCCGCCCGCAGAGGAGGTCTCGGGCGCCGCGTGCACCACGGTGACCACCGTCCGCCTCGATCGCAACGGTCAGCAATGGCTGCGCAAATATGTGCGCTCGCAGGCGAAGGACGGCGACGTACGTGTCAAGACGGCGCTGCGCGTCGCGGGCGCCGTCTCCAATCGGGAGGAGGCCGATCTCTACCAGGTGATCCTGCTCGATGCCGCCGGCCCGCAGAACCGGGCGGATATGCGCGGCCGGGCCATTGGCGCCGAGGTGCTTTTCTCCCGCGATCCCTCTGCCATTCCCGGCATGGCCGCCCCCTTTGTCGCGCGCTACACCACCGGCCAGCCGGCAGATAACGGCGAATTCTACGGCGAGCGCAAGGAGCTTTCGCTGGACGAGATCAAGACCATCGTGACAGCGATGAAGGATCGTACCGACTGCGTCGAGGCGAATGCCGAGGGCACGGAGGCAGCAGTGGAGAAGGAAAAGACCGGCGGGCACGCGGCCGCAGAAGCGCCCGCCCACGAGGTCGCCGCCAACGGGCATTGATTCCGGGCGGCCGCGCCGGTTCATCCCGCCCCATTCAAAGAAATTGCCGGCAGGCCGATCGCGGCCGTGCCGGCTGTGCGTGAACCTCAGTCCGCCTTGGCGCGACGGGCCGGGAAGAGGATGACGTCGCGGATCGACGGGGCGTTGGTGAGCAGCATGATCAGGCGGTCGACACCGATGCCGAGGCCGCCGGCGGGTGGCATGCCCTGATCGATGGCGTCGAGGAATTCGTCATCCAGCTGCTTTTCCTTTTCGCCGCGGGCATGGGCCTGCTCGAGTTGCTCGACCATGCGGGCGCGCTGCTCCTCCGGGTCGTTGAGCTCGGAAAAGGCGTTGCCGAGCTCCCAGGTGTTGCAATAGGTCTCGAAACGCTCGACGAGGCGGGGTTCGCCCGGCACTTCCTTGGCGAAAGGCGAGATGTCCTTCGGGAAGTGGGTGACGTGGCTCGGCTGGATCAGCGTCGGCTCGACCTTCTCCTCGAAGATGAAGGCGAGGCATTCGCCCCAGGTCCAGTCCTTCTCGACCTCGAAGCCGGCGGCTTTCGCCGCGGCGCGGGCTTCCTCGTCCGTCTTGATCGCGAGGAAGTCGATGCCGGTCGCTTGCCTGACGGCGTCGGGCATCGGCACCCGGCGGAACGGGCCCTTGAAGGAAATCTCCTTGTCGCCGTAGGAAAATTCCGTCGAGCCGTGGACCTTCATCGCCAGCTCGGCGAAGAGCCGTTCCACAAGGTCCATGATGTCCTCGTAGTCGGCATAGGCCCAGTAGCACTCCATCATGGTGAATTCGGGATTGTGCCGGGTCGACACGCCCTCGTTGCGGAAGTTGCGGTTGATCTCGAACACCTTGTCGGTGAGGCCGGAGACCAGGGTGCGCTTCAAGAACAGTTCCGGCGCGATGCGCAGGTACATGTCGAGCTTCAGCGTGTTGTGGTGCGTCTTGAAGGGCTCCGCCGTCGCGCCGCCGTAGACGGAGTGCAGCATGGGCGTCTCGACTTCCATGAAGCCGTCGTTCTCCATGAAGCGGCGGATGCCGGAGACGATCTGCGAACGCTGCTGGAAGCGTAGCTTGGAGTCCTCGTTGGTCATGATGTCGAGGTGGCGCTTGCGGTAGCGGATCTCGACATCGGCGACGCCGTGCCACTTTTCCGGCATCGGCAACAGGGTCTTCGTCAGCATGACGATCTCCTGCGCATTGATCGTCAGCTCGCCGCGCTTGGTGCGGCGCACGATACCGGTCACGCCGATGATGTCGCCGATGTCGATCATCGGCAACAGCGCGCGGGCTTCTTCCGGCGTCGTGTCCTTGTGGCTGAAGATCTGGATCTTGCCCGAGGCGTCATGGATATCCATGAACATGCCGGAATTGCGCGAGGAATAGACGCGGCCGGCAACCGTCACCACGTCGCCGCTTTCCGTATCGGGCTCAAGCGTCTCGTATTTCGCCGCAAGCTCGGCATTCGTCATCGTGCGGTGGAAATGCGCCGGATAGACGTCGCCGATGGTCTCGCGCAGCTGGCCGAGCTTCTGGCGGCGGACTTCCGTCGGGTCGGAGGAAAGGGCGGTTTCTGTCTTCTCGTTCATTCTTCTTGGTTCCTTACTTTCCACTGCCGACCATCGAGGCCACCACCTGCGCGGCGACCTTCAGGCGCTGGCGCACGACTGAGCGGCCGAGGATCGCCATCGAATCGAAGAGCGGCAGGGAGCGCGACGAGCCGGAGACGGCGACGAAGAGCGGGGCGACGACGACCTTCAGCTTCTTGCCGAGGCGATCTGCGCTGGCGCGCAATTCCGCCTCTATGCTCTCGACGGTCCATTCCGGCATCTTTTCGAGGTCCGGCTGTACCTGGTTGAGGACTTCGAGGATCTCCTCCGGCGTAGACTTCACCTTGGCGAAGGCTTCCGGCGTCAGGCCGAGGTCGGACTTCAGGAGGAAGCCGGCGAGATCCGGCAGCTCGCCGAGCTTGGAAATCCGCGACTGCGAAAGCTTCAGGCCTTCGCGGATGCGGTCGTTTTCCATCGCCCAGTCGAGGACGCGCTTCATGAAGTCTTCTTCGGAAAGCTGCTCGCGCAGCCAGCGGCCGTTCAGCCAGTCGAGCTTCTGGATATCGAAGATCGCGCCGGCCTTGGAAAGGTTCTCCGGATCGAATTTTTCCGCGAGCTGCTCCATGGTCAGCAGCTCCTCGCCTTCCGCGATCTGGATGAAGAACAGGCCGAGGAAGTTCATCAAAGCTTCCGGCAGGTAGCCGAGCGCGGAATAATAGGAGATGGAGGTCGGGTTCTTGCGTTTCGACAGCTTCGACTTGTCGTGATTGCGCATCAGCGACAGGTGCATGAAGACGGGCGGCTCAAGACCGAGATACTGGTAGATGAGGATGTGCTTCGGCACCGAGGCGAGCCATTCCTCGCCGCGCGCGACGTGGGTGATCTTCATCAGGTGGTCGTCGACGACATTCGCCATATGATAGGTCGGCATGCCGTCGGCCTTGAGCAGGACCTGCATGTCGACGGCTTCCCACGGGATCTCGACAGGACCGTAGACGCCGTCGACGAACTTGCACGAGCCCTCGGTCGGTATCTTCATGCGCACGACATGCGGCTCGCCGGCCTCGACGCGCCGCGTCACTTCCTCCGCGGACAGATGAAGGCAGCGACCGTCATATTTCGGCGGCTTGCCGGCGGCGCGCTGGGCCTCGCGCATCTCGGCCAGCCGCTCGGGCGTGCAGAAACACTTGAAGCCGTGACCGTTCGCGACGATCTGGTCGACATAGGGGCGGTAGATGTCCTTGCGGTCGGACTGGCGGTAGGGGCCGTAGGGCCCGCCGACATCCGGGCCTTCCGACCATTCGAGGCCGCACCATTTCAGCGCATCTAGCACCTTCTGCTCGAATTCCGGCGTCGAGCGGGTGGCGTCCGTGTCCTCGATGCGCAGGATGAAGGTGCCGTTGTTCTTCTTGGCGAAGAGATAGTTGAACAGCGCGATATAGGCGGTGCCGACATGCGGCTCGCCGGTCGGGGATGGTGCGATGCGTACGCGAACGCCGGCGGCTGTTGCGGAAGTGCTCATGGTTTGGCCCGTCTTGACATGGTTCTACGCCCCCGGCCGGAGGTCCCGGCTTCGAAGGCGTCACGTTGGGGAGGGAAAGCCCGGTTTTGCGCCGGATATGCGGCGGGAAAGGGCTTTCCGTTGGGCTGGGTGAGACCATATTCAGCCCGGCGCGTCAAGAAAAAGTCAGCCGTGCCTATTGCACCGGCCAGACGTAGAGCAGCGCAGGCACGCTGACGAGCACGATCATGAAGGACAGGGGCAGGCCGACGCGGGGGTAATCGGCGAATTTATAGCCGCCCGGCCCCATGACCAGCGTGTTGCACTGGTGGCCGACAGGCGTGAGGAAATCGCAGCCCGCGCCGATCGCCACCGCCATCAGGAAGGCTTCCGGCTTGTAGTGCAGCGCGTTGGCGAAGCTGGCGGCGATCGGCGCCATGACGAGCACGGTGGCGGCATTGTTGAGGAAGGGCGTCACGGCCATGGCGGTAAGCAGGATGAGGCCGAGCGCGCCGAAGGGAGGCAGGTGTACCGCGATGCTGCCAAGCCATCCGGCGATCAGTTCGCTGGCGCCTGTCGTGCGCAGGCTGTCGGAAACCGGGATGAGCGCAGCGAGCATGATGAGGATCGGCCCGTCCAGCGCCGCATAGGCCTCACGCAGCGGCACTGCGCGGAACACCACCATGGCGACCGCGGCAGCAAAGAAGCCGGTGGCGACCGGTACCAGGCCGAGCGCCGTGGATGCCATGGCGGCAATCAGGATCAGGACGGGGATGATGGCGCGCCGCGGCGCACCCAGCAGGATTTCGCGCTGGGCGAGGGGCAGGAGGCCAAGCTCCGGCAGGAGCGTCGGCAAGGTGCGGTTGTTGCCCTGGACCACCACCATGTCGCCGGGTCGCAGGCGCACTTCCGAGAGCTTTTCGCGCAGCCGCGTGCCCTGCCGGCTAACGGCCAGGAGATTGATGCCATAGGAATGGGCAAGGGCGATGCTGCGGGCGGAAATGTCGATGAGGCGGGAATCGTTGCCGACGACCGCCTCGATGGCGCTGATCTCGCCCTCTTCGCCGCGCCCGACGAGGATCGGCTTTCCGGAAAGGGTGAGGCCGGCGGCGGACACCACCTTGTCGAGCGCGCCGGCGGTGCCTTCCATCAGGATCGTGTCGCCCTCAAGCAGCCGCACATCCGGCAGCGGCGTGAGATGGACATGGCCGCGGATGATGGCGGTGGCGATCACCTCTCCGTCGCCGTTGCGCAGCACGTCGTTGAGGGATTTGCCGATCGAGGGCGAGCCCTCCGCCAGCGCCGCGTCGGAGGAATAGGCGGCAGCCTCCAGAGATTCCTCGATGCTGGCATTGTTGTTCGTCCGTTCCGGCACGATACGGTTGAAGAACAGCATGAAGAGGATGCCGCACACCGTCAGCATGGCGCCGACCGGCGTGAAGTCGAACATGGTGAAGCTCTCGCCCGTGATCTCCTGGCGCAGCCGGGAGACGACGATGTTGGGCGAGGTGCCGATCTGGGTCATCAGGCCGCCGAGCAGCGCCGCGAAGGCCATCGGCATCAGGAACTTCGAGGCGGGGGTCCCGGATTTCTTCGCGAACTGGAAGGCGAGCGGCATCATGATGGCCAGGGCGCCGATATTCTTGATGAAGGCGGAAAGCACGGCGACGGAGACGAGCAGCAGCACAAGCTGCATCCGCATCGCGGTGAGGTTGGGGAAGAAACGCTTGACCGCCAGATTGACGATGCCCGAGCGGGCGACGGCGGCACTGACCATCAGCGCGCTGCCGACGATGATGACGATATCGTCGGAAAAGCCGGAAAAGGCCTTGTCGAAGGGCACGATGCCGAGCGCCAGCGCCAGCAGCAGCGAACAGCAGGCGACCAGATCGTAACGGAACCGTCCCCAAATGAACGCCGCCATCATCAGGGCAATGACGACGAAGGCGAAGGTCTGCTCAAGTGTCATGTTAAAGTCCGTGCGGCGGGACGATGCGCGACGGGAATTCCGTCCAGGCCTTTCCGGTTCCCCGAACAGGGGAAAACCAGTGCTGAACTTTCGCGGAACAATCCATCCGCCAAGAGGTTTGCCAAGAGAAGGCGGGTCGTGTCAACCGGACGCGACGGAGATGGAGAACACGGGAATTTTTCCGGTTTCTTCCCGTGGCCAACGAAATGGCAGGCGAGCTCCCCACCCGTCCGCCCCGCCTTCGCTGGTTTCCCTGGCAAAATGGATGTCCGGCCGACGGTTTGGCGGGGAAATACCCCGCCAAACCGTATCGTTCAATGTCCGCTCGGTATCTTGCTTTTCTGACGCGCCCGGCGCGACAGCATGTTGAGCGCCTCGACGAGAGCGGAGAAGGCCATGGCGGCGTAGATATAGCCCTTCGGCACATGCAGGCCCATGCCTTCGGCAATCAGCGTCGTGCCGATCATCAGCAGGAAGGCGAGCGCCAGCATCACGATGGTCGGGTTCTTCTCGATGAAGTTGGCAAGCGGTGTCGCCGCCACCAGCATGACCGTCACGGCGACGAGAACGGCGACCACCATGATCGGCAGGTGCGGCGTCATGCCGACGGCGGTGATGATGCTGTCGATGGAAAAGACAAGGTCGAGCACGAGGATCTGGCCGATCGCCGCCGTGAACGACGTCGTGACCGCACCGCCAACCATGTCTTCCTTGTGGTCGATGGGATCGACATTGTGATGGATCTCCTTCGTCGCCTTCCACACGAGGAACAGGCCGCCGGCGATCAGGATCATGTCCTTCCAGGAAAAGCCATGACCGAAGGCTTCGAAGACCGGGGTGGTAAGCTGGACGATCCAGGCGATGGTGCCGAGCAGCGCAAGACGCATGATGAGCGCAAGGCCGATGCCGATCCGCCGGGCCTGCACCCGGTGTTCCGCGGGCAGCTTGTTGGTCAGGATCGAAATGAAGATTAGGTTGTCGATACCGAGAACGACCTCCATCACGACAAGCGTGACAAGTGCGATCCAGGCGGCCGGGTCTTGCATGAGCGCAAGAATGCTGTCCATCCGGTCTTCCTCTCCATGATACGGGCAGAATGGACTTCCGTATTTATGCGGATTTCGACGTCTGACAAGCAGCCCCGTGGGCCTTGCGGGGAAACTTCACGAATTCGTCATCGCAGACGGGCTTGTCGCCGGTCTCTCAGGGCTTTGCGCCATAGGCCGCAAGGAAGACGCGGATCGCCGAATCGACATTGCGTGCGATGACGGCTCTTGGTGGCACGTCCTCCATAGCGCCGAAGATGCGCGGCTTGAAAAGGCCGACCGTCGTCAGCTCGATGAACTGCTTGGCGGCCTGGGTCGTGTCGTCGGCAATGATTAATCCGGCGGCGGCCTGCCGGTCGAGATAATCCTGCAGCACGGAGACCGGATTGATCGGCGTTGCGGAGAAGAACCGGCTGCACAGCTTCGGCAGGCGATGGTTGGCCGCGATTACCATGCGCATGGCGCGGATCGTCTGGTCGGCCGTCATATGGGTGGCGAAAAGCGTGCCGAATTCGCGCAGCGTCTCTTCGATCGGCTTGCGGCCGTCGAGAACGTGGCGGATCGTCTCGGTGATGCGCCGGCGCTCGCGCTCGATCATATAGCCGAACAGGTCTTCCTTGTTCTCGAAATAGACGTAGATCGTGCCCTTGGAGACCCCGGCCGCGCGCGTGATGTCGTTCATGCTGGCGGCCTCGAAGCCCTGCTCCATGAACACGCGTTTCGCTCCGTCGAGAATCTGCTCGCGCTTGGCGGGATCCTCGCCCGCAGCGCGGCGACCCGTGTGGGGGGCGGCCGTTTTTTCTTCCGTCGTCTCCATCCGTTTCCGCAATCCACAATTCGGCATCGGCATTTCGAACCAACCGGTTCGATTTCTCTTGATATGCGTGAGAAACCACACTATGTCAAATCGAACTGAACGGTTCAGTTCGAAATTCTTATCGCACAGATGGTGGCAATCCCATGTCGACTTCCCATGGCGCCGGCGCGGCGAAGGTTCGTCCGGTCAACGACGATTTCGAGGCCGAAACCGCCGAGGCGCGCCCCGCGACCAAGGCAGAGGCCACGCCGGGCGTCGCCGTCGACCAGCCGGAAAAGAAGAACGGCGGCCGCCGCATGGCGCTGCCGGTTCTGGCCGTCGCGCTGCTCGCAGTCGGCGGCTGGTATGGCTACCAGTGGTGGACGAACGGCCGCTTCATGATCTCGACGGACGACGCCTATATCGAGGGCGATATCGCTTCGATCTCGCCGAAGGTCTCCGGCTATGTCGCGGCGGTGAATGTCGTCGCCAACCAGACCGTCAAGGCCGGCGATCCGCTGGTGACGCTGGATGACGGCGATTACCGGCTCGCCAGCGAGCAGGCCGAGGCGCAGATCGCCACCCAGAAGCTGGCGCTCGACCGTATCGACGCGCAGATCGAGGGCGCCAAGGCGAGCCTTGCCCAGGCCGAAGCCCAGAAGACCGCCTATGAAGCCGCCCTCAGCGGCGCCGAGGTCGCGGAAAAGCGCGCCAAGGAGTTGAATTCCAAGGCCGTCGGCACCACCGCATCGCTCGACAGTGCCACCGTCGCGCTCGATCAGGCCAAGGCCAATCTCGTCGGCGCGGACGCCAATATCGTCGCAGCAAGGGCGAGTATCGCGGTCCTTGCCGCGCAGCGCAACGAATCCGAAAGCGGGATCCGCACGCTGGAGCTTGCCCGCGACAAGGCTGCGCGCGACCTCGGCTTCACCGTGCTCAAGGCACCTTATGACGGCGTTGTCGGCAATATCTCGGTCCAAGTCGGCGATCTCGTTTCCGCCGGCCAGCGCCTTGCTGCGCTTGTCCCCGTGAAAGACCTCTATGTCGAGGCGAATTTCAAGGAAACGCAGATCGCCCATCTGGTGCCCGGCTCGAAGGTGCATCTGCATGTCGATGCCTATGAGGATGACGATATTCTCGGCACGGTGGAATCGATCGCGCCGGCGTCCGGATCCGTCTTCTCGCTGCTGCCCGCGGAAAACGCCACGGGCAACTTCACAAAGGTTACCCAGCGCGTGCCGGTCCGTATCGCCATCCCGCGGGAGGCGTTGGATACGGGCAAGCTCAGGGCCGGCCTGAGCGTCGTGGTCGATGTCGATAGCCGCACGGCGCCGGAAGGCGCCACGGTGGCGGCGAAAATCGAATAGACCTTATCCAGTTTCCGCCATTGCGCGGCCGCGGGTGAGCCGCCGGCTGCGCAATGTTCCACTTAAGGAGCGCGGGCAATGGCCGCGACCGCTAATCCGACAGCCGGCGCCATGGCGGCCGCCCAGACCGACAAGGTTCCCCTCCGCCGCGTCGTCGCGTTCTTCGCGATGGTGTTCGGCATGTTCATGTCGATCCTCGACATCCAGATCGTTTCGGCCTCGCTTGCCGAGATCCAGGCGGGCCTGGGCGCGGGCGCGGACGAGATCGCCTGGGTGCAGACCTCCTATCTGATCGCCGAAGTCATCATGATCCCGCTGTCGGGCACGCTGGCGCGCATCGTGTCGACGCGCGTGCTCTTCGCCTTTTCGGCGGCCGGCTTCACCATGGCGAGCGCGCTTGCGGCGACCGCGACCAATATCGACCAGATGATCGTCTACCGCGCCATCCAGGGCTTCATCGGCGGCGGCATGATCCCCTCGGTCTTCGCGGCGGCCTTCACCATCTTCCCGCCTTCCAAGCGCAGCGTCGTCTCGCCGATGATCGGCCTCGTCGCCACGCTGGCGCCGACGATCGGCCCGACGGTCGGCGGTTATCTCAGCGATGCCTTCTCCTGGCACTGGCTGTTCCTCGTCAACATCATCCCCGGCATCATCGTCACCGTCCTGACCTGGAACCTCATCGACTTCGACAAGCCGGAACTCGGCCTGATGAAGAGTTTCGACTGGTGGGGGCTCGCCTCCATGGCGGTCTTCCTCGGCTCGCTCGAATATGTGCTGGAGGAAGGCAACAACAAGGACTGGTTCAGCGACCAGCATATCGTCCTCGGCACCGTCGCCGTGGTGGTCGGCGCCACCGTCTTCTTCTGGCGTGCCTTCCGGGTGCCGCTTCCCGTGGTGGACCTGCGTGCCTTCGCCAACCGCAACTTCGCTTTCGGCTCGATATTCTCCTTCGTCATGGGCATCGGGCTTTACGGCCTGACCTATCTCTACCCGCTCTATCTGGGGCGCATCCGCGGCTATGACGCGTTGATGATCGGCAAGACCATGTTCGTCTCGGGTCTTGCGATGTTCTGCACCGCGCCGATCGCCGGCATGATGTCCTCGCGGCTCGATCCGCGCGTCATGATGATGATCGGCTTCGGCGGTTTCGCGCTCGGCACCTGGATGATGACGCAGCTCACCGGGGACTGGGATTTCTACGAATTGCTCGTGCCGCAGATCCTGCGCGGCGTATCGCTGATGATCTGCATGGTGCCGATCAACAATGTGGCGCTCGGCACGCTGCCGCCCGACCGCATCCGCAATGCCTCCGGCCTCTTCAACCTGACGCGAAATCTCGGCGGCGCGGTGGGACTTGCGGTCATCAACACGCTGCTTACCCAGCGCTCGCAGGAACATTACCTGCGGCTTTCCGAGCATGTGCAATGGGGCAGCCCGCAGGCCGTCGAGCGCATGAACAGCATCGCGGCCAATTACAATGCCCACGGCCTCGACGGATCGGCCATCGCGGTCAAGCAGATGGTCGGCATGGTGCAGCAGCAGGCCTATATCATGTCCTTCATCGATATCTTCCTGCTCCTGACCTTCCTCTTTGCCGGGCTCATCGTCTGCGCTCTGGCGATCCGCAGGCCGCAATCGGGCGTCGGGGGCGGCGGCGGACACTGATCCGCACGCTCCTCCGGCATTTCCATCCTTCTTCGAAGCGGCAAAACGCTCTATCTTCGTTGCGTCGCGGTCACGCTTGCCGCCACGCGCCTTGCTTCTGGCCGGAGAACCCCATGCTCTTTTCCCCCACGCGCCGCCAACTTCTGACCGGAGCCGCGGGCCTCGGCGTTTGCTTCGTCCTGCCGCGTTCGCCGCTCCTTGCCAAGACCGAACGGCCGCCGACGGATGCCACCTTTCTCTTTTCCTGCGACGTGCATGCCTGTCTCATGTCGACGGAGGGCCTCAGCCCAAATTGCGCGGCGGAGGGCAAGACCGACGCGGCGCTGCTGCGCCATGTCGCGGTGGTGAACGCCGTCCACGAACTCTCCTGGCCGATGGAGATCGACGGCAGGCCCAGCGGCCTTGCGAGCGCCGGCCGGCGCATCGATCGGCCGCTCGGCCTCGTGCTGGGCGGCGACATGACGGATGACGGCGGCGGGCAGATGAAGGTGCCCGGCGAGGGGCGGCAGCTACAGCAATTCATCAGCCGCTACCAGGAAGGCACCGGCCCGGACCGCGTGCATTATCCGGTCTATACCGGGCTCGGCAATCACGATCTCGATCAGGACGGAGTGCCGCCGCATATAGACTGGTATCGCCGGGAGCTGCGCGACTATGTCGAACTGAACCACCGGTCCACCGTGTTCTACAAGGCGCCGGTGCCGGTGACGAATTACGATCTCGATTCCGACAACTATTCCTGGGACTGGGGCGGTTTGCACCTTGTCCAGCTTCAGCGTTTCGGCGGCGACGACAGCAAGGGCGCGATCAGCGGTCTGCCCTGGCTGCAGCAGGATCTCGCAACTTATGCGGCCGACGGCCGTCCCGTCGTCCTTTTCCAGCATTACGGCTGGGATCCTTTCTCCACCGAGCACTGGGACCCGGCAGCCAAGACCTACGATCCGGAGGGGAGCGGCCCCGCGCACTGGTGGACCGACAGGGAGCGCGAGGGCCTGCTCGCCGCGCTCAAGGGCTACAATGTGGTCGGTATCTTCCACGGCCATGAACATCCGACGCCGATGATCTACAATCGTGATGGCTACGATCTTTTCAAGCCGATCGCCGCCTTCATGGGCGGTCTGGCGCTCGTGCGCATCACCGACGGTTTCATGGACGTGGCGCTTGCCCATGCCGGCGACGACCCGGCAGCCATTGTCTTCACCCATGCTTTTTCCAGGCGTTTTAAGGCGTAGCGAAGAGCAAGGGCCTGCGCGCGAAAATTTCTGATTTACGTACATCAAAAATTCCTCTAAGCCTCTTGGCGCGGAGGAGAGATGAGACCTACGGTTCACGATATTGCCGACAGGGCAGGCGTCAGCCTTGCCACGGTCGACCGCGTCCTCAACGGCCGGCCGGGTGTTCGCGGCGTCACGCGCGCGAAGGTCGAGGCGGCCATCGTGGCCCTCGGCTATGTGCGGGACGTTGCCGCCGCCAATCTTGCCAAGAGCCGCGTCTATCCGCTGGTCTTCATCCTGCCGGAAGGCGACAATCCTTTCATGCGGGCGCTGGAGGCCGAGGTTCGCCGCGCCGGGCTCCACTCCGCCGCCGAGCGCACGCGCCTTTCGGTGGCGACGGTTCCGGCCTTCGACGCGGCCGCCCTGGCCGAGGCCATCGACGCGGCCATCGCTGAGAACGTCTCCGGCATTGCCGCCGTGGCGGTGGATGCGCCGGATGTCCTTGCCGCCATCGCGCGTGCGCGGGCCGCCGGCATTCCCTTCGTCACGCTTGTTTCGGATCTGGCCAATTCCGGGCGCGACCATTTCATCGGTGTCGACAATATCGCCGCCGGCCGCACGGCGGGCAGTCTCATGGGGCGTTTCCTCGGCAATCGGCCGGGGCCGGTCGCGGTGCTTGCCGGCTCGATGCGCGTGCGCGACCACGGCGAGCGCCTTGAAGGTTTCCTTGCCGCCATGTCGGCCATGCCCTTTGACCGGGCCGTCCTGCCGGTGCTCGAAGGGCAGGACGACCCGGCGCTGGCCTTCTCGCTGATTTCCGATTGCCTGGCCGCCGTGCCCGATCTTGCCGGCATCTACAGCCTCGGCGCCGGCAATCGCGGCCTCGTCGAGGCCGTTGCCGCCGGCAGCCGGGGCGATCTCTGCGTGATCGCCCATGAATTGACCGCCGATACGCGCGCAGGACTCGAGACCGGGCTTGTCGATGCCGTGCTCAACCAGGATGCCGGCCACGAGGTGCGCAGCGCCATCCGCGTGCTGCGCGCCAAGGCGGATGGCTTGCCGGTGATCGCCGCGCAGGAGCGCATCCGTCTCGATATCTTCATCAAGGACAACCTGCCGGCCGGCCCGGACGAGGACGAAACGCCCGCAACGGGCGGCTATTAGGGAGAGCATCATGTATCTCGGGATCGATCTCGGCACGTCGAGCGTCAAGGCCATGCTGATCGGTGAGGACCAGGCGGTCGTCGGCTCGGCCTCCAGCCGGGAGGTCAGGACGGCGCGGCCGCATGCCGGCTGGTCCGAGCAGGACCCGGCCGACTGGATCCGTGCGACGGAGGAGGCGGTTGCGGGCCTCAGGGCAGTCCATGCCGGCGCCTTCGCAGCGGTTCGCGGCATCGGCCTTTCCGGCCACATGCACGGCGCGACGCTCATCGACGCGCAGGACAAGGTGCTGCGGCCCTGCATCATGTGGAACGACACGCGCAGCCATCGCGAGGCGGCCGCGCTCGATGCCGATCCGCGCTTTCGCAAGATCACCGGCAATATCGTCTTTCCTGGCTTCACCGCGCCGAAACTCGCCTGGGTGAAGGACAATGAAGCGGATATCTTCGCGAAGATCAGCCGGGTGTTGCTGCCGAAGGATTTCCTGCGCCTGTGGCTGACCGGCGAGCATATCTCGGAAATGTCGGACTCGGCCGGCACGTCCTGGCTGGACACGGGTGCGCGCAGATGGTCGGCGGAATTGCTGGCCGCGACGGACCTCGACGAGCGCCAGATGCCGGCGCTGGTGGAGGGCACCGAGGCGGCGGGGACGCTCAGGGCGGATCTCGCGGCGGCGTGGGGCCTTGGCGAAGGGATCGTCGTTGCCGGCGGGGCGGGGGACAATGCGGCCTCGGCCTGCGGCATGGGCACGGTGCGCGAAGGCGCCGCCTTCGTGTCGCTCGGCACGTCGGGCGTGCTCTTTGCCGCCAATGCCAGCTATCTACCGAACCCGGAAAGCGCCGTGCACGCCTTCTGCCATGCACTGCCTGCCACCTGGCACCAGATGGGCGTCATCCTTTCGGCGACCGACGCGCTGAACTGGCATTCGCGCGTCACCGGCCTTTCCGCCACGGATCTTTCGGGCGAGCTCGGCGATGCGCTGAGGGCGCCGGGCGGCGTCACCTTCCTGCCCTATCTTTCCGGCGAGCGCACGCCGCACAACGACGCGGCGATCCGCGGCGCCTTTGTCGGCCTCGGCCACGAGAGCGACCGGGCCGCGCTGACGCAGGCGGTTCTGGAGGGCGTGTCCTTCGCCATCCGCGACAGTCTGGAGGCGCTGAAATCCGCCGGTACGACGTTGACGCGCGTCACGGCCATCGGCGGCGGCTCGCGCTCGCGCTACTGGCTGAAATCGATCGCTACGGCGCTTGACCTGCCCGTCGACCTGCCGGCGGACGGCGATTTCGGTGCTGCCTTCGGCGCGGCTCGCCTCGGTCTTGTCGCCGCGACGGGTGCGGACCCGGTGGAAATCTGCACCGCGCCCGCCACCGCCGAGACGATCGAACCGGAAACGGCGCTGACGGCCGCCTACGAGGACGCCTATCAGCGCTACCGCCGTCTCTACCCGGCCATCCGCGCCGCCTACTGACCCTGTTCACGAGAGGAGATTACCCATGGCCACCGGCTTTTTCGGCGATACGCCCAAGATCAGATATGAAGGCCCCGAGAGCACCAATCCGCTCGCCTTCCGCCACTACAATCCCGATGAGATCGTCCTCGGCAAGCGCATGGAAGACCATCTGCGCTTTGCGGTCGCCTATTGGCACACATTCGTCTGGCCGGGCGGTGATCCTTTCGGCGGCCAGACGTTCCAGCGCCCGTGGTTTGAAGACAGCATGCAGGCGGCGAAGCTGAAGGCCGATGTCGCCTTCGAATTCTTCCAGCTCCTCGGCGTGCCTTTCTATTGCTTCCACGATGCCGATGTGCGGCCGGAGGGCAAGGATTTCGCCGAGAACACCCGGAACCTCAACGAGATCGTCGACTATTTCGAGAAGAAGCAGGCCGAAACGGGCGTCAAGCTGCTCTGGGGCACGGCGAACCTCTTCTCCAACCGGCGCTATATGGGCGGCGCCGCGACCAATCCCGACCCGGACGTCTTCGCCTTTGCCGCCGCGACGGTGAAGACCTGCATAGACGCCACGCATCGCCTCGGCGGCGTCAACTATGTGCTGTGGGGCGGCCGCGAAGGCTATGAGACCCTGCTCAACACCGATCTCGGCCAGGAGCTGGACCAGCTCGGCCGCTTCGTCAACATGGTCGTCGAATACAAGCACAAGATCGGCTTTACGGGCGCGATCCTCATCGAGCCGAAGCCGCAGGAGCCGACCAAGCACCAGTACGACTACGACGTCGCGACGGTCTACGGCTTCCTGAAGAAATACGGCCTGGAAAACGAGGTGAAGGTCAATATCGAGCAGGGCCATGCAATCCTTGCCGGCCATTCCTTCGAGCATGAACTGGCGCTTGCCAATGCGCTCGGCATCTTCGGTTCGATCGACATGAACCGCAACGACTACCAATCCGGCTGGGATACCGACCAGTTCCCCAACAATGTGCCGGAAATGGCGCTGGCCTTCTATCAGGTTCTTGCCGGTGGCGGCTTCAAGACGGGCGGCACCAATTTCGACGCCAAGCTGCGCCGCCAGTCGATCGACCCGGAAGACCTCCTGATCGGCCATATCGGCGGCATGGATTGCTGCGCCCGCGGCCTGAAGGCGGCAGCGAAGATGATCGAGGACAAGGCGCTTTCCGGCCCGCTGGCCGAGCGCTATGCCGGCTGGCAGAAGCCGGACGCCCAGAAGATCCTCGCCGGCGGCTCCTCGCTGGAAGCGCTGGAAGCCTATGTGGTGAACGGCGGCATCAATCCTGAGCCGCGCTCCGGCCGGCAGGAATTGCTGGAGAACGTGGTCAACCGCTACGTCTAGGCGGTTGCTGCCTTCGCCGACAGAGGACGCCTTCGGGCGTCCTTCCGGTGCTCGACGAGCCTTTTTATCCACGGCCATCATGTTCGGGCTTGAGTCGAGCGTGACGGAGGCTGCGGTCAGAGCTGGCGTTACCGCCGCAGGAAGCGTCGCGCCGGCGTGCTTACGGAATTGCGCACGATGAGATCCGGCGTCAGCAGGATCTCGTCGTCCGGCGCTTCACTGCCCGACAAGAGCTCCAGAAGCAATGCCATCGCGCTTTTGCCGATGGCGGTGCGCGGCTGGCGGATCGTGGTGAGCGAGGGCGTCATGAAGGTCGCCTGCGGCACGTCATCGAAGCCGGTCACGGAGAAATCGGTGGGGATGTCGTAGCCGCGTGCGCCAAGGCCGATGATCACGCCGATCGCCGTCTGGTCGTTGACGCACATGAAGGCGCTCGGCAGCGTGTCGCGCATGAAGAGCTGTTCCAGTGCGAGCCGACCGCTTTCGATCGTTCCGTCGCCTTCGAGGATGATGCGCTCGTGTGCCGGCACGCCGGCGGCGTCCAGCCCGGCGTCATAGCCCTGCCGGCGGCGGCTATAGGCAAGGCGCGTGCGCGAATCGCCGATGAAGGCGATCTTGCGGTGGCCCTCGGCGACGAGCAGGTCGACCGCCTTGCGCGCGCCCTCGGTGTCGTCGACGCCGACATAAGGAATGCCGCCATTATAGACAGGTTCGAAGACGCCCACGCTGGGCGGCAGGCGCGCGGTCATCGACTGATGTCCGAAGGGCAGGATGCCGGTGAAGAGGATGAGGCCTGCGGCCTGGTTGGAATTGAGGAACTTCAGATATTCCAGCCCGCGCTGCGGATCGTTCTGCGTGTGGCCGATCAGGATGCCGTAACCGTGCGAACGCGCCTCGTTCTCCAGCCCGACGAGGATGTTGGAGAAGTTCGGGTCGCCGATATCGGGCGCGACGACGAGGATCATGTTCGACCGGCCGAGGCGCAAGCTGCGCGCCATGGCATTGGTCGTATAGCCGGTGATGGCGATTGCCTGGTTGACCTTCAGCCGCGTCGAGTTCGCCACCTTCTCCGGCGTGTGGATCGCCCGCGACACGGTCGCGATCGAGACTTGCGCGATACGCGCGACATCCTCGATCGTGGCTGGGCTGGACGTCGACAAACTGGCTCTCACTGGGCACGGCAAGTCCGGCGGGCGCGAGGCGGGGCATCCGGAATTGCATTAACAAACAAAGTGCGGGGACACTACACAGACTGGATCGAGGGTCAAACGGCGCTTGGTGAAAATTCCTGATATCCAATGATGTAAACCTTTACATAGATCGTGTAAAGGTTTACATCCCTTCTCCAGCGGTCGAGGAGCCGCAGGGAGGAAATCATGAATCCGGACGCTGCCGACGGGACTCCCGTCGTTCTTGCCGCACGCCGCATCAGCAAGTCGTTCAGTGGCGTGCAGGTGCTTTTCAGCGTCAATTTCGAGCTTCGCGCCGGCGAGATTCATGCCCTGATGGGGGAGAACGGCGCGGGAAAATCAACCCTGGTCAAAATTCTTTCCGGTTTCGAGCAGCCAACCTCTGGTGAAATCCTCCTCGACGGCCAGCCGGTCAGGCTTCCGCCGAACGGCCAGGCCGAAGCGCTCGGCATCGTCATCATCCACCAGGAATTCAACCTCGCCGAACACCTCACCGTCACCGAGAGCCTGTTCCTCGGGCGCGAGGTCACGCACTACGGCGTGCTCGACCGCAAGTTCATGCGTGCCGAAACGCGCCGCGTGCTCGACCAGCTGGGCTCCCATGTCGACGAGAACGCGCTGATCAGCTCGCTGTCCATCGCCGACAAGCAGATGGTGGAGATCGCAAAGGCCATCAGCCGCGATGCGCGCATCATCTTCATGGACGAGCCGACCGCCGTCCTGTCTCGCGAGGAGACGAACTATCTTTTCCGCCAGGTGCGCAAGCTCAGGGAGAAGGGCACATCCTTCGTCTTCGTCTCGCACAAGCTGGACGAGGTGATGGAGCTCACCGACCGCGTCACCGTGCTGCGCGACGGACAATGGGTGAAGACGGCGCCGACGAACATCCTCGATGGCGAATCGATCGCCCAGCTGATGGTCGGCCGCGAGCTGTCGAGCCTCTATCCCTCCAAGCAGGAGCCGAGCATCGATGAAGAGGTGACGCTGGCAGTCGCGGATCTTTCGACACACTATGTCAAGGATGCGAGCTTCGAGGTGCGCAAGGGCGAGATCCTCGGCTTTTCCGGGCTGATCGGCTCCGGGCGCTCGGAATTGATGGAGGCCGTGGCTGGGCTTCGTCCGCGCCTTTCGGGTGAGGTTTCCGTGCGGGGCGAGAGCGTGCCCTCCGGCGATGTCCATGCCGCCAACCGCGTCGGCATCGCCTATATGACGAAGGACCGCAAGCACAAAGGCCTGCTCCTCAACTCCCGCATGACGGCGAACCTCACGCTGCAATCGCTGGAAAAACACGGGCATTACGGCTACCTCAGCCCGAAGAGCGAGGCGGCCGCGCTGGAGCGCGCGCGCCGGCGCTTCGATATCCGTGTGCGCGACGGGCGCGTCGTTGCCGGCCGCATGTCGGGCGGCAACCAGCAGAAACTGCTCCTCGCCAAGGTCATGGAGACCGAGCCGGACGTCATCATCATCGACGAGCCGACGCGCGGCATCGACGTCGGCACCAAGCAGCAGATCTACCATTTCATCTCGGCGCTCGCCCGCGACGGCAAGTCGATCGTCGTCGTCTCCTCGGAGATGCCGGAGATCATCGGGCTGTGCACGCGCGTCGCCGTGATGCGCGAAGGGCGGATCGTCGGCATCCTCGAAGGCGAGGAAATCTCCGAGCAGGAGATCATGCGCTATTCGGCGGGCCTGAAGAAGAAGACCGCGGCCTGAGCCACAGGCCGGCCGCCAACACAACGAATTCATGTCGGGGACGAAGATGACGGAAGACGCAGTGGAAACGAAGCCGAGGGGCCGGAACTGGCGGGACGTCGACCTCAGGGCCGTCGCGCCCTTTGCGGCGCTGGCGCTGCTGCTCATCGTCGGCGCGCTGGTGAACCCCAACTTCATCGGCCTCAACAATCTTGCGAACGTCGCGACGCGCAGCGCCTTCATCGCCATCATCGCGGTCGGCGCCACCTTCGTCATCTCGGCCGGCGACCTCGACCTTTCGGTCGGCTCCATGGTCGCCTTCGTCGCCTCGATCATGATTCTTTTCATGAATTCCGGGGTGATCGCCGATCCGGCGCTGATGCTGGCGGCCGCGGTCGTGCTCACGGTCGTCATCGGCGCGGCCTGCGGCCTTGCCAACGGCCTCATCACCACCGTCGGCAAGATCGAGCCCTTCATCGCCACGCTAGGCACGATGGGCATCTATCGCGGGCTCACCACCTGGCTTTCACAGGGCGGCGCGATCACGCTGCGCGAGCCGGAACTGCAGGCGCTCTATCGTCCGGCCTATTTCGGCTACATCTTCGGCGTTCCTGTGCCGATCGTCGTCATCCTCGTCGTCACCGCCATCGCCGCCTTCGTGCTCTACCGCATGCGCTACGGCCGCCATGTCGTCGCCGTCGGCTCGAACAGCGACGTCGCGCGCTATTCCGGCATCCCGGTCAACCGCGTGCGCACCATCGCCTTCGTCATCCAGGGCCTGTGCGTCGCCATCGCCGTGCTGCTCTACGTGCCGCGCCTCGGCTCCACCTCCGCCACCACCGGCATCCTGTGGGAGCTGCAGGCGATCACCGCGGTCGTGGTCGGCGGCACGGCGCTGAAGGGCGGGGCGGGGCGCGTCTGGGGCACGATCTGCGGCGCCTTCATCCTGGAGCTGGTCGGCAACATCATGCTGCTCTCCAATTTCATCAGCGAATACCTGATCGGTGCCATCCAGGGCGCGATCATCATCATTGCGATGCTCGTCCAGCGCTCGCTGGTGCGCAAGTCGTGAAAACCGGGTTACGGGTCGCCCGGCATTCGATCGGACCTGATATTGGGAGGAAACTCATGCGCAAGAAACTATTCGGCCTGACGGTCGCGGCCATGGCGCTCATCGCCGGCGCCGTCCATGCGGAAGACAAGAAGGTAACGATCGGCGTGTCTATCCCGGCCGCCGACCACGGCTGGACGGCCGGCGTCGTCTACCATGCCGAACGCGTCGCCAAGCTCCTGATGGAGCGTAATCCGGGCCTCAACGTCATCGTCAAGACCTCGGCCGATCCGGCAAGCCAGGCGAATGCCGTGCAGGACTTGGAAACCCAGGGCATCGACGCGCTGGTCATCCTGCCGACCGATCCGGATCCGCTCGTCAACGCGATCAAGGAAGTCAAGGGCAAGGGCACCTTCGTCGCGCTCGTCGACCGTGCGCCGAGCAACAACGACAATTCCGTGCGCGACCTCTACGTCGCCGGCAACAATTTCGCCCTCGGCGAGACGGCCGGCGAATATATCAAGACCACGACGCCGGACGCCGAAGTCGTCGTCATCCGCGGCATGGCGATCCCGATCGACCAGCAGCGCCAGGACGGCTTCGACAAGGGTATCGAAGGCTCCAACGTCAAGATCCTCGACCGCCAGTACGGCAACTGGAACCGGGACGACGCCTTCAAGGTCATGCAGGACTACCTGACCAAGTACCAGAAGATCGACGTCGTATGGTGCCAGGACGACGACATGGCCGTCGGCGTCCTCCAGGCCATCGAGCAGGCCGGCCGCACGGACATCCAGTATGTCATCGCCGGCGCCGGCTCGAAGGACATGATCAAGAAGGTCATGGACGGCGACAAGATGATCCCGGTCGACGTGCTCTATCCGCCGGCAATGGTCGGCACCGCGCTGGAAATGACCGCCGCCAACTTCTACGGCCAGGTCCCGGTCCGCGGCGTCTACACCATCGACGCCACGCTCGTGACGAAGGACAACGCGAAGGACTTCTATTTCCCGGATTCCCCGTTCTGATCTGAAGACGAAGCAAGCCGCCCGGGACATTGCGGCCCGGGCGGCTTGCCGACAATGCCGACGCACCGCCGACAAGCCCGCTTTCTTCTCCTCTGTCATGGTCGGGCTTGACCCGGCAATCCACGCCGCGGGTGAGGCGGTGGATCCTCGGGTCAAGCCCGAGGATGACGAAAGAGAGGGAGTGGGTGCCAGCGAAGGGGCAGTACGCCTGCCCGCCGATATGCCGATACCGCATTTCCACATTGCCCGACCGGCCAAAGGCCGGTAGCCTGCCACGCGCTGCGGTACGTACCGCAAGAACATCTCAACCGGCCGCGCGGATGGCCGGGTCTCCATGGGAGGACGCCGAATATGAAGACGATCAAGGGCCCCGGCCTGTTTCTCGCCCAGTTCGCGGGCGACGCCGCACCGTTCAATTCCTGGGACGCGATCACCAAATGGGCCGCCGACATCGGCTACAAGGGCGTGCAGGTCCCGACCTGGGACGCGCGCCTCATCGACCTGAAGAAGGCGGCTGAGTCCAAGGCCTATTGCGAGGAGTTCGCCGGCAAGGCGCGCGAGAACGGCGTGGAAGTCACGGAGCTATCCACCCATCTGCAGGGTCAGCTGGTCGCGGTCCATCCCGCCTATGACGAGGCCTTCGACGGCTTTGCTGTTCCCGAGGTGCGCGGCAATCCGAAGGCGCGGCAGGAATGGGCCGTCGAGCAGGTGAAACTCGCGCTCACCGCCTCGAAGAACCTCGGCCTCGATGCGATGGCGAGCTTTTCCGGCGCGCTTGCCTGGCCCTTCGTCTATCCCTGGCCGCAGCGCCCGGCCGGCCTCGTCGAGACGGCCTTCGACGAACTCGCAAAACGCTGGAAGCCGATCCTCGACCATGCGGAGGATTGCGGCGTCGACGTCTGCTACGAGATCCATCCCGGCGAAGACCTGCATGACGGCATCACCTACGAGATGTTCCTGGAGCGCACCGGCAACCACGCCCGCGCCTGCATGCTCTACGATCCCTCGCACTATGTCCTGCAGTGCCTCGACTATCTCGACAATATCGACATCTACAAGGACCGCATCCGCATGTTCCATGTGAAGGATGCCGAGTTCAATCCGACGGGGCGGCAGGGCGTCTACGGCGGCTACCAGAGCTGGGTGAACCGGGCCGGCCGTTTCCGCTCGCTTGGCGACGGCCAGGTTGATTTCGGCGCGGTCTTCTCCAAGATGGCCGCCAATGATTTTGCCGGCTGGGCCGTGGTGGAATGGGAATGCGCCCTCAAGCACCCCGAGGACGGCGCGCGCGAGGGCGCCGAATTCGTCAAGGCGCATATCATCCGCGTGACGGAAAAGGCCTTCGACGATTTCGCCGACGCGGGAACGGACCAGGCGGCCAACCGGCGCATGCTGGGGCTTTGAGGGCTGCCCCTCACCCGAACCCTCTTCCCGCAAGCGGGGAGAGGGGACGTGCCCTGCGAACGGATATTGCTTGAGGAAACCGCGCGTCCCATCTCCTTCGCCCCGCTTGCGGGGAGAAGGTGGTCGGCAGACCGGATGAGGGGCATGGCCCCACGAGGAACTTTCAGGAGGAATACAGATGGCAATCGAAGCAAGCGCAAGCGAGGGTCGGGAACGGCGCATCCGGCTCGGCATGGTCGGCGGCGGGGCGGGGGCCTTCATCGGCGCGGTGCACCGCATCGCGGCCCGGCTCGACGATCAGTATGAGCTGGTGGCCGGCGCGCTGTCGTCCTCGCCTGAAAAGGCTGAGCAGTCGGCCCGCGAACTCGGGCTCGATCCCGCGCGCAGCTATGGCAGCTTCAAGGAAATGGCGATCCGAGAGGCCAAGCTGAAGAACGGCATCGAGGCGGTGGCGATCGTCACGCCGAACCATGTGCACTATGAAGCGGCGAAGGAATTCCTGAAGCGCGGCATCCACGTCATCTGCGACAAGCCGCTGACCGCGACGCTCGCCGATGCGCGCAAGCTGAAGAAGCTGGCGGATGAGAGCGATGCGCTCTTCGTGCTCACTCACAATTACACCGGCTATCCGATGATCCGCCAGGCGCGCGAAATGATCGCCAACGGCGATCTCGGCGCCATCCGTCTCGTGCAGATGGAATATCCGCAGGACTGGCTGACGGAGGACATCGAATCGAGCGGCCAGAAACAGGCTGCCTGGCGCACGGACCCGACGAAGTCGGGAGCGGGCGGCTCCACCGGCGATATCGGCACCCATGCCTATAATCTCGGCTGCTTCGTCTCCGGTCTCGAACTGGAGGAATTGTCGGCTGATCTCGACAGTTTCGTGCCCGGCCGCCGGCTCGACGACAATGCCCATGTTATGATGCGCTTCAAGGAGAAGGACGGCGCACGCGCCAAGGGCATGCTCTGGTGCAGCCAGATCGCCCCCGGCAACGAGAACGGCCTGAAGGTGCGCGTCTATGGCGCCAAGGGAGGTCTGGAATGGGTGCAGACCGATCCGAACTATCTCTGGTATACACCGTTCGGCGAGCCGAAGCGCCTGATCACCCGCAACGGCGCGGGCGCCAGCGCTGCGGCGGGCCGCGTCAGCCGCGTGCCCTCCGGCCATCCGGAGGGCTATCTGGAAGGCTTTGCCAACATCTATTCGGAAGCGGCCCGCGCCATCCACGCCAAGCGCAACGGCGCCAAGGTCGATCCCGCCGTTCTCTATCCGACGGTCGATGACGGCCTCAAGGGCATGCTCTTCGTCGACGCCTGCGTGCAGTCCTCGAAGAGAAACGGAGCCTGGGTGAAGGTATAACCGGCTCGGCTTGCAAAGCGCGGATCCCTCGGCTTGCTTGAGGATCCGCGCGAATTCACGGGGGTGCGCTCCGGCACCCCCGGTGAAAGCGCCTTGACTTTTCGCAAGACGACCTTAGTGCAGCGCTGCTGCCATGATGCCGGAAGCGATCCGAACCGGAGCACTGCCATGATCGACCCCAAGACCCTTGCCGGGCGGTTCCCCGGCGATTTCGTGTTCGGTGTGGCGACCGCCGCCTTCCAGATCGAGGGCGCGGCGAAGGCCGACGGGCGCAAGCCATCGATCTGGGATGCCTTTTCCAACATGCCGGGCCGTGTCTATGGCCGGCACAATGGCGATATCGCCTGCGATCACTACAACCGGCTGGAGGAGGATCTCGACCTCATCCAGTCGCTCGGCGTTTCCGCCTATCGCTTCTCCATCGCCTGGCCCCGCATCATCCCCGAAGGCACCGGGCCGGTGAACGAAAAGGGCCTCGATTTCTACGACCGGCTCGTCGATGGCCTGAAGGCGCGGGGCATCCAGGCCTTCGCGACGCTCTACCACTGGGATCTGCCGCTGATGCTGGCCGGGGGCGGCGGCTGGACGGCGCGGCAGACCGCCTATGCCTTCCAGCGCTATGCCAGGACCGTGATCGCTCGCCTCGGCGACCGTCTCGATGCGGTGGCGACCTTCAACGAGCCCTGGTGCTCCGTCTGGCTCAGCCATCTCTACGGCATCCATGCGCCGGGCGAGCGCAACATGGAGGCCGCGCTTTCGGCGCTGCATTTCACCAATCTCGCCCATGGCCTCGGCGTCTGCGCCATCCGGGCAGAGCGGCCGCAGCTTCCCGTCGGCCTGGTGCTGAACGCTCATTCGATCTATCCGGGCAGCGACGAGCCGGCGGACAGGGCGGCCGCCGACCGCGCCTTCGATTTCCACAACGGCGTCTTCTTCGGCCCGCTCTTCAAGGGTGAATATCCGCAACGCTTCCTCTCCGCCCTCGGCCAGCGCATGCCCGCCATCGAGCCTGGCGACATGGAGACGATCGCCCAGCCGCTTGACTGGTGGGGCCTCAATTACTATACGCCGATGCGCGTCGCGGACGATCCGGCCGCCGGCGCGATATTCCCGGCGACCGTGCCCGCCCCGCCGGTGGTCGATATCAAGACGGATATCGGCTGGGAGGTCTACGCTCCCGGACTTGCCGATCTCGTCCGCAAGCTCAATGCCGAATACGTGCTTCCCGACTGCTACATCACGGAGAACGGCGCCTGCTACAATATGGGCGTTGAGAGCGGCACGGTGGATGATCAACCTCGCATCGACTACATCGCCGAACATCTCGGCGTGACGGCGGATCTCATCGGCGAGGGCTATCCGATGCGCGGTTATTTCGCGTGGAGTCTCATGGACAACTTCGAATGGGCGGAGGGCTACAGCATGCGCTTCGGCATCGTCCATGTCGACTACGAGACGCAGGTGCGCACGATAAAGAAGAGCGGCCACTGGTATGGCGCGCTGGCGGGACAGTTCCCCAAGGGGAACCATCGCGCGGGATGAATCTCAAGGGGGCCTTCGCGCCTATTTTCCGAGGTGGCGCTCGCCGCGCTTCCTGGCCAGGTCCATCTGTTTTTGTCGCTGGCGGAAGCGCATGCGGTCTTCCTCGCTGCGTGCCGCATGGCAATGCGGGCAGGAGACGCCGGCCTCGTAAAGCGGGGAGGCGATCTCCTCGGCGGTCAGCGGATGGCGGCAGGCGCGACAGAGCTTGTGCTCGCCCTCCTCGAGGCCGTGCAGCACGGAGACGCGCTCGTCGAAGACGAAGCAGGCGCCCTCCCAGAGGCTTTCCTCCGGCGGCACGTCTTCCAGATATTTCAGGATGCCGCCCTTGAGATGGTAGACCTCGTCGAAACCCTGCTCCTTCATGAAGGCGGTCGCCTTCTCGCAGCGGATGCCGCCGGTGCAGTACATGGCGATCTTCGGCTTGTTGTGCAGGCCGGTGTTCCCGCGCACCCAGTCGGGAAACTCGCGGAAGGTCTTGGTGTTGGGGTCGACCGCGCCCTTGAACATGCCGATCGAGGTCTCGTAATCGTTGCGCGTGTCGATGACGATCGTGTCCGGGTCGGAGATCAGCGCGTTCCAGTCGCCGGGTGCCACATAGGTGCCGACGGAGCGCGTCGGGTCGATGTCCTCGACGCCCATGGTGACGATCTCCTTCTTGAGCCGCACCTTCATGCGCAGGAAGGGCATATCGCTCGCATGGCTTTCCTTGTGTTCCAGTGCGGCAAATTCCGGCTGGCTGCGCAGGAAGGCGAGAACGGTGCGGATGCCGGCATGCGGGCCGGCGATCGTGCCGTTGATGCCTTCATGGGCGAGAAGCAGCGTGCCGCGCACGCCATTTTCCTCGCACAGCGCCTGCAGAGGCGCACGCAGATCGGCAAAGCGCGGAACCGGGGTGAAATGGTAAAGCGCGGCAACCAGGAAGCCGTCGTCCCGAGCGGGCGAAGAGATCTCGTGTGTCATATCGGTCATGGGCGCCACATACAGCTTTGCCGCTTTTCAGGCAATGCGGCGCGAAAGCGCGGGCATGCCGCGAAGAGGCCGGCGTGGGTTCAGGCGAGCTGGTGCAGGCTTGCGCCGCTGGTCGCGCCGAGCGCCATCGACTGGTTGGAATATTGGCTCTCGCCGGTGACTTCCCGCCCCACCCAGTTCGGCAGTTCCGGCTCGTCGTGGATCGAGGAAAGCTCGACCTCGGCGATCACAAGTCCGCGGTGGGCGCCATCATAGACGTCGACCTCCCAGACATGGCCTTCATGCGGCACCTTGTAGCGCACCTTCTCGATCACCTTGCCGATGGCATGGCGCAACATGTCCTCGGCCTCGTCCCGGTCGACGGGGTGCTCGTATTCGTCCCTGACCAGCGCGGTGTGGCCGATCTTCAAGGTGACGCGGGCACGTCCGTCGCCGTAGATGCGGACGCGGAGCGATCGGTCTTCCTGGGCGACGATATAAGCCTGCCGTATTGCGATACCTTCATCCGCAAAGGCACGCCACCGCTGGTTCGACACCAGGAACTTCCGCTCGATCTCTTTCGCCATGGGCAGGCTTTCGCTGTTGAAAATGGCTTGAGCGGGACGAGACTTGCACGATCAGTGGGTCATGACAAGGCCGCAAATGGTGCTTTAGGCTCGACAGGACGTCGCAGACGCGCTATTCCCGCTTCAATTCAATCGTTTTAAAAAGGTCGTGCCATGAGCGCCAAGAACGCCAAGCTCCTTTCCGTCCTGAAGCTGCAGCCGGTGGTTCCGGTGCTGATCGTCGAAGACGCCGCAACGGCTGTTCCTCTGGCCCGCGCCCTGGTGGCGGGGGGGCTCAAGGCCATCGAGATCACGCTGCGCACGACCGCCGCGCTGGAGGCGATCCGCGCGGTCGCCAACGAGGTGGAGGGCGCCGTCGCCGGCGCCGGAACGATCCTCAACGCCGCGCAGTTCGTGGCGGCCTGCGAGGCAGGCTCGCAGTTCATCGTCAGCCCCGGCACGACGCAGGAGCTGATCGACGCGGCCGCCGACAGCGATATCCCGCTGCTGCCGGGCGCGGCGACGGCAAGCGAAGTCATGGGGCTTCGCGAAGAGGGCTATGAGGTTTTGAAATTCTTCCCGGCCGAGCAGGCGGGCGGCGCTGCCTATCTCAAGGCACTGTCCTCGCCGCTCGCCGGTACGCTGTTCTGCCCGACGGGCGGCATTTCGCTGGCAAATGCCCGCGACTATCTCTCGCTGCCGAACGTCGTTTGCGTCGGCGGTTCGTGGGTGGCGCCGAAGGACCTCGTCGCCAGTGGCGACTGGGCCGGCATCACGAAACTTGCCGCCGAAGCGGCCGCCCTCAAGGGCTGAAGGCGGCGCGCGGCTCACCGTCGGGCGGCTTTCGCCGCCCGTTTCGTTTCCTTCGCGCGTTTGTAATTTAGAATGGGCCTTCCTATCTTGCCTTGCATTCGGCAGGAGAAACGGAGACCGCCCATGTTTGACGCCAAGAAATTGCTCGACCAGTTCCTCGGTTCGCAGGTGCCCGGCGCCGGCGGCACCGTGCGCGATCGCGCCGGGCAGGTCACCCAGCTCGCCAAGGACAACCCGCTGGCGACCATCGCCATTGCCGGCGTGCTGCTCGGCACGGACGGCGGCCGCAAGGCTGCGGGCTCGGCGCTGAAGCTCGGGAGCCTGGCGGCCATTGCCGGCCTCGGCTACCAGGCCTACAAGAATTACCGTGACGGCCAGAACCCCGCCGACACCAGGGCAGAGAACGTCACGCCGGAACTTCTGCCGCCGCCGCCGGTCGATTCCGGCTTTCATCCGGAGGCTGTCAGCACCGATTTCGCTCTTGTCCTCGTGCGCGCCATGATTGCCGCGTCCCGCGCCGACGGCCATATCGACGACGCCGAGCGCGCCCGCATCATGGACAAGCTTAAGGTTTCCGGTCTCGGCGAAGATGCGGCCGCGTTCCTGGAAGGCGAGCTTGCCAATCCGGTCGATCTCGATGCGATCGTCGCCGCGGCGAAGACGGAGGAGCAGCGCGTCGAGCTCTATACCGCCTCGCGCCTTGCCATCGAGCCGAAGTCGCGCGCCGAGCGTGGCTATCTCGATCTCCTCGCTGGCCGTCTCGGCCTTGCGGATGCGCTGGTGGACCATATCGAGGCGACCGTTTCGGCCGCCACCGTCTGAGGCTTTCGGGGAGCGGCCGAACGCCGCTCCCCGCTTTGCGCATTGCGCGCGCCCGCATGCTGTTCTATCCCTTCGGCAAGACCGTAGGAGGATTTCATGCGCGATCTCAAAGACTGGAAAGGCTGCCCGCCCCCGGCGCCCGTCACGCTCGAAGGGCGCTTCGTGCGCATTGAGCCCTATGACCGCGCAAAGCATCTCAAGCCGCTCTGGGATGCCTTCGGCGGAGAGGCGATCAATCCGTTGCTGCGCTATTTCGCACAACCCGATTTCGCGGATATCGAGGCATTCGACGCCTGGTCCGAGGCGGTGATCAAGTCCGGCTGGGTACGCGAGGTCATCGTCGACAAGGCGACCGGCAAAGCCGTGGGCATGGCGCATTATATGCGTCCCGACCCGGCAAACGGCGTCGTCGAGATCGGCGGCATCGCCCATGGCGGCGGCATGTCCCGCTCGCCGCTTTCCACCGAGGCGCAATATCTGCTTGCCAAGCATGTCTTCGAGGATCTCGGCTACCGCCGCTATGAATGGAAGTGCCACAATGAAAACGAGGCCAGCAAGCGTACGGCCGCGCGCCTCGGCTTCACCTTCGAAGGCGTTTTCCGCCAGCACATGCTCTCCAAGGGCGAGAACCGCGATACCGCCTGGTTCTCGATGATCGACGGCGAGTGGCCGGCTCTTGCTAAGGCTTTCGACGCTTGGCTTTCGCCGGACAATTTCGATGCCGAGGGCAGCCAGAAACGTCGTCTCGAAGACATCCGCGGAGAGATCGCCAAGGCGGAAAAGGCATGAACGGGGAACCGGAGCGCAAGGGCAGATCGCCGGTCCTTGCCGCCTTCCTCATCCTTTTCGGCACAGGAATCGTGTTCTATTTCCTGCCGCGCATCATGATCGCGCTCGGTTCGTTCTCGCCTTGGCTGGCGGGCGCTTTCGGCGGGCTGATCGTGCTCGGTTTCTTCCTGGTGTTCTGGCTGAGGGCCCGCTACCAGCGCAGCCGCGGAAACTGAGCCTCAGGCTTGCAACGCGGCTCCGAGCAGGAGCAGGCCGAGGACCATGACCAGCGCCGCGCCGCCGATCTCGATGGCCGAGCCGATGCGAAGACCGGCCGAGCCATTGCCTGCAAAGCGCACGGCCGCACCCTTGGCGGTGACGGCAAGGGTGGCGAGGGTTGAAACCGTTATGGCGGTGCCGATCGACATGGCGAGAACCGCAAGCATGCCGCCAAGGTAAAGACCGTTCAGAAGCGCGAAGCTGAGCACGATCAGCGCGCCGGAGCAGGGCCTGAGCCCTACGGCGACGACGGCCGACCAGGCCTCGCGCAACGCGAAGCGCTCGCCCTTCAACAATGAGGGGTCCGGCGCATGGGCATGGCCGCAGGTCGAGCAGACTTCCCCCGCATGGTGGTGATGATGGCCGTGATCATGCGTCTCGACCGCTTGGATATCGAGCGCGGGTGCGCGGACCGGTCGAAGCTTCCGGAACAGCAGCCATGCGCCGAAGAGCGCGATGAGGGCATAGCTGCCGATTTCGAGCGCCCGGGTGGCGTCGGTCATGGAGACCGTCGTGCCGCGCAGGAAGAGATAGGCCGCGCCGACGAGCAGGATGGCGACGATGCCCTGCAGGATCGAGGACAGAAAGGACAGCGCGACGCCGCGTTTCAGCTCCACCTCGTTGGCCAGCATATAGGAGGAGATCACCGCCTTGCCATGTCCGGGACCGGCGGCATGGAAGACGCCATAGGCGAAAGACAGCGCAACGAGGGTGGAAGCGGCCCACGGATTGTCGCGCATCTCCTTCAGCGCCCCGGTCATCGCCCGGTAGAACCCCTGCTGCTGGGCGTTGATCCAGCCGAACAGGCCGCCGAAGATCCCGGACGTGTTGAAGCCGGGTTCGGCCGTGCCGATGCCGAGCGGAGACTGAGCGTGGGCAAGGGATGCGGTAAGAAGGAAACCGAGCGCAAGGACGATTGCGGTGGAGGGGACGCTTCGCTTCAGCATGTCAGCTCCAGTCGGGTGGCGAAGAGTTTGGACATGTCGGTTCCGGCCGGGTCGTTGAAGAAGGCTTCCGTCAGGCTGTCCTGGTTCTGGGCGAGCACCTCGTCGGGGTCGGGCCGCACGACCGCGCGCTTGCAGGCCGAAAAGCCGTTGCCGACCACCACGAGATCGTCGTCCGAGGCAAAATCCATGGCCGCGTACATCGTAGGGTCATAGACGCCGAAGGTGAGCTTGCCCTTGAGCGGCATCGCCTCACCCGGCTTGATCGTGAAGAACATCAGGAGCTGGCCATCCTGGAAGTCGACATTGATTACGTCGGGCTTGGCGACCTTGATCGTTTTCCCATCCTCGGTGATCGTCGTGTAGTAGCTGAACTCCTCCAGCGATTCGAGGACGGTCTGGCCCACCTCGGCAAGCTCGTCGGGATCCAGCACCGCGTTGCTGTTCTTGTCGAAATCCATCACGACGCTGGCCGAGAACATCTCGTCGAAGCGCCACACATTGCGCAATTCGCTGATCATGCCGTTCTCGCCCTCCACCACCTCCAGCCGGGCCTCGGCGAAGATATGCGGATGAGCGAAGGCCGTGGCCGGGGCGGCGAGCGCTGCTCCGGCGAGGAGAAGGAAAAGCGGTCGCATGGGGTTCGGTCCTCTCACGGCAGCCGGTCGGTCTTCGGAGTCGTCCGGTTGAATGTAACGCAAATAGGACGGAATTGGGACTTTTCCGGCATGTCTCACGCTTCGATGCCGGGATTGCGCCGGAACCAGCCATGCAGGAAATCGACGAAGGTGCGCACCTTCGCCGGCAGGTAGCGGCGGTGCGGATAGATCGCGTAGATGCCGCGGTCGGTCGGCAGATAGTCTTCGAGGATGGAGACGATCCGGCCCGAATCGAGGCAATGACGCGCGATGAAGGCCGGCACCTGGGCGATGCCGAGGCCGCTTGCCGCCGCGCGCACCGCCGCCGTCGGGCTGTTCACCTCGATATGGCCGCTGACCGGCACGGAAAAGCCGTTGCCCTTGTCGTCGATGAAGCGCCAGTTGCTATGCGACTTGCCGTTGGTGTCGATGATGCAGGGCAGGCGCGAAAGGTCGCCTGGATGGTTGATCGGCCCTACCCTCTCCAGGAATTCCTCGCTGGCGCAGATCTTCAGGTAGAAATCGCCGAGCTTTCGCGCGATGAGCGCCGAATCCTCAAGCCGCGTGATACGGATCGCCACGTCGAAACCTTCCTCGACCAGATCGACGAACCGGTCGTCGGAAACGATCTCCAGCGACAGCTCCGGATGCTCCTTGCCGAAATCGATGAGGGACTGGCCGATATCGGCGTCGACGAAGGTGCGCGGCGCGGAAACCTTCAGCTTGCCGCGCAAATCCGTGTTCTTCTCGCGTACGAGGTCTGCGAGGTTGTCGATCTCCTTCAGGATGTCGGAAGCAGTGCGATAATAGGTGTGGCCCGCCTCGGTCATGGAGAACTGGCGGGTGGTGCGGTTGAGGAGCAGCGTGCCGAGCTCGTCCTCAAGTTCGCGCACATATTTCGAAAGCAACGCCTTGGACCGGCCGGTCTTGCGCGAGGCGGCGGAAAAGCCCTCGGCATCGACGACGTCGATGAAGGCCCGGATTCGGGTCAAAGTGTCCATGTGTCCCCATTCGCTGCCGCCTCTTCCGCGACAGGTGCGGGGGCGGGATTTCTCCGGCTGAAACGCGGGCGGTGGCGCCTCGTGGCCGATCTTTGAAAACCAGTCCGGCGAATGTCGTGGCTGGGGAAATATTTTCAATAGCGTTTTGCAAAAAACCTCTTGATTGCGACAGCGATTCTTCCTATCTCCGCTTTGCCCAAAGTCGCACGTGCCTGTGGGTGTCCGCCGACCCTCGAATTGGTGAGGAAATCGGTAAGGTACCTGGAATTAACCCCTCCAGTCGTTTCTCCGGCCAACCGGAAGAGCGAGGACATCTTGAAGCAACGACGGTGCGGGCCTTTCTGGTGTCTGCCGGCTTTCCAACAGCCGGGGTTACTGAAGAGGCACACCTTCATTGCCGGACGTGCGGTCGGGTTCTCCCGCCAATCCATGGCAGACAAAGCCGAATTGAAGCCTAGGCGGGCTTTAATTCACCGTTCGCGCCGATGCGCATGCTTGGTTCCGGGGTCTCCACCGGCTGGTTCCAGAGCGTTGCCGCATCTGCCCTTTGTCCTCTGGGATTTTCCCGGAGCATCCTGGATATGGGGAATACCGAGATGGCTTCTGCACGTATTATCGACTTCCTGAACACCCGACGTCCCGATGGTCCCTGCCTCGTGGTCGACCTCGATGTCGTGCGCGACAATTTCAAGGCGTTCCGCCACGCGCTGCCCGACAGCGCCATCTACTATGCCGTCAAGGCCAATCCGGCGCCGGAGATTCTGCGCCTGCTCGCCTCCATGGGCTCCAATTTCGATTGCGCCTCCGTCGCGGAAATCGAAATGGCGCTCGATGCCGGCGCGACCCCGAGCCGCATCTCCTTCGGCAACACGATCAAGAAGGAGCGTGATGTCGCTCGCGCCCATGCGCTCGGCGTCTCGCTCTTCGCCGTCGACAGCCACGAGGAAGTCGAGAAGATCGCCCGTGCTGCTCCCGGCGGCCGCGTGTTCTGCCGCGTCCTGACGGATGGCGAAGGCGCCGAATGGCCGCTGTCGCGCAAGTTCGGCTGCGTGCCGCAGATGGCCGTCGACGTGCTCGTCTACGCCCACCAGCTCGGTCTCGTCTCCTATGGCGTCTCGTTCCATGTCGGCTCGCAGATGACGAAGCTCGACGCCTGGGATTCGGCGCTCGCCGATGCCAAGCGCGTCTTCGTCTCGCTCGCCAAGCAGGGCATCGAGCTGAAGATGGTCAACATGGGCGGCGGTTTCCCGACCAAGTATCTGCGAGACGTGCCCTCGGCGGAAGCCTACGGTCAGGCGATCTTCGGCGCGTTGAAGAAGCATTTCGGCAACCAGATCCCGGAGACCATCATCGAGCCGGGCCGCGGCATGGTCGGCAATGCGGGCGTGATCAAGGCGGAAGTCGTCCTCGTCTCGAAGAAGTCGGACAACGACAACCACCGCTGGGTCTTCCTCGACATCGGCAAGTTCGGCGGCCTTGCCGAAACCATGGACGAGGCGATCCGTTACCCGATCCGCACGCAGCGCGATACGGACGCGATGGAGCCCTGCGTGCTCGCCGGCCCGACCTGCGATTCGGCCGACGTGATGTACGAGAAGAACATGTATCCGCTGCCGATCACCCTTTCGATCGGCGACGAGGTCCTGATCGAGGGCACGGGCGCCTATACGACGACCTATTCGGCCGTCGCCTTCAACGGCTTCGAGCCGCTGAAAGCCTACGTCATCTGACCAGCCGGCGCTCCCGTCCCTGCGGGAGCGCCGACCTTCACAATCAGTTCCGGATACCGTTTGAAACGGTCCCCGGGGCCGCTTGCGGCTCCGGCACTTTAACTTGCGCATGTGCGTTCCGCTCGGCGTTGCAGAGCGCGGCATGCGTGTTCGGGAGGCCCGGAGATGGCCACTGTTCTTGATTCTGTCCGCGCGTTCTTCGCGCATGCCGCCTTCACCATCGACCAGGAAAACACCGGCGATGTCGTCGCGCGCGAGCGTCTGCTCGACCGGGCCATGGGCGAGGGTCGCTTCCGCAAATCCTCCGAAAAGCTGCGCCGTGGCCGCATGCCGGCGGAAGGGCTTGCGCTGGTCGCCCGTGATCCGGAAGGCCATGTCATCGGCACCGTGCGCCTGTGGAATGTCGAGGCGGGCGTCAATTCCACCGGCAACGCCGTTCCCGCATTGCTGCTCGGCCCGCTGGCGGTCGATCCCGCCCATGAGGGCAAGGGCATCGGCGGGGCGCTGATGCGCGCCGCCGTCACCGAGGCGCGCGATCGCGGCCATGGGGCCGTTCTGCTCGTCGGCGATCCGGAATACTACGAGCGCTTCGGGTTCTTCGCCGGCAAGGCGCGCCATCTCGTCATGCCGGGACCTTTCGAGCGGCGCCGCTTCCTGGCGCTGGAACTGAAGGAAGGCTGGCTGCAGGGCGCGGCCGGCGTTCTGGTCGCTGCCGGCCGCCGCCGGCCATCGCTTCGCGCCGCGGCTTGACCCGCGCCTTGGGCCGCGCGAGCGCGCGGCCCGCTCCGCCCGTCTGCAAGGAGGGTTTGACAGACGGCTCGTAAAGTCCTATCTGCGGACCAAGGGCGAGAGACCCCTGCCGTCCGCGAGCGAAAGCTTTGGTGAAGTCTCTCCTGAAAAATCGGTCTTCCAGCATCATGCATGCGAACCGGTGGCAATGCGGGCTCCCTCCGACAAGACGCATGCGACGACTGGAGATCAGACATGCGTCCACTATCGACGCCACTACCATCCCTCGACACCTTGAAAGACCAGGCGAAGCGGCTGCGTGCCCGCTTTGCGCAGGAAGGCGAGCCCGTTTCCCATTCCCGTGCGCTGGAGCTCGTCGCGGCGCAATACGGCTTTCGCGACTGGAACACGCTGCATGCCAGTGTCGGCAATCGCCCGCCATTCAATCCGTGGATGCTCGGCTCGCGCGTGCGCGGCCACTATCTCGGTCAGCCCTTCGACGCCGAAGTTCTGGGCGTTCAGGCGCTGACGAGCCAGCCCGGCCGCTACCGCATGACGCTGCATTTCGACACGCCGGTGGATGTGGTGAGCTTCGACAGCTTTTCCGCCTTCCGCCAGCGTGTGAACTGCACCGTCGACGAGACGGGACGGACGACCGAGCGGACCTCGAACGGCCGGCCCCATCTGGAACTCGAATGGTGAGGTTCAGAACGAACCGGCAAACCGCGCTGCGAGGCCGTCGATCCTGAAATCGGCGGCCTTGTCGTTTTCGCGACGGACGAGTCGGCTGTATTCCAGCGCCCATGTCGCACCTTTCGGAAGCGCATAGGACAGTGTCGCGGCCATTGATTTGGTGCGCGTGCGGTAGTCGTAATAGAGCCAGTCGCTATAGGCCTGCTCATAGGAAAGCGTCAGCTTGAGCTTTTCCGTCAGTGCCTTTTCCAGGGAAAGGCCGATGGTGCGCACATCCTCGCCGAGGAGGTCGTCGATATCGGCAAGCTGGATATCGCGGGTGAGTTTTGCCTTCAGCACGGTCTCGCGCGGCAATTTCCAGGTCAGTTCGCCTTTCAGGAACGGCCGGCTGCGCTCGACCGTCGTGCCGAGATAGGGACTGTCCACGCGGACGACGCCGACCTCGGCCATCAGCGTCAGGCCGTTGCCGAAGGCCCGGCCATAGGCGAGCGAACCGCGTAGCGTTTCAGCCGGAAGCCGTCCGAACAGCCTACGCTGCGCGTCGGCAATGCGGGTCGATCGATATTGCAGCGTCGCGCCCACCTCGCCGCCGAGCAGGGGGCGAATGTGGCCGCCGGCAAGGTCGAGCATGGTGCGGTCGGCTTCCAGCTGGGTGGGTTTCAGGCCCGGCAGCGTGAAGCGCGCCTTGCCGCGATCGAGATGGGAGAGGGTTGCCGTCATATGGTTGCGCCCGCCCCACCGGTCGACGGTCAGTCCGGCGCTCGTCGTGGCGAAGACGTCGTCCTTGCGATAGCCGATCAGCGCGCCGGGCAGGGCGAGAAAGATGTCTCCCGTCCGCCGGTGCTCGATGCCGCCCTTGAGCGTCAGCTTCGCCGTCTTGCCGAGATCGCGGGCATAGCCGATTTCAAGGCCGATGGTGCGCTGATCGGCAAAACGGTATTCGGGCACGCGGCGGGCGCTTGCGGTCAACCCATAGGCAAGGCGGGACTCGTCGAGAGCAAGGCTGCCGCGCAGCGAAAGCTTCGCCTCGCTGAAAGCGGCTGAAACGCTGGTCGGATCGCGAAAAATATTCGATGTCCAACCACTCGCCAGATTATAATCTATGGTTGAATCGGCTTTCGCCGGGTTGCTCTCAGCCAACGCTAAAGCCGCGCAAAGGAAGCTGCCAAGCAAGCGCATCGAATTCCGTTCCCGTCCAATCATGAAACGGAATCCTAAGGTTGGCTGGTTAATAATTCATCCAACGGTTGATTAATAGTCCGAAAATTGAGGTGATATAAATTTAAGGTTGTAAACGCTAGGGAATCGTTAAACTTGTTCCCATTAGGGTTAAGTGTTTGCTATGACGGGCAAATCCGGTTGAGTAAATCGACGCTTATATTACTTTCAGTTGTGTATCAGCCAGATGCACAACCGAAGGAGAGAGACCATGAACAAGACCCGTATCATCGCCATCGCAGCCATTCTCGCCGCCACCGGCGCCAGCCAGGCATCCGCCGGCGGCCTTCTCGGCCTCGGCATCCTGAACGGCAACAAGACCGGCGGCATCGTGATCGCCCCGAGCGTCGGCGTGGGTGTCGGCGAGGTCCTGAGCGACAACGACAACAACAAGATTCTGAACGGCGTTCTCAACGGCACCTTGTCGGGTGTCCTGAATGGCAACACCCTCGGCATTCTCGGCCGCAGCGACTGCGGCTGCAAGAAGCCCAAGCACTGACCGCACCATCCCCGCCCCTGCGGTCGGTGGGCCCGGGAGAGCGTTGCTCTCCCGGGTTTTCACTGTCTGGCGCCAGAGCGCGGCTTATCCGGCGAGGTCGATGACGCCGCAATCGCCGGCTTCGCTGGCGAAAGCGAGGAGCTTGCCGTTGCGGCTCCACGCCATGGAGGTCACGGCGCCCTTGCCGGGGCGGCGCAGCAGGACCTCGCGGCTGTCGGCAAAGCGGGCGGCCAGCACCATGCCGTCGGAATAGCCGATGGCGACCACCTCCTCGACCGGGTGGCAGGCGACGGATGTCACCATCACGTCGGCGCGGGTGCCGAGTTCCAGCGGCGGCTTGCCCATCGGGCCGTCCTTTGCCGAGAACGGCCAGACGATGGCGGCCGGGGCGCCGGAGGAGGCGAGCCATTTGCCCTTGGCGGACCAGGAGAGTGACTTCACCTTGGCCGGATAGCCGGTCATGCGCATGTGGCGGGCCTCGGCGCCGGGCTTGCTGTCGAGCTTCCAGCCGTGCAGGGCGTTTTCCTGCATGCTGGTGACGACGAAGCGGCCATCGGGCGAGAAGGTGATGGCGGTATGCGCGCCCTTCCATTCGAGATCGACCGGCTGGGCGGCCATCGCAACCCAATGCAGCGATGCGCCGTTATAGCGCGCTACGCCGATCCTCAGCCCCTTCGGCGCGAAGGCGATGCCCTCGACCGAACGGGCTTCGCTGAATTCCTTGATCGTGCCGTCGGAAAGCCGAACGCGCGCCGTGCGGCCTTCCGCGAAGCCGACCGCGCCCTGCGGCCCGGCGGCGACGACGGAGATCCACTTGCGCGGCACCTCGGCCAGCAGCGTCGCAGTGCCGTCGGCGGCGATGCGCTGCACCTTGCCGTCCTCGCCACCGGTGACCAGCGTATCGGTAGCCTCGTCGCGCATGCAGGCCAGGAGCCCGTCATGCGCTTCGGTGACCTTCTGGCCGTGATCGAGCCGGTGGACGGCGCCGGAGGCTGTGGCGAAGAATGGCACGTCGCCGAGAAAGGCGGCCGCGATGACGTGGCCGTCGAGATCGAGGGGCGCAACTGTCGGCATCAGTTCTGCTCTTTCCGGTCCACGGCGTTGTCGGAAAGGCGCTTTGGACGTTCCGATGTCATGCCTTGGTCGCCTCGCAGGCCTTGAAGGTGCGTTCGATCTTCTCGCGATCGAGATCGCGGCCGATGAAGACGAGGCGGCTTTCGCGCTTCTCGCCGTCCTTCCAGGCACGCTGATGGTCGCCCTCGACGATCATGTGCACGCCCTGCACGACATAGCGCTCGTCGTCGCCGGCAAAGGCGATAATGCCCTTGAGACGAAGGATGTTCGGCCCGTCGGTCTGGGTGATCTTCTGGATCCAGGGGAAGAAGCGATCGGGGTTCATCTCGCCGCCGCGCAGCGAGATCGACTGCACCGTCACGTCGTGGATCGGCGAGACCTCGTGCTCGTGGTGATGATGCTCGTGATCATGGCCGTGATGGTGGTGATCGTGGTCATGGTGGTTGTGATCGTGGTCGTGATGATGGTGGTCATGGCCGCAATCGGGGCCGCAGACATGATCCGGGTCGTCATGATCGAGGAAGTGCGGATCGTTCTCCAGCGCCCGTTCCAGGTTGAAGGCGCCCTGGTCGAGAACCTTGGCGAGGTCGATTTCCGAGCGTGTAGTGCGGTGGATGCGGGCGGAGGGATTGATCGCACGCACCGTCGCCTCGACCTTGGCAAGGTCATCGGCGCTGACGAGGTCCGTCTTGTTGATCAGGACGACGTCGGCGAAGGCGATCTGGTCTTCCGCCTCGCGGCTGTCCTTCAGGCGCAGTGGCAGATGCTTGGCATCGACCAGCGCCACGACGGCGTCGAGTTCGGTCTTCTGGCGCACGTCGTCGTCCATGAAGAAGGTCTGGGCGACCGGCACCGGATCGGCAAGGCCGGTGGTCTCGACGATGATGGCGTCGAAACGGCCGGGACGGCGCATCAGGCCCTCGACGACGCGGATCAGATCGCCACGCACGGTGCAGCAGATGCAGCCATTGTTCATCTCGTAGATTTCCTCGTCGGATTCGACGATGAGATCGTTATCGATGCCGATCTCGCCGAATTCGTTGACGATGACGGCGTATTTCTTGCCGTGATTGTCGGTGAGGATGCGGTTCAGCAGGGTCGTCTTGCCGGCGCCGAGATAGCCGGTGAGCACGGTGACGGGAATGGGCTTGGAAAGGGCTGTTTCGGTCATGGGAACCTCGAGCATTGGCGGGGACGAATGCGACGTCCGATCGGTGCTGATATAGGAGATCGAGCGGGCCAGCGCAAATGCGATCCGGCCTTGGTCGTCGTGCAAAGCCGCCGTCCACCGGCCGTGCCGCTCTAGCGCAGCATCTCCACGTCGAAGGCCGCGACATCCTCCAGAAGCGCGACGATGCCGCGCAGGGCGTGGGCGATCAGCGCCTCGCCCCGCACCGCGGTTGCCGCGGAGGCGTTCCCGGCAACCCCTTTCGGATTGAGATCCGACATCTTCCAGCCGAAGGCATGGGGGCCGTAGGCGCGCAGATGGGCAAAGCGCGCGGCGAATCCGGCCTGCCGCGAGCCGAAATACTCCGCCTTGTCCATGCGAACGCGGTCCGGATGCAGGGCGAGCATGACGGAGGTCTCGATATCGCCGCCGTGGATGTCGATCGCCTTGTCCTCGGGTGTGATCCAACCCTCGGGCTGGCCGAAGCGGGTCCAGGCCGTTGCGACGACGAGCATGTTGAAGCGCACGCGCGCCTCGGTCGCGACGATCGTCATCAGGGGCGAGTTGCCGCCATGGGCATTGAGCAGGACGAGCTTGCGAATGCCCTTCGCGTGAAGGTCACGCGCAATGCCCAGCCAGCGTTCCACCGCTTCGTCGTAACGAAGCGAGCGCGTGCCCGGCACGTCGAGATGTTCGGGCGAATAGCCGACGGGTTCGGCGGGAAGGACGGTGACGGGCAGGTGTGCGGGCAGCACGGCCATCAATCGCGTGGCGATGCCTTCTGCGATCTGCGTGTCGGTTTCCAGCGGCAGATGGGGGCCATGGCCCTCATGCGCGCCGAGCGGCAGCACGGCAATCCAGTCCGCCCGTTCCCCGGCCGTCAATGTCGGGTCGTTCTCGCTCCATCGCATCTTGGGATGCGTCATGCCTTCCTCTATCCGACTTGCCGCGTGCCTGTCACCTGAGTCATACAAGGCCAGGCCCGCGATGCAAGGGCGATGCAGGCGTTCGAGAGAGGCGATCGATGGGCAAGAAGCACAAGGACGGCAAGGACGGGAAAAAGGGCAAGAAGAAGAAGTCGCACGAGGACGTCTCGGGCGCGGGTCTTGCAGCCGCCGTCGTCAACGCGGCCCGCTCCATGCGCACGGTCCTGTCGCGCAATCTTCTCGCTACGGGGCTTTATGCCGGCCAGGACGGCGTGATCCTGGCGCTCGCGGAGGAGGGCGGGCTGACGGCAGGCGCGCTCGCCGGGCGCCTCGGCGTCAAGGCGCCGACGATGACGCGCACCATCGGGCGGCTGGAGGCGCAAGGCTTCGTGGAGCGCCGTCCGGACGACACGGACGGCCGGCTCACCGTCGTGCACCTCACCGAAGCCGGCCGCGCCTCCGTCGAGCGCATCATGGAGGCGGGCCGGGCGAGCGAGCAGCAGGCGGCGGAGGGCCTTAGCGAAAAGGATGTGCGCAACCTCCTCAAATTGCTCCGCGCCATGGACGAAAACCTTCATTCCGGGCTGCCGGAAGCGCCGCGGAACAGCGAAAAGACGGTTGCCGACGAAATTTAAACTGTTAAATAAACTGTTTTAAACGCCGCGTTGCAGTCTTCGGGGAGGGGTCGTGGCACAGAAAATCAAGCTTTCCACCATCGCGGAAACGCTCGGTGTTTCCACGGCGACGGTATCGCTTGCCCTGCGGGACAGTCCGCTCGTGGCTGCCTCCACCCGCGACCGGATCAAGGAACAGGCCCGGGCGCTCGGCTATATCTACAATCGGCGCGCGGCGAGCCTGCGCACCTCGCGGTCGGGCATCATCGGCGTCGTCGTGCACGACATCATGAACCCGTTCTACGCGGAAATCCTCAAGGCCATCGAGAGCGAGCTCGATCGAGACCGGCAGACCTTCATCCTCTCCAACCATTACGACTCCGTCGAGAAGCAGCGCAATTTCGTCGAGACGCTGCTGCAGCTCGGCGGCGACGGGGTGATCATGTCGCCGGCCATCGGCACGCCGCCGGAGGATATCCGGCTTGCCGAGGACAACGGCATGCCGGCGATCCTGATCGCCCGCTCGATCGAAGGGCTGGACGTGCCGATCTTCCGGGGCGACGACAGCTACGGCATCTCGCTTGCGACCAACCACCTGATCGGCCTTGGCCATCGCGCCATCGCGATGGTCGGCGGCACGGACCAGACCTCCACCGGCCGCGATCGTTATCAGGGCTATGTCAATGCGCTGCGCAAGGCCAATATCGAGGTCGATCCGAGCCTGCGCATTCCGGGGCCGCGGACAAAGCAGGGCGGCTTCGAGGCGGCGGTGCACTTTCTTTCCCTGCCGCAGAAGCCGACGGCGGCGGTCTGCTGGAACGATCTCGTGGCGATCGGCCTGATGAACGGCATCGCCCGTGCCGGCCTTGTGCCCGGCCGCGACGTTTCCGTCACCGGCTATGATGACCTGGAGGAAGCGGCGATCGCCACGCCGGCGCTCACCACGGTCTGGAACGGTCAGTCGGAAGTCGGGCGCAACGCGGCCCGCGCACTGCTCGACAAGCTTTCAGGCAGCCACGAGCCGGACGGCATCCATCTCATCAAGCCGGAAATGCGCATCCGGCAATCCACCGGACCGCTGAGGGCGCCGCCGGAGGGCTGACGAAAATCACAGGCAAACGGAGGTCTCGCCATGGCTGACAAGCCGCGTATTCTCGTGCCGGGCACGATCCGCGAACGGGTGGTCCATCGATTGAAGGACGCGTTCGACATCGTGCATATCGAGCGGGCGGACCCGTCGCTGCTTGCGCGTTCGGAGGCGGCCAGCATTTGCGGCGTCGCCGTTTCCGGCCCGTTCGGAGCGGCAATGATCGAGCATCTGCCGGGGTTGGAGATCATTGCGAGCTTCGGCGTCGGCTATGACGGGGTGGATGTGCAGGCGGCGGCGGCGCGCGGCATCGCCGTCACCAACACGCCGGATGTGCTGAACGAAGAGGTGGCCGACACGACGATCGGGCTGCTGCTCAATACGGTGCGGCGCCTGCCGCAGGCGGAAGCCTGGCTTCGCGAGGGCCGCTGGAAGCGTGACGGCGCCTTTCCGCTGACGCCGCTCAGCCTGCGCGGCCGCAAGGCCGGTATCTACGGGCTCGGCCGCATCGGCATGGCGATCGCCGAGCGGCTGAAGGGGTTCGGCGTCGACATTTCCTATCACACGCGGCGCCGGCGGCAGGACGTGCCTTTCACCCACCATTCCTCGCTGGCCGAGATGGCCGCGGCCGTGGATATCCTGATCGCCATCGTGCCGAAGACGCCGGACACGCACCGTACGATCGATGCGGCGATCCTCAGGGCGCTCGGGCCGGGCGGGGTGCTGATCAATGTCGGGCGCGGCTGGACGGTGGACGAGGACGCGCTCGCGGCGGCGCTGAAGGACGGCGTGATCGCGGCGGCCGGCCTCGACGTCTTCTACGACGAGCCGAACGTGCCGCAGGCGCTGCTCGACGCGCCGAATACGTCGCTGTTGCCGCATGTCGCCTCGGCCTCGGTGGTGACGCGCGATGCGATGGCCGATCTCGTGGCGGACAATCTCTTCGCCTGGTTCACGCGCGGTGCGGCGATGACGCCCGTGCCGGAGACCCCTTTTACGCGAAAAGCGGGGAACGATCCGGAAAGCCTTCGTTAACCTTTCGGCAATTTTGCGGGCGCATGCTTTCGGTGTCGAGTCGGTTGCGAAGGAGAGCCCATGAAGACGCTTGTGATTGCCGCCGCGGCTGGCGCGCTGGCGCTGGGGCTATGGAGCCTTGCCGGCGAGGGGACGCCCACGGTAGACCCGATCATCTCCAGTTCCATTCCGGTTTCGGCGGGCGCCCATAGCTATACCATCTCCAACGTGGTGGCGAAGACGGCCTGCCTTGCCGAGCGCGGCAGCCGGATTTCCAGCCGCAGCGAGCGCTTTACCGCCAGTGCCGATTGCGACAGCGTGTGGCCGCATCTTTCGACCGCACGGACATGGATCAACAATGGCGACGGCACGGTCGTCGTCGCCGACGCGCAGGGCGACCCCATCCTGACGATCGTCGATGGCGACGGGCTCGCCTATGAGGCGGTCGAGCCCGCCGATGCGATGATCACGATGGTTTCCGCCGACTAGACCGGGCCGGTCTATTCCGCTGCGGTCTGGTGCAGCATGCCGCTCTTGGCGGCGGCATAGGCGCGCACGGCCTCGCCGAAGGCGGCGAACAGCCGGTTGGAGGGCTGGTCCGAGCCGACCCAATATTCCGGATGCCACTG
>Ga0182742_1000811_pt1 | contig 45372 bp, 43 predicted proteins | sample eDN5th37CBELigMG_FD_128880 | JGI IMG/M metagenome (GOLD analysis project Ga0182742, IMG submission 128880) | Enriched Miracle-Growth compost microbial communities from Emeryville, California, USA - eDNA 5th pass 37_C BE-Lig MG (version 2)... ... | reverse complement strand
CGTTCAAATGTCCTGCCAGCTCCGTGATCTGCGCTTCGAGCGCGAAGGTGGTGGACTCCGTTTCGGGCTGATGAGCGGACGCGTTTTCCATGAGCAGTTCCCTTCAGGGCAGCAACACGCGCAGAGGCGATGTGCTGCACTTTCCAGGAAAGCCGGCGCGGCGACGACCTGCAAATCTGCTGCAAACGTCGAGAAATGCGAAGCGCCACCCTCGCGCGAACAGCGCCCCCCACGCCCCAAAACTCTCGAGCGGCAGCGGCTGCCTCTTCGCCCCGATGTCATCAACGAAGTGCCTGGCCTCCAGCGCACCGATAGGGGGGATTCGCCCGCACGCCCCCTTCGCATTCATTCCTGTCTCCCTCTTCTGGAGTCGCCAGACGTCACAGGACATGAGGTCCGTGCTCCCGAGGGCGAATGCGAGTGCCATGACGAATCACCGAGTATTGGAGAATTCCAGCAAATATGGCGGACACGGGACCTGGAACGGGCATCCACCAACATCCACCTCGGCACGGGGCCTGTCTGGTGCCGGAATACGCATGATGGACGTCGACGGAAGCGCACCGGCGCCGGCCTCGACGGAATTCCCTCCGTCGAACGCGAACTCCGGAATCTCCCGCGTTTCGGGCAGCCGCGCCCCTGTCAGATCCAGACGTCGTTTGAAGCTGTCCGTTCGCCTCCGGCATTTCCGGTGTTCACGACGCCTCGGGGCTCGATCAGCAGCACGCTCGCCTCCCGTTCGGCGAATGGCTTGTGTTCCACACCCTTCGGCACGACGTACATCTCGCCTTGGCAAATTCTCACGGCTCCGTCCCGAAAGTCGATGCGCAGCTCGCCATCGATGACGATGAAAGCTTCGTCGGTATCGTCATGCTGGTGCCAGACGAAGTCTCCTTGGACCTTCACGAGCTTGAACTGGAAGTTATTGAGCTCGGCTATCACCTTCGGCTGCCACAATTCGCTGAACGAACCCAGCTTGTCCGCGAAGCTGATGGACTTGTAATTCCGTGTCATCGGTTCGATCTCGGGGCGCTTTCGGGAGATCGCCACTCTATCGCGCGGTGACAGTTGAAACTACGGTAGGTGAGATCGATCGGCTTTTCGAGCTGGCTGGTTTCGGAGTGTCGACCAGCCATTGCCGCAGAATGGCTATGCGTCGGGCAGTTGGGCCGAGGCTGTCGATTAGCGGAGGATCGGGATCAGGTCTTTCATGTTGCCCGCGTACGTGACCCGGCGGCGACGCATGGCATCCCCGAAGCACTCGTCGCTTCGGAGCTCATTCGAGATCGCGCCGGGCACGTTGCGCAGGCCTCACGCCACCGCATCCGGCCTGACCGCCAACGCCCGACTCACATCCGCCCCGCTCGGCTGCTGGAATATCCGCAACCCGAACTCCGGCAGGATGGCATACAGGTGGTCGAAGATATCCGCCTGAATCCCTTCGTACTCCGCCCACGCCGTACTCGCCGTGTAGCAGTAAATCTCCAGCGGCAGCCCAGTGGGGCCCGGCTGCCGCTGCCGCACCAGCCGGAACATCTGCGTGTGAATCCCCGGATGCGCTTCGATGTACGCCTGCACGTACGCGCGAAAAGTCCCGATGTTCGTAACGCGCCGCGCGTTCACAGGGTCGGCGCCCTGGGCGATCAACCGCTCGTTGTGGGCCTCGATCTCCGCTTCCTTGCGGTCCAGGTAATCGCGAATCAGCACGAACCGGCGCAGCCGCTCGCGCTCGACCTCCGTGAGGAAGCGCACCGAAGTCTGGTCGATGTGCAGGGATCGCTGGATCTGGCGGCCGCCGGACTCGAACATCCCGCGCCAGTTTTTGAAGCTCTCGCTGATCAGCCGCCACGTCGGGATCGTCGTGATGGTCTTGTCCCAGTTCTGCACTTTGACCGTGTGCAGGGAAATGTCCGTGACGAAGCCGTCCGCGTTGAGCTGCGGCATGGCGATCCAGTCGCCCACGCGTAGCATGTCGTGCGTCGAAAGCTGCACGCTGGCGACGAGGGACAGCAACGTGTCCTTGAAGACCAGCATCAGCACTGCGGTCATCGCACCGAGGCCGGACAGCAGCAGCAGCGGGTCGCGATTGAACAGGGCCGCGATCACCATGATCGCCGCGATCATGAAGATGACGATCTTGATCAGTTGCAGATAACCCTTGATGGGGCGTGCACGCGCGCGCTCCGGGTTGCTCTGCTCGTAGATGGTGCCTACTGTGTTCAGCAGGCTCCCGAGCGCAAGCGCGATCGTCAGCACCACGTACGCGCTGGCAACGCTGCGGACAACCAATACGACATTTTCGGGGAGCCCGGAGACGAAGGAGATTCCGTAGTAGATGCCGAGTGCGGGAACGATGTGGGCGACCCGCGAGGTGACGCCCGGCCCGAGAATCGCATCGTCCCATTTCGAGGGTGACAGGCGTACGGCACGTCCCAGCAAACGCACCAGCAGCGTTTTGGTGAGCACGTCCGCGAGGGCGACCACCGCAAGGAGTGCGGCAAGTTGCAAGCCCGTGATCAGGAGCGGGTAGTCGCGGAGCCAGGCAAAAGTTTCTGTAAGGTCCATCGCAAGTCAGTCGTCGAAGTAGCCAGATCGTTTTCGGTACGGCGGAGCGCCCGGGCTCGGGATTTTCGCATGGGGCCCGACGTTCGTCGTGTGGGTACATTCCGTCGCGATTCGAGCGCGGGTGACTGCTCGGGCTCGCGCGAGCGTAACGTCCGGACGCGAGTCAGGTTGGCGCGCGATGCGCGCAGCCGGGCCGCCGGGCCGTCGGGCCGTCGGGCCGCCGGGCCGTCGCCTGCAGGCGGGCGATGTTATGACCGTCGAGCCCTCCAGAAGCGCGAAATGAGTCACGAACCGGGACTTGCTGGCGCCGGGCCGTCACGCGCGCGAGCGAGTCACTCGCGCGGCCGCCGCCGGTGCCAGTCTGTGGCCTGCTGGTACGCATGCGCCAGCGCCAGCACCGTCGGCTCACCGAACGCCGGTCCGCTGATCTGCAGGCCGATTGGCAGCCCAGTACCGCTGAAGCCGATCGGCACCGAGATCGTCGGAATCCCGTAGAGATTGAACGGCGCGGTGTTGCGGACCGAGGATTCCGCGCCCGAGGCGACGGCAGGATTCTCCGCCTCGACGATTCGCTCCGGCAGCGCCGGTGCGGTGGGCGTCACCAGCACGTCCACGTCTGCGAAGGCTGTTTCGATGGCGTTGCGCGCGAGTGCGAGCTGACGGCGTGCCTCGATGTACTGCGCGGAGGAGAACTGCCCCGCAGCCGTCAGTCGATCCAGTGTCACCTTGTCGTAGAGCTTGCGAGTGTCCGGGTCGGCCAGATAGCGCTGGTGCCACGCGTAGGATTCGGCGAGCAGGGGAGGGAAATCCCCTGAGGGCGGCAGCGTCACGTCGCGCACTTCGGCAGTGAGGCCGGAGAGTGTCTCGAGTGCACGTTTGGTGGCTGCTTCGACATCCGGATGCAGCTTCTCGAAGTACACGTTACGCGGCACGCCGATGCGCAGCTTGCTGACGGGGCGCCGTAGCGCCGCGCCGTAGTCAGGCAGTTCCGCGCGCACGCTCACGGGATCGAGTCGATCGAAGCCGGCAATTGCCTGCAGCACGAGCGCTGCATCCGCGACGCTGTTGCTGATCGGTCCGACGTGATCGAGGGATTCCGACACCGGGATGATGCCGCGGATGCTCGAGAGTCCGTGCGTTGGCTTGAGGCCGGTCACTCCGCAATAAGCGGCGGGAAGGCGGATCGAGGCGAGTGTGTCCGTGCCGAGCGCCACACAGCACATGCGCGCAGCGACTGCCGCTGCGGAGCCGCCCGAGGAACCGCCGGGAATGTGCTCGACATTCCACGGATTGTGTATCGGGCCGAAGTGCGTGATGGCAGACGTGCCGCCGTACGCCAGTTCGTGCATGTTGAGCTTGCCGAGCAGCACTGCCCCAGCATCCTGCAGAAGCGTCCACACTCGGGCGTCTGCGTTCGGTACGCGGGTCGCGAAGAGGGCGCTCGCGGCGGTGGTGCGCAGGCCGGCAGTGTCGATGTTGTCCTTGAGGGCGATGGGGACGCCGTGCAGCGGACCGCGCCAGCGGCCGCGGACAACTTCCAACTCCATGGCGCGCGCTTGTTCGAGGGCGCGGTCGGCGGTGACGGTGATGTAGGCGTTGATGCGTGGGTTCAGGCGCTCGATGCGTGCGAGATAGGCCCGCGTGAGGTCTACGGGAGAGAGGGCGCGAGTGCGGATGAGCCTCGCGGATTCTTCCAGCGTCAGGTCGGTGAGATCTGTTGTTTGAGCGCGTGCCGGGGGCGCCATCAGTGTGACTCCGGTTGCAAGTGTGCCCGCGAGGAATGCTCTGCGTGGTATCACCAGCGCTCCTTTCGATACGGCGTCCGCCGGGGCGAGCCGCCGCCTGCGGGGCCGAAGGGTGGGTTCGCATCTAGCGAGGCGTTGCCTGTGGGCGAATCATCTTAATGCGAAGCTTGCCCCTTGGGCCAGAAGCCCTCAGTCTGCGCCGCCCTCCCGGCCTTGCGCCTGCGTCTTGTCGCACGGGCGTTGCTTCCGGGTAGGATAAGTACGTCTCAACCTTTGCTCATCAGGCCGCGCCATCGACGGACAACACACATCGCCCGCCATCGGCATCGGCGTGGACTTTGGGACATCGAACTCGACCGTTGCCTGGTTCGACGGGCGGGACCTGCACCTGGTCCCGTTGGAAGGGGCGAGCCCGATCCTTCCGTCCGCGATTCATCTGAATCGCGAGTTCGTGCCGCTGACGGGAAGCGACGCGGTCAGGCAGTACGTGGAGGAGAACCGCGGTCGCCTCGTCCAGCTCGTCGCCGAAGAGATCGGTGAGGAAGGCATGGCGCTCGGCGAGCTTGGCAGGTCCGGCGGGCGTGGCGATCCTGCGGGGTTGCGGCGCGTGGTGTATGGACCTCTCGTCGACAAGGGACAGATGGGGCGCCTGTTCCAGGAGTTGAAGCGCCTGCTCGGCGACCGCAGCACTGAGCGGCTTATGGTGTTTCAGCGCGCGTATCGGGTCGTCGCGCTGATCACTCCCATTCTCGAACGGATGCGTCTGGCCGTTGAGCAGTCCGCCGCACAACGGGTCGCCCGCGTGCATGTGGGCCGGCCGGTCAACTTTGAAGGAAACGATGCGCGACGGAACGAACTCGCGGTGTCTCGTCTTGCCGAGGCAGCAGAGAACGCGGGCTTTCGGCAGCTCTCGTTTTTCGAGGAGCCTGTCGCCGCGACGTTGAGTTACGTGTGGCGCGCGGGTCCGCAGGCAACGGGCACTGCCCTGACCGTAGATTTCGGCGGCGGCACGCTTGATCTCAGTGTGATCCGCTACGCCGGCACGCGTTTCGAGGTGCTGTCCACCGCGGGCACTGGCCTGGGCGGCAACCGCATCGACCAGATGATCTACACGCAGCTGCTGTTCCCGCAGCTCGGCGAAGGTGAAACGTGGACGCGTTACCTCGACGGGCGCGTGCTCGAAGGCGCGTTCCCGTTTCAGGAGTACGAAACCGGCCTGCTGAACTGGCAGTCCACCTATCTGCTCAACCAGAACGCCACGAAATCGAAGGTCGTAGAGCGCATTGCGCAGGGCGGCCCCGCTGCCGTGAAGTTCGAGCGGCTGAGGGATCTCATCAGTTACAACTACAGCTACAACTGCTTCCAGGCGATCCGCAAGGCCAAGGCGGAACTGTCGCAGGTGGAAGAAACGGTGCTGGATATCCCGGAAATCAATCTTTCGATTCCGTTCACGCGCGCCATGCTGGACCGCATCCTGGAGCCCGCGCTCGAAACGCTTCGGCAGCTGATCGACGAGGTGCTCGCCGCCGCGGGCGTTAAGCAGGAAGACATCAGCCTCGTGATTCGCACAGGCGGATCGTCGGAGATCGTGGCGGTGAGGCGGCTGCTGGACGAGCTCTTCCCGGGGAAGGTCACCGCGCACGATCCGTTCACCAGCGTGGCGAGCGGGTTGGCAATTGCCAGTTACTACGATATTCAAAGATAAAACGTACATCCAACAAATATCGGATGTCGGCCTCTGAACGTCGGCGCTAGCCTGCTTCTCGATCGCTGGTTGGGAGGCTTCGTTCATGCTGAAAATAGCGCTCATCGTAGGCAGCACACGTCCGAACCGGTTTGCGGATGTCCCGGCGCGCTGGCTGCGCGAGGGTGCTGCGAACCGCGATGATCTGGAGCTCGCGACGCTGGATCTTCGCGATCAGGATCTGCCCTTCTTCGCGGAGCCGGTGAGTCCTCTCGCAACACAGGGTGTCTACTCGAACGCCGCGGCCGAAGCGTGGCGCCGCAAGGTCGGGGCGTATGACGGATTCATCGCGACCGTTGCCGAATACAATCACGGCCCGACGGCTGTGCTCAAGAACGCTCTCGACAGTGCCTTTCTTGAGTGGAATCGCAAACCCATCGCGTTCGTCGGATACGGTGGCGTCGGCGGCGCGCGCGCGATAGAACACCTGAGGGGCGTCGCCATCGAACTGCAGATGATGCCCATCAAGTTCGAAGTGAACATCGCGATGGAGCCGTTCCTGGGCATCCTGAGGGAGGGGAAGTCGCTGGATGACTATCCCTTCCTGAGACAGTCCCGAACGGCGCTCTTCGACGACCTGGTGTGGTGGGCCGCGGCGTTGAAGTCGGCCCGGAGCAAGGGTGCGGCGGCGGGATCATGAAATTCGCCGCTATGGATTCACGCGCTGCGACACGCCTGCCGCGGGCGATGCTGGTGAGGACAGTGGCGGCGGCCAGCGCCAGAAGAGAACGTGGCCCGGCGTCAGCGCTTCGATGGCGAAGAGAGCTTCACTATCCAGGGTTCGTGGCGGCGGCCGAATGCAACGGTCGCCACAAAGGGCTTCTCGTTGCGAGCGTCCCACCGCACCGACGGGTCCGGCCCCAACGGCGCGCGCAGCGCGACCGGCACCTGGATCTCGTCCACCGATACGCCCGAAATGTGGCCGGTCACCTTCGACGTGGATGCGTCGGTTACTCGCGTCGCCTCGATCTGCCCGCGCACGATCGCGTGAGTTGTGGTTTCCGGATACTTCGCGCGGAGCGCGTGACGGTCGAGTCCCGCATCCACGACGAACAACCTGCTGGCTTCGTTCTTTTCGCGCGTGCAGGCGTCTCTCGCCTCCTGGTTCCAGCTGGCGCGATTGCAAGTGCGCTCCAGCAAACGCTTGTACGCGGGTCCGTCCATCTCGAGAACCAGCCACACGTCGACCGGAAGGCCGCGCGAGTTCGAGATTCCGTCCACATTGCGGGGTGCCCGCGCGCGCACCCGGATGCCGAGTTCCTCAAGTTTCGCGCCATCCAGCCACGCAGGCTCGCCGCCATACCTGAAGCCATACGAGGGCTCGTCGTCCCGATCCTCGGGAGGCTCCACCCTCCAGAACACGCTCAATGAAAGTCCGGTGTTCTCGCTCGTTTCCTCGTAGCGGTAAGGCAGCGCGAGCTCTCGCTGTGTGAGCGTGAGCGTGCTCTCTGGTTCTCCACTTCTGTTGTACATCACGCCGCCGAGCGCGACCGCATTGGTGATTACGATGAGAGCGATGCCCGATACAAGGGGCCAGCGACGGTACCAGGCCGTCATGCGACCTCCGCCGTGACGGTACGCCCGAAGCTTCGAAGTCGTCTGAACACGAACAGGAGCAGCACGGCGGTGAGACCCACGACGAGGAAGAACAGGTATTTCGGCATGATCTCCCACCACCAGTCGTAGAACTTCGTGAAGAGGAGCACGACGAAGAAACTGACGCCGGTGTTCACAACGTGAGGGTAACCTGACCGGATACCGAGCCAGATCGTGACGCCCGCGAGCAGGAAGCCCAGGACCTGATAGCCGCCTTCAACGAGGGCCGGATCGAGGAGCAGGTAACTTCCATTCCCCCAGTTGGCGAGGACGAGAATCGGCCCGAACAGCGTCAGCAGGCCGGAAACGCGATACGTCGTGGCGAATCCGTCGAAGCGTCCGTGATCGATGAAACGCGGCACTAGCAGCAGGGCTGCGGCAGCGGGAAGGAAGTTCTCGGGGCGTTCGCCGAAGTTGATCCAGTAGGCGCCTCCCCATGTGCCGAAGCGAGCGGCAATGTAGGTCACGAGGCAGAGGATGGCCGCCACCAGTAACAGCTTCATCTCCATGCCGTAAGCGAGGATCGCAGCAAATGCCGCCCAGGCAAGGAGTGCATTCGGGGACGGAGTGATGTTGAAGATCTGGCCCAGCATGGAAACGTTGAGGACGAAACAGCAGATAGTGACCAGGGCCGCGAGCTTCGTGAAGTACCCGGTCGAGTCTCGTGTTCCCAGCCAGCTCGTGAAACAGAGCGCCAGCAGAGGGGTGGCAACCAGGATGGTCACCTGCGTGGTGACGTACATCTGGCCCCAGAATCGATAGAAGAGAAAGAACACGCTCGCGGCGAGCGATAGCGCGCCGAGAAACGACGCGATGCGCATGCCCCAGGACAACTGCCGGCCACGCGTGTCCGAGTCCACATCGAAGCTTTCGGCCAGCTCGCGTGTGAGCGTTGCGTGATAACTCTGGATGGCCTGAAGCCGATCGGGAGGCAATTGCAGAACGCCGTCGGACTGCAGAAGGCCCAACTCGCGCTGGAATGCCTGGATCTGGTCGACTCGCGCCTGAGCCGCCGCCCGGGTTGTCATAAGTGGCTCTCCCTACGCCTTCCGCGGCCGACATTGTCGCAGGCGTCATCGCCCGCCGTCTTCTCCTTGTGCGGACCGCTCCACAATTCGGAAATCTTGTGGGCCCTTTTTGTACCCCTGCGGGAGGGAGAGCCGTGGCGACGAGACTAGCGAGGCGGCTCCAGTACTTACTGCCCCTGCGTTCTGCCGCGCCCCGCCTGTTTCCCCAGCGCGCTCGCAAGCGCCTTCCCGATGTCCCGCGCCTGCAACGGCTTCGCGAGCACGTCCCGCGCACCGACGGCATGCGCTCGTGCGGCGAGCGTCGGCCCTGCGTAGCCGCTCATCAGGATGATCGGAATGTCCGGCCGGATCGCCGCAATCTGCGCGGCGAGCTGCGTGCCCGTCATTCCCGGCATCGTCTCGTCCGAAAGCACTGCCGAGAACCGTTCGGGGTCTGCCCTAAATGCCTGCAGCGCCTCGACCGGCGAGTTGAAGCCGACCGGCTCGTAGCCGAGCTCGGCAATCATCTCCTCGCCGAGTCGCACTAGCATCTCCTCATCGTCGACGAGGAGCACTGCTTCGCCGTCACCGTGCACCACCTGCTCGGCCTCGACGACCTCGGGGTTCGCGCGCCCATGGCGCGGCATGTAGATCGTGAACGTCGTTCCGCGCGAGATCTCGCTCGTCATGTCCACGCCGCCGCCGAGATCCGTGACGATGCCGTGGACGAGCGAAAGCCCGAGCCCCGTTCCCACCCCCACGCCCTTCGTCGTGAAGAAGGGATCGAAGATGCGGCTGTGGAGGGCAGGGTCGATTCCCGCCCCTGTATCGCGAACGACGAGCCGCACGTAATCGCCCGGCATCAGCGTGCCGGTCATCATCGTGCGGTCCTCGTCGAAGTGCACGCAATCGAGGCGAACGCTCAGCGTCCCGCCCGACTTCATGGCGTGTACCGCGTTCGTGCAGAGGTTGAGCACGACCTGGTGAATCTGCGTCGGATCGCCCATCACCGCCGCATCTTCACCGTTCAGCTCGCTTTCGAGCCGGATGTTTTCCGGAAGGGAAGCGACCAGAATCTCCAGCGCCTCGGTTACAACAGACTGCACGTGCACAGCAGTCCGCGGCCCCACACCGCTTCGGCTGAACGCGAGAATCCGCTCCACTAACGACTTCGCGCGCTGACCCGCGCTCATCATGCTGTCCACGTAACGCCGGAGCGGGCTGCCGGAGGGCGCAGCGTTCTGCGCCAGCTCTCCGTAGCCCAGCACTGCACCGAGAATGTTGTTGAAGTCGTGGGCCACACCTCCGGCGAGCGTGCCCATCGCCTCAAGCTTCTGTGCTTGCAAAAGGCTCGCTTCGAGGCGCCGGCGATCGTCTTCCGCGCGACGCTGTTCGGTGATGTCGTTGTTGGTTTCGAGGATGGACTCGATGTCGCCGCGCCTGTCCCGCTGAACCACCCAGCGGCTCGCGACCACGATCTCCGTACCGTCGCGGCGCGTGTGGGTGAGCTCGCCTTCCCAGCGACCTTCGCGAGTGAGCTCGTCCCAGATCTCCTCGCGACTGACGGGGAAGCGGGTTTTCAGCAGGTCATCCGCGGTCTGTCCGATGGCTTCTTCGGGCGTGTAGCCGTAAGTGTCGGCCGCCGCGCGGTTCCAGTACCGGATGACGTTGTCCCGATCGCGGAGGAAGATCGTGTCATGCGTGATGTCGAGGAGCTGCGCCTGCTTCCTGACCTCCGCAGTCATCTGCCGCGCGAGTTTCGTCGCGCGCGACCGCATGCTCATCTCCGACCATGCGATACCGAAGAGCAACAGCGAAATCGGAACGCCAACCGCGACCGCGAGCAGCGGCGCTTGCCTCACCGTGCCGGCGGAGCGCGGAGTCGAGAAGCGGACGATCCACGTCTGGCCGGACAACGAGAAAGGCATCTCCGTCGTGAGCATCCGCGTTTCGGGGTGGGCGATGGCTTCCTCGCCGCGCGCGTTGGTGTAGATCGGCGCCTGAGAGGTGTTCTGATCGGCGTCCCAGATGGAGATGCCCAACGGCAACGCCCTGTCCTCCAGAACGGCGGTGACGACGTCCTCAAGGTGAAAGGCTGCAGTCACGTACCCCTCAAGCGAGGCGCGACGCTGTTCGACCGTTTGCGCCTGGCCGTCGTTGCTGTAGACAGCCGCGAAGAGCAGAAAACCCGTTCGCGGATTCGACGTCCGATCGATGATGAGGTGCAGCGGCTCGGATAGAACCACCGTGCCGGTATCGCGCGCCTGTTCCATCGAGCGGCGGCGAACGGCATTCGTGGTCATGTCGAACCCCAGCGCGCGCTGGTTCAGGCCGTCGGAAGGCTCGACGAGCGTGTTGACCACGTACTCCTCCCGCTTGCCCGGGGGCCATACCTCGAACTCCCGATTGCCTTCGGCGAGCATGCGCTTGCGCAGGTCCGCGAGTCCCGAGGCCGGGACTCGCTCCGCGTAACTGATGGTCTCGATCGCCGGGTACGCGCTCGAGAGCTCGAGCCGCTCCACGAACCGCCGCCATTCCTGCCCCGACACGGAGTCACTCGCGGACAGCAGGCCCGCCCCGGCCTGGATGACCTCTTCGAACCCCAGGATCTCGTCGCGTATTCCCGCGACGGTCTGCCGCGCTTCGCTTTCGAACTCCGAGCGCATGCGGTCCTGCTCCTGGGTTTGCAGGACATACCAGGCAACCGCGGTCGCCGCGAGAGACACGCCGAGCACGACGAACGGCAGCAGCGCGGACGAGCGCAGCTTCGCGAGTGCGCCGGTTTCCGGGCCGGAAAGGTCCGGATCGAGCTTGCGCGAGGAGTCGTTGATCTCCAGATGGGTTCCTTCAGGTCCGGACGCGCTGGACCGCGCAGAGCAGGGCGTGCCGGCTGAATGGTTTCACGAGAACCGCGCTCGCGCCAAGCTCGCGTGCCAGCGCGTCGCAGGCCACGTTGCCGCTTGCGGTCACGTCCGCGGACATGGCGATGACGGGTGTGCCCGGAATCGCCTTTTTCAGGTGCATCACAGCCTGGCGGGCGGCGCGGTGGGGCGCGGGGATGTCCATCAGCACCAGCTCGTAGCCTTGCGCCGGCATCGCCCCGGCGTCCGTCAGGTCCGTGGCACCAAGGGCCTCATTGCCGGCCAGCACGAGCCATTCGATGATGAGCGCCCGGATGAGACGATCCGGCTCAAGGACGAGCACCCGGCGCGGAGGCATCTGCGCCCGGGTCGGCTGTGTAGCATTGGGGTTCAACATGTTCATCGGAAGACGATTGAGCCCCGAGGCTGTTACTGCACGGTTTCTCCGGGCAATTTTGTATTTCGGCTGTAACATCGCCCGGGTTCCGCAGCTCGCGGGCTTTGTGAGATCGTCGACTCGGAGCTGGGAGGGTTGTGGCGTGAATACGATGGCGAGCTCACATGTCCTGGTGGTCGACGACGATCTAGACCTCTGTAACCTCGTTACCGAATACCTCGGGCAGAACGACATCCGTGTGACCTCGGTCAGCTCCGGGAAGCAGATGCTGGAAGTCATCGGCCGGGAAGCCATCGACCTGCTGCTGCTCGACCTCCGGCTGCCGGGCGAAGACGGCATGCAGCTCGCGCGGACAGTGCGAGCCTCGTCGAAGATGCCCATCGTGATCCTCACAGGCCGCAACGAAGAGGCGGATCGCGTGATGGGCCTGGAGCTCGGGGCGGACGACTACGTCACCAAGCCGTTCTCTCCCCGTGAGCTGCTCGCGCGGATTCGGGCGGTGATTCGTCGTTCGCAGATGGAGGCCACGCCGCCCGCGAAGGACGAGACGCTGCGCGCTTACCGCTTCTCCGGATGGGAGCTGAATGTTCGGCTGCATCGGCTGAAGGCGCCGGATGGAAGGCAGGTTGACATCTCGCGCGGCGAGTTCAGCCTGCTGTGCGCGCTGCTGTCGGCGCCGCAGAGGATTCTTTCGCGCGACCAGCTGCTCGAGTTGTCCCGGCTTCACTGCACGGAGGTCTACGATCGCTCGATCGACGTGCAGATCCTGAGACTGCGGCGAAAGATCGAGGAGGATCCGAGCCAGCCGCGGTTCATCAAGACCGAGCGAGGCGCGGGGTACTACTTCGACTCCGAGGTGAAGGTCGTGCGCTGAGCTCGCTGCACTGCCGGCCGCGCCGAGCCGGCGAGTGCGGTGAACCGGCCTCTTTTCCGAGCCGCCGGCAATTGAGGGCTTCTAGCCTTTCATCTCGCTCGCGGTGAGATGCTGGTTCGCGAACCAGCTCTGCAGCTCATTCCTCCGGATCACTTCCGAGACGATGAGGTCGTTGGTGCCGTCGTCGCCCCGGCCGGCAGCCTCGGCCGCAAGCGGATGCGCCTCCTGCAGAATGATCTCGTGCGCGTCGATCAGCCGTCGCAGCTGGTCCCGCGCCCGTTCCCGTCCTCGCGGCGCTCGCGCAATCCGGCTTTCCTCCACGACATCGTGCACCAATGCGATCGCGATTCCGCCCAGCGTCTGAACGCGCTCGGCCAGCTCATCCATGATTTCGACCTGCTCCGAGTAGTGCTTGTCGAACAGAAGGTGCAGCTCGTAGAAGGTGGGGCCACTCGTCTGCCAGTGCGCTTTCTTGTAGAGATCGCGAATGGCCATCGTGTGAGCCAGCAGCCTGTTGAGCGCCGCAACCGACTGGATGCGCACCGGCTCGGCAAGGCCGATGCGTGAGGGCTGTACCGTCCCGAACGGCTGGATGACGGGCGACTGTTCGGGAGCGGCGGCGAGAATCCGGTTGGTCATGGGAATGTCTCCTGAAGTCAGGGAAGGAGACAGCTTCGCCGCGCGCCGTGCGCCGACGATGACGGTTCCGCACGCCTGCATTTCAAGTGAAACGACGGCGCTCTCTTTCATCCGGAACGAAGGGTTCCGGCCTGAAAATCATGCGGAAGCAGTGTGCTCGCACCATGCGCTCCATGGTTTCACGTTCGAGCGCCACCGCCATGAATACCGAGTTCCCGTTGGGTTCGCATGTGGTCACGCCCCGTCGTGGCTATCTGCATCACGGTATCTATGTCGGCGACGGCAAGGTCGTGCATTACGCCGGGCTCGCCCACGGACTGCGTGGAGGATCGGTGGAAGAGGTGCCGATCGAGCGTTTCGCGCGAGGTCGGCCTGTCTGGATGCGAAGTGGGGCGGTTTTCGATGAGCAGGAAGTCGTGTGTCGCGCGCGGTCGCGACTCGGTGAGCAGCGCTACAGCCTGCTCTCGAACAACTGCGAGCACTTCTGCGAATGGTGCTTGCGCGGGGAGCCCCGCAGTTTCCAGGTGGAGGCGTGGCTGCGCCGGCCCGCCCGGACGCTGCTTTCAGCAATTCGGATTCGAAGAAGCACGCGCGTTCCTGCGCTTCAGTATCACGCCGGGAATTGCGCGTCGTAGGGGAGGGCCCGCGCGGACGACGGCGTCACGCGCGGACGGTGGAGTTAGTTGGAGAGTCCGACCACTGCGGCGAGCACGGCGAAGAGGACGGCCATGCCGATCGCCACGATCCACAGTGGGTTGTGGGTATCGTTCTCTTCAACATTTTCTTCAACGGGATGGGTCTGGTCGTTCGCGGCAGGTTCCACGGTCGGCATCGGCTGAACCGCGGTTTCGTTTTTCCTGCTCGGAAGGGGAGTGACTGAATTCATGTGAGCCTTCTTTCATCCATCTGCGGATGCGATGAGTCGGTTCGCGGCGGTTCGTGCGTGCTACTTCCTGAGCACCTGAGATCCCGCGGCGTCGTCCAGTTCGGTGCTGCCCATCGTGTATCCGTTCTTCTGCAGGATGTACGCGGTGATGGTCCACAGCTGATCCGGAGGTACGGAGCCCGGATTCTGCGCAGGCATCTTCTCGTGCTCGAAGGTGTAGAGATCCGAGAGCGGCTTGCCGCCCCACTTGTCGTGGAATGTCTTGCCGATCAGCGCGGGGCCGGCGGCTCCCGTCAGATCGGGTCGATGGCACTGGGCGCAGTAGTTGTTGAAGAGCTGATGCCCGCGCGTTGCCTGCGCCTGTGTTCCCCAGGAGGCGGCGCTGGCGCCGAGCGCGAGCGCTGCGGGAAGAAGCGCGCCGGCCACCACAGCAACAAGTGGCGCGATTCGGCTGCGCGTATGAGTTTCCATTTTGGACCTCCTGCCGCGGGATTCGCGGCTGTCGTGTCAGGCACGACAATCGCTCTCACGGGTTGCATCGTTGCTTCCGTGAGCGCAGGAGGTGTTTCAGGTGAAACTGCGCAAAAGAAGTCCCGGCCGGTCGGGCCGGGAACTCGCTCAGCGCTCGAACGTGCCGACGATCTCCGCCTCTTCCAGAGCGTTGTTCCGAACGGCTGCGAGTACGTCCTTCGCCGCGCAGTTCCTGGGAACGTTCAGTTGCGGTACATCCAGGGCAAAGAGTCTGAAGTGATAGTGATGCGTCCCGTGACCGGGAGGAGGTTGCGGCCCGTCGTACTGCGTGTTGCCGAAGTCGTTCCTGGCCATGTGCACGGCTGCACCTTGCTGGTGCGAGCCCGCGCCCTCGGGGAGCCGGTGCGCATCGGCCGGAATGTCGTAGGCGGCCCAGTGGCGAAACGTCCCGCGCGGGGCGTCCGGATCCTCGACGATCAAGGCATAGCTGCGCGTCTGTGGAGGTGCGCCTCGCCATTCGATGGGCGGTGAAACGTTGCCGCCATCGCGGCTGAATTGCCTCGGGATGGGCGCATCCCGGGTGAAGGCTGTGCTGGAGACGGTGAGCGTCATGAGAGCTTGTCCCGTGGAGCTTCAACCGCGGTGTCCGCAGCAACCTCGATTCCTGCTCTTTGGGCACTTCACCCATCCGAGGGAGGCGCGCACGTAGCGGCCATTACGAGAATCTATGGCTTTGCCAGCAGCGCTGCGGTCATGTACATGCTTTGGCGTTGCCCGAGGGGCATGCTCCATGAATGAGACAGGTGCCGGCGGGGAGGTGACGAGCGTGAACAAAGCGACCTTTCGTGTTCTCGTGGCGGACGATCACCCGGTCGTGCGGGACGGACTGGCTTCGATGCTCGAGACCCAGGACGACATCGAGGTGGTAGGTCAGGCTGCGAACGGCGTCTCCGCGGTGGCGGCCTACTCCGCGCTTCGCCCCGATGTCCTCGTGCTGGATCTGCGCATGCCGAAGATGGATGGGTTCGAGGCAGCCACCCGCGTCATGTCAGCGGATCCGGCAGCGAAGATTCTCATCATGACCACCTACGACGGTGACGAGGACATCTTCCGTTGCCTGCGCCTCGGCGCAAAGGGATATCTGGTCAAGGACGCGCCGTTCGAGGAGATCCTCACGGCGATCCGCGTCGTCGGCGGTGGCGGGAACTACACCTCGCACCAGGTGGCCGCCAAGGCACTCCGACGGAGTACCCAGACCGGATTGACCCAGCGGGAGCTCGACGTATTGCCGCTGCTCGCCGAGGGTCGCAGCAACAAGGACATTGCCCGCCGGCTCAGCATGAGCGAGGAAACCGTCAAGACTCACGTCAAAGGGATTCTCTCCAAGCTCGACGCCATGAGTCGCACGGACGCCGTCACGATTGCCATGCGTCGCGGCCTGCTTCATCTGTGATGCGCCCGGCTGCGATGCACGCGCCTGTGATGCACCCGCCCGGCCCAGGCGACGACGAGTTATTGGCGCTGCTGGCTGACTGCGGCGAATCGCTCGCGCGGGCAAGCAATCCACTCAATGCGATGAGCGAGATCGTCCGCAAGATCGGCCAGTCGCTCGACGCGGACCGGATGCACTACCACTTTCGCGACACCTCAGCCCGTGTTTCACACTGTATCGCGGAGTGGGTGCGGGAGGGCATCAAGCCGATCCCGCCTGGGCCGTACCGCGACGAAGACTTCGAAGAAGTCATCACGCCGCTGTCGCGCGGAGAGATCTACAGCACCACGCTGGCGGCCAAATCCGGCCGGAATCTGCAGGTCAATGCAGAGAGTGGCACCACGGCCGACCTGCTCGTCCCGGTGATCGTGGATGGGCAACTGCGCGGCCTCCTGACCATCGACCAGTGCCGGGGCCAGGCTGGGTTCCCGGCGCGGCAAGTCAGCACCCTGCGCGCGCTCGCAGTGATGATCGCGAGCACGCTCGGTCGCTTCGATGCGGAGGGCGTGCGGTCGAGCGTGATGGCTCAACAGCACTCGGTGCGCGAAGCGGCCTCCGAGTCGGCGGTGAACGTCGTGCGGGAGCTGCTGTCGATCAGCGATTTCGATCTTGCGCTCGAGCGCGTGCTACCACGCATCGGTTCGATGGCCGCCTGCCAGCGTGTATCGTTGCTGATGCGGGATCACATAGACGGTCGGCCGTGCCATCGGTTGTCGAAAGAGTGGAGGGCACCCGGCCAGCCATCGGAGTCGGAGCTGGGCTTCCACGTCCTCTTCGACGATGAGGCGCCGCCCGGGGCAGTGGCCGGGCTTGGGTCGGGTTCGCCTTTCTGGTGGCGCTCGAAATCGGAACGCCAGGACGTACTCAGCATGCGAAAGCACGCGTTGGGAATCGCGGTGTGTGGCGCACTTCCGTTGATGGTCGAGGGGCATTACGCGGGACTGCTGTCCTTCGGATGGTGCTACGAACCCAGCCTCGGAGTGGACGGCGTCGAGTTTCGGGTTCTGCAACTCGCCGCCAATGCAGTTGCCGCGGCACTTCAACGCCAGCGCGCGGTAGAGCGTCGCATCGAGCAGGAGCGAGGGCTGCTGGCCGAGCGCTCGCGCATGGCACGCGAGATTCACGACGGTGTAGCGCAGAGCTTTACCGGCATCCTGATGCAGCTTGGAACGATCGCGCAAACGAAGGAGTGTCCGCCAAACGTGAAGATACCGGCGAGCCGTGCGGCTGATCTTGCGCGTCAGGGGCTCGCCGATGCACGCCGCGCGGTGCTGGCACTCCAGCCGGAAGTCAGCTCCCGCGAGGGTCTGGCGTCGGCGCTCGCGCACCTGGTCGAGTGCGTCAGTGTGCCGGGCGGAGTCGCTTGTGCGTTTCGTACCGAGGGCGGTGGCTTCGATGCCAGTCTCGGGCCTGCTCGCTCGCACGACCTTTATCGCGTTGTGCAGGAGGCGCTGAATAACGCCTTACGTCACGCGCAAGCACGTCGGGTCGACGTGACCCTCGTGCGAACGCCGGCGGGAATCCGGCTGCAAGTGGAGGATGACGGTGTCGGATTCGTCGAGAGTGGCTGCGATGGATTCGGTATCCGGAACATGCGAACACGCGTGCAGGACATGGGCGGCTCGCTTCTCATCGATTCGACGCCCGGCGCCGGCACGCGGCTGATCGCCGACATTCCGCCGTCGGCCTGACTCTGGAGCTCACGTGAAATGCGCGCCACCGTCGGCAAGGATCGACAGATTGCGGGATTGCCGCGAACCGGCGATCATCGGCTCCGTCAGCCAGGCTCAAATGTCCGCAAAGCAGCCAGCACGGACGGCTCCTTTTTTGAGGCAGCAGTTGCCATGAGCTCGACGGAGCCCACCCGCGCCGATCGTCTGATCCCCTTGCCCGAAAATGTGGCAAGCATGTCTGTGTCTCGCCGTTCGTGGGAGGGGTTCAACCTGGACGTCATCTCCGCGCACTGCACGGGGCGCGTTTCGCATCACCTTTGCTACGAAAACCACACGCGCGTCTGCGCGGTGCTCGAGGAGGTCGGCAGCGTCCCGTCCGAACCGCGTGTTCGGCCCGGCGAGCCTTGCAGGCTGCCGGGCGTGAAGGCCATCGATCGCTCGTCGATGAACGCGTGGGACGACAGGCCCTTCGTTGAGGCCGTGAAGAAGACGGGCCGCAAGCGGCTCATCTTCGGTGCGCTCTACACCGAGATCTGTCTTGCCTTCCCGGTCGTCGACGCGCTGGCGGAGGGGTACGAAGTCTCGTTCGTGGTGGACGCCGTCGGCGGACTTTCACAGGTCGCCCACCGGACGGCGATCGAGCGGCTCGCCCACGCAGGTGCCGTGCCGAACACCTCGCTCGCACTCGTCACCGAGCTCTTCCGCGACTGGAAGTCGCCGGTTGCCGATAAGGCGCGCGAAATCATCAAGCCGTACCTCGCCGAGGTTCAGAAGCTCGCCGCGGCCTGACCTCGTCGCGCGACCGTGCCGCGTGCACCGATCCGATTTCACTGGCGGGAGATCGGGGCACGCGGCCCCAGGGCAGCGCAGCTTCGCGTGAGGAGCGTGACGTGTCGCCGACGAACTGGTTCAGCGTCGGAATGAACTCCCGGCTCGGCCGCGAGCTTGCCAATGCGGATCTGGCGCACGAAGCGCATCGGATCGGGCGCAACGCTGTACTTCAGGAGAACGGAACGTGAGTGCCAATCTCATCATCACCAAAGGCCGCCTGGTTGCCGCAGGCAGCGAAGCCACCGGTGCCAGCGCCGATCTCACCGCGCTCACCCGCATGAGCACGGGGCACTTCTTCCGCACGTTCAAGGCAACGTTCGGCGACGCGCCGTTTGCCTACATTGCCAGGCGGCGCCTTGAGCGCGCCCAGGAAAATGATGCGCACGACGAGCGAGCCGCTGGCTCGGATCGCGCTCGATTGCGGGCTCTGCGATCAGTCGCACCTGACGCGGCAGTTTCGCCGGCTGGTGGGCATGACTCCCCGGGCGTGGCGTCGCGAGCAGGCGCGGCTTGCTCCCGCGCCCGACTCCCTGCATCGCGCCTCGCGCGCTCCCTTGATCGGGGGAGGCGACAGGGGCGCTCCGTCGCAATCATGACCTCCCGGTCAAGTTGTATCGGCAGGGAGACAAGAAACGATGGCGTCCTTCAGGAAATCCGCAGGCGGCACGTCACAGCCCCCATCTCCGCAGGGCGTGGTGTGGAACCACGATGAAGTGGCGTTGATCCTCATCGACTACCAGAAGGAGATGTTCGAGCAGATCCGCTCTGAAACCGACCCGGAACGGATCGATCTCAACACCCGGTTCCTGATCCGGGTCGCCAACGCAGTGGGCATTCCCGTCGTCCTCTCCACGGTCGGTGTGGAGATGGGCGTGAATGGTCCCACGCGAAGCTCGATTGCCGCCGAGTTGCCGGACGCGAAGGTCATCGACCGCACTTCGATGAACGCGTGGGAAGACGCGAGCTTTCGCGCAGCCGTGATCGCCACCGGAAAGAAGCGGCTCATCATCTGCGCGCTGTACACCGAAATCTGCCTGACCTTCCCGGTGATCGAGGCGCTGAAGGAAGGCTTCGAAGTCATGTACGTGGCCGATGCCGTTGGGGGGCGCTCGCAGCTCGCACACGCCACAGCGTTGCAGCGTTTAGCGCAGGCAGGGGCCATTCCAAATACGGCGCTGGCCTTGAGCACCGAGCTGTTTCGCGACTGGAAGTCCAGTGAGGCAGAGCGGCTGCGACCCATCCTTGTCTGGTACCTCGGTGAAATGAACGGCTACTCATCACACTCCTAGTGAACTGAAATTGGGAGACCGGAAGTATGAACACCTCAATCAAGACGATCGTCCTCGGCACAGTTGCCGGGGTTGCCGCGAGCTCCATGGCTGACGCGCAGCAGGCTGCACCACTGCCTGGCTCTGGTGCCGCGAAGAACGTCGTACTCGTGCATGGTGCCTTTGCCGATGGCTCGGGTTGGCGCGGCGTATATAAAGAGCTGACGAGTCGCGGCTATCGCGTCACCATCGTTCAGAACCCGCTGACTTCACTCGCCGACGATGTCGCTGCGACGACCCGAGTGCTGGATCGGCAGGATGGTCCCGCCGTACTGGTCGGTCACTCGTGGGGCGGAACGGTTATCACCGAGGCGGGCGTTCATCCGAAAGTCGTGAGCCTGGTCTATGTGTCCGCGTTGGCACCGGATGCCGGCGAGACCACGGCGCAACAGTACGACGGCTTCCCAGCCGCCAGGCATTTCGTCATCGACACGCATTCGGACGGCTACGGGTTCGTGAATCCGGAGAAGTTCAAGATCGGCTTCGCCGCCGACATCAGCGACGCGGACGCTGCGTTCCTGCGCGACTCCCAGGTGCCGATCAACATGTCCGTCTTCGCGACGAAGCTGCAGAACGCGGCGTGGCGCACGAAGCCGAGCTGGGCGGTGATCGCCACCGAGGACAATGCATTCGGGGAAGGGATGCTGCGCGCCATGGCCAAAAGAATCGGTGCGCAGATCACTGAAGTGCAAGCCAGCCATGCGCTATTCATAACGCAGCCGAAGGCGATCGCCGATGTGATCGAACAGGCCGCTCGCAACACTATGCGCGCGGACAAGGCGCGATAGACGCCCGACCCGTTCTGTCCCGAACACCTGGCTTTCATGACACGGATGCGTGTGCAACAGCTGATCTGCTGCGCAGTGTTCGCGCTCCTCGCGGATAACGTCGTCGCGCAGGAGTCATCGACCAGTCGCGAAGGCGTGGGGCCGAAGCTGGAGAACGGACACCCTCGCGGCCTCCCGCTCGACGCAAGCGGCCGGGAGAAGCGCAACGCCGGCTGGACGCTCTCGCTCGACAACGACCTTCTGTCCTTCGGCGATCGCGACTTCGACTACACGGGCGGTCTTGCGGTCACGTTCGCCGGAAGGCGTGCGAAGGAGTGGTGGTTCTCCCTGGATCCCGTCGTCGGATGGCTGGATCCGCTACTGCCTTCTTCAACGAAGGGTGAAGCTGGCTTCCAGCTCCATTCGTTCCAGGCCGGCCTGATCGCCTTCACGCCCGACGATCTGAGCAGCCACGACCCGCTGCCGTTCGACCGCCCCTACGCGAGCCTGCTATTCGCGTCCAACAGTCGAACGCATGTGACGCACCCTTCGGTCCCGGTGTATGAAACGTCGTTCACGTTGGGAGTGCTCGGGCTGGACGTGGCGAAAGCGATCCAGCGGGGCGTCCACACGGCCCTGGATCAGGACCGGGTGCCGGAAGGCTGGGACCATCAGATCTCCTACGGCGGCGAGCCGACGCTGCGATTCATCTGGGGCCGTCAATCGCTGCTCGCGTCGAATTTCGAGTCGGGGGCGACTGAGTACGAGCTCAAGTGGCGCGCGGAGGCCAGCGCGGGCTATCTCACCGAAGCGAGCGTATCGCTGTCGGGTCGGTGGGGAGTGATCAACACCCCCTGGTGGAGCTTCACTCCCGAACGCGCGGACTACATCTCCCAACCCTCGCCGGTCATCGGCAATGCCCTCCGCGCAGGCACTCGCGAGCTCTACGTCTGGGGTGGCGTGAAGCTGCGTGCGTCTGCGTACAACGTGTTCCTACAGGGGCACTTCAGGGAAAGCGACGTCGAGGTGGACGCGGATCGTATCGAGCGGCTCGTGGGCGAGGCCTGGCTCGGCCTCACCTGGCAGATGTCGCGGGAGCATCGCCTGGCGTACGTGCTCCGCTATCAGACCCAGGAGATCAAGGATGGACCCGCGAGCAGGGACCTGCTTTGGGCCGGATTGGTGTTCAGTCGCGATCTCTGATCCGATTCCGCTCACGGGCGGCTGTTTGAAACGGGCGCCGCGCCGGACATTGCCGCTTCCGGGGGGACACGCGGGCTGCAAAGGCCGCAACGGGCACGCCCCGCCCACATGGATGCGCTCGCAGTCGCAGCCCTGCAACTTCGCTTCATCAGCTGTGTTCTAGCCGCCAGGCACACAACAAATCAGCGGCCCGACAGAGCAGGACTCGGCGTGCGAGGCCGTACTTCGCTTCTGAATGCGCGTCCGCGAGAGAAGGTCATGCTCCGACTGTCGGACGTATCCAAACGCTATGCCGGCGACATCGCGGCGCTGAGCGACATCAACCTCGAGATTCCGAAGGGCATGTACGGGCTGCTTGGACCGAACGGCGCCGGCAAATCCACGCTGATGCGGACTATCGCGACGCTGCAGGCGCCGGACTCGGGGACGATCACCTTCGCGGGCATCGACGTGCTGCGTGACAAGACCGGGCTGCGAAAGGTACTCGGCTATCTGCCGCAGGAGTTCGGCAGCTACCCTCGGGTATCGGCTCAGACCATGCTTCGGCATTTCGCCGCCCTGAAGGGGCTGCATGGTCGGCAGCTACACTCCGTCGTCGAGCAGTTGCTGGTCAGAACCAACCTCTGGGACTTCCGCAAACGCAGTGTGGACAGTTTCTCCGGAGGCATGAAACGGCGGTTCGGCATCGCTCAAGCGCTGTTGGGAAATCCGCAGTTGCTCATCGTCGACGAGCCGACCGCCGGGCTCGATCCGGCCGAGCGTCGGCGCTTCCAGAATCTGCTCGCGGAAGTCGGCGAGGAGATCGTTGTGATCCTCTCCACGCACATCGTCGAGGACGTAGCGGAGTTGTGCCCGCGCCTCGCCATCCTCGGACAGGGGCGCATCCTGCTGCAGGGCGAGTCACAAGCGCTGATAGCCGCCCTGCACGGCAAGCTCTGGACCACACTGGTCACGCGTGACGAGGCCGAGAGGCTGCGCAAACAGCACACCGTTCTTTCTTGTCGCCTACGAGGCGGGCGGATGGAAGTGCGCGCGATCGCGCCAGAACAACCCCCCGGCATGGTGCAGGCAACGCCGGATCTCGAGGACGTGTACTTCGCCACTCTGCGCCGTCACGGTCTGACGGCCAATCTCGAATAGGAAGCGGGGTACGGAGCGTGCGCGGTTTCCTGGACGTCCTTCGATTCGAGCTGCGCCTGCAGTGCGCATCTCCCATGTTTGCGGGCCTGATGCTGGTCTTCTTCGCGCTCCACATGCTCGCGATATCCCGCGTCGGGATCAATCTCGGCGACAACGAGCTGATCAACTACAACAGCCCGTACCTGATCTTCTTCACGGAGCTCGTGTTGGGCATCTTCGGCGTGCTGCCGGCGATGATCTTCGTGGTGAACGCAGCCACTCGCGATTACACGCTCGCTACGGCCGAGCTCTTCTACACGACGCCCGTTTCGAGACTCGCGTTCCTGCTCGGGAGATTCTCGGGTGGAACGCTCTGTGCGCTGGCGGTAGGCCTGGCTGGAATGCTGGGAACGCTCACGGGTACGTTCATGCCGTGGCTGGAAGCGGATCGTGTCGGTGTGTTTTCCTGGCAGCCGTACTGGGTCTGTTTCGCGACGCTCGTTGTGCCGAACCTCCTTGTGTTCTGCACTCTCAGTTTCTGCGTCTCGGTGCTGAATCGCGCGGCCGCGCCAAGCTTTGCGGCGGCGCTGGCGCTGGTCGTGATGACCCTTGTGGCCAATGCGCAGGCCGGGAACGACGCACCGACGTGGCTCGCCATGCTGGACCCAGTCGGAGGATTGGCAGTACAGCAGGCCGTGCGCTATTGGAGCCTAGTCGATCTCAACACTCTTCTACCGGTAGGGATGCTGCCAGCGAACCGTCTGCTGTGGCTGGGACTGGCTGCCCTCGGACTTGCGTTGACTTGCTGGCGCTTCCGGATGGAGACACCGGAGGCCGGAAAACGAGCGCGTGGCAAGTCAGAACCTGCGCCTGCGCTCCGGACGCGGATGTGGCACAGCTCTTTCGGTGCGCGCGGCACGCTGGCGCAGCTGGTTTCGCAGTTGAGCATGGACCTGCGCACGGTGCTGATGAGTCCATTGTTCTGGATCGTGCTCCTGCTTGGAGTGATCAGCACCGTTAGCGAGGTGAAGGGTACGGTGGCGCCGGTCATGGATCTGCCGATGCATCCAGTCACAAGTCACATGCTCGGCTTCTTTCGGATCGCGCTGTACCAGTTCGTACTGATCGTCATCATTTTCTATTCGGCGCAGCTCATGCATCGGGAGCGGGAGCACCGGTTGCATGAAATCGTCGGAGCATCGCCGTATCCAGACTGGATCATGCTGGTCTCGAAGGTGTCGGCTCTCTGTCTCGTGATCCTCGTGTTGTTGCTCGCGTCGATGCTTGCTTGTATTGGCCTGCAGGCCTTGGATGGGTACTACGATTTCCAGATCGGCGTTTACCTGCAGAGCCTGCTTGTTAACACCGGTTTCCACTTCTGCATGCTGGCGGTACTCGCATGCGTGCTGCAGACCCTCGTGCCGGGGAAGTGGAGTGGCATGCTGCTCGTGTTCGGCGTGCTGGTGGTGCTGACGGCCCTACCGGTTCTCGGTTGGGAGCACCTGCTGTACGGTTTTCGCATTCCGCACGTCGTCTATACCGACTTGAATGGCTTCGGCCACTTCCTGCCATGGATGTACTCACTCATTGTTTACTGGGGCGCGTTCAGTGTGATGCTGATCGTGGCCGGTCACCTCCTGCTTCCGCGTGGTGCCGACGCAAGTGTCTGGGCGCGGGTGCGCGACTCTGGTACCCGTATCACGCCGACCGTGAAGGTGGCTTCAGTCGCCGCGTTCGCGGTTTTCGCAGTGGCAGGCGGGTGGATCTACTACAACACGAACATCCTGAACGAGTACGAGACGGCGAAGTCCCGCCTGGACAAGCAGGCCGACTACGAACGGCGTTACGCACGCTACAAGAGTCTGCCCAGAGCGACGCCAGTCGACATTGAAATGAACGTCGATCTCTATCCGCGGGAGCGACGCGTGATCTCCCGTGGCCAGATGACCCTGCGCAACGAGCAGCAGGTCGCCCTTGCGAGGTTGGTGGTTTCCGCCGATCCGCGGCTCGCGTTCGACACGCTGGAGATCGATGGGGCCACAGCAGTCTTGCAGGACACGACGCAAGGTTTCTACCTGTTCGATCTCGAGCGCCCGCTGCAACCAGGTTCAGAGACCGAACTGAAGTGGGCAGGCGCGCGGCACGCGCGCGGTTTCGACAATGCCGGCGCGGACACCGAGATTGTGGGGAACGGCACGCTGCTCGATGCAAGGACGGTGACGCCGCTTCCCATCTATGTCGAGGCACGCGAGCTCACGGACAACAGGGAGCGGCGCAGGCGCGGCCTCGCATCGAGACGGCCGGGACTTCCATCGTTGGGCGATCCGGAATCTCTGGGTACGCTTGGGTTCGGAGTCGACAACCCGCTTGGTTATCGTGTGGTCCTCAGTACCGATGCGGACCAGCTTGCTGTCGCGCCAGGTGAGCTCGTGCGCGAGTGGGAACAGGCCGGACGTCGTTACTTCGATTACAGAATGGAAGTTCCGATCAGGTTCCGCGTGTTCTTCTCCTCAGCACGCTATCAGGTTGCGCGGGGCAACTGGAACGGTGTGCAGTTGGAGGTGTATCACGACGCCAGGCACTCGTGGAACGTCGAGACGATGCTGCAGACGGCTAAAACCGCGTTGGCGTACTACAGCCGGGAATTCGGGCCGTACCTGTTCAAGAACCTTCGCATCGTCGAATACCCTGGCTACGAGGATCATGCCCAGGCGTTCCCGGGCGCCATTCCATACACCGAGACCGTCGGGTTTCTCACGGACCTCAGCGGCTGGGGTTCTGTGGATCTCGCCACCGCTCACGAGCTCGCGCACATGTGGTGGGGAGCGCTGGCCTACGGCGCCCATATGCAGGGACGGAAGATTCTGAACGAAGGATTGGCCGAGTATTCCATGCTGATGTTGCTCAAACAGCAACAGAATCCCCGGTGGTTGCGGGAAGTGCTCGCGCACAGACACAACGCGTACCTGAACGGCAGGAAAGGTTCGCCCGTCCCGGAGCTGCCGGTCATCCGCGCGGAGGACGAACAGGGTCATGTCACGTATGGCAAGTCGGCACATGTCCTGTTCGCTCTGCAGGAGCTGATTGGCGCAGATAAAGTCCATCAGGCGCTGCGAAGCTATCTCGACCGCTTCGGGATGAAGCCCGCGCCGTATCCGACTTCGCTGGATCTGGTGAGGGAGCTGCGAGCCACAGTGGGTCCTGAATACCAGGATCTGATCACGGATCTGTTCGAGAAAATCATGCTGTACGACGTGCAGATGACGGACGTCGAGGCGACGCAAGTGGGGGATCAGTACGAAGTCACGTTGAGCATCACGGCACGCCAGTTCGAGGCCGACGGCATGGGCCGCGAAAGGGAAGTACCGCTCGATACCTGGTTCCAGGTCGCGATCTTCCCTGAGTCGGAGGAGGTGCTAGCTGCGCAGACGCCGCTGTATCAGGCTTTCCATCGGCTGCGTAGCGGCGAGCAGGAGGTCACCGTCCGCGTGCCGCAGAAGCCCGGCGCTGCGGGCGTAGATCCCTTTCATCTGATGTTCGACAGGACGCCAACGAACAACGTGCGGCTGCTGGCGCGCTGAGATCAGCCGGCCGTTGTCTGGCCCTTGGCCGCCGCCACCGAGCTTCTCAGCGCCTCCCTCCGCATGGCCACGCCGGCCGCGATGTCGTGACGATGGCGCACGGTCCAGGCGAGGCAGCCTTGCGCCCAGCCCTTGACGACAGCCCACTTGAAGCGATTCGGAATCCGCTTCACCGTCGTCTCCTGAGCGCGAATCACGGCCTCCAGAGGGTCCCAGGTAGCCGCCTCGTCGTACGCAGCCACGAAGTCGACCAGATCCGCACCTTGCTTCTGCGGAGCGATCTTGCGATCGCCAATGTGCAGCCACATCCATGCCGCGTAGCCGACGTCTTCTTCGCGCTTGCCGGGCCGCGCTCCATCGAAGTCGATGAACGCAAAGGGTACGCCGTTCCGAAACACGCAATTGCCGGGGCACGGGTCGCCATGACAAATGATCTCGTGATCCCCTCCGAGAGGAAAGTCCATGGTGGCGTCGTGGAGCTGCCGCAGCAGCCTGGCAGCGGCGAGCCATTCTGACGGCTGATACCCCCCGACCTGTCGCGGCACGGTTCCGGAGAGATACGTGAGGATTGCGCGCCCCTTCTCGTCGATGCCGTGGAAGCGAGGCGCACCGTCGAACTCCCGACGCTCGAGGTGCTGCAGAACCTCATGCACGAAGGCCGAGTTCTCCTGCAACGGCCGACGCACGGTGTCCCCCACGCGAACCACACCGGGGGTCGAGAGGCCGCCCCTCAAGGCGACTTCCTTGCCGGTCAATCGGTCAAGGACGTTGCGGAAGAATGACATTCGTTGTCGCGATGGGCGCATCGGCGGAATGTTGCGTGAGAGACGCGTAATTTCCAACCTCGGATGACCCACAGGCATCCAAGGACGATTGCGTCAGGGGAGGGTGGCGAATGCCTGTTCACCGGGGGATAAGGAACGGCCGGGCGGGGGGAACTGCGATGCTGGCGCGCTTTTTGACCGTTCTGATGTGCATGGCCGCTGTTGTCGGCTGTGTCGGGTTCCAGGACGGGCAAGCCCTTGCCTCCAAGAATGCACCCGGTGCGCCGCTGATCTCGCGGACGAAGCTACAGCTGGGAAGTCCCGGTCTGCAGTTCGGCCGGGTGAGTCCCGACGGGCAGTGGGTGTCCTGGCTCGCGCCGTACGAAGGAGTGATGAACATCTGGGTCGCACCGACGGCCACGCCGAACAAGGCCAGACCGCGCACCCAGGAAAAAACGGATCGCATCTCGCGCTATTCCTGGTCCCCCGACAGTGCATCGCTGTTTTATCTCCAGGACCGTGGCGGCAATCAGAGCTTCGTCATCTACCAGGTCCAGCTGGCAGGCGGCCCGCCGCGTGCGCTGACGCCGACGGAGAAAACGCGCGCCCAGATCGTTGCGATGAGCCCGCTCGTCAAAGACCGGATCCTCGTCGGAATGAACAGCCGGGACCGACGCTGGCAGGACCTCTATTCCCTCGACGTCAGAAGTGGAGAGCTCAGTCTCCTGCTTCAGAGCGACGGCTACACGAGCTTCGTTGCCGATCCCAGGCTGGCGGTTCGAGCCGCGATCAGGTCACGGCCAGACGGCGGGCTGGACATCCACGCCGTCGATTCAGGCCGGATTGATACCACGCCGTTCGAATCGATTCCCTACGAGGACGTGCGCACAACATCGCTCCTCGGCTACTCAGCCGACGGCGACACACTCTACTGGCGGGACTCCCGCGGTCGCGACACCGCAGCCCTGGTCGCTCACGATCTCCGCACCGGCGAGAAGAAAGTGCCAGGCATCCACCCGCGCGCCGACGTCATCTCCACGACGGCACATCCGATGACGGGCGAAATAGATGCCTACGAGGTCAACCCCCTCAAATCCGAGTGGACCGGCCTCACAGGGGAGACGCGTCGGGATCTGCAACACCTCGCCAACCAGCTCAGAGGAGAAATCGAAATCAGCTCCCGCTCGTCTGCGGACGACAAGTGGGTCGTAGGGCTCAAGCCCGGCGATCGACCATCCAAGCTATATCTCTACGACCGCAAGTCCGCGCGAGTGACAGAACTTGGCGGTGTCACTCGTGACGATCTCGAGGGCACCACGCTGGGCGACAAGCACGCAGTCTCGATTCGAAGTCGCGACGGACTCATCCAGTCGGCCTATCTAACGTTACCGCCCGGAAGCGATCGCGACGGAGACGGCCGCCCCGATACACCCCTGCCCATGGTGCTCTTCGTCCACGGAGGCCCCTGGGAGCGCGCGCAGTTCTCCTACCAGCCGACGCTCACGCTGCTTACCAACCGTGGATATGCGACCCTTTCGACCAACTTCCGCGGATCGACAGGTTTCGGAAAAGCCCACGTCTCCGCGGGCGACGGCGAATGGGGCGCGAAGATGCAGGATGACCTCATCGATGCCGTCGAGTGGGCAGTGTCTCAAGGCATCGCGCAGCGGGACAAAGTGGCCATATACGGTGGCTCGTATGGTGGCTACGCCGTCCTTGCAGCGCTCGCTTTCACGCCTGAGAAGTTCGCATGCGGCATCGATCTCTTCGGCCCTCAAACCTTGTGACTCAGATCGAAAGCGACGCCGCGCGAAACGAATCGCGCCGCGCGGAGTATTACCGACGCGTGGGCAATCCTGCGACGGAAGCCGGCCGCGCTTTCCTGGCCGCTCGCTCCCCGATTTCTCGGGCAGATGCGATCCGCCGCCCGCTCCTGGTTGCACAAGGCGCCAACGACCCGCAGGTGAAGCAGCCTCAGTCGGACCAGATCGTCGAAGCACTGAAATCGCATGGCGCTCCCGTCACCTACGTTGTTTTCCCTGACGAAGGGCACGGATTCACCCGGCCCGAAAACGTCATCGCCTCCATGGCGATTCAAGAGCACTTCCTCGCCCAATGCCTCGGCGGCCGCGCCGAATCCTTCGGCCAAAGCCTCCGGGCGAGCTCGGTGACCGTCCTGCACGGTGCCAACTTCATCGAAGGGCTTCAGGAGGCCTTAGCGAAATCGTCCGACGAAAACACCAGATGAGGGGAAGGTGCTGGTGCTGTTTACGTACGGCCAGTTCGAATCCGCCAGGGACGTCGAGACCTACAAGGCCGTGGCTCGCGAGTGGGTGGCTATGGTGCGGAAGGAGAACACCTGAGGCAGCTGCACGATTTGCAGCGGCCCGGGGATGAGTGCTAGATAGTCACGCGCGCGCATTCGCGATGATCTCGGCAAAACGCGACGGGCGGGCAGCCTGGATTTGCAAGGGAGATGGCAAGGATGAACGAGCAGTCGAGCCGAATCACACGGCAGGGGCCGATCCTGCTTGCGGCCTGTTCCGTGCTCTGCACTTCGATGCTGACCGCGTGTGGCGGTGACGACAACGACATCGAGATCGGTGAGTACGACTGCTCTGTCTTCCCGGCCGCGCAGTCCTCCGCGTACATACTGCCTTGGTTGGTCGGCCAGAGTTACGAGGCGATTCCCCATACTGGGCGGGATGGCCCGACGCACTATGCCATCGACATCCTCATGCCGATCGGTACCGAGCTCGTCGCGATTCGTGACGGAGTCGTGACCGCGGTCGAAGAGCGCTTCGTGGATGGCGATCACGGTCCGGCAAATTCCAACTACATCCTCGTCGAGCACGATGACGGAACGATCGCGCTTTACTTCCACCTCACGAACATGGGTGCGATCGCCCAGGTCGGCGACGACGTCCGTCAGGGCGATATCATCGCGAGGAGCGGGGATACCGGCCCGAGCACCCAGCCGCACCTGCATCTGGAGGTCCTTATGGCGGGTTGCGCTGACATCAGGCAGTGCCCGAACATCCCGCTCAACTTTCGGAACGCGCAGGCTGCTTCCGGTACCACCGATCTGTCATGCGGGCTCAGGCATTTCGTTTCCTACCGCGCGATGCCGTTCTGAAGCGTTTCGCTTCCTCCGGGCAGCATGTTCAGTCGACTGCCGTGATTCTTCGCGTGCTCAGTTGCCGTGACACATGGCGCAGTTGGCGCCCGCCGCCATCCGCAGAGCCTTGATCTCCGACATCGGGACTCCGTCCTTCTCGAGCGCTGCCAGGCGGGCTTTGGCAGCGTCTGAAGGCGCGGTTGTCCCAGATTGCTCGACGATCTCGTACAGCGCGCGGGCGAGATCGGGCTTGCCCGTTTCGAAGTACAGGTCGGCGCGCAGCAGGATGACGTAGTCGCCCGCGCGGGTCCACGCCGCAATGTCCATGAGGAAGTCGAGGTCCTCCGCTTCGGCTGCGTGATTGCGAAGCGAGTCCGGCAGCATCAGGCCCGAGAACGCGCGCTGAAGGCGCGCCCGCTTGGAGTGAGGCGCCAGCTCCACGGCCCGGTTCATCTGAGTCACACCTCGCGTGACCATCTCCGGCTTTTGAAGGACGGGGCCGAGCATCGTTTGCACGCCGCCGAGCTGGGCGAGCGCCTCGGCATGGTCCGGCTTGATCTGAGTCGCGCGCCAAAGCGCCCTCGGCCCCTTCGTCATGGGAGCCATCGCATCCGCCGGATTTCCGCCGGGCTGCAGGGCGCGGGCAGCCTGGGCGAGGTAGGCGACACCCATCTGGTACCAGAGTTCGGCGTCGTTCGGCTCGGCCTTCGTGGCCTCTTCCAGCAGCGCGACATACTCAGGAACGATGTCCAGGTTCCCGGAGCGGTACTGAAGCTGGTACTTCCACGCCTGCTCGAGGACATCGGAGTTCGGATGCTTCGGCGTTCCCGCGAGGGCGGCCGGAGTCCACGCCAGGCAGGCGAGGATCACTACGACCCACATTGCGACCCTCGTTCCGTCCCGGCCGATAACGTTGGCGATACGCTGACAATCCATCGTGGAGCCTCCCGCACATTCCCACGCACGATCGCGTGGTTCGTACTGTTGTCGCCGCGGGGTGCCCGAATGGATGCAGGGCAGGGCGATTTATTTGCCGCCCATCCCCCGCATCGCCTGGAACAGCGCCGGCACATACATGGCCGCCCCGAGCGCAAGGGCAAGGCACAGCCCCACCCCCCGGACTGTCCGGTCCGTTTCCCCGAGAGTGGCCGCAACCGCGTACACCCCCGCGGCCGCGATCCCCGTCCCAACCAGCAAGGTCACTCGGCGAACGAACTGCTCGCGTTCGCGCCGCTCAAGGACCCTGATGCGAAACATGGGATCCCGCGCAGGCGGCGCCAGGTTCCTCTGAAGAAGGCGGCTGAGCTGCTTGTCGTCATCGTCACTCATAGCTGTCTCCCAAAAATTCCCGCAAACGGGCACGCCCGCGCGAAACATGTGATTTGACCGTTCCCAACGGCATCTCGAGCACTTCGGCCGCCTCTCCATGGCTGAGCTCGCACCCCAGGCACAGCATGACTGCGGCACGTTGATCCGTGGTGAGTTGTGCCAGGGCCTGGTTGAGCGCGAGGCGCTCCGCAGGGTCGCCGGACTCGGCGGTCATACCCGTGATCGCCGCCTCGTCGTAATACGCCGTCTCGCGTTTCCTGCTTCGGAAAAACCAGCGCTGCATGCCTTTCGCCTTGCGCCAGGCGATCGACAGCAACCACGATCGAACACTCGACATTCCCTTGAAGTTCTTCGCCTGCGTCCAGACGGCGAGGAACGTTTCCTGTGCGGCGTCTTCGGCATCGGCCGGCGTGGTGACTCCCCGAAGGAACATGCGGATGGCCTGCTGATGCCGATCGATCAGCAGATTGAACGCGCGCTCCGAGCCGCCTCGCACGGCTTCGAGCAGCGCAACGTCCTCCGCGTCGCTGGTCACTTGGCGGGTGTCTTGAGAGCCGCGGCGAAGAACGCGATGGCGCTCACGGCGAAAAAGACCGTGGTCACGCCCGAAGCGTAGAGCGCCCAGGCCGGAGGCCCGGAGTCGAGCCGCCACCAGGCGATGCCCCCCATCACGCAGGCGATCGACAGATGCACCATGAACAGATGGAGCATCGAGCCCCGCGGGGTCGACTTCCATTTCGAATCCGGCTCGGACACCTGCCTGAGGAGCAGCTCCGATACTGCGGGCGGCGGCTCGACGCCTTTCTCAGCGTACGACCCGAGGATCTCCAGCGCTTTCATCCGCTGCCGGTGGATGGCCGCGACCATGGAAAGCGGGAATACCGCAAAGGCGAGAAAGGCCAGCAGATACCAGAGAATCGGAGGAACGGAGCCGCTCATCTGTCAACCTTTCTCAGCCCGGGGTGTACGGTGTCGCAGGAGAGTCGTCGCCGCCCCCGCGAATGGATGCAGGGGGGTGAGGATTTTCGGGCGCATGTTGCCATTCCCGCAGGCGATTGGCGTAAATCGCACGGGTGTTACGCCGATTTCGGGGCGCCTGGAGCGCCCGTTGCGGGATGACGCGGGTTGGCGCAGCGGGGCGCCCCGGCGGACCGGGGCAGCCCCAGGGCTACGCAGCCCCGGCCTATTCGAAGATCTCCGCGGTCGACAGCGGGACCAGTTGGGCATTCATCCCGCCCACGATCAGTACCTTCCCACTGGGGAGAGTGCTGGACGTGTGGGTGAAGCGCGGAGTGCTCATCGCGGGCCCGCCGGCGCGGCTGACCGGACCGCTGATCAGCTCCGAGGTGGCATGCGCATCCCGGTAGCTGAACGTGCGAATTCCACCCGAGAGAAGAACGCGGCCGTCCGTCAGTGCCGCTGCGGAGAGCAGCGTGCGGGGTGTATCGAGGTTTGGGCCGAGGGTGAAGAGCGACTCCGCGTCGAAGCGCAGAACCGTCGCATGCGGGATGCCTTCGGCATCCTCGCCTCCCAGGATCCAGATTCGTCCGTCGCCTGCCTTAACAGCCGAATGGTTCGCACGCACGATGTCTTCCACTTTCGGCAGCGACGTGAAGGTGAGTTTCGCGGGATCGAACAACTCCGCCGGAGCGGGTTGCCCGTGCGCGGTGTATCCCCCGTAGATCAGTACCTGGCCGTTGTTGAGGAGCGTGGCCGAGTGGCCATAGCGGCCCACCGACATCGTCGAGCTCAGAAGCGTAAACACGCCGGTGGAGGGCTCGTAGATTTCAGCGGTGGAGGCTGTGCCGGCGGAGCCCGTTCCTCCCGCAATCAGCACCCTGCCGTCGGCGAGCAATGTGCCAGTGGCGTAGGTACGGGTACGAGAGGGCTGCCCCGCGGTCGGAGTGACTGCTCCGGTCCGGCCGTTCAGCACCTCGGCTCGCGGCGACTCCGGCAACGGTTGCACGCCATGCGCGACGAGCACATCTCCACTTGGGAGAGAGACGGTGACCATCGCGACCCGGCCGCCACTCAGATCGCCGAGCTTGCTGAACTCTTCTTTCGCCGGGTCGAACTGGTACACCGAGGTCGGCAGGGTGATGCCCGCGTCACCTCCGCCGATGAACAGCACGCGGCCATCCGGGAGATCGACGGCATTGTGTTCAGCTCGCGCGAAGGGCATCGCGAGAGTGCGCAGTTGTCCGCGGTATTGGACATCCAGGGACAGCTCGCGTGTTACGTTGGTTGTGCCCTGACTGACGATCAGCCGGTAAACCGTGTCCCGACTCAGGGGTGGGGTCGTGACCGGAACACTGCTCGTCACCGCGATGTTTCCGGGCTCGATCCTGCCGGATCCGCGCTCGAAAACGGCGGTGAGCTTCGCGGTGGTGCCGACGAAGTAGCTCGGCTGATCGGCCGTGAAGCTGCTGACGGATGGGCCAGTTGGAGCAGGAGGCGGCTGGGTTATCGTGCCGCCACCTCCGCCGCCGCAAGCCGTAAGCAAAGCGCCAAATACCGCAAGGAGTGGGGCGAAGAGAGGGGAAGGCCGCGTGGAGCGGCGGTTGCCGCTGTTTACGCGCTCGGCGGCGGTCTCTCTTTCGAGGCGAGCCGGCGCGCTTTCGGCTTGAGCCGGTGTGCTGCCCAGGCGAGCCGGCGTGCTTTGGAGGTGAGCCTGTGTGCTTTCGAGGCGAGCCGGCGCGTTCTGCGTGCGAAGGCACTGGACCGCCCGAATGCCCCACGATTCCAGCACGAGCGACCACCACGTACCTCGGCTGACCGTTTCCTTGATCCACGCTCCGGCCCGGTGCGTCGTGATTCGCCCCGTCAATCCGCCCGCCTTGTCGGGCCATTGGATCAGGCCATCGTTTCGGCCAAGGCTGACGCAATAGAAGGGTGTCGCGAAATCGAGGTGGCGAGGCGGCCGGCCCAGCAGCTCGCACGTGATGTTCTCAGCCGCCAGCACGCCGGTCGGCAAGGCACTCTTGCAACCCATCGGCAGAGGGTGCCCAGGAGTAAGGGCAGGTCGAACGGCGTCCCCCACGACGTAAACGCGTGGATCGGAGATGGACCGCAACTGAGGATCTACGCGCACCTTGCCGTCGTCGTCAGTCGCGAGGCCAGCTTTGAATGCGAGAGGTGAGATCGAAAACCCGGCGGCCCATATGCAGAGATCGCCTGGATGCGCACCGGAGCTCGTGTCGATCGCGCCTTGCCGAACACCCATCACTTCGACGTTGGTTGCCACGTCGATCGAGTGCCGGCGGCAGTAGTCGAACACGTGGTTTCTCGCTTCGGCGCTCCAGCCCGGCAGCAAGTCCCCGCGGCTGAACAGTCGGACCTGCAGCCCCGAGTGACGCTCCTTGATTTCGGCCGCGCATTCGATGCCCGTGAGCCCACCGCCCACGATGGATACCCATGCGCCCTCGGGCAAAGTGGCGAGGCGCGAGTTGATTGCTTCCGCGTGACGGGCGTTCAGCGCGAAGACGCGCCCGTTCCCGTCGCGCCCTCTCGGCGGGGCGATGGCTGACCCGTTCGCCAGCACGAGGCGGTCCCATTCCAGCGAGCCCTCTCGCGTCCGGACGAATCCGCCATCAAGATCGATGCCCGTCACCCACTCCTTGACGAAGTGAACGCCCGCACGCTCCAGCAGCCGGCTCAACGAACGCCGCGGAAGCTGCTGTCCGCTCGCACGCTGATGGAGTCGTATCCGCTCGACGAATTCGTCGGACGGGTTTACCAGCGTGACGCTCGCCGGCAGCCGGTGCCGCCGAATGGATGTACCGAGACGGAGGGCGCATGCGGCACCCGAATATCCGCCTCCAACGATGACGATCTTCATAACTCTGCTCCCTCGGTAAAATGGCCTGGCCTGGGGGAGCGGCATGCTCGGGGCGGGAGCGCGGCGGCGGAAGCCGCGAAATCCTGTTCGGCCGTATCGAAAAAACTGATGGCCTGGCTGATGGGCCTGGGTTGCGGCGGCAGTTCGCAAGCGTTTCGCGGGCCCCGTATCGGGATGGGTTCAGGGGGACGACAAGAATGAATATCGAAGGCCTTTCGCTGGATCAGATGCGGGTCGCCCTCGCGGTTGCCTCCACTGGCAGCTTTTCGGCCGCGGCCCGGCAGCTCCGGCGCGCGCAATCCGCGGTGAGCTACGCCATCACGACGCTCGAAAACCAGCTCGGAACGGAGCTTTTCGATCGGAGCGGGCCGCGCACGCGGGTGGCTCCGGAAGGTTCGACTCTGCTTGCCGAAATGGCTGCGATCCTGGCGCAAGCGGATGCTCTGAAGCAGCACGCAAAGGCACTGTCTTCAGGGCAGGAGCCGGTTCTGCACATCGTGGTCGATGCGCTGTTCGATCTCTCCGCGTTCTCACGGATCGCGCGGGAACTGGGCGAGACGTTCGCCGCTACGTCCCTGTCGGTCGAAGTCGAATCAATGCAGCGCGTGTTGGATCGAGTAGGCGGAGGGCATGCTCATCTCGGGCTGCTCGCGAGCCTGTCCTCCGTTCCGGCGGCACTGAGGAGCGTTGCCTTATCGCCGATCCAGCTCGTGCCCGTTGCGAAAGCAGGGCATCCGATCCTCACGGAGCGTGAGTTCTCGGAAGACGTGCAACACAATCATGTGCAGATCATCCTGGGAGAGCGCGGAGACGCGCCGTCCGGACCGTCGTATTTCGTGTTTGCCTCGCGCACCTGGCGGGCGACGGATCTCGGTGTGAAACACGCGCTCCTGCTCGACGGGGCAGGCTGGGGGTACATGCCTTTGCACCGAGTTGCGGACGATCTGCAGGCCGGGCGCCTGGTGCGCCTCGAACTTGAAGGGCTGCCGCATGAGGACACGCAGCCGGTGTTCGTGGTCTGGAGCGCGCGGGCGAAGCCGGGGCCCTGCGCGCGCTGGTTGATCGAGCGGCTGTCATCGTCCTCGCTGCCGGCCGAACGCTGACGCGCTTGAGCTCGCTGCTGAAATCAATGCTGGCAGCGCGCTTCATGCGCTTCCGTGCCTGCCTCCCCTGAGAGTCTCGGCGCCGCCGTCGGCATACGCTGATCATCTGACGATTCGATGGGCGCCATCGAAAGAATCCGTCTGCCGCTGAAGCGAGGCGACGGCTAGCCTGCCGCACTCATTTCCAGCGGGAGGTATCCATCATGTCCAGTCGATTCAGCGTCGCCGATCTCGGCGGTCGTGTGCTTCTTTCTTCGCTTTTTCTCGTCTCCGGGTACGGGAAGATCGGTGCTTACGCCGACACGGCCGGATACATGGAGTCGAGCGGTGTTCCATCGCTGCTCTTGCCTGCAGTCATTGCGCTTGAGATCGGGGGTTCACTCGCGCTCATCGTCGGGTGGAAGGCGAGGTGGGTCGCGGCGGCGCTGGCCGCTTTCACGCTGCTCGCAGCCGTGCTTTTCCACTTCGACTTCAGCGACGAAATCCAGTCACTGATGTTCCTGAAGAATCTCACCATCGCAGGTGGGCTCACTCTCCTCGCAGTTCACGGGCCGGGCTCGTTGAGCCTGGACTACTGGCTCGCGCGCACCCGACGCGACGGGCAGGTCGCGGTGGCTTCATAAGGAGTCGGGCGGTCGCGTCATGAACTTCCGGATGGCAGCGCGCATTCTCCTTTTGCTCGCGTGCCAGGCGGCGGCACTGAGCGGCTGCACGCTCGTGCAGCTGCGAAGTGAGACCAGAGAGTTCTATGGCGCGACCGTATTGGCGGGGCGCGTCTCGGTGACCGGTGATTGGCGTGGACCTGTGATCGTCGCGGCTGTGACGAATGCGCAGGGGCGCCGTGTCATCGCCCACCAGACGCTGCTCCACGAACCGGGCAGTTACGAGCTGATCGTTCCGGATGGCGTGTATTCATTGATCACCTACGGGGACGCCGATGGGAACGGGCTTCCGGACGATGAGGATCCGGGAGGCATCCTGCCGTCTAGCGTGACCGTCGAAGGAAGTCGGCTCATCTCGCTCCTCGATTTTCCTTTGAGCACGTCAACGGTCGACTCCGTGCGTCGGGCATTGCCGAGAGATCGCGGCCGCTCGCGTCCCCAGCACAGCACGCAGATTGGAGCGATAGCCGATCTCTCTGCCCCTGCCTTTTCGGCCGAGCACGGCCGGCAGGGTTACTGGTCCCCGCTGGAGACGTTCCGTTCCACAGGCGGGAATATCTACTTCGTGGAGCCCTACGATCCGAGGCGCATTCCTGTGCTGTTCGTGCACGGCGCGTCGGGCTCGGCGCAGGACTGGCGCACCTTTCTCGAAACGCTCGATCGGAGCAGGTATCAGGCATGGATTTTCCAGTACCCATCCGGCGCGCCACTCGAGTCCATGGCCTACCTGCTGTACTGGAAACTGCTCAACGCACAGCTGCGGTATCGTTTTGAGAGGCTGCACGTCGTGGCTCACAGCATGGGTGGGCTCGTAGTCCGGCGCTTCCTGGTCGACCATGGAGCGCAGTTTCCGCAGATCTCTCAGTTCATCACGATTTCCACACCCTGGGGTGGAGCAGCGCTGGCCACCGTTGGTGTGGAGCATTCGCCTGCGGTGGTTCCTTCATGGCGCGACATGCAACCGGAGGGTCTTTTCATGAAGCGCCTGTTCGAGCGCCCGATGCCCGGGTGGATCTCGCATTCGCTGCTATTCGGCCATCGCAGCGGTGTCAGCCTCGTGCGATCGGGTTCCGACGGCACTGTCACGCTCGCCAGCCAGCTGAGACACGAGGCGCAGGCCGCGGCACGCGTAGTCCTGGGATTCAACGAGGATCACGTCAGCATCCTGAGTGCACCTCAGGTGATACAGCACGTCGCGCGCCTGCTCGACGCCGATTTGAGCAGGCAAAGCGGCCTGGTGCGAGTGACTTTCGATCTGGCCCCAGCGGCCGCACTGGCAGGTTCAGTAGCCCCCGCGACGAACGCCATCACGCACCCGGCCGGCAGTTATCTCGGCTCCGAGCACATCCTGAACATCAGAGAGATCGCACTGGAGGGAGCCGGGCATCGCCGCTCGCTCGTGCCTCGCCGCCCCGAGCGCAACTCCCATGGGGGCAAGGAGCTGCGCCCGGGCGACGATGCGGTGGGTACCGTCTTCCGATTCGTCGATCTCCCGGCCGGCGATTACGTGCTCCGGATAACCGCCGACGGCTATCTCCCACACGAGTCCCACCATCATGTGGAACCGGGCGTAGTGACCCCAGACGTTCCCATCATTCTGCGGCCCTGTGAGAGTCGTCTCGCTCACACGAGCGAGACGACACCCCAAACCCGGATCAACGAATCCGCTGCGCGTAGTTGTCCGACAGAAAATCGGCCACCTTCGTGCACGCCTCGTTCGCAGCATCGAGCTCGAACGAGAAGTGAATCCCGCCGTACACGCGTGCAAGTCCGGCTTCTTCCGCCAGCGCGGAGAAGCCCTTGTACGAGCGTGTAACGTTCGGGTTCCCGGCTGTCCCCGTCCACGTCACCTTGAAGGGCACGGCATCCGTCTTGAAGATTCGCGCCAGTGTCCGCGCGGCGCTCGTCGAGAGGCACGCAACGTTGCTCGCGTGTGAAGGATAGGGCGGTGTCGCGATCAGCGGTGTCCAGCTCTCATCCGCAACCGTCTCGTCATTGAGGTCCTCGCCGGCGCGACGGATGGCGGTGATCGGGCGCCACAGCTGATACGCGAACTTGCTCGTGTGCGACGTCTGGAGCCCGTCGTTCAGGGCCACGCTGAGCAGCGCGAACGTGCGGGCCGCGTCGATGAGCGAAAGGTTCCGAGTGCGTACAACTTCCTGCCCAACAGTAGCCCACAACCCGAACGGACCCGGCGCATATCCGACGCCCGCAATCAGCTGAGCAACCAACGTCTGATCGGCTGTACGCGTAGTGCTGCCGACAGCGCCGAGATCCTTCACCTGGTTCAGCGCGGCCGCATACTCGGGGCTGTTCAGCTGAGGGAAAGCGGTCGGAAGGTATTGCGTCGGCGTGAGCAGCGCGAACGGCTCGACGTTCTGAAAGTGAACGAACGCGGCGACCTGTCCCGGTGCAGCCGGCTGCCACAGGCCGGTGAGCGGCGGCGGCAGATAGGGCGGGTTGGGGAGCTCGGACCCATCCGCCGTGCGCCAATTGATGACAGCCTTGGCCACCTTTGCACCGACAGCGGCCCCGTGCGCAGCGCACGGGGCCGGGATCTTCGCAAGCCTGCTCGCCAACAACGCATCGAATGTCGGTTTCGCCGCCGGAATCAGGTGCGTGAGGACATCATGGGCCGCCTGCGCCGCTGCAGCCTCGGGCGATGCGGACGGATGTGCCCAGACCTGTACGTGATACGGCTTGTATCGCCCCTGGATCGAGTTCACCGCGTCGAACATCGCGATGTGCACCATGGCCTGGTGCCGGAAGCTGAAGAGCCCGACACTCGCCGGCGTGTTCGCGAGGACCGCCCGGTTCCATTCGAGCACGACCTCGCGGTCCCCCGCTGCGACATTGCCGTGAGCCTCCGCTCTCATCGTCAAGACACTGCAAGCTACGATTGCCATGGCGGCTAGCGACCGCTGAAGGACAGGCCATTTCACGGGTGTTCTCCTTATGTAAGGCCCCACGGGGGTTAATTGGAGGAGGGGCGAGCGGCCGGATGGTGAACCGGTGCTAAGATCGAGTCAGGGGAAAGCCGGGGGAATCTCGGGGGAAAACGGCGAGAATCTCGGGTATGTCGATACGCTTCGGCTCGTTCGAGCTCGACCCACAACGGCGGCAGCTATCACGCGAGGGGCAAGTCCAGCACCTTACGCCGAAGGCGTTCGACCTCCTTCTGCTGCTCGCCCAGGCGGCCCCGCACGTCGTCCCGAAATCCGAGATACATCAGGCGCTCTGGCCTTCCGGCGTGGTGACGGATGCGACGCTGACCGGGCTCGTAAAAGAGATACGACGCGCGCTCTCTGATGCAGCCGAGGATTCTCCGATCATTCGCACGGCGCATCGGGTGGGGTACGCATTCGAGGCGCCCATCTTGCCGGATGCGCCGCCGCCGGCTTCGGCCGTCAGCCACTGGCTCATCACGATGAATCGACGGTTCGCGCTCGTTCAGGGCGAGAACATCATCGGGCGCGATCCGGCGGCCAATGTCTGGCTCGACTACGCAACCATTTCGCGCCGCCACGCCCGGCTCACGGTGCTTGCGACGGACACGTTTCTCGAGGATCTCGGAAGCAAGAACGGCACGAGCCTCGGAGGCGTCGCCGTTACCGGACGTGCCACGTTGAAGAATGGCGATGAGTTCGCCTGCGGCAAGCTCGTCCTCACTTATCGCCAGTCGGGTGCCGAGTCACCCACCGCGACGGAAGTGAGCCGCGTCGGCGACTCGATCCTCAGGCGCTGAGATGCTGGCCACCGGCGCAAGCTTCGGGGACTACGAAGTGCTGGAGCTGCTCGGCTCCGGCGGCATGGGCGAAGTCTTTCGTGCGCGGGATACACGGCTCGGCCGCGACGTCGCGATCAAGGTTCTTCCGGAGCGCTTCACGCTGGATACGCGGCGGCGTACCCGCTTCGAGCGTGAAGCGCGCGTGCTGGCCGCGCTCAATCATCCGAACATCGCGATGCTGCATGCGGTCGAGGAGATCGGCGGCGGCCAGGTGATCGTCCTGGAGCTCATCGAGGGCGAGACGCTTTCGGAACGGATTGCGCGCGGCCCGATTCCAGTGTCCGAGGCGCTCGCGATTGCGCGGCAGATCGCGGCCGCGCTCGAAGCCGCACACGAGCGTGGGATCATCCATCGCGATCTCAAGCCGTCCAATATCAAGCTGCGATCCGATGGAACGGTGAAGCTCCTCGACTTCGGGCTCGCCAAGGCGTTCGATCCTCTCGCCGAGGAGGCCGGCGCCCAGGCGATCACGGCCACTATCGAAGTTGCGGACGGAACCATTCTGGGAACGCCCGCCTACATGAGTCCCGAGCACGCGCGCGGTTTGCCGGTGGACAAGCGCGCGGACATCTGGGCGTTCGGCTGCGTGCTGTACGAGATGCTCACCGGTAAGGTCGCGTTCCAGGGAGAGCGCGCATCGGACGTGGTGGCGAAAATCATCGAGTGCGAGCCGGATTTCGAGGCATTACCAGCCGAAGTGCCCAGCGCCGTGCGGCAGCTGCTGCGCAGATGTTTGCGGAAGGATCCACGCGAACGGTTGCGCGATATCGGAGATGCGCGGCTGGCACTCGAAGAGGTGAGTGCGGAACAGCTGTCTTTCGATCTTCGGCCGGATGGCGCAGCACCCGGGACCAGCTGGTGGAGCAGGGCGAAAGCGGGCAGGAAAAGCCGGGCGGCGTTGGGCGGGATCGCGCTCCTCGCCATCGCCGCCGTGGTCACGATCGACGTTGCATTGCGCCTGCGTGAGCAGCCCGTACCGCGAGCGGCTCCGGCTCCCGTCACCCGCTTCTCAATCCCCGCCGCGCTCGTGCGGAGCGTGTATGCGCGGGCGCTCGCGATTTCGCGGGACGGCGCGCGAATCGCGTACATCTCCGAACGCGGTCTCGTCGTGCGCGCACGCGATCGCGTGGAGATTGCGGAGTTGTCCGTGCAAGGGGACAGCAGCTTCGGCGCACCGTTCTTCTCGCCGGACGGGCAGTGGATCGCGTACTACGACGGGCAGCGACTGATGAAGGCGCCCACGGACGGAGGTCCGGCTGTCGCGATCATCGATGTCGCCCCCGCTGCGATCGGTGACTGGAGCAGTGCCGGGATCGTCTTCGCCGACATGAACGGAGTATTTCGCGTTTCACCGGATGGCGGCGAAGCGCAACGGCTCGCCGTGGAGCTCGGGGCCACCGAACAGGCTGTGTTTCCCCAGCTTCTGCCGGACAGAAACGCCGTTCTTTTCACGGTAGTGCCGACGCGAACGAACACACCCGTCGATCTCGCGAGCCTTCCCGGCGCTCGGGTGGATGTGCTGGATCTCAGGAACGGCAGCCGTCGCACCGTTCTGCGCGGTGGCGGTCGCGCGCAGTACGTGCCCACTGGGCATCTCGTTTACCTCTTGCGGGATGCGCTTTATGCGGTCGCATTCGATGCAGAGGGGCTGGAGGTGCGCGGCGCGCCCGTGCAGGTCGTCTCAGGAATTCGGGATGCCGAGTTCGCCCTCGCGGAGGACGGTACTCTCGTGTATCACACCGGCGGTCCCACGCCGGACAACACGCTCGTGTGGGTGGATCGACAGGGGCGCGAGGAGCCGCTCGGCACGCCGCCTCGTCGCTACATCTATCCACGCGTCTCGCCGGATGGCACCCGCGTCGCTATCGATGTGCAAGGGCCGTCCGATCGGGACGTCTGGATCTGGAATCTCGATCGCCGGACGCTCGAGCGGTTCACGGTCGATCCTGCGGGAAACCCGCTCGTCGCGTGGAGCCGCGACGGCAAGGCGCTCTCCTTCGGCAGCGACCGCTTCGGCGTGACCAATCTCTTCATGCAGTCCGCGGATGGGAGCGGCGAGCCGCAACGCCTGCTCGTGAGCGATCGGATACAGATGCCGCTCACCTTTGCGCCGGATGGGCGGCTGCTCTTTTCCGCGGACGTTGCGGGCCGCGGTCGCGACATCCTCGCACTGTCCATGGATGGAAGCGGGCGCGTCGAGCCCATCCTCAACACCGCCGCCAACGATCTGACGGCGGAGGTCTCGCCCGACGGACGCTGGATCGTGTACGACTCGGACGAGACCGGGCAATTCGAGGTCTACGTGCGCCCCTATCCCAACGCGTATTCCGGCGGACGCTGGCAGATTTCCTCCGGAGGAGGGCGTCAGCCGATGTGGTCCGCAGACGGGCGCGAGCTTTTCTACCGCGATTTCGATGGCGCGATGTGGGCGCTGCCCGTGGAGCTGCGTCCCACTTTCAAGCCAGGGGTAGCCGTGCGCCTCTTTGGCAGCGAGAACTATTCGGGGCGCGGCCGACTGATGAGCGCCCGTTCCTACGATCTTTCCCCGGACGGGCAGCGGTTTCTCATGATCAAACAGGAGGAGACGGGTGTCGCGGGGGCGGGATCGCCATCGCTGATGGTCGTGCTCAACTGGTTCGAGGAACTGAAGCGCGAGGTGCCGGGATCGGGAGGCAACACGCGATAGCGCTGATGACGCGGGGAAACTGCTGGCCTGGCAGTCAGCGCAAGCATCATCAAGCCGCGGTTGCGGTCCCCGTTTCGGGCACGGCGCGGTTGCAGGAGATACCGTCTGAGGGCCGGCAGTCGAAGCTGCTATTCGGGAGCATCGCCCGGACGTGATCGTGCTCAACACCGGCTACGCCCGCGTGACCGGATTTGATGGCTCGACCATCATGGGGCAGGAAGATCTCGCGCGTGCCCGCAACCTCGCGCCGGATGCGGTAGTGCTTGGCGTTCACATGGAAGCTCTGAACCACGCGACTCAGACGCGCCAGGAGTTGGCTGACTACATCGTCGAGAACAATCTGGACGCCACGCGCACCCGGGTGCCGGCGGATGGAGAGTCCTATGTTTTCTGATGGGCGGCGGCGCGTTCTATGAGTGTGGCCGAAAAGCTCGTGGCGGAAATCGGGTCAGTAGCGTGCTCTCATGATCAAGCAGCTACTGATCCGGCTCCTTCATCGAGTGCAGCTCTTCCACCTGCGGCAGGATGGTTTCCTTGTAGAACGCGAGGAGCGGAAGCTGCTTTACGTCGATGCCGGCCTGCGATGCGTAGTGCGCGATGAGGCGATCCGAATCGGATTCATAGCGGCCCCTGGCAATCTCGACTGTCGGGAAACTGGCCGGTTTGCCCAGGGCGGCGGATAGCTTTTCCTTCGAGCGCTCGAAGTTGGGGTCGTTCTCGTTGCACCGGATGATTTCGATCTGCCCGGCGAGCCCGGCTTCCACCATGAACAACCAGAACTTGAACGAGAACGGGCAGCCGTCCTTGAGGTATGCCTTCGCTTTTGTCGGTGCGGTTGCCATTTGCGATCCTCCGGTTTTCCCGAAGAAAACGCGTGAGCCTCGGTTGGGTTCGCACCGGGGGCTCAGGCAGCGTGCGTGATGCTACCCGCCGCTCCTACCCTTGTGTGAACCTCAAAACCAGTCGAGCGCCTTGCCGATTCCGACGATGATCCCCGTGACGGTGGCCACCGTCGTGGCGATGCTGACGATCAGGAAGGTTGCCTTCACAGTGCCTTGCATTCCCGCCAGTTCCTTCGCCACTGCGGAGATCTCTTTTCCGAGTTCCCTCGCGAGCCCTGACATCTCTGTCCTGAGGCCCTGTGCCAGCGCCGCATTCTCCTTCCTGAGGTCTTGCGCCAGTCCTGACATCTCATTCCTGAGGCCCTGTGCCAGCGCCGCATTCTCCTTCCTGAGGTCTTGCGCCAGTCCTGACATCTCATTCCTGAGGCCCTGTGCCAGCGCCGCATTCTCCTTCCTGAGATCTT
>Ga0182742_1000809_pt1 | contig 45387 bp, 44 predicted proteins | sample eDN5th37CBELigMG_FD_128880 | JGI IMG/M metagenome (GOLD analysis project Ga0182742, IMG submission 128880) | Enriched Miracle-Growth compost microbial communities from Emeryville, California, USA - eDNA 5th pass 37_C BE-Lig MG (version 2)... ... | reverse complement strand
TGCGGGTTTATCCACCAAATTTGACCCGTGAATGCGGTGGTCACCCCCGGTTAGACTGCTGGAATGGGTCTGTCACCGGTCGTTGAGCCAGTCGCGGCGCTCAGCGATGCGGAGCGCGCCCGCACCGTGCGCCACGCGGCGCTCGCCGGCTTCGGGCCGATCGGGCAGCGCCGACTCAAGGCCGCGACGGTCGGGGTCCTGGGCGCCGGGGGACTCGGCTCGGGGGCGCTGCTGGCACTCGCCGCGGCAGGCATCGGCCGGATCGTGCTCATCGACGACGACGAGGTCGATCTCAGCAACCTCCACCGCCAGGTCATTCACGGGATCGGCGACGTCGGGCGGCCGAAGCTCGACTCGGCGATCGAGTCGATCCACGCGGTGTCCCCCGAGACCGTCGTCGTCCCGCACCACGTCCGCCTCGATGACGACAATGCGGTCGACCTCCTCCGCGGCTGCGATGTCGTGCTCGACGGCTCCGACACGATGGCGACGCGGGCCGCGGTCGCCGCGGCATGTGAGGCGCTCGGTATCCCGCTCGTGTGGGGGACGGTGCAGGAGTGGCAGGCGCAGCTCACCGTCTTCTGGAGTCGCCCGCCCGAGGGTATCGAGCCGATCCTGCTCCGCGACCTCTTCGATCCCGCGACGACCGGTGAGCCGCCGGCGTGCTCCGCGGTCGGTGTCCTTGGCGCGCTGACCATGCAGGTCGGCGCCCTCATGGCGACCGAGGCGATCAAGCTCATCACCGGCGCGGGCGATCCGCTGCTCGGGCGACTCCTCTTCATCGACGGCCTCGGCGCGCGGCAGCGCGAGATCACCCTGCTCCCGGCGACCCGCGTCCCCGCATGAGGACGGTTGAGGAACAGCGGGCGATCGTTCTCGCCGCGGTGCGCGCCCTGCCGAGCGAGCGCGTCACGCTCGTCGATGCGCATGGCCGCACGACCGCCGAGCCGGTCACCGCACAGGTGCCGATCCCCGCATTCACGAATTCCGCCATGGACGGCTTCGCGGTCCGCCGCGAGGACGTGCAGGGGGCAAGCACCGAGGCGCCCGTCGTCCTCCGCGTGGTCGCCGATGTGCCGGCTGGCGCATCGAGTGACCCGGCGATCGGCCCCGGCGATACCGCCAGAATCATGACGGGTGCACCCCTGCCCACTGACGCCGACGCGATCGTCCCGGTCGAGGACACCCTCGAAGGCTTTGCCGCCCAGGTCGGCGGCACGGTGTCGATGACCGCGCCGCCACGGCCCGGCGGTGACGTCCGACTGGTCGGCGCCGACGCGCCGGTGGGGGCGCTCGTGCTCCCGGCCGGTGTCGAGATCGGGGCGCTCCAGATCTCGGCGATCGCGGCGGCCGGCACGGGGACGGTCGCGGTCGCGGCGCGGCCGCGTGTCGCCGTCATCTCGACCGGCTCCGAGCTCATGCCGCCGGGCACCGCGCTCGAGCGGGGACAGATCGCGGAGTCCAACTCCTTCGTGCTCGCCGCGCAGATCACGGAGGCAGGTGGCGAGGTGGTCCTGCGCACGTCCGCGGGCGACGATCCTGGCGAGCTTGCCGAGGTGCTGCGTCACGCATTCGGCCTCGGGATCGATGCTGTCATCATGTCCGGCGGGGTGAGTGCCGGGGCGTACGAGCCGGTCAAGCAGACGCTCGGGCCGAGCGGGGCGATGGACTTCGTCAAGGTCGCGATGCAGCCGGGGAAGCCGCAGGGCTTCGGGGTCACGCCCGAGGGCGTGCTCCTTTTCGGGCTCCCGGGTAATCCGGTCTCAGTCGCGGTGTCCTTCGAGGTGTTCGTGCGGCCCGCGCTGCTGGCGATGCAGGGGCGCGCCCAACTCCTCCGCGACCGGATCCGACTGCCCGCGGGAGCCGCCTGGCGGCCGTCAGACGGCCGCCGCCAGTACCTGCCCGCGCGCATCGATCGCACGGACCCGGCGCGCTGGACGGTGGCCCCGGCGCACCCCGGCGGCTCCATCTCGAATCGCGCCGGCGGGCTCGCACTCGCCGAGGCGTTCGCGATCGTCCCGGCGGAAGTCGATCGGGTCGAGGTCGGCGACCTCGTCGACGTCATGCTCCTGGGCTGACGAGCGGCACGGCCCCCTCACCGAAGTCGGAGTCGCCGTGGATCGGCCCCGAGGTCACGGACAGGTGCTCCCCGCTCCCACCCCGGTGGAGCTGGATCACCTGCGCCATGATCGACACGGCCGTCTCCTCCGGCGTCCGCGCGCCGAGCGCGAGCCCGATCGGGCTCTCGAGCCGCGCGAGCTCGGCCTCCGTGAGGCCCGCCTCGAGGAGGCGCTCCCGGCGGTCCTCGTGCGTGCGCCGCGAGCCCATGGCGCCGAGGTACCCGACCTCGGGACCGCGCAGTGCCACCTGGAGCGTCGGGACATCGAATTTCGGGTCGTGGGTCAGCACGCAGATGGCCGTCCGGATGTCGACGCGACGCGCCGCGATCTCCTCCGCGAGGTACTCGTCGGGCCAGCGCTGCACGAGCTCGTCGACGCCGGGGAATCGCTCCGGTGTGAGAAAGAGCGGCCGCGCATCGCAGACCGTGACGTGGTAGCCAAGAAATTTGCCGAGCCTCGCGAGCGCGGCGGCGAAGTCGATCGCCCCGAAGACGATGAGCCGCGGCGGGGGAGTGAAACTACTGACGAAGACCCGCATGCCCTCGCCGAGTCGCTCCCCGTCCGGCCCGTAGTGCATCGTCGCCGTCTCGCCGGCGGTCAGCAGGCCCCGCGCGTCCTCGCCGACCCGCCGGTCGGCGTCCGCACTGCCGAGTGAGCCGACCGCCCGGTCGGGCCAGACCACGAGGCGGCCGCCGATTCGTGCCGGATCGACGTGCTCGATGACCGTGGCGATCGCGACCGGCCGACCCGCCTCGATGTCGTCCGCGACCTGCTCGAGCTCGGGAAACGTCGCCTGGTTCACCGGCTCGACGAAGACATCGAGAATGCCACCGCAGGTCAGTCCGACCGCGAAGGCGTCGTCGTCACTGATCCCGTACCGCTCGAGGACGGGGCGCGCGCCGCCGACCGCCTCGCTCGCGAGCTCATACACCGCCCCCTCAACGCAGCCGCCGGAGACCGAACCGACGGTCGCGCCATCGACCGTGACGAGCATCGCGGCACCGGGGTCACGCGGCGCGGATTTGAAGGTGCGCACGACCGTGCCGAGGCCGACGGTCTGCCCCGATCGCCAGGCCTCCAGCAGCGCGCCGAGGACATCGCGCACGGCTACTCCGCGGGTGCCCCGGGATCCGCCCCGGGGGTGTCGTCCTTCTTGTCGCGGCGGAACATCGATCCGATGACCCCTCTCGCGACCGCGAGCCCGTCGATGGCGCCACCGGCCGTCTCGCCACCGCCGGAGGTGTCGCCGCCGGCGATGAGCGTCTCGATGTTCTTGACGACCACCGGCACCATTTGCTTCGTGACGCTGTCGATGACGCCCTTGCCCATCGCCGCGACCCGGCCGGACAGACCGACGTCCGCAGTGAGGCTGCCGCGGGTCGTGTCGCCGTCGCCGGTGAGCGAGATCGTCGCCGTCCCGTCGGCGGAGCCCTGGCCGCCCTTCTCAAGCGCCTTGCCCTTGAGTACGGCGACGTGGTTCGCGTCGTCGCGCGAGACGAGCTCGACCTGGCCCCGGTACGTCATCGACAGTGGGCCGACCTTGACCTTGACCTGGCCCTTGAACTCGGTGTCCGAGAGCTGCTCAGTCACCTCGGCGCCCGGGATGATCGTCGCCGTCTTGGCGAGGTCGTCCATGAGCGTGCGCCACACCACATCGATCGGCGCCTGCACCTCGAAATCCGCGTTGAGCTCCATGCCCGGTTCCTCATCTCCTTGTTGCTGTGCGTTGGTCGTCTCCGAGCGCCCGGACGAGGTCCTGCAGCGCCGTGAAGCTGTGTCCGCTGATGAATGCGTCGGCGTACGGCAGCGCCGCCGCCATCCCGCCGGCGAGCGGCTGGAAACCCGCGGCGGCCTTCCGCGGATTCACCCAGACGATGCGGTGCGCGAGCCGGGAGAGCCGAGCCATCTGGGTCGCGATGTCGGCTGGGTCGTCCTGCGACCAGCCGTCGGAGAGGATGACGACGACCGCCCCGCGGGCGAGGCCGCGGCGACCGTGCTCGTCGATGAATGCGCGGAGCCCGTCCGCGATGCGAGTCCCGCTCGACCAGTCTCGCGCCTCGGTCGCGGCCGCCGCGAGCGCGCGATCCGGGTCCCCGACGGCGAGTTGGCGGGTGAGCCGGGTGAGCCCGGTGGCGAACACGAACGCTTCCGCCCGGTGCGCGACGACGAGCCCCTGCATGAGCGAGAGGAAGACCCGGGTGTACGGCTCCATCGAGGCGGAGACGTCGGCCAGCAGCACGATGCGGCGCGTCCGGCGCGTCGGCGTCGTGCGCACGAGCCGCATCGTGTCGCCGCCGGCGCGACGCGCGATCCGGATGGTGCGACGCAGGTCGACCCGCTGCCCGTTCGGCGCGGTCCTCGCCCGGCGCGCGGGCCGCAGCGGCGGGCGGATGACGAGGTCGGCGACGAGGCGGCGGATGTCGGCGACCTCGTCCTCGCGCAGCTCAGCGAACGAAGTCTCGTGCAGCCGCTCCTCGTGGCTCGCCGCCATCATGAGCGCGTCCCGGCCGTCGGCGTCGTCGCCGCGACCGTCGGGGCCGGCGGGCCGCGGCACGGCGGGCTGGTCGCGTGTCCCTGCGGCGGCCGCCTCGGACCCCGGCTCGGACGGCGCCGTGCGGTGCCGGATCGCGTCGAGGTCGTCGGAGGGGTCCCCGCCGCGGGCGTCAGCCCAATCCGCATCCCCGTCGAACACGGCGGCAAAGACCCGGTCGAAGTCGGCGATCTGCCCCTCGGCCGTGACGAAGACCGCGCGGGCGGTCCAGTAGAGGTCGGTCCTTGTCACGGGCGGGACGAGCCGGACCGCGTCGGCGAACCAGGCGGCACGCTCCGGTGCGGTCGGCAGCCCACCTCGGCGCAACGCGTGCGCGAACGCGGTCGCGAGCGCGGCCGGGTCGACGCGATAGTCGCGGCCGAGGTGGTCGGGCTGGTACGCAACCTGCTGCTCACGCATCGGCACCCACCAGCGCTCCAGCGTCCTTCGCCGCGACGAGGTCGAGATCGTCGCGATTCTTGACGACCCCACCCCAGGTGAGCGACGCGGTCGCGGCGTCGAGCCGGTTGATGCCGAGCGCGGTGAGCGCGCTCACCCAGTCGATGAGCTCGGCGACGCCCGGCGGTTTGACCAGGTCGAGGTCGCGCAACCGTCCGACCGTCTCGACGGCCTGGAGCACGAGCGGCTCGCCCGCATTCCTCACGCGCCGCCGGACGATCTCGAGCACCCGCTCGGGTGCCGGGAAGTCGATCCAGTGGTAGAGACAGCGGCGGGTGAGCGCGTCGTGGAGGTCGCGCGTGCGATTCGAGGTGAGCACGACGATGGGCGGCACCGCGGCGGTCACCGTGCCGAGCTCGGGGATCGTCACTGACGCCTCGGCGAGCGCCTCGAAGGTGAAGGCCTCGAACTCGGCGTCCGCCCGGTCGATCTCGTCGAGCAGGAGCACGGCTGGCCGCGGGCCGGGGTGCTCGATGGCCTGGAGGATCGGGCGCCGGAGCAGGTAGTCGGTGGCGAAGAGGTCGCGCTCGTCGAGCCGCTCGCTCCGGGTATCGGCGAGCCGGATCGCGAGCAGCTGGCGCTGGTAGTTCCACTCGTAGATCGCCTCGCCGGCATCGATGCCTTCGTAGCACTGCAGGCGGTACAGCGGCGTGTCGAGGATCGTGGCAATCGCCTTCGCGGCGGAGGTCTTGCCGACACCCGCCTCCCCTTCGAGCAGCAGCGGACGCCGGAGGCGAATGGCGAGGAAGAGCGCGGTCGCCAGGCCCTCGTCGACGAGGTGATCGACGCCGTCGAGCGCCGCCCCGAGCGCGGCGGCATCGGGGACGAGCGAGGCGAGCGGGTCGGTCACACGAGCCCCGCGGTCTCGGCGAGCAGCGCCTGGTAGTCGGCCTCGGTGTCGACGTCCCGCGGCACGACGCCCTCGACGTCGACCCGGGCGACGGCGGTGCCGAGCCGCTCGATGAGCTTCCACACCCCGCGGTCGCCCTGTAGCGCCCCGAGCGCGGGGAACGTCGCGCGGGTGAGGACGAATGGGTGGGCGATCCCGTCCCGGTAGCGGGCGACCGCGATGGGTGCGTCGCCCCGGCCACCGATGACCGCCTCGATCGAGGCGGCACGCATCATCGGCTGGTCGCCGAGGAGCAGCACGATGCCGTCAATGTCGGGGGCGACTGCGTCGACGGCGGCGCTGATCGAGGAGGAGCAGCCGGTCCGGTAGTCCTCGTTGCGCACGACGTCGAAACCGCTGAGGTCGACCGTCGCCTCGACCTCGTCCGCGGCGCCGCCGAGCGTCACGATGCGCTGCGCGAAGGAACCCGCGCGCACGAGGTCGAGCACGACGTCGAGGAGCACGCCGGAGCCGAAGGGGAGGAGCTGTTTCGGCCGACCGAGACGGCTCGAACTCCCGGCCGCGAGCACGACGGCCGCGAGTCGCAGATCAAACGCCGGTCGCATAGCGCTCGGGTTCCTTGCGGAATGCGCGACGGCAGCTCTCGCCGCAGAACCACACCGAGCGGCCCTCGTGCTCGACGTGCAGCGTCGGCGGCGCCGCGATGACCGTCATCCCGCACACCGGGTCGATGGCCGTGACGGGGCCATTCGTCTGCGGCCCTGCCGGTGGGCGGTACTCGTGCGGCGCGTCGTGGGGGCCGTGGCCGTCATGCGCATCGTGTCCCGCGTGCGCATCGTCCCCAGCATGGGAGTCGTGCTTCGCATTCCCACCGTGCCCCGCGTCACCTCGCGGCGCCGCGATGATGCCGCCGCCGGAAGCCCGCGCCTGGACGAACTCGGCGAGGATCCCGAGCGCGATCTCCTCCGGGCGGTCGCCGCCGAGCTTCATGCCCGCGGGCGTGCGCACCCGGGCGCGGAGCGCGTCATCGACTTCGAGCGAGGCGACGACGGCGGGGCCGCGCTTGTCGCTCGCGACGAGGCCGATGTACGGGATCCCGGCGGTGAGGGCGCGTTCGAGCGCGGGCTCCTCCCCCTTGCCGTGCGCAGCGACGATGACCCCGGCGATGCCGTCGCCCGGCTCCCAGTCCGCGCCGTCCGCGACCTCCATCCGATAGCCGAGTGCCGCGCCGAGCCGCGCGAGCGCCTGCGCGACCGGATGCTCCCCGACGACGACGAGGTGCGGGGCCGGGACGACCGGCTCGAGGAAGATGTCCACGGATCCTCCGGACAGGCAGGGGTTGTGCACTTCGACGGCGCCCTCGAGCTGTCGAGCGCCGGGCTCACCGGGCCGGACCTGGAGCAGCAGCGGCTCCTCGCGCTCGAGGACCTGGAGGCTGTACTCGCGGACCGAGGCCTCGACGCAGGTGCCGCCGACGAAACCGGTCATGACCCCGAGCGCGTCGACGACGGCGGTGTCCCCCGCGCGGGCGCTCGTCGGCCGCTCGGTCCGCACGACGGTCGCCCGCACGAACGCCTGCTGCTGGCGCTCGAGCTCCCGCTGACGACCGGTGACGGTCTCGTTGGTCTGCACCGCTCTCCCCTCTGGTGTCGGCTCCGTTCTCGTGACAGCTCCGGTGCGTCACACCGGCGGCGTGGCCCGCCCATTCATCGCATCCCAGACCCGGTTCGGGGTCGCGGGCATGTCCATCCCGGTCACCCCGAGCGGGCGGAGGGCGTCGATCACCGAGTTCATGATCGCCGACGGTGAGCCGACGGTTGCCGACTCACCGATCCCCTTCGCCCCGATCGGGTGGTGCGGTGACGGGGTGACCGTGAACCCGGTCTCCCAGTCGGGCACCTCGAGCGCGGATGGGATGAGGTAATCCATGAAGGACCCGCCGAGGCAGTTGCCCTGCTCGTCGAAGCCGATGAACTGCATGAGCGCCATGCCGACCCCGTCGGTGAGCCCGCCGTGCACCTGCCCCTCGATGACCATGGGGTTGATCCGCGTCCCACAGTCGTCGACCGCGAGGAACCGCCGGATGGTCACCTTCCCCGTGCCCGGGTCGATGTCGGTGACGCAGAAGTATGCGCCGTACGGGTAAGTGAGGTTCGGCGGGTCATAGGTGACGACGGCGTCGAGATTGCCATCCACCCCGTCCGGCAGCGTCATCGTGCCGTGCACCGCGAAGGCGACCTCCTGGATCGTCTTGCCGGCGGTCGGGTCGCCCTTGACGTACCAGCGCCCCTTCTCCCACTCGAGGTCGTCGGGGCTCACCTCGAGCATCGCGGCCGCGACGAGCTTCGCCTTGTCGCGGACCTTCCGTGCGACGAGCGAGGCCGCGGCGCCGGACACTGGCGTCGACCGGCTCCCGTAGGTGCCGAGGCCGTATGGCGTGTTCCTCGTGTCGCCGTGGATGACATCGATGTCCTCGGGTGGGAGACCGAGCTCCTCGGCGACGATCTGCGCGAACGTCGTCTCGTGGCCCTGCCCCTGCGTCTGGACCGAGATCCGCAGCTGCGCCTTGCCGGTCGGATGAATGCGGAGCTCGGCCCCGTCAGCCATGCCGAGACCGAGGATGTCCATGTGCTTGCGCGGTCCGGCGCCGACGCCCTCGGTGAAGAACGAGATGCCGATGCCCATGAGCTCCCCGCGGGCACGCTTCTCGGCCTGCTCCTTGCGCAGCTCCTCGTAGCCGATGAGCTGCATCGCGTGCCGCATCGTCTCCTCGTACCGGCCGGAGTCGTACTCGAATCCCGCCTTGTTGTCGTAGGGGAACTGCTCCGGCTTGATGAAGTTCTTCAGCCGCAGCTCGGCCGGGTCCATCCCGAGCTCCATCGCTGCCCGGTCGACCATGCGCTCGACGAGGTAGGAGGCTTCGGTGATCCGGAACGAGCACGCGTAGGCGACACCGCCAGGCGCCTTGTTCGTGTAGACCGAGGTGACCTTGCCGTAGACCGCCTCCCAGGTGTAGCTACCGGGGAAGATGTTGAAGAATCCGGCCGGATACTTCGTCGGCTGGGCCGTCGCGTTGAACGCGCCATGGTCGGCGAGCGCGAAGGCGTGCAGGCCAAGGAGCGTCCCATCGCTGTTGAACGCGATCTCCCCCTGCATGATGTAGTCGCGAGCGAACCCCGTCGACATGAGGTTCTCGCTGCGGTCCTCCATCCACTTGACCGGCTTGCCGGTGACGATCGAGCCGACCGTCGCGAGGACATAGCCGGGGTAGACGGGGACCTTGTTGCCGAAGCCGCCGCCGACGTCGGGCGAGATCAGGTTGATCTTGTGCTCGGGGAGCCCCGCGACGAGCGCGAACACCGTGCGGTGCGCGTGCGGTGCCTGCGAGGTGACGTAGAGGTTGAGCTCGCCGGAGACCTTATTGAAGTCGGCGACGGCGCCGCAGGTCTCCATCGGTGCGGGGTGCACCCGCGGGTAGACGATCTCCTGCGAGACGACGTGGTCGGCCTTCGCCTTGACCGCCTCCCACGCCGCCTGGTCGCCGCACTCCCAGTCGGCGATGTGGTTGTCGGTACGGCCCTCGAGGTCGTCACGAATGAGCGGGGCGTCCGCGTCGAGTGCCCGGCGCGCGTCGTGGACGACGGGGAGGATGTCGTAGTCGACGTCGATGAGCTCGAGCGCGTCGCGCGCGGCGTAGCGGTCCTCCGCGATGACGAAGGCGACCTCCTGGCCTTGGAAGCGCACCTTGTCGCTCGCGAGCACGGACTGGGTGTCGTAGGACAGCGTCGGCATCCACGCGAGGCCCAGCGGCTCGAGGTCCTTCGCCGTGATGACGGCGACGACGCCCGGGTGCGCGAGCGCCGCGCTCGTGTCGATGGAGTTGATTCTCGCGTGGGCGAGCGGGGAGCGCAGGATCGCGCCATGCAGCATGCCGGCGAGCTGGATGTCGTCCGTGTAGTTGCCCTGGCCGCGGACGAACCGCGGGTCCTCCTTGCGCTGCAACCGCCCGAAGCCGAGGGGCCGGTGCGGGTCGTCGGCCGCGGGGTTGTGCGCGTGATCGCGACCGTGCTCGGCGCCGAAGTCCTCGGCGTCCTCGTGGCGGCGAGCCGCTCGCGGCTGGTCGATGATGGTCATGCTGACGCCTCCTCCTTCACCGCGTGCTGCTCCGCCTGGCCGTTCGTGATCCCGGCGGGATGGTCCGCCGCCCACTGGATCGAGCGGACGATGGTCGCGTAGCCGGTGCACCGGCAGATCTGGCCCGAGATCGCCTCGCGGATCTCGTGTTCCGTGGGGTGCGGATTCTCATCGAGCAGTGCTCGGCCGGTCATGAGCATGCCCGGGGTGCAGAACCCGCACTGCAGTCCGTGCTCCTCCATGAAGCCCTGCTGGATCGGGTCGAGCACGCCATCGACCTCGAGCCCCTCGACCGTGCGCACCTCGTGCCCGTCCGCCATGACGGCGAGGACCGTGCAGGATTTGACCGGCTGCCCGTCGAGCAGGACGCTGCACACGCCGCAGTTCGTCGTGTCGCAGCCCCAGTGCGTGCCGGTCATGCCGAGGTCGTCGCGGAGGAAGTGCACGAGCAGGACCCGGGGGTCCACGTCGCGCTCGACCAACTGCCCGTTGATCGTGACCGAGATGTGCGTCATGCCTGCGTCCCCTTCGCTCGCGCGATGGCCCGCGCGATCACTCGCTTCGTCAGTTCTTCGGCCAGGTGCCGCTTGTATTCCGCCGTCCCGCGGAGGTCGTCGACCGGCTCGGTCGCGGCCGCGGTGGCCTTCGCTGCCTCGGCGATGCGCTCGGGCGTCGGCGCCTGACCGCGGAGCACCGCCTCCGCCGCAGCGGGTCGCTCGTCGAGGCCGACCGCGGCGAGCCCGATACCGATCTCCGCGACCGAGCCGTCCTCGGCGAGCGCGACCGAGGCGCCCGCGGCAGCGACGGCGTAGTCCCCGACCCGGCGCTCGACCTTCTCGTAAGCGCTGCCCGAGCGCGGCCGCAGCGGGATGCGGATCTCGGTGAGGATCTCGTCGTGCGCCGCTGCCGTCGTGTACGGGCCGAGGTGGAAGTCGCCCATCGTCAGCGTCCGCTCACCGCCCGGCCCGCGGAGCACGACGGTCGCGTCGAGGACGATGCACACCGCCGTGAGGTCCTCGCCAGGATCGGCCTGGCACAGCGAGCCGCCGATCGTGCCGCGATTGCGCACGAGCGGATCGGCGATGACCCGGCCGGCGTCCCCGAAGATCGGGAAGTGTCGGGCGAGGACCGGTGACGCGATGAGCTCGACGTGCCGGGTCATCGCCCCGATCCTGATGCGATCCGGCTCCTCGGTCACATGGCTGAGCTCGGTGAGCTGGTTGATGTCGACGAGGGCTTCCGGGCGAGCCAGCCGGAGCTTCATCATCGGGAGGAGGCTGTGGCCGCCGGCGATGATCCGCGACTCCTCCCCGAACTTCTCGAGGAGGGCGATGGCGTCATCGACGCTCGTGGCCCTCGCGTAGTCAAACGGCGCAGAAATCTGCACAATCGCCCCTTCCGCACGGGAGGACGCATCGCGACATTGCGATGCTCGCCTAACCATCACCCCGAGCGCGTAGGGTGTCAATGACGACATAAGCAAAGGGTTAAGTGGCGATGGCGTTCACCCTGCATCAGCTCCACACGTTCGCGCTCGTTGCGAAACTGGGGTCGCTGCGCGCCGCCGCGGAGGCCCTCGGCGTGAGCCAGGCGGCGGTCTCCCAGACGGTCGCGGCGCTCCGGGCCGACCTCGGCGACGAGCTCATCGCGCGCGGCCGTCCCGGAGTGCTGCTCACCCCGGGCGGCCGGGTCCTTGCCGACCGCGCCGACCGGATCACGGGCCTCGCCCAGGAGCTGCGCCGCGACGTCACACACGCGGCGTCGAGCGCTCGCGAGCTGCGCGTCCTCGCGACCGCCGCATTCGCCGAGCACGCCGCCGGACGGCTCATCGACCTGTTCGGCCCCTCGCTCCCGTCCACCGCGATCGACGTGATCGTGGAGAGCGCCGTCGACATCCCGCGGCTCCTCACCGAGCGTGTCTACGACATCGCGCTCGGCGCCCAGCCGGCGCCGTCCCGCAGCCGCGGACTGCGCATCGTCCCATTCCTCAAATACCAGCGGGTCGTCGTCACCTCGATCCGCCACCCGCTCGCGCAGCGCACCGAGCCGATCCCGATGCCCGAGCTGCTCGCCGTGCCGTGGTTCTGCGGGCCCGGCACCTTCGAGCCGGAGACGGAGGAGGGTCGCTGGTTCGGCGGGCTGAGCGTGCTGCCCGACGCGGTCGCGCTCACGAGCGAGAACGACGCGCTCGCCGCGGTGTCCAGTGGCGAAGGCGTCATGCTCGCGCTGAGCCACGTCGTTGCGCCGCGCCTGAGCAGCGCGACCGGCGGGCCTCCGGCAGACCCGGCCCGAGACCTCGCGCGCCTGCCCGTCGCCGGGACCCCACTGTCCGGCCTGTGGACCGCGACGACCCTCGACCGCGAGGGCGCGAGCGAATCCGCCCGAGCGCTCGAGCGTGCCGCGCGCACGCCCGAGGCGACGAGCGCGATGATCTCGCCGGCCGGCTCCCGCGGCCTGTCGATGCAGGGCAACAAGCTGCGCGCGGCGCTCTGGTCGCAGGGGCTCGGGCCGCCGCCCGGATGAGGCTCGGGTGGGGGTGACATGCTGGTGCGGTGACTGAGTCCTCGCCCCACGCATTCACCCATCTCGACGACGCCGGGCATGCCCGGATGGTCGACGTCACTGCGAAGGCGCCGACCGTGCGCTCCGCCACCGCTCGGGGCTTCGTGCGCTGCGCGCCGCCCGTCGTCGCGGCGCTCCGCGACGGTACCGTGCCGAAGGGCGACGTCCTCGCCGTCGCGCGGATCGCTGGGATCGCCGCGGCGAAGCGCGTGCCCGACCTCCTGCCGCTCGCCCATGTCATCGGCGTCCACGGCGTCGTCGTCGACGTCCGGGTCGAGGACGAGGGCGTCGAGATCGAGGCGACCGTGCGGACCGCCGACCGCACGGGCGTCGAGATGGAGGCGATCACCGCCGTCGCGGTCGCCGGCCTCGCCGTCATCGACATGGTCAAGGCACTCGACAAGGCGACCTCGCTCGAGGCAGTCCGCATCGTCGCGAAGACCGGCGGCAAATCCGGCGACTGGGCTCGGCCCGGTGCGTGAGCCGCGCCGAGGTGGAGCGGCGGCGATCGTGATCGCCGGGGGCCGGGGGACGCGGATGGGTGGGATCGATAAGCCGGGGCTCGAGCTTGGGGGTGTCACGCTCCGCGAGCGCGCGATCCAGGCGGCGACGAATGCGGGCCTCGCCCCCGTCGTGCACGTCGGGGCAGAGACCGGTGACGGTCCGGCCGCGGCGCTGGCGGCCGGGCTCGAACAGGTCGCCAACGACGAGGTCGTCGTCCTCGCCGGGGATCTCATCCGACCGGACCTCGTCATCGAGGCGCTCGGGGTCGCCGCCGCCGAGGTCGGCGCACCTGCGGGACGAGACGGGCTGGTGCTCGTCGATCCGGATGGCCGCGAGCAATGGCTCGCGGCCCGCTACCGCGTGCGCGCGCTCCGCGAGGCCATCGCGGCGCTGCCGGATGGGCCTCGCGGCACATCGCTGCGGGCAATCACCCGTGGCCTCGACCTCGCCCGGGTGCCGGTCGACACGGCGGTCGTCGCCGACATCGACACGTGGCAGGACTACGAGGCGGCGCGAGCCTCGCTCGACGAGCGAGCGTAGCCACCGGGCTCAGTGGTCGCCGCCGCCATACTGCTCGATGGCGTGCCGGGCGACCGCGAGCACGACCTCGATCCCGTCCCGGACACCACCCGGGGATCCGGGGAGATTGACGATGAGCGCGCCACCCGCATTCGACTCGACCATGCCCGCGAGACCGCGCGAGAGGATCGCGGCCGGGACCTTGTCGGCACCGCGCTGGCGGATGGCCTCCGCGATACCGGGCAGTGCCGTCGTGATGACCCGGGCGGTGCCCTCCGGCGTGAGATCCTGCGGCGTGACGCCGGTGCCCCCCGAGGTGACGATGAGCCGCGCGCCGGCGGCGAGCGCGGCGCGGAGCTCGGCCTCGACCTCGGCCACGCCGTCCGGGATGAGCGCCGTGTCGACCTGCCAACCCTCGGCCTCGAGTCGGGCGACGGCGATCGGCCCGCTCGTGTCGGGGCGTTCGCCGCGCGAGGAGCGATTCGAGACCGTGATGACCGTGGCGCGCATGCCCAGTACGGTACGCCCCCCTCCCGTGGGCGGCACCGAGCCCCCTTGTCGCGACGCATGCGAGGATGGCCCCATGTCCGACACCACGCTCCCCGACGGCATCCCCGAGTGGGTCACCGCGCTGCGCGCACGCTACGACCTGTCGGAGGAGCAGCTCCCGACGAATGAGATCCTTAAGCTCGCGGGCGTTGCCGCGCATTCGGTGACGCGCCCGGCCGCGCCGGTCACCACATTCGTCGCTGGTCTCGTCGCCGGGTCAAGGGGTGGCACGCCAGCCGAGATCGACGCCCTCATCGCCGAGCTGTCGGACGCGGCCCGCACGTGGGACGGCCCGGCTGCGGGAGCGGATCGCTGATGGCCCGCGTGCGGTACTTCGCCGCGGCCGAGGAAGCCACCGGGATCGCTGAGGAGGTACGCGGCGAGCGCACCCTCGAGCAGCTGCGGGCCGCGCTGCGCGAGGACTACCCGAAGCTCGCCTCGATCCTGCCGCGCTGCGCCGTCCTCGTCGCCGGGTCCCGCCGCGAGGACCCCGCGACGACGCTCGACGCCGACACCGTCGTCGACGTGCTCCCCCCCTTCGCGGGCGGCTGAGGGTCGGACTTCAGGGGCTCGCGCTCCGGGCGCCTGCACCTTGGGGCGCTCGCACTTCAGGCGCTCACACTCCGGGCGCCACCACCACGGTTGGCACCAGCCCACGCCCTTCGTTGTGCCCGTTTTCACCGGGTGTGCCCGATAAAACGTGCGCACCCGGTGAAAACGGGCACAACGAGCGAGGTTAGGGGCGCGGAGAGGGAGGGCGAGAGGCGCCCGGGCGCGGGGCGGAGCCGCCCGAGCCAGCGCGCGGCTCAGCCCCCGATGGCGGACATCGGGCGCTGGGGCTGGAGGAAGCCCGGCTCGTCGATGCCGTGGCCCGCGAGCTTGCCGGCGATCGAGTGCACGAGGATCTCGGCGATGCGCCGCTGCCGGCCGGCGGCATCGAGGCTCGGGTCACGCAGCACTGGGAGCAGGTCGGACTCCTCGCGGGCGAAGAGGCAGTTGCGGATCTGACCGTCGGCAGTCAGGCGCACCCGGTCGCACGCGCCGCAGAAGGGCTGCGTCACACTCGCGATGATGCCGACCGTCGCGGGCCCGCCGTCGACGGCGAAGAGCTCCGCGGGGCTCGAGCCACGCTCCCCGACCGGGGTGAGCTCGTACACCGCCGAGAGCTTGTCGTGGATCTCCTGCCCGGTCACCATCCGCACGCGATCCCAGGTGTGGCCAGCGTCGAGCGGCATCTGCTCGATGAAGCGCAGGTGCGCGCCCTTGTCGATCGCGAAGGCGAGCAGGTCGACGAACTCGTCGTCGTTGACATCGCGCATCGGCACCGCGTTGAGCTTGATGGGGTCGAAGCCGACCGCAAACGCCGCATCGATGCCGCGCAGCACGTCGTCGAGCCGGTCCCGCCGCGTCAGCGCCGCAAACCGCTCGCGCTGCAGCGTGTCGATCGAGATGTTGAGCCGCGTGAGGCCCGCCTCGCGCAGCGGCACCGCGAGCTTGTCGAGCGCGAGACCGTTCGTCGTCAGCGACACCTCGAGGCCGAGGTCGACGATGCGCCGGACGACGTCGACGACGTCCCGACGCAGCAGCGGCTCCCCGCCCGTGAGCCGGGCCTCCGTGATGCCGAGCGAGGCGGCGACCGCGGCGACCTCGACGAGCTCATCGGTCGTGAGGATGTTGTCCTTCGCGATCCACGGCACCCCGTCGGCGGGCATGCAGTACGTGCACCGCAGCGAGCACCGGTCGGTGAGGGAGATGCGGAGGTCGCGGTGGACACGGCCGAAACGGTCGACGAGCGAGGTCGGCAGTTCACCACGAATGCGGGGGGCCTCGACCCGCGCCGCCGCCGGCTCCGGCGCCAGCTGCGCGGCCGGGTCGCCAGTCGGGACGCCGAGGGCCGGGAGCACCGTGGCGCGGCGCTTCGGCGCGCCGACCGTCGGCGTCGGCAGCTCCTGAATCGTCATCCTCCGAGCCCCTTCCACGCGGTCGTGCCGTCGGCCTCGACCTGCCGCTTCCACACGGGCAGCTCGTCCTTGATCCGCTCGATCACCTCACGGCAGGCCTGGAAGGCTGCGGCGCGGTGCCCGGTCGACACCGCGATGACGACGGCCGCATCGCCGACTGCGAGTCGGCCGTAGCGATGGGAGACGGCGATCCGCACCTCATCCGGCCCGTCCTCGACGGGGAGGGCGGCGGTCGTCTCCGCCGCGACCTCGCTCGCGATGCGGTGCAGCACCGCCTCGACATCGGGGTGCGCGGTGTACTCGAGGGCGACGACCTCGCCGGAGGCGTCCGGGTCGGCGTGCCGGACTGTGCCGAGGAAGGTCGCGATCGCGCCCGCGCCCGGATGCGTCACGGCAGCGATATGCGCGGCGAGATCGAGCGGCGCATCGATCACGCGGGCGATCCGGACGGCAGACATGGCCCTACGGTACCCGGGCCCCCTGATCGCGCACCCTCGGGCCCTACGCCGCGCGCTGCTGAATGCGGACGATGACGCCTTTCGACGCCGGCGTGTTCGACACGTCGGCGGTCGAGTCCAGCGGCACGAGCACATTCGTCTCGGGGTAGTACGCGGCGGCGTTGCGGTACGGGGTGTCGTAGCTGACGACGCGGAACTCGTGCGCGCGGCGCTCCTCGACGTGACCGTCCGGGGCCACCCATTCACTGACCAGGTCGACGATCTCGCCGTCGACGACGCCCGCCTCCGCGATGTCGCGGGGGTGCATGAGGACGACGCGGCGGCCGTGCTCGATGCCACGGTAGCGGTCGTCCTTGCCGTAGATCGTCGTGTTGTACTGGTCGTGCGAGCGCAGCGTCTGCAGCAGCACGCGGCCGTGCGGGATGCGCGGGTACTCGAGCTCGTTCGCGGTGAAGCGGGCGCGGCCCGTCGCGGTCGCGAACATGCGGGAGTCACGCGGCCCGTTCGGCAGCATGAGCGTGCGGCCCTTCGCGACGCGCTCCTCGAAGTCGTCAAAGCCGGGCACGACCGCCTCGATGTGCTTGCGGATGCCGGCGTAGTCCGCCTCGAGAGCGCGCCAGTCAGCCTGCGGCGCATTCGTCGCAGCTCGCGAGCCACCCTCCCCGAAGAGCAGCTCGCCGATCCGCGCGATGATCGCGACCTCGGACAGCAGGTCCTCCGACGGCGGGGCGAGCCGGCCGCGGGAGGCGTGCACGGCGCCCATCGAGTCCTCGACGGTGACGCGCTGCTCGCGCACCTCGCCGTCGAGACCGCGGCGGCGGTCCCGGTCGGTGCGGCCGAGCACGGGGAGGATGAGGGCACGCTTGCCGGTGACGACGTGCGAGCGGTTGAGCTTCGTCGAGACCTGCACGGAGAAGTCGACGTTCCGCATTCCTGCCTCAACGACCGCGGTGTCAGGCGTCGCGGAGATGAAGTTGCCCCCGAGCGCCATGAAGAAGCGCACCTTGTCGTCGCGCATCGCCCGGATCGCCTCGACGGTGTCGTAGCCGTGCTCGCGCGGGCTCGCGAAGCCGAACTCGCGATCCATGGCATCGAGGAATTCGGTGGACGGCTTCTCGTAGATGCCGACCGTCCGGTCGCCCTGCACGTTCGAGTGGCCGCGCACCGGGCAGACGCCCGCGCCGGGCTTGCCCATGTTGCCCTGGAGCAGGAGCACATTGACGACATCGCGGAGCATCGGGACCGAGTGCTTGTGCTGCGTGAGCCCCATCGCCCAGCACACGATCGTCTTCTTCGACTCGATGAGCATGTCGCCGAGGCGCTCGATCTGGCGCTGCGGGAGCCCGGTCGCGGCATGGACGTCAGCCCAGTCGAGGCCGCGCACCTGTGCCTGGTACGCCTCGAACCCATCCGTGTGCTCGGCGATGAACTCACGGTCGAGGATGTCACCGGTGACGTCGTCGCGCTCGATGAGGTGCTTGCCGAGCGCCTGGAAGAGCGCCTGGTCGCCGCCGAGGCGCACCTGGAGGAACTCGTCCGCCATCTTCTTGCCGACGAGCATGCCCTTGATGGTCTGCGGGTTGTGGAACTTGATGAGGCCGGCCTCGGGCAGCGGGTTGATCGCGACGATCTGCGCACCGCGGTCCTTCGCCTTCTCGAGCGCGGAGAGCATGCGGGGGTGGTTCGTCCCGGGGTTCTGCCCGGCGACGATGATGAGGTCGGCGTCCCAGAGATCCTCGAGGGTCACCGTGCCCTTGCCGATGCCGAGCGTCTCGGTGAGCGCGGAGCCGGAGGACTCGTGGCACATGTTCGAGCAGTCGGGGAGGTTGTTGGTCCCGACGCCGCGGATGAGCAGCTGGTAGAGGAAGGCGGACTCGTTGCTCGCCCGCCCCGAGGTGTAGAAGACGGCCTCGTCGGGGTCGTCGAGCTTCGCGAGCTGGTCGGCGACCTCGCGGATCGCGTCATCCCAGCTGATCGGCCGGTAGTGGGTGGCGCCCTCCTCGAGCAGCATCGGCTCGGTGAGGCGACCCTGCTGCCCGAGCCAGTACTCGTCGTGCTCGGCAAGGTCCGCGATGGAGTGCTGCTCGAAGAATGCGCGGCCGACACGCCGCTTCGTCGCCTCCTCGGCGACCGCTTTCGCGCCGTTCTCACAGAACTCGGCGGTGTGGCGCTTGTCGGCCTCCGGCCAGGCACAGCCGGGGCAGTCGAACCCGTTCTTCTGGTTGACCTGCAGGAGGGTCTGGGCGCTGCGCACGAGGCCCATCTGCTGCTCGGCGATGAGCAGCGCATTCACGACCGCCGGGATGCCGACCGCATGCTGTTTGGGGGCTCCGATGCGGATCTTCCGCTCGTCGATGCCCTTGCGGGGCGCACTCCTGGCCATGCCGATCCTCCTCGTCGAGCGGCTCATCCACAGCCCGACTATGGGACCATTCTACGTAAAGGCGGTGAGGTCAAATGGCTGGTGCACTCCTGCAGGGGTCGGTGACACAGGAGCCCGTGACGCGGGTCCGGCTCGGGGATGGCGGCGCCGCGCCGCGCATCGACCATCGCGACGATGCGATCGCAGTGGAGGAACCGCTCGAGATCCGCATCGACGGCCAGTCGTGGTCGATCACCATGCGCACGCCGGGCGACGACCTCGATCTCGTCGCCGGCTTCCTCGTCGGCGAGGGCGTCATCACGGAGCGCGGTCACCTCGCCTCCCTCGGACAGGTCGCGGGGGCGATCTTTGGCAACACGGTGAATGCGGAACTCGCCCCCGGCGCGACGCCCCCCGCTGACGCGGCCGCGCGCCACTCGGTGACGACCTCGGCGTGCGGCATCTGCGGCACCGAGTCGATCGACGCGATCGAGAAGGACGCCCGCTGGTCACTGAATTCCGACGAGACCGTGGTCACCCCCGAGGTGCTCGCGGAGCTCCCGGATCGCCTCCGTGCGGCACAGGCCGTCTTCGACGAGACGGGCGGCGTCCACGCGGCGGGGATCTTCCGCGCCGACGGCGAGCTGCTCGTCGTCCGGGAGGATGTCGGCCGGCACAACGCCGTCGACAAGGCCGTCGGCTGGGCCCTCCAGCAGGACCTGCTGCCGCTGCGCGGCACCGTCCTCCAGGTCTCGGGCCGTGCCTCCTTCGAGCTCGTGCAGAAGGCGCGGCTCGCGGGGATCCCCGTGCTCGCCGCGGTCGGCGCACCGTCGTCACTCTCCCGCGACCTCGCCGAGCGATCGGGCCTGACCCTCGTCGGCTTCAGCCGCGGCCGGGGCTTCACGGTCTACACGCACCCGGAGCGCGTCGCGCTCTGAGCCACCGGCGCGCGCTCAGCCCTCGGCGACGCCCTTGAGCTGTTGGAGGCCCTGGTCGAAGACGGGACCGAGGAACTTCTGGGCGGGGAAGACGAACTTCGTCAGCGCATTCTGGGTGCCGACCATGCGCCACGTGACGTCCGTCGACTCGCTGCCGTCACGGAGCAGGAAGTCGTGCTCGCTCACCGTCTTGAACGGCTTGCGGAACGACACCCGCACATGGACGTGGCGGTCGCTCGCCTCCGTGATCTCGAGCGTGCCCGCGCCGGAGCGCTTGCCCCGGTACTCGTAGATCGCCCCCACGCCGCGCGCCGCACCCCGGTAGTCGCGCTCGAGGTCCGCATCCTGCTGTTCGAACGGCGACCACCGCCGCCACTGCCGGAAACTCGTCAGCAGGTCAAGGATCCGCTCGGGCGGGGCCGCGATCTCGATCGATCGACGGATCTCGTACTCACGCATTCGTGCCGTCCCCCTTACTTGCACGCGCCCCGGTCACACGACCCCGGCCGGGACCTCCTCCTCGATGACGCGGAGGTCACCGCGCTTGACCCGGAAGGCCGCGACGATGAGGACGACGCCCAGGATGATCGCGCCGATGGCGACGACCCACACGGTCGCGAGGACGGCCCCGGCCGGTGAGGTGATCGCGAGCACCGCGATGAGGATGCCGAAGATGATGTCGATGATGCCGCCGACAATGTTCCACCCCTTGGCGCCACCCTTCGTGCGGGCGGCCGCGACGAGCTGCATGATGCCGCCGACGAATGCGGAGATCGCGAGGAACCACAGGAGCGCGAAGACGCCGACGAGCCCGGCGGCGGCCGGGAGGGAGACGATGAGCACACCGGCGATGACGGTGAGGATGCCCTGCACGACGAGCCAGCCCCAGCCCGAGTAGTCCTTGCGGGCGGCGATCGCGGCGATGGTGACCATGACGCCGTCGACGATCGCGTAGACGCCGAAGACGAGCGTGAATGCGACGACGGCGACCGCCGGCTGCAGCAGCGCGGCGATCCCCAGCAGCACGAAGAGAATGCCCCGAATCAACACGAGCCACCAGAGGCCGCGGACCTGCGAATCGAGCGTCTGCACCATGATGTGACTCCTTTGTCTGGACACGAAACGTGTTCACCGTACCGTGATCGCAGGCTTTGCAGTAGTGCCTCAGGCCTCCGAGATCGGCTGCTTCGGCAGTCGCCGCACCCGTCGGCGCTGCCGCCGCTCCGGCACCATCGAGCGCATCTCCTCGAGCTTGCCGAAGCACAGCAGCCGGTCGCCGTCCTGCAGCAGGGTGCCCTTGCGCGGATTCGGCACGACGGTCGCGCCACGGTGCAGCGTCAGGACCGTGATGTCGCGGTCGCGCAGGCCGGAGTCGTCGATCGACTTGCCGATGATGTCGGCGCCCGCGTGCACGATGAGCTCGGCGACGCCGTAGCCGGTCGAGACGCTGAGGCGCTGCCGCACGTCGATGTCGGGGAACGCGACCCGGTCGGCGATGTGGTCGACGATCGCGCCGGCGACGTCGAGCCGGGTCGCCTCCTCGATACCGCGCAGGCCCGGCGAGGAGTTGACCTCCATGACGAGGGGGCCGTCCTCGCCCTCGAGCATGTCGACACCGGCGACCTTGAGGCCCATGATCTGCGCCGAGCGCACCGCCGCCGCCGCGTACGCCTCGTCGAGCTCGACGGGCGCGACCGAGCCGCCGCGATGCACGTTCGACCGGAACTCGTCGCCGCGCGCTGTGCGCCGCATCGCCGCGACGACCCGGTCGCCGACGACGAGCGCGCGGATGTCGCGCCCGCGGCTCTCGGCGACGAAGTGCTGGATGAGCACATTCTGGTTCGTCGAGTGCAGCGTCTCGATGATCGCCTCGGCGACCTTCGCGTCGGGCGCGAGGATGACCCCGATGCCCTGTGTGCCCTCGAGGAGCTTGATGACGACGGGGGCGCCGCCGACCTGCTCGATCGCCGGACGCACGTCGGCACGATTCCGGACGAATGCGGTGGCCGGCATCCCGATCCCGTGTCGCGACAGAATCTGGGTCGCGCGGAGCTTGTCCCGCGCATTCGTGATCCCGGTCGCCGTGTTCGGCGTGTACACGTCCATCTGCTCGAACTGCCGGACCACGGCCGTGCCGAAGTAGGTGATCGAGGCGCCGATGCGGGGCACGATCGCGTCATAATCGCTGAGCTGGCGCCCGCGGTAGTGGAGGTCCGGGTCAGGGCCGGTGAGGTCGATCGCGAAGCGCAGCGTGTCGAGCACCTTCGTGTCGTGCCCGCGCTGGATCGCGGCCGCCTTGAGGCGCTGCGTCGAGTACGCGCGGGGCGCGCGGGAGAGGATGGCGAGTCGCATCGGGATTCCCCTGCATGATGGGCGGTGTGAAGGATCACCCCCATTCATACACGCCCGTCGGGTGGAGAGAATGGGTGAGCCTCCCGGCGATCGGCGTGCCGTGGATCAAGGCGAAGCTCGACACGGGCGCGCGGACCTCCGCACTGCACGCCTATGACCTCGAGGAGTTCGTCCGGGACGGTCGCGAGTGGGTGCGATTCCGGGTGCGGCCGTGGCAGGAATCGACCGAGGATGAGGTCGTCGTCGAGCGTCCCGTGCACGATCGGCGGCGGGTGCGAAGCTCGTCCGGGCACGTCGAGGAGCGGGTCGTCGTGCAGCTGCCGCTCGTGCTCATGGGCCGCGAGCTGCGCGCCGAGTTCACGCTGAGCAACCGGGACGAGATGGGCTTCCGCATGCTCGTCGGCCGGCAGGCGCTGCGCAGCGGCTTCGTCGTGTCGTCCGGCGAGTCGTTCCTCGGGGGGCGGCCGCCGAAGGAGATCCGGCGACGCAACCGCGGCAAGCCGACCGCGTAGCTCGGTAGGCTCGGCCGGATGGTGGGCGAGGGGTCGGAGGCGTTCCGCGCGGGTGAGCAGGGCTACTGGGCGCACTGGTGGGAGGCACGCACCGAGCGGGACCCGGCGCTCCTCGCCGCGGGCGAGCCATTCCGGATGGAACTCATCGTCGACGGGACGTTCGCCGAGCGCGACTGGCTCGCTGAGTTCGACCGGGACATCGTGGGGACGGTCGTCGGCGAGGGCCACCTCACGGGCCGGGTGATCGTCCCGCCGGGCGCGCTCGAGCGACCCGCGGAGGACCTCGTCGCGCTCGCGCTCAGCCTCGGCTTCGAGATCCGGGTGCTCGCGGTCGAGACGACGTTCGCGATCTACGACCGGACGGTCGCGATCGTCCCCGAAAGGAATGCGGCGGGCGAGATCGGCCACCGCCGCATCGAGCGCCCGTCGGTCGTCGCGCCGCTGCGCGAACTGTTCGAGCTGCACTGGGCGGCGGCGACCTCGTGGGGCGAGTACGCGCGGGGTGCGACCGACGTGCTCGACCTGCTCGCGCGCGGCTGGAGCGACGCACGGATCTCGGCGGAGCTGGGGGTGTCGATGCGGACGGTGAGCCGTCGCGTCGCGGAGGCGATGACGGCGGCCGGTGCGCGCACCCGCTTCGAGCTCGGCATGCGCTACGAGCGGTCGCGGCGGGGCGATCTGGCGTAAACCTGCCATCTCGCGCTGGCATCGCCGGCGTGCGGGAGGGTGGCCCCATGACGACTGTCGAGGCGGGGGCGGCACCCGCACCGGAGCACATCACCATTAAGTCCATGCGCGATGGACCGCGCCAGGACGACGGGTATTACGGGCCCGGCAGCGTCACCTGGAGGGTCATCTCCCACCCCGCCGGGCTCAACGTCGGGGGCGGCGTCGCCGTGCTGCTCCAGGTGCTCGAGCCGGGCGAGATGTGGCACCTGTCGAAAACGTCGGTCGCGAACGAGGGCGGTGTCGCAGCCCAGTCCCGATTCAAGCGGACCGGCGCCTACCTCATCACGGTCAACTTCGGGGACCGGGCCCACGCCGACGCGGCCGCCGCGCACGTGGACCGGCTCCACGAGCGCTCGATCATCCGCGACCCCGAGACCGGCGAGGAAGTGTCGCGGGCCAAGACGGCCGACTGGATGCGCTGGACCCACAACACCTTCGTCTGGGGCGCGCTCACCTCGGCCATGGCCTACGGGCTCGAGCTGACGCCGGCGGAGCAGGACCAGTTCGTCCGCGAGCAGCACAAGTCCGCCGAGCTCCTCCACGTGCCCGGGCCGCTCCCGGCGACGAAGGCGGAGCTCGACGCCGTCATCGATGGCTGGGGCGAGCGCGCGGCGCTCACGCTGCCCGCCGCATCCATCGCGCTCGCACTGCGCAACCCGGCGCCCGGCCAGGGCGCCATCGCCCGCTGGGTGGCGCGCAACACGCAATACGGCCTGCTCGCGCTGCTGCCAGAGTGGGCCCAGCAGCTGTACGGGCTCGACGGCCTGGGCGACAAGCGCGCGCGGGCCGGCAAACGCTGGATGGGCCGCTTCCTCAAGCTTGCCGCGAAGAACAAGACGATGGAGGGGCTCATCGCCGACGCGGCCGAGCAGGCGACCGAGCACCCGTACCGGCGCGTCCGATCGAAGTCGTAGCGCGTGGCCGCGCTCGCGCGCTAGCCTGACCCCGAGCACGCCGCCGTGCTCGTGGCACGCCGAGGCGGGCTGGAGGTGACCGGAATGCTGGAGTACGCATTCATCAGCGTTGCGGTGCTGCGTCGCCGCGACGGCCTCCGCCTCGACGAGGACTACCGCGAGATCATCCGCGCGCAGGCGGCCGAGGGGTGGGCGTTCGTGCACGCGATCGACCTGTCGCAGCACGCCGAGCCTCGGATCGATCTCGTCTTCTCACGAAAGGTGCATTGACATGCGGCATCCGCTCCGTCTCCTACAGTCGCTGACGGTCTTCCTCGCCGGTCTGTACGGGCTGTTCGTCTTCGCGGGCAACCTCATGGACTACGGCTCGAACTACCAGTTCGTCGAGCACGTCCTCTCCATGGACACGACCTTCGACGGCAACGCGCTCATGTGGCGGGCGATCACCGTGCCGTGGATCTGGACGATCGCGTATCTCGGCATCATCGTCGCGGAGGGCGTCTTCGCGGCGCTCGGCCTCATCGGCGGCGTCGTGCTCTTCCGGCGCCGCAACGACGACATCCTCGCGTATGACCGTGCTCGTGTCTGGGGCTACTCGGCATACGGCGTCGGCCTGCTCATCTGGTTCTTCGGCTTCATCGTCATCGGCTCCGAGTGGTTCGCGATGTGGCAGTCCTCCACGTGGAACGGCAAGGACACAGCGATGCCGCTCGCGATCCTCTTCGCCGCCTTCGCGGCGCTGCTGGCCATGAATGCGCCGACGACGGTCAGCGAGCAGGATGCGGTCGGTCCGCGGCGCGGAGCTCGCGAATGACCGGCGCGCGGCGCCCCACCGGGGTGACGATCGTCGCGGTCATCGTCCTCATCAACGGGCTCCTCACCACGATCGGGGCGATCATCGGGCTGACCGGCGGGGGCGACACGGCGTCCTCGATCGTGTCGCTCATCCTCGGGATCCTGACGCTGCTCGTCGCGGCGGGCCTCTTCAGCCGCAGCCCGGTCGCCCGGGTGCTGACGACGATCGTGCTCGCGCTCTCACTCGCGGGGGCGATCTTCGGCCTCGGCGTGACGGCGGGCACGAGCGCGATGGTGTGGCCGATCATCTCGGGCGCCCTCTCGCTCATCGGCATCGTGCTCCTCTACACGCGGCAGGCGAACGCGTACTTCCGCTGACGGGGCGCGGGCCGTCGGCCGCGCGCATTCCTGCATGGCGGGTCCTTCACTGGGTGGCGGCTTCCCGGGGGCGCAGGCCCGCCACTCGATGAATACCCCGCCGCTGGAGGATTGCGCGGCGCGCTGCGCGCTGCGCGCTAGTTCGCCACGAGGGTCGCGATGAGGCCCGCGCGGAGCGACACCGTGTGCCCATCGGCTCGACCGTCAGGCCGCCAGGCGGGCGACGAGGATGCGGGCGGTCGCGATCGGGTGGACCTGGTGGCCGACGGACTCCGGCACCTCGAGGAGCTCGGCGCTCGGCATTGCCTCGGCGAGGCGTGCCACGGCCGTCGTGATGATCGGCAGGGTCTGCACGCCGCACAGGATCGTGACCGGCATCGCGACCTCGACCATCGCGTCCGTCGGCGTCGCGACCCGCTCGGTCAGGAGCGTGTCGTAGACGGTCGACTGCGCGAGCGGGAGGATCGCGTCGAAGGCGGGTGTCGCGCGGAACTGCTCGATGAACTCCTGCGGCAGCCCGACGGCCTCCCGCTGGAATGTCGTGATGGCTTCCCCCGGTCGGTCGTCGTCGACGAGTGCTTGCAGCCGCTCGGCGAGATCGGCCGCGGGCCCCGGCTCCCCGAAGCGATACGGCGGCTCGGAGAGGAAAAGGTGCGTCATCGGCACGCCCTCGCCCGCCGCATAGTGCGCCAGCACGGCGCCGGAGGAGTGCCCGAGCACCGCGCCCTCGCCGCCAGCCGCGTCGATCACCGCCGCCAGGTCCTCAACCTCGCGCAGCGGATCCGCGGGTGCCGTGTCCCCGCTGTCCCCGCGAGCGCGTCGGTCGTAGGTGGTCACCTGGAGACCGGCATTGGCGAATACGCGGGCCAACCCCTCCGCGTCGCTCGCCTTGGACAGTGCCCCGTTGATGATGACGATGGCCGGACCAGCGCCGACCGTGTGCGTGGCGATCTTGGTGCCGTCGGCGGAGGTGACGAATTCCATGCGAACAGGCAAGTGCTTCGGTTGGCGGGTGTCAACACGGGTTGACAGATTTGTCAGCTTGTCTTGACAGCCCTGTCAAGCTCACCCCGGGAGCGCACCAGCCTCGGGCTCAGGACCGGACTCGACGAGGGTGATGAATCGGCTCAGAGTCGCAACGCCGTCCGGGGTGCCGGGGAGGTGCTCGAGGAGTCCGGGTGAGTGGACGAGGTAGGCGGCCCATTTCGCGCGGGAGATGGACACGTTGAGCCGGTTGCGGTCGAGGAGGAAGTCGATGCCGCGCGGCGCTTGGCTCGCGTCGGAGGCGGCGAGGCTGACGATGGCGATGACGGCTTCGCGGCCCTGGAATTTGTCGACCGTGCCCACGGGCACTTCCCTGAGCCCGGCGGCGGCAAGCGCGTCGCGGATGAGCTCGACCTGGGCGTTGTACGGGGTGACGACGATGATCCCGTCCTGGTCGAGCGCGGTGGGTGCCGCGCCGGCGCTCGACATCCAGGGGCGGCCGAGGTGGTGCTCGACGAGGCCGACGATCGCGGCGGCTTCCTCGGGTGAGGACGTCGCGTTGCCGGTGTGGGCGACGGGGACGGCGTGGAGCCCGGGCTCGATGCCGTCGAGGCGGCGACCGACGGTCGTCACTTGGGCGCGTAGCCGCCCGTCGTAGGACAGCCGCGAGACGGGGTGGGTGACGGCCTCGTCCATGCGCCGACTCTCGGGCAGGAAGTAGCCGTACTCGGCGGGCAGCACGTCCGCTTGGCCGATGATGTGCCCGAGCGCGGAGCCGTCGACGGGGGCGGGGTGGGTGCCTTGGCTCACCTGCGGGAGCTGCTGCGGGTCGCCGAGGAGGAGGAGGCGTTTCGCGCTGAGCGCGGTGGCAATGGTTGCGGCAAGCGAGAACTGGCCCGCCTCGTCGATGACGAGCAGGTCGAGCTGGCGCGCGCGGATACGGCCGCGGTTCGTCATGTCCCAGGCGGTGCCGCCGAGCACGTAGCCGGTGCCGGCGTGCTCCGCCGCGAATTCGAGGAATGCGTCGGCTGCGATCTCCGTAAAGTTGCCGCTGCTGCCGTCGGGGTCGCGTTTCTTGCCGACGAGTCCCGGGTCGACGCCGCCGTCGCGGACGATGCCGTTGAGGACGTTCTCGACAACCTTGTGAGATTGGGCGGTGACGCCGATCGCCCACTGGCGCTCCTCGATGAGGGTGCGGACGACTTGGGCGGCGAGGTAGGTCTTGCCGGTGCCGGGTGGGCCCTGCACGGCGAGCCAGCCGGTGTCCATCGCGAGGAGTGAGGTGGTGACGGCGCGGGCGGCGTCGTCGGGTCCGCGCATCGGCTCGAGCGGGCGCGCTCCCACGGCCCGGCGCAGGAGGAGCGCGGTCATCGCGTCGCCGGGCCAGTTGGGTGCGGCGGCGGCGACCTCGGTCCCCCAGTCTTCGATCGCGGCGACGAGGCTCTTCGCGGGGGGCGGTGGGCCGGGCACGAGGTGGGTGGGCATGTCGGTCCAGGGGTCCGCGTCGGGGGCGAGGGTCTCGACGACGTTCACTGCGTACTCGTCCTGCTCGGCGTGGAGGGTGACGCGTCGGGCACCGCGGTGGCCGGGGCGGTGGTCGGGTGCGGGCCATGGCGGCGGGTCGGTGTAGAGCGCGAAGGCCTCGACGCCGGGTTTCGGCGCGCCACTGCCGGGCCCCCACTGCCCGGTGAGTCGGAGGTGGCGCCGGAGGATGCGCTGTCGGCCTTCGCGATGCCAGTCGCGGAGAAGCTCGGCGCCCTCGACGGTGTAGACGCCGCGGCCGTCCTGCCATTCGTCGGACGGCTGCTCGAGTCGGGCGTAGTGCTCCCACCAGAAGGACTTCCGCTCGCGCTGGTGGTAGTCGATCGCGGCGGCGGCGAGCCGGTACGCGGCCGCCTCGGTGCCCTGGCCACTGGCCTCCGCCGCCGCGCCGAGCTCTTGGAGTCGCAGGTCGAGTTCGCTCGGCTCGAAGGCGTCGACGTCGAGCACGGTGTCGGGCGGCGGATCTATTGCGTCCCGCGCTTCGGGCAGCGCGCGCAGCCAGTCGCGGAGGCGCAGCGTGGAGACGCAGTCGTCGGCGTTGTATGCCGCGATGTCGTCGAGGATGCGTTGCGCGGTCACGCGGTCGCCGGCGTCTCGCGCGGCGCGGTAGTGGACGTATTCGTCGACGGAGTCGACCGCGGTGACGACACCGTCGCGGGTGCGGTCGCCCATGTACAGCGGCTCGAGCTTCTTGATCGAGTACGAGGGGGTGCCGATGCGCAGCGCGGCGGTGACGACGGGGTAGAGGTCGACGAGGACGCCGTGGCGCAGGAGCTCGTCGACGAAGCGCTCGCCGACGCCGTGGCGGGCGGCGATCGACGGCAGGTGCGTGCGCTCGTATGCGGCGTAGTGGTAGATGTGCATGCCCGGGTGGGTGTCGAGCCGGCGGCGCACGAGGTCGAGGAATTCGGTGAGCGCCGTCGCCTCCTCGGCCTGGGTGTGCGCCCAGCGGGCGTCGAACCGCTCTTCGGCGTCGACCCAGCCGAAGAGGTAGTCGAGGCCCCAGCGCTGGCTACCGTCGGGCTGGAGCTCCGAGTACATCGGGTCGCCCTCGAAGTCAAAGAAGATGTCGCCCGGGCTCGGTGCGGGCAGTCCGATGATGGGCCGCGGGTCGGTGACGACGTAAGGCGGTGGGGTGTCCGGGTCGGCTGCTGCGGCGCTCGCCTGGAGGTGGGCTTGGAGGCGGAGCCGCTCGAAGGTGGCGGTGGGGATGTCGCACCCGTCGGGGCGGGCGGTCGCGGCAGCGAGGTCGGTCAGCGTCTGGATGCCGGCGGCGCCGAGCTTGTCTCGCTGGGTGAGGCGCATGCCGGCGACGGTGATGAGGTCGTCGGCCTCGGCGGCGGGCCCCACACAGTACTTGCAGCGGCCGTCGACGGTGTAGCGGTCGTCGCCCCACGCGACGGGGGTGCCGTCGGCGCGGTGCTCGGCGATGATTGAGTGCATCCGGGCGCGGCGGCGGCGGAAGACGGGGCGGATATCGTCGATGTGGGCGGTCTCGGAGCGATCGTCGCCGAGGATGAGCTCGACGGTGTCGTCGACGGGGACGCCGAGTCGCTCGAGCTGCTCGTGGTACGCGGCGAGCTGGAGGAGCGCGGTGACTTTGACGTGCCGCGCGAGCTTCGTGTCGACGATCCGGTACCGCCCGTCGGGCTGCCGGACGAAGAAGTCGACGTAGCCGACGAACGGCAGCGCCGGGTCGGTCTCGTCGAAAAACACGCCCTGGAAGATGACGGGGGCACCGGTGCGCAGCACCTCGTGGGTGCGGGCGGCGGCCTCGCGGAGGCTCGCGGCATCGGACTCAGGTCGCGCGAATTCGACGAGGCCGTCTCCGTGCGCGGCGCGGTACCGCTCGAGGTAGCGCTGCTCGTGGACGTCCCCGAGCTGTCCGGCGCGCACGAGCATCGCGTCGTCCGGCGGGATGTCGTCCTTGCTCGCGAGCCCGAGCTTCACGTCGAGGACGCGGAGGAATGCGAACTCGCAGCCGGACGCGAGCGTCAGGTCGCTCGCGCTTGTGACGAGCGCGGCGCCGGTGCCGCGGTCATCGTCGAGGAAGTACATGGCTTCAGGCTAGGGGTGGCCGCCGACCTCCACCCCGGTGCCCGCGTCGAGCTCCGCAAACCGCGCCGCCATCGTCGGGTTCCCCCGGGTGAGCTTCTTGATGGTGAGGTCCTCGGCCTTGTCGTTGGCCAGCCGCAGGTTGTTCGCCGACTTGTGGAGGGCCTCCTTCGTCTTCTCGAGGTCCTTGATCGCTTCGTCGATGCGCTTGATGGCCTCGGCGAAGCCGTCCGAGGCGAGCCGCCAATTCCTCCCGAAGGCAGTCTTGAACTGCTCGAGCCGGTCCTCGAAGTCGGTGATGTCGAGGTTCTGCTCCTGGACGCGGGCGAGCTCCGAGCGCACCTGGATCGTCGACTGCGCCGCATTCCGCAGCAGCGTGATGATGGGGATGAAGAATTGCGGGCGGACGACGTACATCTTCGGGTAGAGGTGCGAGACGTCGACGATGCCCGCGTTGTACAGCTCGCTGTCGGCCTCGAGCAGCGTGACGAGGACGGCGTATTCGCAGCCCTTCTCGCGCCGGTCCTTGTCGAGCTCTTTGAAGAAGTCCTCGTTGCGCTTCTTCGTCGCGGTCGTGTCCGCCTCGTTCTTCATCTCGAACATGATCGAGACGTACTCGACGCCGTCGGCACCGCGGTCGCGGAAGATGTAGTCGCCCTTGCTCCCGCTCGAGGCGTCGTTGTCCTTTGCCGAACTCGGCCGTCTGGAACGCGCTCGCCCGCAGCCGCTCGAACTCGATCTCGCAATGCTGCTCAAGCGTCTCGCCGAGCATCTTCGTCGACAGCCGCGCCTTCATGTCTTTCAACCGCTCGATCGTGTCGTCGCGGTCCTTGAGCTGCGTCTCGTACTGCTGCTTCAGCGAGGTCTCGAGGAGCTGCTGCTCGGTCTCCTTCGCCTTCAGGTCGCGGGCGAGGTCGTCCCGGGCTTTCTCGACCGCGGCGACCGCGTCCTTGACCGCCATCTCCTGCGTCAGTGCCGCACGCTCGGCCTCTGCCTTGAGCCGCGCGATCTCGGCGTCCTTCGCAGCGGCGGCCTCCTTGACGGCATGGGCCCGCTCGGTCTCGGCGGCCTGCATCTGCGCGGTCAGCTTCGCGATCTCGGCATCCTTCGCCGCGGCCGCCGTCGCGGCCTCGGCTGCCTTTGCCGCCGCCGCCTTCTCGAGCTCGGCAGCGACCGTCACCTTCGTCAGCTCGACCGCGGCGGCCTTCTCCTTCGCCGCGGCCTCGAGCCGGTCATGCAGCTCCTGCTGGAACTCGCGGTCGCGGATCTGCTTGACGATGTCGGCGTACCCGGCCTCGTCGATCGTAAAGGCCTTGCCGCAGTGCGGGCAGATGATCTGGTCCATCGAGCGTCCTTTCGGATGGTGGGACAGGCTATGCCGAGCCACCGACATCCACGACGCTAGCGATCCATCGCGACGAATGCGCGGCCCCGGTCCGGCAGTCGACCAGCCGCCACCACTTGGCGGCCCACTCGAAGATCGCGTCCTGCTCGTACCGGCGCCCGAGCTCGAGCGCCTGCTCGAGCGTGAGCCCGACGACCGCGAAGCTCGCCTCCCGGTGCGTCCACTCGGGGTCAGCGCCGACGGCCGGATGCCACTCGACGCCGAGCGCCTCGAGGTCGGTGAGCAGGGCGGCGTTCCGTGACTCGTTCGCCGCGGCACCGCCTGGTGCGCCGACGACGGCAGAGTCGTGGGCGGTGACGATGTGCACGACTGCGTCGGGTGGGAACGGGAACGCCATCGAGCCGTGAGGTGCGACACTCGGCGCGACCTCCACGAGACCGCCCGGCAGCCGCACCCGCACGATCGCGGCACGGTAGGCGTCCCACCGAGAATCCCGTTCTTCCGTCGCACTGCTCCTGGCCACGATTAGAACAGGAAAGGTCGTATCGTTCGTCGGCAGTCGCTCCGATCGGCAACAGACCCTGGAGGGGTTTTGAACCTGCGACCCCTTGCCGATTCGTCTCGCTTCGCTCGCGCAGCGACCACGGGCGGACAATGGGGGCACGTCTGCAGGAGGAGGTCCCCATGACGACCCAGCCCACACTCTCCGCCGCGCTCGAGCGCGAGCACCACGAGATCGACGGTGGAATCGAAGAATATGCCGCCGCGCTCGCGAGCGACGACGGCGACGGCACCCAAGACCCCGCCCCGCTCCTTCGCGCCATGGCCGCGCTCCGACGCCACATCTATCTCGAAGAAGAGTTCATTTTCCCGCCGCTCAAGGACGCGGGGATGATGATGCCGGTCTTCGTGATGCTGCGGGAGCACGGGGAAATCTGGGACGGGATGGACGCGCTCGACGCGATGCTTGCGAGCGACGCGGACCACGAGACGCAGCTCCAGGCGTGCCGCGAACTGCTCGCCCAGCTCGAGTCGCACAACATGAAGGAGGAGCCCGTCATCTACCCGCAGGCCGATGCGATGCTGTCGGCCGAGGCGACGGAGCGGCTCCACGCATTCCTCGCGACCGGGGAGATGCCGGACGGGTGGCGGTGCGAGAAGGCATCCGCCTGACGCGCGCCGACCCAGCGCACCCGGCCCCATCACCCCCGTAGTCTGGAACCCCGGCACCACGACGACTAGATAAGCAGGCGCGATGCACGACGACGCACGGCGACGCCGGCGCCTGACGCGCACGACGGACCCGCGGGTCGTCGTCTTCGCGCTGTCACTGGCGGGGCTGACCTCCGCATTCATGCAGACGATCATCGTGCCGATCCAGGCGCGGCTGCCGGAGCTGCTCGACGCGCCACGGGAAGACACCGCGTGGGTCGTGACGATCACGCTGCTGACGTCCGCGGTCGTCACCCCGATCGCTGGGCGACTCGGCGACATGGTCGGCAAGCGGCGGATCGCGCTCGTCCTGCTCGCACTCATGACGCTCGGCTCCCTTGTCGCCGCCTTCGCGCCCGGCATCGTGGGACTCATCATCGGGCGCGGGCTGCAGGGCGCGGGCATGGGGGTCATCCCGCTCGGCATCTCGATCATGCGCGACGTCCTCCCCGAGCGGCGACTGCCCGGCGGCATCGCCCTCATGAGCGCGACCCTCGGGATCGGGGGCGCGATCGGGATCCCGCTCAGCGCATTCATCAGCGAATACGCCGACTGGCACCTCCTCTTCTGGATCGCCGCCGGCCTCGGCGCCCTCGACCTCCTCCTCGTCGTCGCCGTCGTGCCCGTCAGCGTGCTGCGCACCCCCGGACGATTCGACTGGCTCGGCTCGATCGGCCTCGCCACCGCGCTCGTCGGTCTCCTCCTCGCGCTGTCCCGCGGCGGCGCGTGGGGCTGGACCTCGCCGCTCACCCTCGGACTCGGGCTCGGCGGCCTCGCGGTACTCGCCGGCTGGGGCTGGTACGAGCTGCGGGACGGGAATCCGCTCGTCGACCTCCGAGTCGCCGCCAGGGCGCCGGTGCTGCTGACGAACCTCTCCTCACTCTTCCTCTCCTTCGGCCTCTTCGCGTTCAACGTCGGGGTGCCGCAGTACCTCGAGCAGTCGACGGCGACCGGCGGACAGATCGGCCTCTCGCTCACCATGACCGGACTCGTGCTGCTGCCCTCCGGCCTCATGATGCTCGCCATCGCCCCCATCTCCGGGCGGCTCATCCGCCTCCTCGGGCCCAAGCCGCTCCTCATCGCGGGCGGGGCGATCGTGGGCGTCGCCTATGTCATCTGCCTCATCGACCTGACGAATGTGTGGCAGGCCCTCGTCGTCAACGTCGTCTTCGGCATCGGGATCGGGCTGGCATTCGCCGCCGCGCCGACGCTCATCATGCGCGCGGTGCCGGCGACGGAGACGGCTGCGGCGAACGGGCTCAACGCCCTCCTGCGCTCCGTCGGCACGACGGCCGCCGCCGCGGCCGTCGGGGCGCTTCTCGCGGCGATGACCGTCGAGTACGGCGCGGTGGTCGTGCCGACGCAGGACGCGTTCCGGTGGGCGTTCGTGCTCGGACTCGCCGCGGCGGTGCTGAGTGCGGGGATCGCCGCATTCATCCCGCGGCATGTGCCGCGACCGGTGGGGGAGCGTCCGGCGCTGCCGGAGTGAGGGGTGGACACGCGCACGGCAGCAGGATGAATGCGCGGGACCTGGATCGTGTCGGTGGCCAGGAGTACGGTCGAGACAGGGCCGGCCCAAGGGGCCAGCCAGTCGGCAGCAACACCGGCAGTCGATCGAGGAGGCACCATGAGTGAGTCCATCTACCCGAAGCGTTCCCCGGAGCTCGTGCAGCGCCGCGCCGAGCTCGCGCCGGAGGCGGCCACCGCATTCGACGCCTTCAGCAAGGCCGTCTTCGCCCCCGGCGCCCTCGACGGCAAGACGAAGCAGCTCATCGCGGTCGCGGTCGCCCACGTCACGCAGTGCCCGTACTGCATCGACGGCCACACGAAGCAGGCCAAGCGCGCTGGCGCGAGCGCGGAAGAACTCATGGAAGCGATCTGGGTCGCCGCCGAGATGCGCGCCGGTGGTGCCTACGCGCACTCGATCCTCGCGCTGCACGCCTACGGGGAGGATCACCCGGCGGACTGACCCGAGCAGCCGGGCCGGTCCGTACCGCCCGAGCCCACCCACCCCAACGCCCCACCAACACCCACGGTCGCCCGACCGACCCACACGAAAGGATCACCGATGCCCTACTTCACCGGCCCGCACGACATGCAGGTGTACTACGAGGAGTTCGGCCGTGGTCCCACCGTGCTCTTCATCAGCCCGACCTTGTCGACGCACGGCTTCTGGGAGGACCAGGTCCACGCCCTGAGCACTGACCACCGCACGGTGACCTTCGACTGGCCCGGCTCCGGGCTCTCCGACAAGCCGAACGTCGACTACGGCTACGAGCTCGCAGTCGACGCGCTCTCGACGCTCATCGGCCTCATCGACCCCGAGGACCTCACGGTCGTCGCCGAAGGGGTCGGCAGCCACCTCGGTATCCTCCTCGCCGAGCGCCACCCCGACATCGTCAAGCGCCTCGCCGTCATCAGCGGTGGTCCCTGGATGCACGGCATGAAGGACGGCCAGGTCGGTGGGCTCCCCGAGGAGTTCTTGCTCTGGGTGGCTGCCACGCGGACCAACGACCTGCCGGTCGAGTACTACACGAACATGGTCGAGCGGTTCTACTTCCTCGAGACACCGAGCCCCGAGCTCGTGCGCTGGGTCGTCGACGACTGCCTGCGCTGGCCGATGCACGTCTTCCGCTGCTACAGCGATTCGATGGACGAGCTCGACCACCGCGAGCGCGCCGCCCGCATCCAGCAGCCGGTCCTCGTCATGCACGGTCGCCACGACCTCAAGCAGCGCTACGAGGGCGCCGTCCTGCTCGCCGACCTGCTGCCGAACGGTCGGCTGCACACCTTCGAGCGCAGCGCCCATATGCCGAACCTCGAGGAGAAGATCCGATTCAACGAGGCGCTGCGCGCATTCATCCACAGCTGATCGGGATGGGCAAGTCAGTGCCACCCCTCGGCTCGTCCGTTACACGAGCCCGCGTCGTCGACCCTCGAGGATCGCCTCGCTCGCCGAGGCGACGCCGAGTTTGCGGTAGAGCGACCTGAGGTGGGTCTTCACGGTGTTGAGCGAGAGGAAGAGCGCCGCCGCGATCTGCTCGCGGGTCTCACCGCGCGCGAGCGCGACCAACACCTCGAGCTCGCGGTCCGACAGCTGCACCTGCTCGAGTGGAGCGACCGCGAGCCCGGGCATGGAGGCCATCGGCTCCCAGCCGGGCAGCTGCTCGGCGGCGGCCGCAACGAGGCCCGGTGAGAATCTGCCGAGCAACCCGGCGGCGAATTCGATCTGCCACGGCTCGATCTCGCGCAGCGTCGCGAGCGTCGTCGACAGCTCACCCTGCCCGTACTGCGCGAGCGCGACCACGAGCATTCGCGCCACCTCGACCCGGGGGAGGCCGCGCGTCTGCGCCGCGATCGAGCGGGCGAGCCGCAACCCCCTCGCGTGCGCGCCACCACCCACCGCGGTCATCGCCAGGTGCAGCTTGGTCAACCAGAGTCGACCGTCCGCCTCCGCGAGCACCTGCTGCGCGGTGGACACGGCGCCGCCGAGCATCGACTCGAATGCCGCACACAGCGGGATGATGCTCCCGGACAGGCCGAGGCCCGGCTGATGCGTGACGTCGGCGGCCAGTATCTCCTCACGGCGACGGCGGCTCGCCTCGAGCCGATCGGCGGCGACCGCCAGCTGACTCAGGGCCGCGACGTGGAACGGCCACAGCTCGTGCATCTGCCCCACGGTCACGCGCGCGAGCACGTCGAAGCCGGCCGCGGCCTCCGACCGTGGCTGCAGCATCACCTCGACCATCCGCTGATCCGTATCGAGGATCTGCTCGACCCAGCTCACCGTCCGCGGCACTCGGCGCGCGGCCTCGAGGTGCGAAGTCGCCCGCCTCGGGTCCCCATACAGGACATGGATCATGGCGCTGCGCACGTGCGCATCCCGATTGAGGAATGCGAGGCTCGCCGGGACCGTCGGCACGAGTGACTTCTCGAAGAAGCCGAGCGCCTCCGAGAGCCGACCCGCGAGCATGCCCGACAACCCCGTCTGCACGAGCGCGAACGTCAGCTCCCCACGACTCGGGTCAACGAAGAATGGGACGGCTCCCGCGACGGTGCCGAGCGTGCGCATGGTCGCGAAGGCTCGCACTGGGTCACCCGCGAGGCGGGCTTGGACGGCCTGTCCAAACACGATGCCCTGCCGGACGTCCCGCGGCGGCGCGCCGTCCACGACCTGGTCCAAATCCACACCGAGGTCGCCACTGAGCGGCGCGCCCGCAAGCATCCGGAGCAGTGCGGCTGCCACCGGATTCCGGCGCAGCGTCTTCGGCGGCACGGCGGCCAGCACGCCATGCACCTCACTCGGCAGCATGCCGAACCAGAACTCGAGCGGGTACTTCGTGACGATCCGGCCAAGCTCGTCGAAGTCATCGCGGGCAAACGCGTCACGCACGCGCGCCACCACATCGCTCCGGGCCTGGGCGGTCAACGGATCGCTCCTTCGTGGCATCACTCGGGTGTTGATGCCATGCGGAGCATATCGAACCAAGTCCTCTTCCGGCAGGTGCGAGGCGCAGACCTGGTGCGAACGTCCGGCCGAGCGAGGCCGAGCGTGCCCGCGCCTAACTGAGTCACGCAATGTCACATTCACCCAACCCGACGGCACCGGACGCACAATCAACACACGCCCTCCCGCAGCGGGACGGCGGCAGCAGGAAAGGCAAGCACATGAGTGAGACCGCGACACCGCCCGGTATCGTCACCGCCGAATGGGTGGCGGAGCACCTCAACGACCCGAAGGTCGTCCTCCTCGAGGTGAGCGAGGGTCGCTCCGACAGCGGTGTGACCAAGTACGCGGACGGGCACATCCCCGGCGCGATCGAGCTCATCTGGTACCGCGACTTCGTGCAGCGCTTCAGCCGCGACCTCGCCACCGCGGAGCAGATCACGGAGCTGCTGCAGGCCGCGGGCGTCAATGACGACTCGACGATCGTCGTCTACGGCGACGGCAACAACTGGTTCGCCGCGTACGGTGCCTGGGTGCTCAAGTACTACGGCGCCCCGGACGTGCGCCTCCTCGACGGGGGGCGTTACAAGTGGGAGAAGGCCGACGGCCGCGAGCTCACCACCGAGGCCCCCGCGCCGACGCGAGGCAGCTGGGTCTCGCCGGGACCGGATCACTCGATCCGCGCATTCAAGGACGAAGTCCTCGAGGTCGCCAAGGGTGAGCGCGACGGCGTCATCATCGACATCCGCGGCGTCCCCGAGTACTCGGGCGAGATCGGGGTCGCGCCCGGCTTCGGCGGGGAGGCGGCCGCCAAGTGGGGGCACATCCCCGGTGCGCTCAACTTCCCGTGGGGCGGCAGCGTCCAGATCCCGAAGGATGGCGGCGACGGGACCTTCAAGGACGTCGAGGCACTTCGGGCCCGATACGCGGAGCAGGGCGTCGACGGCTCGAAGCCGATTTACGTGTACTGCCGGATCGGCGAGCGCGCCTCGCACACCTGGTTCGCGCTGACCCAGCTGCTCGGCTATGACGCCCGCGTCTACGACGGGTCATGGACCGAGTGGGGGAACTCGGTCGGCACGCCGGTCGAGAACCCGACGCTCGCCGCGAAGGGCGGGTACTCGGGGCTTTGGGGCGGGGAGTAGCCGCGGGCTGAGGGGGCGGGGCCGCGCAGCCGCGAGACTCCGGCTCAGATGTACCAGAGCGCCGCGGAGTCGACGGCCTTGCCCGGCTCGCCGCGGGGACGCGACTTCGCGGGGATCCCGACCGCGGTCGAGTCGGGCGGGACGTCCTTGGTGACCACCGCATTCGCCCCGATCGCGGAGCGAGCGCCGATCGTGATCGGGCCCAGCACCTTCGCCCCGGCACCGACGACGACGCCGTCCTCGAGGGTCGGGTGGCGCTTCACCGCCTCGAGCGACACCCCGGCGAGCGACACCCCGTGGTAGAGCATGACGTCGTCCCCGATCTCGGTGGTCTCGCCGATGACGACGCCCATGCCGTGGTCGATGAAGAACCGACGGCCGATCTTGGCACCGGGGTGGATCTCGACGCCGGTGAAGAAGCGGTTGAGCTGCGAGACGAGCCGCCCGAGGAACTTGGCGCGGTGGGTCCACAGCCAGTGCGCGAAGCGGTGCCCCCACACTGCGTGCAGGCCCGAGTAGAGCAGCCAGATCTCGAAGCTCGAGCGCGCGGCCGGATCACGCTGCCGCGCCGCGGCGATGTCCTCACGCACACCCATGTGACCAGCCTGCCGTATCCACAGTTGGTATTACGCGCGAGGCGGCCCCCGCATTCCTCCCGGCAGTGTGTCGGCCGCGCGCGGTGAGCGTCTGCGCTCGCACCGGCCCCTCGCCCGATGCGGGGGGGCACTGGCGCCGACGTCGCCCCCTCGCTCGGTGTGCACGTTTTCACCCGGTACGCATGAATATTCGGGCTCACGCGGTGAAAACATGCAGACGCGATGAATGCGGCGGGCGCGGCGAGTGGGCCGCGCGCGGCGCCGGCGCGGGTCAGTAGCGGGGGCGCGTGCGCGGCGGGCGCGGCGTCGAGCGGTCCTCCCACTCGGCCTCGATGCCCGCGTGCTCGAGCAACTCCGTCATGCGGCGGCGACGGCCGGGCGCAATGATCGTGACGACGACACCCTGAGCCCCCGCACGACCGGTGCGACCGGCTCGGTGCAAATAGGTCTTGTGGTCATCGGGCATGTCGGCCTGCACGATGAGCTCGACGTCGTCGACGTGGATGCCGCGCGCGGCGACGTCCGTGGCGACGAGCGCCCGCACCTGGCCGCGGGTGAGGGCGGCGAGGGAGCGGTTGCGCTTGGCCTGGTTGAGATCACCGTGCATCGAGACGGCCGGGATGCCAGCGTCATCGAGGGTCATGGCGACGTCCTCGGCGAAGACCCGCGTGCGGCTGAACACGATCGCCCGCTCCGCGCCGCCGACGAGCTCCGTGAGGGTGTCGCGCTTCGTGTGCGGATCGATGACGAGCACCCGGTGGTGGATCGTCGAGCTCGCCTGGTCCTCGTCCGCCACCTCGTGGACGCTCGGGTCCTCGAGGAACTCCGCGACGAGCGACTCGACCGCGCGGTCGAGCGTCGCCGAGAACAGCAACCGCTGCGAGCCCCCCGGCGTGAGCCGGAGGATGTCCTGGACCGGCTCGAGGAAGCCCAGGTCGCACATGTGGTCGGCCTCATCGAGCACCGAGATGGCGATCTGACTGAGGTCGAGCTCGCGCTTGTCCACGAGGTCCTGGATGCGCCCCGGCGTGCCGATGACGATGTCGACGCCGCGGTGGAGGCCCGTCAGCTGCCGCTGGTAGGGGACGCCGCCGACGATCGAGATCGTGAAGAGGCCGACCGAGCGCGCGAGCGGCTGCACCGTGCGGTCGATCTGCTGCGCGAGCTCGCGAGTCGGCGCAAGGATGAGCGCGCGAGGGCTCCGGCCCATCGACCGACCCTTCGCACCCTCGGGGTGGCGTTCGTGGTGGAGGCGCAGGAGCCGCTCGACGAGCGGGGCGCCGAACGCGATGGTCTTGCCCGAGCCGGTCCGCCCGCGTCCGAGCACGTCGCGGCCCGCGATGACCTGCGGGATCGTCGCGGCCTGGATCGGGAACGGCTCGCTCGCACCGAGCGTCGCGAGCTGCCGCACGAGGTTGTCGCCGAGCCCCAGGTCGGCAAACCCGATCCCGACGCCCGCATCGGCGGCCGCCGTCTGCGCGTCGAGCCGCTCGTGCACGACATCAACAGGAGGGACGAATGCGGTGCGCGCCTCCTCCGCGACACCGCGGGCCCCGGGCGCCGATGGGCCGGGACGGTCGTCGGTGCGGCGAGGCCGGTCGTCGCGCCGGGGCCGATCGTCGCGGAGCTCACGGTCGCGCCACGACGGACGGTCGACGCGCGGGGCTCGGGTATAGGGGACCTCGTCGTCGCGCTGCGGGCGCACGTCGCGGGACAACCTGTCCTGGCGGTCGGCGCGAGCGGGACGATCGGCGCGGTCGTTGCGGTAGCCGCGGTCCTCGCGCGGCCGCCAGTCGGGGCGCTCGCCGCGCGCGGGGCGCTGAGGACGATCACCCCGGGCGCCACGGTCATCGCGCGGGACACGGTCGTCTCTCGGGGTCCACTCGTTGCGGGGCTGCCACTCCGGGCGGTCACCTCGGCCGGAGCGGGCGGGCCGCTCGCCCCGAGGTGTCCAGTCGGACCGCTGGCCTCGGGCCGTGCGGTCACCACGAGCGGCGCGATCCGGCCGCTGCCCGTGCGCCGAGCGCTCACCCTTCGGACTCCACGCCGGCCGCTCCCCGCGCGCCGGGCGCTCACCGCGTGCCGGACGGCCCTGCCCGGCGCCGCGCGACTGCCAATCCCGGTCGCCACCGCGGCCAGAGCCGGCCTCGGGGCGGCGCTCGTCACGGGTGCGCTTCTCCTCGCTCGACCAGCGGCGCTTCGCGGGGCGGTCCGCCTCATCGGGGCGCCAGCCGCGGTGCCCCTCGCTCCGGGAGCCGGCGGTACCGGGCGCCCGGCCGGAGCCGGCACGCCCCGTCGACGAGGTGCGGTCGCCGCGCCCGGCGAGATGCCCGCCGGCGTGGTCGCCGCGGTGCGGGCGGGAGGCGCGGGGGGCGCGTCGGCCGTCCGACGCGGGGTGCTGCTTTGGCATGGGATGTCTTCTCTGCGCTCGCGTGGTTGCGGGCACGTCGTGGTCAACGCTCAACTACATGCGCCAGACGCGAGCACGCCGGGGAACCCGGGCGATCAGCGATCGGGGCCGTCACATACAGGTGAAGGTCAGCGGGCGGCTGCCCGCGACTCGGCCAGAGCGACACACAACACCGCACGAATGCGCGGCCGTCGCAACGCCGACACGCGATCGTACCGCACGCCCCCAGCCGGGACCTGGGCGCGCCGTGCTGGCACGCACCCGCACCACCCCACTGCCGCCACCCCACTGCCGCCACCCCGCGCCGATTCCCCGCCCCCGCATTCCTCAATGTGCACGTTTTCACCGCGTGAGCCCGAAAAAACGGGCACACCGGGTGAAAACGTGCACACGCAGCGTGGGTGCGCTCGGCGGCAGGGGCGCCAACGGGTGAGCGCCGGGCGCTGGGCGCAGTCGGCGGGCCAGAGGACGCGCCACTCAGGGGGTAGGCGGCGGCAGGTGCTCCGGACGCACGATCGTCCCCGGGGCCGGTGGCGGCAGCTCGGACAGCGGCGGGATGCTCGGCGCCTCGGGGTCGCGGATCGCGGTGAGCACGCTCGTCACCGCGCCAGGCTCGGTCGACGCGCCCGACTCGGCGACCCGCGCATTCGTCCCGTCATCAGCCAGTGCCACGGCGGGCGCGCTCCCAGACGCCCCTGCCCGTGCGGCGAGCTTCGCCGCCCGACGCTCCTTCCGCCCCTCGACGACGTAGTACAGCGTCGGGAGCACGATGAGGGTGAGCAGCGTCGAGGACACCAGCCCGCCGATGACGATGACCGCGAGCGGCTGCGAGATGAATCCGCCGTGGCCGGTGATGCCGATCGCGAGCGGGAGAAGCGCGCCGATGGTGGCAGCCGCCGTCATGAGGATCGGCCGAAGTCTGCGTGCCGAACCCTGCTCGACCGCGGTGCGCACATCCATGCCGCGCTCGCGGTACTGGTTGATGAGGTCGACGAGGACGATCGCGTTGGTGACGACGATGCCGACGAGCATGAGCACGCCGATGAGCGAGGAGACGCCGAGCGGGATGTCGGTGATGACCTGGAGCGCGATGGCGCCCGTCGCCGCGAACGGCACCGACACGAGCAGCAGCAGCGGCTGCCGCAGCGAGCGGAAGGTCGCGACCATGACCACGTACACGATGAGGATCGCCGCGAGCAGCGCCCAGCCCAGCTGCGTGAACGAGTCGAGCATCTGCTCCGAGACGCCGCCGAGGTCGACGGAGGTGCCCGGCGGCAGCTCGAGCCCATCGAGCGCCTCCTGCACGGCGAACGTCGTCGCGCCGACATCGTCCGTCGCCGGCGTCAGCGACACGACCGCGGTCCGCACCCCCTGATTCGTCGTGATGGAGGCAGGGCCGAGCGTGCGCTCGACGGTCGCGAGCTCACTGAGCTCGACGGGACCGACCGACGTCGGGATCTCGAGCGCGCCCAGCTCCTCCACCGTCGCGGGGACGTCCTCGACGAGCAGGTAGATGCCGAGGCTGCGCTCGTCGATGGTGACCTCGCCGATCGAGGACGGGTTCATGGTCGCCATGAGGATGCCGCCGACCTGCAGCTCGGTGAGCCCGTGCGCGGCAGCCGCGTCGCGGTCGACGACGACGGAGACGAATGGGGTGCTCGCCGCGAGATTGTTCGTCACCGCATCCACCGACTCGAGATCGCGGACGGCCGCCTCGACACGCTCGACCGCATCGCCAAGCTCCGACTCGGTCGCGCCGCGCACCGTGAGCTGCACGTCCGAGGAGCCGAACCCGCTCGTCGCCGAGATGCCGATCTCACCGACGCCGTCGAGGTCGGCGACCCGGTCGAGGATGTCCTCGCGCAGCTGCAGCTGATCGAGCCCCTGATCGGTCACGATCGAGAAGGTCGCGCCGCCACTTCCACCGAATGCGGCCGCGATCCCGCCGCCACCAGAGCCAACCGCGGTGTGCACGGTCTCGACGCCGGGCACCTCCATGAGCGCCTGCTCGACGACCTTCGCCGCCGCGTCCTGCTCCTCGAGGCTCGCACCGGCGTCGAGGGACTGCGTGACGGTGATCGTGTTCTGCCCGGAGTCGCCGATGAAGTTGAGCTTCATGAGCGGCGCGAGGAATGCGGTGCCCCCGAGCGCGAGCAGTGCGGCCAGCAGGACGACCGCTGGGTAGCGCAGCGTCCACCGGATGATCGGCAGGTAGGCGCGCTGCAGCATGGGGAGGCGGGCCGGGGGCGCAGGGGCGACGGCGGTGGCGACCGCCGCATTCGTCTCGTCAACCGACGAGCCCGACGCGACGGCCCGCGCCTTCCGCCGCCCGAGGAACCAGTAGGCGAGCACCGGGACGATCGTCAGTGAGACGAGGAGCGAGGACAGCAGCGCGAGCGTCACGGTCATCGCGAACGGGCGGAAGAGCTCCCCGACCTCGGACCCGACGAGGGCGATCGGGAGGAACACCGCGACGGTCGTCACCGTCGAGGCGGTGATCGCGGCGGCGACCTCGCGGACGGCGTCGAGGATCGCGCGGCGGCGGTCCTCGGTGTCCTCGAGGTGGCGCTTGATGTTCTCGATGACGACGATCGAGTCGTCGACGACACGGCCGATCGCGATGGTGAGGCCGCCGAGCGTGATGATGTTCAGCGTGTAGCCGAAGGCCCACATGCCGATGAACGTCATGAGGACCGACGTCGGGATCGAGATCGCGGTGACGAGGGTCGAGCGGATCGACAGCAGGAAGATGAGGATGACGACGACCGCGAAGAGAAGCCCGAGCAGGCCTTCCTGTGTGAGCGAGTCGATCGACTGCGTGATGAACGGCGCCTGATCGAAGACGACGGTGAACTCGGTGTTGCCGCCGACGGACTGCGCGAGGGCGTCGAGCTCGGCGAGGACCTCGGCGGAGACGGCGACCGTGTTGCCCGCACTCGTCTTCGTCACCGAGAGGGTGAGGGCGTCGCGGCCGTCGACGCGGGAGAAGCCGGTCGGGGCCTCATCCACGAGCGACACCCCAGCGACGTCGCCGATCGTGACGATGTCCGCGTCGGTGCGGCCGAGGCCGGGGATCTCGAGCTGCGGGGTCGAGGCCGAGAGGATGGGGAGCGCCGCGATGTCGTCGATGCTGCCGATCCGGGCCCCCGCCTGCACGGTGAGCGTCTCCCCGTCCTGCGTCACCTCGCCGGCCGGGAGCAGGAGACCGTTCGCGTCGAGGGTGTCGCGGATCGCCTGGCTCGTGATGCCGTGATCGGCGAGCGCATCCGTGTCCGGCAGGATCTCGATGCGCTGCACCGTCCCGCCCTGCAGCCCGACACTCGCGACACCGTCGAGCCGCGTGAGCTCGGGGATGACGAGGCGTTCGAGCCGGTCGGAGAGCTCCGCCGCGTCGAGGTCGCTCGTCGCGGCGAGTTGGATGATCGGCAGGTCGCTCAGCGAGAACTGGATGACCGACGTCTCAGCGCTGTCCGGGAGTTGCGACTGGATCCGGTTGACCGCGGAGACGAGCTTCTGCTCCGCCGTCGCGAGGTCGGTGCCGAAGGCGAAGCCCGCCGAGACGTTGGAGAAGTGCTCGTTCGAGGTCGCGCTCGTGTCCTCGAGGCCGGGGATCGCCTGGATCGCATTCTCGATCGGGGTCGAGACGTCGTGCTCGACGACCGCAGGGCTCGCCCCCGGGTACGTGGTGATGATGAAGAGCCGCGGATACGTGATCGACGGGATGAGCTCCTGCTTGAGCATCGTCAGCGTGATGCCGCCGAAGACCGCGATGACGATCGTGACGAGGGCGATCAGCGCGCGGTTGCGGAGGCTGAACACTGAAAAGAGATGCACTGGACTCCCCGCCGCCTGCCTGATCGCGTGTCGTTTGCACGGCCCGGCGCCGCGACCCGCACGGCGTGGCCACGGCACCGCAAGCGATGCTAGTTCACGAGACGCCGCGTCCCGCTGGGAATCCTGGGGACCCTCGATCGTCAGGCGACGGCGGTGAAGGCGTCGTCCGGCACCCGCACGGCATCCCCCCG
>Ga0182742_1000808_pt1 | contig 45431 bp, 43 predicted proteins | sample eDN5th37CBELigMG_FD_128880 | JGI IMG/M metagenome (GOLD analysis project Ga0182742, IMG submission 128880) | Enriched Miracle-Growth compost microbial communities from Emeryville, California, USA - eDNA 5th pass 37_C BE-Lig MG (version 2)... ... | reverse complement strand
TCTCAAGGACATTTTTAGCATAAAGCAGGCAAATTCTGTCCGTGATTGCCATACTAGTTAGCTAAAGTCCCCAACTAGAAAATTAAAAAGACTTGGTTCTAAAAAGTTAGAACCAAGTCTTTTTTTGTGCCAAAATTTACTTTGCCCCAAAAAGTTCTACTAGATTATTTCTTCAATGCCAGCACAAGATCTTCATCTGGTGTTACATAAACGGTTTGTTGTTGCTCATAAATAACAAAACCGGGTTTAGCGCCTGAAGGTTTCTTTACATGCCGTACCTTGGTGAAATCAACCGGTACAGAGCTAGAGCTACGTGCTTTACTATAATAAGCAGCAATGGTTGCCGCTTCAAAGATGGTTTTGTCAGCAGGCTCCTTGCTACGAATCACGACATGTGAACCTGGAATGTCTTTTGTATGCAACCAGATATCATCACGTGCTGCAGCCTTGTTTGTTAGATAGTCATTTTGCTTGTTGTTTTTTCCAACAAGTATTTCAGTTCCATCTGATGAAGTATAATGTTCAAGGACTATTTTCATTACTTGATTTTTCTTATTTCCGCGCTTTTGTCTTTGCCTAATATAACCGCCTTCTACCAATTCATCTCTAATTTCTTGGATATCTTTAGGGGATGCGGCTTCCACTTGTTGTTGTAATCCTTCAAAATAAGCAACTTCTTCTCGGGCATGATGAATTTGTTCTTCAACGATTTTTAAGGCGTTTTTGGCTTTTTGATAACGAGTGAAATATTTTTGGGCATTTTCTGAAGGCGTTTTTCTTGGGTCGAGTGGAATGGTTATGTTAGAACTGTCCTCTGAATAATAATTTAAGACAGTAACTTCCTTCATTCCTTTTTCGATAGCGTAAAGGTTAGCCGTTAGTAATTCTCCAAACAGCTGGTATTGATCTGCATTTTTTGCCTCTACTAATGTACGCTCAAGTTTTTTAATTTTTTTCTCGTTTTTTTCTTTTTCGTTTGTAATAAAACGTTCTAAGTCATTGGATTGTTGTTTTACACGGTCTCGTTCTGCTTTTCCAAAATAGTACCGATCAAGTAACTCTCCAGTTGAATCAAAAACGCGGGTTTCTTCACTTAAATGCTTAAGAGGGAACAGATAAAAAGAATCCCTACCCTTAAATGTAGTAATCGCCGGCTGATAATGATGTTGTTTTACATCATTCATTAAGCTTAAAAAGGCCTTCGGGAGAGTTGTTCGATTCGCGAGTCCTGCATGAAATAAAATTTCCTTAGCCATAAGCGGAGAGATTCCGGAAAAATGCTGAACAAGCTGTTTGTCTAAAAGTCCAGCATTAAAATCAATGGTTCGTAGAATTTCTTCCTCATCTACCTCAAATGGATTTTTTTTATCCTGAGCAGGTGGCATGATGTATTCTTGTCCCGGTTGAATGGCTCGGTGTGTGTTCATAGCGAAGGAAACATGCTTTATGCTGTCTAGAATCATATTTCTGCCCTTATCAACAAGGACGATATTGCTATGTCGACCCATAATTTCCACGATGAGTTGTTTATAAGAAAGGTCCCCAATTTCATTTCGGCCTTTTACTTCAAACACGATCATTCTGTCGAGCCCCACTTGATGAATATCCTCAATAATATAGCCTTCAAGATGTTTTCTTAGCAACATGCAAAACATTGGCGGCTCGCTTGGATTATCATATTGGTCGTTGGTCAACTGTACTCTAGCATAGCTAGGATGAGCGGAAAGGAGGACTTTGTGATTGACTCCTCCTGCTCGAATGACCATGATAATTTCATTTTTGAAGGGCTGGTGTATTTTATTCACACGTCCACCTTTTAAAAGGGTAGACAGTTCGTTCGTCACGGCTCTGGTAAATAATCCGTCAAATGACATTGGCAAAACATCCTTTTCATTTTCTTCTCTATCATAATAGCATTTTTTTGGACAGGGCTGAATAAGCTTTCACTATAGATTACGACAGATATGAACAGTCGCTGAAAGGGGAAGTGAGTTGGCCCGATGAAGTTCCATGAAATGAATAAGAAAGAAGTTGCAGAAGTCCTAAACACTGATTTTACAGAAGGGCTTGTAGAAAAGGAAGTAAGCAATAGGCAAAAGCAGCACGGGCTTAATGCATTAGAGGAAGGCGAAAAACCGTCCGCATTACTTCTATTCTTTAACCAATTTAAAGATTTTATGGTTTTAGTTTTACTTGGAGCCACTTTGATTTCTGGTCTTCTTGGAGAAGTGGTCGATGCGATTGCGATTATTGCAATCGTGGTTATCAACGCGTTTCTTGGCTTTTTCCAGGAACGGAAAGCAGAAAAATCACTTGATGCGCTCAAGGAACTTTCTGCTCCACAAGTGATGGTATTAAGGGAGGGAAGTTGGGTAAAAGTCCTTTCTAAGGAGGTTGTCCCAGGGGATATCATAAAATTCTCCTCGGGTGACCGAATTGGGGCAGATGTAAGGTTAATTGAAGCAAATAGTTTGGAGATTGAAGAATCTGCCTTAACTGGTGAATCAGTCCCAGTGTCAAAATATACGGATACCCTGACGATCCCAAACCCTGGTATCGGTGATATGGAAAACATGGCCTTTATGGGAACACTTGTTACCAGAGGAAATGGTGTCGGTGTTGTTGTCGGCACAGGGATGAAAACAGCCATGGGTCAAATTGCTGGTTTGCTTCAATCAGCAGAAACGATGGAAACTCCACTTCAACGAAGACTTGAACAGCTAGGGAAAATCCTGATTACGGTTGCTTTGTTCCTCACCGTTCTTGTTGTGGGCGTTGGGGTCTTACAAGGGCATGACTTATATACAATGTTCCTCGCTGGAGTATCGCTTGCAGTCGCCGCTATTCCAGAAGGACTACCAGCAATTGTAACCGTTGCTTTATCTCTGGGTGTACAAAGAATGATTAAGCAAAAAGCAATCGTTCGTAAGTTACCAGCTGTCGAAACATTAGGATGTGCCTCTGTTATATGTTCAGACAAAACAGGGACGTTAACACAAAATAAGATGACCGTTACCCATGCTTGGAGTGGCGGGAAAACGTGGACCATCGATGGTGTAGGGTATAATCCTCGAGGGGAATTTTACTCAGATGAGAGAACCGTTAACCCGAACTCTGTTAAACCACTTCAACAGCTCTTGACATTTGGAATGCTTTGTAATCATGCAGAGCTTATTGAGAAAGAAAAGGAATATGTCATTGATGGGGATCCGACGGAAGGTGCTCTTTTGGTTGCAGCCATGAAAGCAGGCTTAACACGTTCGGGGTTACTGAAGAATCAATTTGAAATTGTGAATGAATTTCCTTTTGACTCTCAACGTAAGATGATGAGCATGATAGTAAAAGATAGAAATGGCCGCCAGTTTGTTGTAACGAAGGGTGCACCAGATGTATTGATTGGGTTAAGTCGCTCTATCCTATGGGATGACCGCCAGCAACATTTAACCAAGGATTTGACGGAAAAAGTACAAGGGGCGATTGACGGTCTAGCTGAAAAAGCTTTAAGGACCATTGCTATTGGCTTTAAACCATTACCAGCTAATACAGTGGTGCTAAGTGAGAAGGAAGCCGAACGAGATTTAACCTTCATTGGTCTTCAAGGAATGATTGATCCACCTAGACCTGAAGTGAAGACTGCCGTCAAGGAATGCCGCGATGCAGGAATAAAAACGGTGATGATTACAGGCGACCACCTTATAACAGCTAAAGCAATTGCAACTGAGCTTGGCATTCTTACAAAAGGGAGCCGTGTAATGGATGGAGCTACACTCTCGAGCTTATCGGTTGAAGAACTAGAAGAAGTTGTTGAGGAAGTATCAGTATTTGCGCGTGTATCACCTGAACATAAATTGAAGATTGTTAAAGCTTTACAAAATAAAGGACATGTTGTGGCGATGACAGGGGATGGCGTAAACGATGCGCCTGCGATTAAGGCGGCGGACATTGGTGTAGCCATGGGAATTACCGGAACCGATGTTGCCAAAGAAGCTTCCTCCCTTGTTTTACTTGATGATAACTTTGCGACAATTAAGGCTGCGATTAAAGAAGGTAGAAACATCTATGAGAATATTAGAAAGTTCATCCGATATCTTCTTGCATCGAACGTCGGTGAAATTCTAGTCATGTTGTTTGCGATGCTTCTTGCATTGCCTTTGCCACTCGTTCCAATTCAAATACTCTGGGTGAACCTGGTGACAGACGGCTTACCAGCCATGGCCCTGGGATTAGATCAACCAGAGGATGATGTTATGAAACGAGCACCTCGTCATCCGAAAGAAGGAGTGTTTGCAAGAGGGTTAGGCTGGAAGGTCATTTCTCGCGGCTTCTTAATTGGTTTGGCTACTTTGATTGCATTTATGACAATCTATTACCGAAACCCAGATGATTTGGCCTATGCACAAACCATTGCCTTTGCAACCCTTGTTTTAGCACAGTTAATTCATGTATTTGATTGCCGAAGTGAAAAATCAATCTTTTCTCGTAATCCTTTTGGGAATAAATATCTTGTTTGGGCGGTTATTTCGTCCTTGGTTCTTGTGCTCGGTGTCATCTACTACCCGCCACTTCAGCCAATTTTCCATACAGTCTCGATTATCCCAATGGATTGGTTGCTGATTATCGGAATGGCCTCTTTACCGACTTTTTTACTAGCTGGTTCATTTTTAGCAAGTAAAACAAAGAAGAATATGATATAATCCGTAAGGTAATAGAGAACCCCTCTATTGCCTTTCTTTTTTGCCTTGAAGGGTAATACATAAAATAAAACTGATTTAGGATGAAACGACTCTAAGAGAATGGATGTGTTCTGGATGGTCGTAAGCATGACCGGTTTTGGTCGAGGTACGGTGGAAACAGAGCAGCTAGGAGTGACAGTAGAGATTAAAAGTGTCAACCATCGCTTTTGTGAGTTCCATATACGGATGCCAAACCAACTTTTAAAGATTGAAGCTAACTTAAAAAAGAGCCTCGCCACCCATATTAAAAGAGGAAGAGTTGAGGTCTATGTAACGCTTGATGGCCAAGCGGCTGTCAACCGAGGTGTAAAGATAGACTGGGAGCTCCTCAATCAATATTTCCGCTACATAAACGAAGTTAAAGATAAATACGGTCTTTCCGGTGAGGTAACGCTGAGTGAATTGGTAAACAGACCTGAGCTTATTCAAATTGAAGAGAAAGATACAGAAAACGAATTTCTTGAAAGCCTGGTATTAAAAGCACTATCATTAGCTATTGACGAACTTGTGCAAATGCGAATCCGTGAAGGGAAAGCTCTTGAACTGGATGTAAAAAGAAATATTGAACATCTTCAAGCACGATCCTATAAGGTTAGGCAATTTGCCCCTATTGTGGTTGAGCAATTTCGCGATAGGCTTACGAAGAAAATGAATGAATTCGTAGGTGGCCAATTAGAGGAGACTCGTATATTGACCGAAGTAGCCATTTTTGCTGACAAAGCAGATATAAATGAAGAATTGACGAGGCTAGAAAGTCATATTGAACAATTCCTTACCATTCTTCAACTTTCAGAACCGATCGGCAGAAAGCTAGACTTTTTAGTTCAAGAAATGAACCGAGAAATTAATACAATTGGCTCAAAGGCGAATGATTCAAAGATTGCCATGGAGGTTGTCGAAATGAAGAGTTTGCTTGAAAAGGTTAAAGAACAGGTTCAAAATATTGAATAGAGTTTAGGAAGCTATGTACAGGGGCAAAATACAAAAATGATGAGTGGGGGAACATCATGGGAATTAAGCTTATTAATATTGGATTTGGCAATATTGTATCGGCTAATAGAATTATTTCGATTGTAAGTCCAGAATCCGCGCCAATTAAACGAATTATACAAGATGCTCGAGATAGAGGCTCGTTGATTGATGCTACCTATGGACGGCGTACACGTGCCGTGATTGTAATGGATAGTGATCATGTTATTCTTTCCGCAGTACAGCCAGAGACAGTGGCTGCACGCTTAAATGACCGTGATGATATAACGGATGAAGGGTAGGATTTTATAAATGCAAGAAAAAGGATTATTGATTGTTCTTTCAGGGCCATCTGGTGTTGGAAAAGGAACGGTTCGAAAAGAAATCTTTTCCCAACCAGATACCGCTTTTGAATACTCAGTTTCGGCCACAACGAGGAAACCGAGAGAAGGGGAAATGGATGGAGTCGATTATTTCTTTAAAACAAGAGAAGCTTTTGAGGAAATGATTGAAAACGATCAGTTGCTTGAATATGCAGAATATGTAGGCAACTATTATGGTACTCCTGTGGATTATGTAAGGAAGACACTCGATGAAGGGAAGGATGTTTTTCTAGAGATTGAAGTTCAAGGTGCTGGTCAAGTTCGGAGAAAGTTTCCAGAGGGGTTGTTTATTTTCCTAGCGCCACCGAGCCTTTCCGAATTAGAGAATCGAATTGTCACGAGAGGAACAGAAACAGAGGACCTCATTAAAGGGCGAATGAAAGCAGCTCGTGAAGAATTGGAAATGATGGAATTATATGATTATGTGGTCGAAAATGATAAAGTGGAATTAGCTTGTGAGCGAGTTAAATCCATTGTCGTTGCCGAGCACTGTCGTAGAGAACGAGTTCAATATCGTTATAAAAAAATGTTGGAGGTCGATTGATTTGCTTTACCCATCCATTGATTCATTGTTAACAAAGATTGATTCAAAATACTCATTAGTATCCGTTGCAGCAAAGCGTGCGAGAAACATGCAAATTCAACAAAACACTCTGCTTGATAAATATGTTTCTCATAAGTATGTCGGCAAGGCGCTTGAAGAGATTCATGCTGAAAAGCTTCATTTCAAAACAACAGCTGGTCAGGAAGACACATATGCAGCCAAATAACAACCTACTCTAGGTTGTTATTTTTATTTTATTGGCTGTGTTAAAGGTGGGGGTTGATTTACGCTCCAGTCACTTCGCTTTCCGCGGGTGTGGCAGAGAGCCTCCTTGGCGCTTAAAGCGCCTGCGGGGTCTCCCCTGCCCCGTACTCCCGCAGGAGTCTTCGTGCCTTCCGCTCCAATCAACGTAAGAAAAAAACAATGTACTTAAACACAGCCATTTTATCAAAATGAACTGCAAGATCTCTTGTACATGGGGCATAGCATTGATATACAAGTGTATGACTAAGGATTTGGAGGCTTCTGACGGCCTAGAATAGCAAAAGGGTCTATAGCAGAAATTATCAATCAAGTCTATTTTATAGATTTCGAGAAATACCTAGTTTTTATAGATGAAAAAATACACATATTCAATCATAATGTAACTAGAAGTTAAGTTAGCCATTGGGGGTACTATGAATGCTGAATGGGAAAAAAATCTTGCTATGTGTGACCGGGGGAATTGCTGTCTACAAGGCAGTTGCGCTTACAAGCAAATTGACCCAAGCCGGTGCAGAAGTAAAAGTCATTTTAAGTGAATCTGCTGCAAAGTTTGTCACGCCTCTAACCTTTCAAGCGATGTCTCGTAATGAGGTGTATACAGATACCTTTGATGAAAAAAATCCAAAGGTGATCGCTCATATTGATCTAGCTGACTGGGCCGATTTCATTCTAGTTGCCCCGGCAACAGCAAATACAATAGGGAAACTTGCAAATGGGATCGCTGATAATATGATCACTACGATCCTTCTTGCGGCAACTTGCCTTGTTTGGATCGCTCCTGCAATGAATGTACATATGTATGACCACCCTGCAGTCATAAAAAATATGACGGTACTTGTAAATTATGGCTATCAATTTATAGAGCCTGGGGAGGGGTATTTGGCCTGCGGTTATGTTGGGAAAGGTAGGCTCGAAGAACCTGAAACCATTGTTGAATTGCTGAGTGAAAAACTCAAGCCTGCTCAAACTCCATTAGCCGGGAAAACGATTGTGATCACAGCAGGCCCAACTAGAGAAAAAATAGATCCGGTTCGGTTTTTAACAAATCACTCAACAGGAAAGATGGGGTATGCAATTGCGGCCGAAGCAAAGAGATTAGGTGCAAAAGTTTATTTGATAAGTGGACCAGTCACGCTAACTCCTCCAGCAGGTGTGGAGACGATTAATGTAGAAAGTGCGGAAGATATGTATCAGGCCGTCTTTGAAAAATTTGATGATGCTGATGTTGTGATTAAAACAGCAGCGGTCGCAGATTATCGTCCTAAAACTACCTATGATAACAAGATGAAGAAACAAGATGGTGGGCAAAGCCTTGAACTTGAACGAACCAAGGATATCTTATTTGAACTTGGACAGCAGAAAAAGCAGCAACTATTAGTAGGATTTGCAGCTGAGACAGATCAGGTCGAAGAATATGCTCGTAAAAAGTTAATCAAGAAAAATGCCGATATGATTGTGGCCAACAATGTCAAACAAGAAGGTGCAGGCTTTGGGACGGATACCAATATTGTCACGATCTTCAAAAAGGATGGGAGTCAAGTGAATCTCCCATTAATGACGAAAACAGAGGTAGCCACCCATTTGTTGACCGAGGTTGCGAAACAACTTAAGAAGGGCGACTTGAAATGAGAATTGCCAGTGTCATTGTAGATGTACCGGCAAAACAGACAGACAAAACATTTGATTATCTTGTACCTGAACATCTTGATAATGTAATTGTACCAGGGGTTCGGGTGAATGTTCCATTTGGCCCCCGTAATATTCAGGGGTTTGTCACGGACCTGAAAAAGGAATCTGATTTTAAAAAGTTAAAAGAAATTGTGGAACCACTAGACTTAACGCCAGTTTTGAATACAGAGTTGCTCACTCTGGGTGATTGGTTAACTGAGCATACGCTTTGTTATAAAATTTCTGCTTTTCAAGTGATGCTTCCAGCCGCTTTAAAAGCGAAATACGAAAAAAAAGTTAGTTTGTCTGCCCATGTAAAGTTGGAGGAACTTCAAGAGGAAACCAAGGCTTTGTTTATGGGCGGGAAGGAAGCAACCTGGCAAGAGGTCGTAGACAGAGGGCTTGTTTCAATGTTAAAGCAGGAAGCTGAACGAGGATATGTAGAGGTTATTTATCAAGTAAAGGATCGTGTTCGTAAAAAAAAGGTAAAACATATCCAGTCACGTTTGGATCGGCCGCAGCTTTCAGTCGAAATAGAGAATCTATCCTTACAAGCAAAAGGGCAGAAGCAGGTATTAGAATTTTTTCTTGATCACACTGGACCAATTGAACTAAAAACTTTATTAGGTGATACAGGTGTCTCACAGGCATCTGTGAAAGCTTTGGTAAAAAAGGGGATCCTGAGTGAGGAATATATGGAGGTTTACCGTGACCCATATGCTGATAGGGAGTTTAAACGTCAGGGACCTCTACCTCTTACTGGTGCTCAAGAAAAGGCGATTATGCCAATCCTCTCATCTATTGAAGAAGAACGTCATGAAGTGTTCTTATTATACGGTGTTACTGGAAGTGGGAAGACAGAAATCTATCTTCAGTCCATTCAAAGTGTTCTTGAAAAAGGGAAAGAAGCAATCGTACTTGTACCCGAAATTGCGTTAACTCCCCAAATGGTCAAGCGGTTTAAAGAACGGTTTGGGGATTTAGTCGCAGTTATGCACAGTGGGTTATCTGCAGGTGAAAAATATGATGAATGGAGAAAAATTCAGCGGCGTGAGGTTAAGGTCGTGGTTGGCGCACGTTCGGCGATTTTTGCACCCTTTGAGAATCTGGGGATTATCATCATTGATGAAGAACATGAAACAAGTTATAAGCAGGAGGAAAACCCCCGGTACCATGCGCGAGATGTGGCGATTAAGCGAGCCGCGACTCACCGTTGCCCTGTAGTACTGGGGAGTGCGACCCCTTCCCTTGAGAGCTTTGCACGGGCACAAAAAGGAGTTTATACCTTGCTTAACTTGCCGAGTCGAATGAATGAACAGCCGTTGCCTTCAGTTGAAATTATTGATATGAGAGAAGAATTGCGTGAAGGCAATCGGTCAATGTTTTCGCGCGTACTTTTTGAAAAACTTCAAGATCGCATTGAGAAAGGCGAGCAAACCGTCCTGTTTCTAAATAAAAGAGGACATTCCTCGTTTGTAATGTGTAGGGATTGCGGGTTTGTTGTGAACTGTCCGAATTGTGATATTACCCTTACCTATCATCGGTTCCAGGAGCTAATGAAATGTCATTATTGTGGTCATGAAGAACGAGTACCGACGATCTGTCCAGAATGCAATAGCGAGCATATACGCTATTTCGGAACGGGAACGCAAAAAGTCGAGGAAGAGCTAACAAAGCTACTCCCCGAGGCCAGGGTAATCCGAATGGATGTAGATACAACTGGACGAAAGGGGTCGCACGAAAAGTTATTAAATGCTTTTCAAGAAGGAGAAGCAGATATTCTACTTGGTACGCAAATGATTGCCAAAGGGTTAGATTTTCCGAATATTACTCTAGTTGGGGTTTTGAGTGCGGATACGATGCTTCATTTGCCAGATTTGCGTTCTTCAGAAAAAACGTTTCAACTATTAACGCAAGTAAGTGGACGAGCCGGGCGTCATGAGCTTCCAGGTGAAGTGGTGATTCAAACATATACCCCAGAACATTATAGTATTGAACTGGCAGGTACTCAGGATTATGATCGTTTTTACAATCAGGAGATGATGGCAAGGAAAATCCATAAGTATCCACCTTTCTACTACCTTACGCTTGTTACGGTTAGCCATGAAGAGCTAATGAAGGCAGTTTCCGTAACGGAAAAAATCACCCGTTTTGTCACCACCAGGCTTTCTCAGGAGGCTGTTGTCCTTGGACCCGTAGCTTCCCCAATCCCTAGGATCAAAAATAGATATCGGTATCAATGTTTGATAAAATACAAAAAGGAACCAGAGCTGAAAACAGCTTTAAAAGCCATTCTTGATCATTACCAGCAGGAAACAGCTACTGGAAATCTACAAATTTCAATGGATTTAAACCCCTATATATTAATGTGAATTTGTTTTGATAGAGAATCGTTAAAATCCATTAGCTGATTTTAACGAAAGAATAGCTAGCTAGTAATTAGTCTTTAAAAACAATCGCTTTATCATCAATCAAGTTAGGTTAGGTTTGTATAAATCAATTGGCGATTAGCTCCTAAAGCAAAAAAGTTTAAGAAAAGAGCCTAATGTTATAGTATGGAACTTATTTATTTTGTGGAAACATGGAAAGAGAAGGACCAAGTAATTGAATATTGGAGGAACAAAATTGGCAATCCGAAAGATAATAATGCATCCAGCTGAGATATTAGAACAGGAATGCAAACCTGTAACACTTTTTGACAAAAAGTTAGGGAAACTCCTGGATGATATGTATGAAACCATGATTGAGTTTGATGGAGTGGGACTTGCTGCTCCGCAAATTAATATAGATAAACAAATTGCGATTGTCGATGTGGATGATCACCATGGGACAATTGAATTAATTAATCCAGAAATTATAGAAAGTACCGGAAATCAAACAGGACCAGAAGGCTGTCTTAGCTTTCCGGGGCTTTTTGGTGAAGTGACCAGAGCCTTTAAAATTAAAGTGCGGGCCCAAAATCGTAAAGGGAAATCCTATGAGATGGAAGCTGAAGACTTTTTAGCGAGAGCCATTCAACATGAAATTGATCATCTCCATGGCATTTTGTTCACTTCTAAAGTTAGCAAATACTTAGATGAAAAAGAATTAGAGGAGTTGAACGAAGAATGACCAAAATTGTCTTTATGGGTACCCCTGATTTTTCAGTTCCGGTCTTGCAGCAGCTTATCCACGATGGTTATGAAGTCATAGCAGTAGTTACCCAACCCGATCGCCCAGTGGGGAGGAAGAAAGTGTTGACTCCTCCGCCAGTGAAGGTGGAAGCAGTACAACAAGGAATTCCTGTCTTTCAGCCAGAGAAAATTCGCCAGAAAGATGAATTGGAAAAAATTCTGTCATTAAAACCAGATCTTGTTGTTACAGCGGCTTTTGGGCAAATCTTGCCAAAAGAGCTTTTAGAGGCTCCAAAATTTGGGTGTATTAACGTCCATGCTTCCCTACTACCTGAACTCCGTGGTGGTGCGCCAATCCATTATTCAATTATCAACGGGCATGAGAAAACAGGTATTACAATTATGTACATGGCCGAGAAACTTGATGCCGGCGATATATTAACACAGGTAGAAGTTCAAATTGAAGAAAATGATAATGTTGGGACCCTTCATGATAAATTAAGTAAAGCAGGAGCGAAGCTGTTGTCAGAGACGGTACCAAAGCTTTTGAACGGAGAACTAACTCCGATAAAACAGAATGATGAGGAAGCAACTTTTGCTTGGAATATCAAACGCGAGCAGGAGAAAATTGATTGGAGCAAAACAGGTGCAGAGATCTATAACCATGTACGCGGGATGAATCCTTGGCCAGTTGCGTACAGTACTCTTAACGGCTCTGTTTTAAAAATCTGGAAAACAGAAAAACTAAAAGTATCTGTTGGCGCTGAACCTGGAACAATCCTTTCGATAGAGGATGACGGCTTTGTGGTTGCAAGTGGTGACCAAACAGGCATTAAAGTTACAGAGCTTCAACCGGCCGGAAAAAAACGGATGGATGCAGGGCAATATCTCCGTGGAGCCGGAGCTCAGATTGAAGCAGGTATGAAGTTAGGAGAGAATCATGGCCAGTAAAAAAAATGTCCGGGAGGTTGCACTTTACCTTCTGGAAAGTATTGAAAAAAATCAAGCCTATAGCAATCTCTTGCTCAATGATGCAATTGAAAAAAATAAAATAGATAAGAAAGATATTGGGCTCCTTACAGAAATCGTGTACGGAACACTACAACGGAAACTAACACTCGATTTTTTCTTAAAGCCATTTATTAAAAACAGTCGCAAACTAGAAGGTTGGGTTTTACAGTTATTACGGTTGACCTTATATCAGATGGTATATTTAGATCGAATCCCGGAAAGAGCAGCTATTTATGAAGCCGTTGAAATTGCTAAGCGACGAGGTCATAAAGGAATTGCCGGTGTTGTAAACGGCGTTTTAAGGAGTATTCAAAGGGATGGCCTTCCTTCATTGGATGCCATTGAAGATCCTAGCGCACGGCTAGCGATTGAAACAAGTCATCCTGAATGGCTTGTCAAAAGATGGGTCAGTCAGTTAGGCTTGGAAAAGACAAGAGAAATGTGTGAACTAAATCTTACGGCACCTTTGCAAACAGCAAGGGTGAATGTGACGAGAATTTCAGTGGAAGAGTGTCTAACCTTATTAGAGGAAGAAGGCTTTGCTGTTGAGTCAAGTCCAATTATCCCTGAAGCAATAAAATGCCTACGTGGCAATTTAGCCTCTTCAACACCGTACAAGTATGGGATGTTAACAATTCAGGATGAAAGTTCAATGCTTGCAGCCTATGCTCTCGGGGCGGAAAAAGAGGAGAGCATTCTGGATGCCTGTGCAGCACCAGGTGGAAAATCTACTCATATAGCTGAAAAACTAGACAACTCCGGCAGTGTTATTTCACTTGATTTACATGAGCATAAAGTGAAATTAATTAAAGATAATGCAGCTCGTCTTGGCCTTGAAAACATTGAGGCAAAGAGCTTAGACAGCCGAACTGTTCAAGAGCATTTTGAGGCAGAGTCGTTTGACCGTATTTTACTAGACGCACCTTGTTCGGGATTAGGTGTCATGCGCCGAAAACCAGATATGAAATATACAAAAAAGGAAGAGGATCTAACCAGACTTCAAGGAATTCAATTGGCATTACTTGAAGCTGTCGCTCCGTTGGTAAAAAAAGGGGGTACCCTAGTTTATAGCACATGCACCATTGACCGTGAAGAAAATCAAGAAACCGTAAAATTATTTTTACAAAAACAAGCTGACTATATAGGCAATCCTACATTTTCAGAAAGAATGCCTGAAGCCGTTCGTCCTTTGATTAATGACTTTGAACTGCAAATCCTTCCACAGGATTTTGGTTCAGATGGCTTTTATATCGCTTGTTTAAAAAGGAAGGTGGACTAAAAAATGGAACAACCAGCAACTAGAAAAAGAAAAACAACAGCATATGAACCCGAAAAGCCTTCCATTTATTCTCTTAGGCTTGAAGAGCTAAAGGAATGGCTCGTGTCTAAAGGAGACAAGGCCTTTCGAGCAGAACAAATATACGATTGGCTTTATAAAAAAAGAGTAGGGTCATTCGAGGATATGACTAATCTTTCTAAATCACTCCGAGACGAACTAGAGAATAGCTTTGTCTTAACGACCCTAAACACAATTATTCAAAAAACATCCACAGATGGTACAATTAAATTTTTATTTGAGCTTCAGGATGGCAAATCAATCGAAACCGTTCTGATGAGGCACGAATACGGAAATTCAGTCTGTGTCACGACACAGGTAGGGTGCCGAATTGGATGTACGTTTTGTGCATCTACGCTTGGAGGGTTAAAAAGAAATTTAGAGGCTGGAGAAATTGTTGCTCAAGTAGTGAAGGTCCAACAGGTCTTAGATGAAACCGATGAGCGAGTGAGCTCTGTGGTTATCATGGGAATTGGGGAGCCATTTGACAATTATGACTCTATGCTTTCCTTCTTGAAAATTATTAATCATGAGAAGGCGCTAAACATTGGGGCACGACATATTACTGTGTCTACTAGCGGCATTATTCCTAAAATTTATCAATTTGCTGATGAGGATATGCAAATTAATTTTGCCATCTCTCTTCACGCACCTAATTCTGAGTTGCGAAGCCGCCTAATGCCAATTAATCGTGCATATAAGCTCCCAGATCTCATGGAGGCCGTTCGCTACTATATTGAAAAGACAGGTAGAAGGATTTCTTTTGAATACGGCTTGTTTGGAAATGTAAATGATCAGGTGGAACATGCAGAGGAATTGGCTAACTTGGTCAAAGGAATTAAGTGTCATATCAATTTAATTCCTGTCAATTATGTCCCAGAACGTGATTATGTTAGAACGCCAAAAGCACAAATTTTTAAATTTGAGAAAGCTTTAAAGGACCGTGGAGTAAATGTGACCATTCGTCGTGAACAAGGACATGATATTGAAGCCGCGTGTGGCCAGTTACGTGCGAAGGAACGGCAGGAAGAGACGAGGTGAGAGGATGAACGCTGTTTTCAAAACAGATAAGGGAAAGGTTCGACTCCATAATGAAGATAATGGTGGGATTTTTACTAACAAAGAAGGTCAGTTCCTTGCCGTCGTAGCCGATGGCATGGGCGGCCATCGCGGCGGAGATGTCGCAAGTGAAATGACCATTCATTTTTTAGAAAACGAATGGGCTAATACTGATAAAATAGAGACAGCCGAAGATGCAGAAGATTGGTTAAGAAGCAAAATAGTCCAAGTGAATCAGCTAATATTTGAACACTCCAAGCAAAACAGCGAATGTGAAGGCATGGGGACGACCGTGGTCGCAGCAATTTGCACGAATCTGTTTGCAACCCTAGCCAATATTGGGGATAGTAGGGGATATATCTTAAATGAGGCTGGATTTCAGCAATTGACTGAAGATCATTCGCTTGTTAATGAATTAGTAAGAACTGGGCAAATTTCAAGAGAAGATGCTGAACATCACCCGCGTAAAAATGTATTATTAAGAGCCCTTGGCACGGAGGAAACTGTGGCCATGGATACCAAAACAATCATTTTTGAGGAAGGAGATTTTCTTTTCCTTTGTTCGGATGGTCTTTCAAATAAGGTAAACGAGGAAGAAATTAAGGGAAATCTCACTCAGAGTGGGAGCTTAGATGAAAAGGCGTCAAATTTGGTGACACTTGCCAATCAAAATGGCGGAGAGGACAATATCACTCTCGCAATTGTAGAATACTCCGATGTCGTCGTAGAAGGCAGGTGAGCACATAATGATTGGTAAAAGAATTAGCGGTGGCCGATACAAAATCCTCAGCACAATTGGTGGCGGGGGCATGGCAAATGTTTATCTTGCTCATGACATGATCCTTGATCGAGACGTTGCTGTTAAAATGTTAAGGCTAGATTTTGCTAATGACGATGAGTTTATCCGGAGATTTCATCGGGAGGCCCAATCGGCAACAAGTCTTGCTCATCCGAATATCGTCAGTATTTATGATGTCGGAGAAGATGACAATTTATACTATATTGTTATGGAGTATGTTGAAGGGCAGACATTGAAACAATACATACAGCAAAAGGCTCCAGTTCCAGTGGAAAAAACCTTGGATATTATGAAGCAATTAACTTCGGCCATATCTCATGCTCATCAGAACCACATCATACATCGGGATATTAAACCACATAATATTTTAATGGATGATCTAGGAAACGTGAAAATCACCGATTTTGGAATTGCAATGGCTCTTAGTGCCACTAGTATCACCCAAACCAATTCTGTGCTAGGTTCAGTCCATTATTTATCACCTGAACAGGCACGTGGTGGAATGGCCAATAAAAAATCAGATATTTATTCGCTCGGAATTGTTATGTTTGAGTTATTAACCGGAAGGCTCCCTTTTTCAGGTGAGTCGGCAGTGTCTATTGCCCTCAAACATTTGCAATCTGAAACCCCTTCGTTAAAAAGGTGGAACCCAACTATTCCACAAAGTGTTGAAAACATCGTCTTAAAAGCAACGGCAAAGGATCCGTTCCATCGATACAATGATGTGTATGATATGGAAGAGGACTTGAGATCAGCTCTTGACGATGACCGACTAAACGAAAGCAAATTTGTAATCCCTGAGGACGATGAAGCAACGAAGGCAATACCAGTCATAACAAATGAACGTCCATATCGAAATCTTGATAATACAATGGTCCATGGGGAAGAACAGGAAGAAGAGTTAGATCAGGACGAAGAAGAAAGTGTAAGTAAAAAGCAGAAAAAAAAGAAGAAGAAAAAAAAGCCAAAGAAAAAGAGTGAAAAGAAATGGCCCATTCTTTTAACCACCTTGTTTGTGCTTCTTGTTATCGCTGGCTATTTATTTGTAACGAAGGGACCTGAATGGTTTGGACCTAAAGAAATAGCGGTTCCAGATGTTAAAGGCATGGAGATAGACGATGCCTTATCCGATCTATTAGCTTCAGGGTTTGTCATTGGAGAAAAGAAGGAAATCAGTGATGAAGATGTTGAAGAAGGCTTAATTATTCGAACAAGTCCTCAGGCTGGAAAAATTGTTGTAGAAGGTACGGAAATTGATTTGTATATCAGTCTTGGAAAAGAAAAAATTGAGCTTTCTGATTATCAAGGCAGGATGTTTGAGGATACTGTCCGCAGACTAGAAAATGAAAATATTAATTTTAAAGATATTATCAAGATTGAAAAGTACGATGATAGTGAGCCTGGTACCATTATTGAACAATACCCAGGAGAAGGGGCATCAGTCGTTCCTAGTGAGACGGTTGTTGAATTTACCGTTAGTAAGGGGCCAGAATTAATTACCTTGATTGATTTAAGCGGATATACTGCAAAAAGTTTTGAAGACTACGCCAAAAACAATAACCTAGAGTATGAAATAGTCGAGGAATATAACGAAAGTGTCGATAAGGGCTTAGTATATTCACAAGAACCTAAGGCCGGCGCACAATTGAAAGAAGGAAACAAAGTTAAAGTAATCATTTCTAAAGGGAAGGAAGAACTCCCACCTAAAGAGGTCACCGAAGAAATTGGGATTGTCTATGATGAAAGTTTAAATGGAGAACCACAGTTGGTTCAAATCTTTATTGAAGATATGGAGCATAGCATAAACGTGCCAGCAGACGAGTTTGAAATTACTCAAACGACAACTAGAAAGCTAACCTTTAGGATTGCACCAGGTGAAAAAGCAGCATTTCGCGTTATAGGAAATGGGAACGTAATCCTTGAAGATGAAGTTCCTTACCCTGAAAATGAGTAAAGAGTTCGTACATGCATATAGAAGTCTGTTTTCGATAAAGATTTTTGCTAAATTAGAGTGGTCGATTTTACAGATCATTTGATGTTTTAAATATGGTTTCAAGCTCTTTTCTCAATATTAAGTTTCTTTTATCGATTAGAACTGAGATCAATCAAGGTCTTCAAAAGCAACAATATGAGAAAAGAGCCTAAAGGGAAAAATGGTTTTTATTGATGACAAGGAGTGATGCTATGCCGCAGGGCAAAATTATCAAAGCGTTAAGCGGTTTCTATTATGTTCTCGGAGAAGAGGGAACTGTACAGTGCAGAGGAAGGGGGGTATTTCGGAAGAATAAAGTTACTCCTCTAGTCGGAGATGAAGTCGTCTACCAAGCAGAAAATAAAACCGACGGTTACATCATGGAAGTAAAGGATCGGAAAAATGAACTAGTTCGGCCTCCTATTGCCAATGTAGACCAAGCAATCCTTGTTTTCTCCGCTGTAGAACCAGAGTTTAGTACCGCCCTTCTTGATCGGTTTTTGGTCCTTGTTGAATATAATCAAATTCGTCCGTTGATCTGTATAACCAAAGTCGATCTCCTTGATGATGGACTCACCAAGCTTGAACAGTATGCAGAGGACTATCGAAACGCTGGGTATGAAGTAATCTTTACCTCTTCTGAAACAGCAGAAGGCCTTAAGGAGCTATCTCCCTATATCGAGGGGAAGATATCCGTCTTCGCAGGGCAGTCTGGGGTAGGAAAATCCTCCCTTTTAAATGCATTAAGACCAGAATTGGCATTGAAAACAAGTGGCATTTCTCATCATCTTGGTCGTGGGAAACATACGACAAGGCATGTGGAATTAATCAAAATTGGAAACCATGGATTAGTTGCAGACACGCCTGGGTTTAGTTCGCTAGAGTTTACGGAGATTGAAGCTACAGAGCTAAATTATTGTTTTCCGGATTTCGCCAGAGTGAGTGAAAATTGTAAATTTCGTGAATGTCTGCATATTAGTGAACCAAAATGTGCGGTAAAAGCGGCAGTGGAAGAGGGGAAACTTCCTGAATATCGCTACCAACACTACAAAGACTTTTTGCAGGAAATTAAAGATAGAAAGCCGAGGTATTAGGTATGGTTAAAATAGCGCCTTCGATATTATCAGCTGATTTTTCTAAGTTGGGTATGGATATAATCGATGTGGAGCAAGGGGGAGCGGATCTTATCCATATTGATGTAATGGATGGACACTTTGTTCCCAATATTACCATTGGACCACTAGTTGTTGAGGCAATTCGTCCGATAACGGATCTGCCTTTAGATGTTCATTTAATGATTGAAAACCCCGATCAATATCTTGATGCCTTTGCGAAAGCTGGGGCAGATTATATTACCGTCCATGTTGAGGCGTGTAGGCATTTGCATAGGACCATCCATCAAATTAAAGAACTTGGAGTAAAAGCGGGGGTCGTGCTCAACCCGGCTACACCAGTGGAGTCGATTCTTCCAATTATTGATGATGTCGACATGGTGCTATTAATGACTGTTAATCCAGGCTTTGGCGGACAAAAGTTTATTCATTCTGTTTTGCCAAAAATCAGGCAAGTAAAAGAGTTGGCCCTTTCACGCAATCTTGATCTTGAGATTGAGGTAGATGGAGGAGTCAATGAAGAAACGGCAAAACTTTGCATTGAAGCTGGTGCAAATGTCCTTGTCGCGGGGTCTGCGGTTTACAATCAGAAAGATAGACGCGAGGCTATTGCAGCGTTAAAAAAGTAAGCTTAAATGGGGACTGACTTCTTTGTTCAGTTCCCTTTTTGTATGGTGAATCCAGACTATTAAGCCATGAATGAGGTGTTACGTTTGATTATCAATATATTAGGTGGAGGCCCCGTAGAGGCACTTCCTGACCTTCAGCCTTTTGATGGGGAGGATTGTGTATGGGTAGGAGTCGATAGAGGGGTATTCACGCTCCTTACTTTAGGAATTACTCCCGATTACGCCTTTGGAGATTTCGATTCTGTCTCACATGAGGAATGGGCACTAATTGAAGATAAGGTGGCAAATCTACGCAAATACAAGCCGGAGAAAGATGAAACAGATATGGAGCTTGCCCTAAATTGGGCGCTAACAAAAGAGGCAACTAAAATCCAGATGTTTGGTGCTACTGGAGGTAGACTGGATCATTTTTTAGGGAATGTCCAAATGTTGCTAAAAGCGGAACTTCAACACTTAAACACCCATATCGAAATCATTGACTGTCAAAATCAGTTATATATTAAAGGACCGGGGCGTCATCAGGTTGAGAGACTGCCTGAAAAAAAATATATTTCTTTTATTCCGGTTACCCCTGATGTGAAGGGGCTGACGCTGGAAGGGTTTAAATACGCACTGAGCAATAGGCATATTTCCCTTGGTTCCACACTATGTATAAGTAATGAACTCCTAAGTAGTTCTGGTACTTTTTCGATTACAGAAGGCATATTAATGGTGATAAGAAGTAGTGATTGATTGAAATGTCTTCTGCGTTAAGCAATTATTTCTCTTTCCTGAATATAATGTAAAGTCGAAAATTCTTCAGCTTGGTTTTAAGGACAGTGAGGAGGGACAGTATGAAATTCTATACTATTAAACTGCCAAGGGTTTTAGGTGGTCTTGTCAAGGCAATGTTAGGAGCTTTTAAAAAGGGATAAATAGACAAAAAAGGAATAATAAAAAAATGGAGCACCCACACACCGGGTGCTTTATTTATTATTTTTATGACGAAAACTAAAAAAGCACCCCAATTAAGGATGCTTTTTTAATAAAAACTTCAACGCTTTGCTTTTGGCATGCGATGAAGTTTTTCATAATTAAACGCGCTCTACTTTACCTGATCTTAAAGCTCTTGCAGATACCCAAACACGCTTAGGCTTTCCATCAACAAGAATGCGAACTTTTTGTAGGTTAGCACCCCAAGTACGCTTGTTAGCGTTCATTGCGTGAGAACGAGCATTACCTGAACGAGTTCCTTTACCAGTTACAACACATTTACGTGGCATGTTTATTTCCCTCCTTACTTACGTAAGCTAATACTATTTCGATGCAAAAATGCATTTTTTCGTCAGAACAGCTAAACTTTTTTGTGGTACCGTGTTTCTGACAGTCAAACATACTTTAATAATTTATCACACAAATATTTGGATTGCAATACTATTGATGAAAGGATATCAAGAAAAAAACCTTGACATAACCTTGTAAATCTTGCTCTATAATAAGGGTGGGATAGAATGACTTTCAAAATCATTGCGGTTATAGTAAAATAGCTATAGTCTATTAGCAATATTCCAAAGGGGGAACGACCATGTCCATAGAGTTACAAACAAAGTTCGGACAAATCGATATATCAAATGATGTTATCGCTACAATTGCAGGTGGTGCCGCTGTTGACTGCTACGGGATTGTTGGAATGGCTTCTAAGCATCAATTGAAAGATGGAATTGCTGAAATGCTACGCAGAGAGAACTTTTCGCGTGGGATAGTCGTTCGTCAGGAAGACGAAGAAGTACATATTGATATGTATATTATTGTAAGTTATGGAACGAAAATTTCTGAAGTTGCCCATCAAGTACAATCAAAAGTAAAATATACGCTTAACCAAACGGTTGGACTTGCGGTTGACTCGGTTAATATTTACGTTCAGGGAGTTCGAGTAACGAACCCGTAAGTTCGTGAACGACCTTAGTGAGGAGGAAAGATTTGTGTCAATTAAAGTTCTAGAAGGAAAACGCTTCGCAGAAATGGTCATTCAAGGAGCCAATCACCTATCAGCCAATGCTAAAATGGTGGATGCGTTAAATGTTTTCCCTGTTCCTGATGGCGATACCGGTACAAACATGAATTTATCGATGACGTCCGGTGCCAAGGAAGTTAAAAATAATGTCCAGGAACATATCGGTAAGGTAGGTTCCTCCCTTTCAAGAGGCCTTTTAATGGGGGCAAGAGGAAATTCAGGGGTTATTTTATCCCAGTTATTCCGCGGTTTTTCGAAAGCGATTGAACAAAAAAATTCAATAACTGCCAAGGAATTTGCTCAGGCTCTTGATGCTGGTGTAACGACTGCTTATAAAGCCGTAATGAAACCTGTTGAGGGAACAATCCTAACAGTGGCAAAAGATGCGGCAAAAAAAGGAGTTCAAGTGGCCAAGAATCAAGATGATATCGTCATCTTGATGGAGGAAGTCTTGAAAGAGGCGCGTGCATCATTAAACCGAACACCTGATTTACTTCCAGTTTTAAAAGAAGTAGGGGTTGTTGATAGTGGTGGACAGGGACTTGTCATTGTATATGAGGGATTCCTGGCTGTTCTTAAAGGCGAAGCACTTCCAGAGGGACCATCTGCTATCGAAACAATGGATGATATGGTGAATGCAGAACATCATAAAAGTGTTCAAGGACATATCAATACAGAAGACATTGAATTTGGCTACTGCACTGAATTCATGGTTAAGCTTGAAGGGAAACGACCATTTTCTGAGGATGATTTCCGTCAGGACTTAAGTGAATATGGAGATTCACTCCTCGTAATTTCTGATGATCAAGTAGCAAAAATCCATGTGCATACTGAACGTCCTGGTGAAGTATTAACCTATGGACAGACGTATGGAAGTCTTATCTCCATGAAAATTGAGAATATGCGTCAGCAGCATTCTGATATTGTTGGAGAACCTGCACAGACTACTAAACCTGTATCCAAAGAGAAGAAAGAGTATGGGATTGTAACTGTCTCAATGGGAGCTGGTATTGGGAACCTGTTCAAGAGCATCGGAGCAAGTGTTGTGATTGAAGGCGGCCAAACGATGAACCCAAGTACTGAGGATATTGTTAAAGCTGTGAAAGACACAAATGCAAAGAAAGTCATTATCTTGCCAAATAATAAAAATATTATTATGGCTGCCGAACAAGCTGCTGAATTAGCTGAAGAAGAGGTTCTAGTGATTCCTTCTAAAACAGTTCCGCAGGGGATGACTGCGCTCCTAGCATTTAATCCATCTGCAGATTTAGTAAATAACCAAGATGTTATGACAGATGCTATGCAGCACGTTAAAACAGGGCAACTAACCTACGCTGTTCGTGATACGAGCATTGATGGTCTTGAGATTGAAAAAGGCGATTTCATGGGCATAGCTGAAGGGAAAATTATCTTAAAGGATAAAGATAAAGTGAAAGCAGCAACAGCATTATTGGAGAATATACTTGATGAGGATTCAGAAATCCTTACCATCCTCAAAGGGGAAGATGCAACTCAGGAAGATCTTGATACCCTAGTTGAGTTTCTAGAAAAGCAATTTGAGGATGTTGAAGTTGAGATTCATGATGGCGGGCAGCCACTTTATCCATTTATCTTTGCAATAGAATAAAACCAAAATAGAAGGGGAACCCCCTTCTATTTCTTGTTTTAAGGGATAAGCAATGGAGTTATCTTCTAAAAATGGAGAATCGGCAAGGAGGGCTGTGGCATACCGACCGCAAAGGAGCTGCACTTAAAAAAGTCGGTTGTTGCAATAGTATCGTGAGTGATTTAGGAAACCAATCTGTAACATCTGTCAAGGGCATCGGCGCAGAGATGGGTGCTTCACTAGCGGAAATGAATATAAAGAGCATTAAAGATTTGCTAGAATATTTTCCTTACCGTTATGAAGATTACCGACTCCGTGATTTAGCAGAGGTAAAACATGAAGAAAAGGTTACCGTCGAAGGAATGGTTCATGGGGAGCCTTCCCTTATGTACCATGGACGAAAAAAATCACGTCTTACCGTGCGGTTGCTTGTGGATCGATACTTAATTAAGGTGGTGTTTTTTAATCAGCCTTATTTAAAGCAGAAATTCAAAGTAAATGAAGCGGTAACAGTAACGGGGAAATGGGATCAGCATCGCCAAACGATAACAGCGAATGAAATGTCAGTAGGTGGCTATCAAAAAGAGAAAGAGTTTGAACCTGTCTACGCGGTGAAGGGGAAAGTAACGGTAAAAGTCATTCGAAGACTCATACACAATGCATTTGTTCAATATGGCCATGAAATTGAAGAAAACCTTCCAGAAGAGTTAATACTACGGTATAAACTGATGGCAAGAGGCGAGGCCATGAAGATGATGCACTTTCCTTTGGGCGCTGAAGATGTGAAGCAAGCTAGAAGAAGGTTTGTTTACGAGGAATTCCTCCTATTTCAGTTGAAAATGCAGGCCTTAAGGAAGTTTGAACGTGAACAATCCCTAGGAATCGCTCTAAGCTATCAACTACCAAAAGTAAAAACGTTTATTGAGAGTCTCCCTTTTCCGTTAACAAACGCGCAAAAAAGAGTGGTCAATGAGATTTTAGCAGATATGAAAACACCATATCGAATGAATCGTTTGCTCCAGGGTGATGTTGGCTCAGGGAAAACAGTGGTTGCGGCCATTGCGATGTATGCAGCAATCACAGCAGGATACCAAGGAGCTTTGATGGTTCCGACTGAGATTCTTGCAGAACAGCATGTTGAGTCATTGACAGCTCTGCTTAGCCCTATAGGAGTTCAATGCCGACTGTTAACGAGCTCTGTTAAAGGAAAGCGACGCAAAGAGATATTGGCAGAAGTAAGCGAAGGTACGGTAGATATTCTTATCGGTACACATGCCTTGATACAGGATGAAGTGAGTTTTCAAAAGCTTGGTCTTGTCATTACAGATGAACAACATCGCTTTGGCGTAGAGCAACGAAGGGTTCTTCGAGAAAAGGGCGAAAATCCAGATGTATTATTTATGACTGCGACTCCAATACCAAGAACACTTGCGATTACTGTTTTCGGTGAAATGGATGTATCGGTTATAGACGAAATGCCAGCAGGTCGGAAAATAATTGAAACGTATTGGGCTAAACATGACATGCTGGATCGTGTTCTGGGGTTTATGGAAAAAGAGTTGGCACAAGGAAGACAGGCATATGTAATTTGCCCATTGATTGAGGAGTCCGACAAAATCGATGTGCAAAATGCAATCGATGTTCATCATACCTTAAGTGTCTATTTTGGGAGCAGGTATAAGGTTGGTTTAATGCATGGAAGACTAAGTTCTGCTGAAAAGGATGCAGTCATGCAAGAATTTACTGCGAACCAGGCTCAAGTGCTGGTATCAACAACAGTGGTTGAAGTGGGTGTGAATGTTCCTAACGCAACCTTTATGTTGATCTATGACGCAGAGCGCTTTGGACTGTCCCAGCTCCACCAGCTTCGTGGGCGCGTGGGCAGAGGAAGTGAGCAAAGTTACTGCATATTGCTCGCGGATCCTAAAAATGAGGTCGGCAAGGAACGAATGAAAATAATGACCGAGACAAATGATGGCTTTGCTTTAAGCGAAAAAGACTTAGAGTTACGGGGACCAGGAGATTTCTTTGGCAAGAAGCAAAGTGGAATGCCAGAATTTAAGGTGGCGGATATGGTTCATGATTATCGGGCTCTTGAGACTGCTAGAAATGATGCTTCTATCTTAGTTCAGTCTGAAGCCTTTTGGCAGTCTGATAAATACATTAGCTTAAGAGAATCTCTGAAAGACAGTGGAGTCTTATCTGGAGAAAAACTTGACTGATATAGAAATAAAGCCTGAATCGAGACCGAAATAAGAGGGAAGCTCGCTTCATGAGGTGGATGAAGCCGGAATCGAGCAGGAAAAAAGGGAGAAACCTGCTTCATGAGGTGGATGAAGCGGGAATCGAGCAGGAAAAAAGAGAGAAACCTGCTTCATAAGGTGGATGAAGCCGGAATCGAGCAGGAAAATAGAGTGGAACCCGCTTCATAAGCATGCGCGCCGGTATGAATGGAAAGACCACCTTCTAACCTGACGCGATCTTATGCTTGTCGCCCTGGACAGGAGCTTCCACATTTCTACTTGCAATTTGTGCTTCTTTTATTTATATTACTATTAGGACCTAGTCATAATACTGCGGATGTGATGATTGATGAGACGAAATAAACGGGAACGGCAGCAACTACTTGTTGGGACAATTGAGGAGAATCCGTTCATTACCGATGAAGAACTGGCTGAACGCTTTTCTGTCAGTATTCAAACCATTAGGCTCGACAGACTAGAACTATCGATACCTGAGTTACGAGAAAGAATAAAGCATGTTGCGGAAAAGCGTTTTGAAGATGAAGTTCGCTCATTGCCTCTTGAAGAGGTTATTGGCGAAATAATTGATATAGAATTGGATCGAAATGCGATTTCTATTTTAGATATAAAGCAAGAGCATGTTTTCGTAAGAAACAAGATTGCTCGTGGGCACCATCTATTTGCGCAGGCGAACTCCCTAGCGGTCGCTGTCATAAATGATGAGTTGGCCTTAACTGCAAAAGCGAATATTCAGTTCACCCGTTCAGTGATGGAAGGGGAAAGGGTTATCGCTAAAGCTAGAGTATTAAATATTGATGAACAAACAGGTAGAACTTTGGTTGAGGTAAAGAGTTACGTGAATAACGAACTTGTGTTTAACGGGGAATTTAAAATGTACCGTTCGCAAAAATAATACTAAAGGATGAAACATATGAGACTAGCAATTGATGCAATGGGTGGCGACAATGCACCGAAAGAAATCGTCCTTGGAGCTATGAAGGCTGTTGAAGCCTATAAAGATATACATATTGTTCTTGTTGGTGATGAAAGAAAAATTCGCGAACATCTCACCAGCGAGGATAGAATCGAAATTATCCATACGGAAGAAGTTATTCTTGGTACAGATGAGCCAGTTCGGGCGGTCCGCCGTAAAAAGGATGCTTCGATGGTATTAGCAGCAAAGCAAGTTACAGACGGGAAAGCAGATGCTTGTCTTTCTGCTGGGAATACGGGTGCATTAATGGCCGCGGGGCTGTTCGTTGTCGGTCGGATTGAAGGGATTGAACGTCCTGCACTTGCCCCAACTCTACCTACAATTGGAGGCGAAGGCTTTCTCTTATTAGATGTAGGAGCGAATGCGGATGCCAAACCAGAACATTTATTGCAATACGCACTCATGGGCTCTATATATAGTGAAAAAGCTAGAGGATTAAAGAATCCTCGTGTTGGCTTGTTGAATATCGGGACTGAAGAGAAAAAGGGAAATGAACTGACTAAAAACTCTTTTTCACTTTTAAAGAATGCCGATATCAATTTTATCGGGAATGTCGAGGCACGGGATTTGCTAGACGGAGCTGCTGATGTAGTGGTGACCGATGGCTTTACTGGGAACATGGTGTTGAAAACCATTGAAGGTACGGCGATGTCTGTTTTTAAAATGCTAAAGCAAACGCTAATGTCGAGTGTAAAAACAAAGCTTGCAGCAGCCGTACTTAAGCCCGATTTAGCGACAATTAAAGGGAAAATGGATTACACCGAGTACGGTGGTGCAGGTTTGTTTGGGCTTAAGGCCCCTGTTATTAAGGCGCATGGTTCATCAGATGCCAATGCCATCTACAATTCAATTCGCCAAGCGAGAGAAATGGTGGCTAATGATGTCGCTGGCACAATCAAAAAAGCAATTGAACAGCATGATTCACAAACCCAAAAAAACTAGAGGGGGATGAATATGGGGAAGATTGCATTTCTATTTCCAGGACAAGGTTCACAACAAGTTGGAATGGGAAGAGAACTAGCAGAAGTTAGTGAGCAGGTTAAGGAATATTTTGATAAAGCAGATCAAGTATTAGAAGAGAGTTTAAGTGCAACGATATTTGAAGGTCCACAAGATAAATTGACTTTAACGGTTAATGCGCAGCCTGCCCTTCTTACAACGAGTATCGCGATTCTCGATTATTTTAAGAAATCAGGAATTGAAGCCGATTTTGTTGCCGGGCATAGTTTAGGGGAGTATTCGGCGCTTGTTGCAGCTGGGGCACTCCATTTTGAAGACGGGGTGTACGCGGTCCGTAAACGTGGTGAGTTGATGGAAAAGGCAGTACCAAATGGAGAAGGCACTATGGCTGCTGTGTTAGGTTTGGATCGGGACTCCTTAACTGCTGTATGTGAAGCTGTAACGGCGGCTGGAAACTCAGTTCAGTTGGCAAACTTAAATTGTCCAGGTCAAATTGTCATCTCTGGCTCCAGAAAAGGAGTGGAAGAGGCGTCCGTTAAGGCGAAGGAAGCAGGGGCAAAGAGGGTTCTTCCATTGAATGTTAGTGGACCTTTCCATTCGGAGTTGATGAAACCAGCAGCAGTTGAGTTTAAGGACATTCTGAACGGTATTCAAGTAGATTCTGCAAAAATCCCAGTCATTGCGAATGTAACAGCGGAGCCAATGCAGGATGCTGAGGAAATCAAAGAAAAGTTAATTGAGCAGCTTTATTCACCGGTTTTATGGGAAGATACTGTTGGCAAAATGATTGAACTAGGGGTCGATACTTTTATTGAAATCGGTCCAGGGAAGGTTTTAGCTGGATTAGTCAGAAAAGTTGATCGCTCTGTTAAAACTCTTGCTGTATATGATGTAGAAAGCTGTGAGGCAGCAATTTCCGCCTTGAAGGAGTGAAAGTAGCATGAAATTAGAAGGAAAAGTAGCACTTGTTACGGGGGCATCCCGTGGCATCGGTAGAGAAATTGCTCTCGAATTGGCAAGAGAAGGTGCAAATGTTGCCATTAACTATGCTGGAAGTGAAGCAAAAGCCCTAGAGGTTGCAGCAGAAATTAGAACAATGGGCAGAGAGGCTATCACCATTCAGGCTGATGTTTCTAGTTCGGAATCTGTTGATTCCATGGTCAAACAAACGATTGAAGCTTTCGGGAAACTAGATATTCTTGTGAATAACGCTGGGATTACCAAAGATAACTTGTTGATGAGAATGAAAGAAGCAGATTGGGACGATGTGATCAACATTAACCTAAAAGGTGTATTCCTTTGTACCAAGGCGGTAACGAGACAGATGATGAAACAGCGCAGTGGTCGAATCATTAATATTTCTTCGATTGTTGGTGTGAGCGGAAATGCTGGACAAGCTAATTATGTTGCGGCAAAATCTGGTGTCATTGGGTTGACAAAGACCACTGCCAAAGAACTCGCGACAAGAGGCATTACAGTTAATGCTGTCGCACCAGGATTTATTACTACAGACATGACGGACAAACTAAATGATGAAACAAAGAATGAAATGTTAAAGCAAATTCCTTTGGCTCGTCTAGGGGAACCAACTGATATTGCGAAAACAGTATTATTCCTTGCTTCTGATGATAGTCGCTACATGACAGGGCAGACCCTCCATGTAGACGGCGGCATGGTGATGTAAAGAGAAGTATTGATTAAAGACTGTGATAATGTAGATTGCAAATTGATTTGAGCTTGCAAGGCTCATGACGCGCATACGAACCGCTCGTAATGGTGAAATCAACAGCTACCTTTAATCAGTGCTTTTTTAAAACGATATACCCTTTATTTCTCATATGCTATCATCTATAATGACTTGAGGGGAGGTGACAAGCATGGCAGAAGTTTTAGAACGTGTAACAAAGATTATTGTAGACCGTTTAGGTGTAGATGAAGCTCAAGTTTCACTAGAGGCATCTTTTAAAGATGATCTTGGTGCTGATTCTCTTGATGTTGTTGAACTAGTAATGGAGCTTGAAGACGAGTTCGATATGGAAATCTCTGATGATGATGCTGAGAAAATCGCTACAGTTGGTGACGCTGTAAATTACATAAATAGCAAAAAGTAAACTGTTGGATTTGCTCTGAAGCTCCGTTTTTTAACGGGGCTTTCTTCTGTATTTTAGACACCGTTTATTCAGCTTCTTATGTTTATTTTTTCAGGAAAAATTCAAGGTTTTTTTGCCTTTAATGGGTTCTTTTTTGTAAACTAGAACTAGTGTGTAAATTTTGAGCAAGGTGGAATTTGAAAATGCGCCATACCGGTAGAGATAAGGATAAAAAATATTTTCGGGCAAAGGATCAAAAATTTAAAGAATTTCAAGCGAGAATTGGAATTCAGTTCCAAAATGAAAAGCTTTTAAAGCAAGCATTCACCCATTCATCTTATGTGAATGAGCATCGCAGAAAGCCCTATGAGGATAACGAAAGGCTAGAGTTTCTTGGAGACGCCGTTCTCGAATTGACTGTTTCGCAGTTTTTGTATAAAAAATATCCAATGATGAGCGAGGGAGAGCTAACCAAGCTACGAGCGGCTGTCGTTTGTGAACCATCTCTAGTGGAATTCGCTAATCAGCTCAATTTTGGTGAAGTGGTTCTTCTTGGAAAAGGGGAGGAAATGACCGGTGGACGTACACGGCCGGCGCTTTTAGCGGATGTATTCGAAGCTTTCATAGGGGCTTTGTATCTTGACAAAGGAATTGAAACAGTCATTACTTTTTTAGAGAAAGTGGTATTTCCAAAAATTGATGCAGGTGCTTTTTCTCATGTGATGGATTTTAAAAGTCAGCTCCAAGAACTCGTTCAGCGGGATGCTGCAGGAACAATTGAGTATAAGATTTTATCGGAAACAGGTCCAGCGCATAATCGTGAGTTTGAGTCTCTAGTGTCCCTAAATGGGGAAAATCTCGGAACAGGCAAAGGTCGTTCCAAAAAAGAAGCAGAACAGCACGCAGCCCAAATGGCTCTTGGAAAACTAAAAGCACATATGGAAGCGATCTCGAAGCAAAATGACATCATGAGTAAAGAATAACCGAAAGGGAGAGCTAGGTAGTGTTTCTAAAACGTTTAGATGTGGTGGGCTTCAAGTCCTTTGCAGAGCGAATTGGTGTTGAATTCGTTCCCGGAGTGACTGCCGTTGTGGGTCCGAACGGTAGTGGGAAAAGCAATATAACAGACGCCATTCGTTGGGTACTGGGAGAACAATCAGCAAAATCACTGCGTGGTGCAAAGATGGAGGATATTATTTTTGCTGGCAGTGATACAAGAAAGGCCTTAAACTTCGCTGAAGTTACACTCACCCTAGACAATGAAGACCAGTCCTTACCAATTGACTATAGTGAGGTCAGTGTCACAAGACGGGTTTACCGCTCAGGTGAAAGTGAATTTTTAATCAATAAACAAAATTGTAGGCTTAAGGATATTGTTGATTTATTTATGGATTCAGGTCTTGGGAGAGAAGCGTTTTCTATTATTTCTCAAGGAAAAGTCGAGGAGATACTGAACAGCAAGCCGGAAGATCGAAGAACCATTTTCGAGGAAGCAGCCGGTGTCTTAAAATACAAGACAAGAAAGAAAAAAGCGGAAGCGAAGTTATTTGAAACACAGGAAAACCTGAACCGTGTTGCAGACATTCTCTATGAACTAGAGGGGCAGGTTGAACCATTAAAAATCCAAGCTTCATTGGCACGTGATTTTCTTGAGAAAAAAGAAGAATTGGAAAAAATTGAAGTGGCTCTCACCGCATTTGAAGTTGAAGAACTTCATGGAAGATGGGAAAAACTCACAAACGAGTTAGAGCTGCACAAGGAAAGTGAAATAAAAATGTCGGCAACCCTTCAGAAGAAGGAAGCTGACATCGAAATGCTACGAGATGAATTAACCGCTTTGGATGAATCTGTTAGTAGCTTACAAAATGTCTTGCTCCATGCAAGTGAAGAGTTAGAAAAGTTGGAAGGCCGTAAAGAAGTGTTGAAGGAGCGGAAAAAGAATGCGGCCCAAAACCAAGATCAACTCAAAAAAACAATCTCGGAACTCACCGAAAAAATTGCACTGCTCCAGAAAACAAGGCTGACACAAGAACAAGCTGTTGCTCACTTAAGCGATGAGGCGGCAGAACTTGAAAATGGATTAAATGAACGTCAGCAACAGCTAAAGCTATACAATGAGGATATCGAGGGCAAAATTGAATCGTTAAAAAGCGATTATATTGAAATGTTAAACCAACAGGCTAGTGCTAAAAATGAGCTGAACTATATCGGGCAGCAACTTTCTCAGCAAGAAGCAAGAAGTACAAAGGTGCATGGAGAAAATGACCGTTTTCTCCAACTGCGATTAGAAATCAATCAAAAAAAGGTTGCGACACAGGAGCAACTGAAAAATATTAAACAAACCCTTGAAACTGAGGTACAGCAATTTTTACAAGCACAGCGCAAGTTAGAAGCTCTAAAAAATAATATTGAGAAGCAAGAAAAAACACTCTACCAAGCCTACCAATATGTGCAACAAGCAAAGTCCAAAAAAGAAATGCTTGAGGATATGGAAGAGGAGTATACCGGGTTCTTTCAGGGAGTGAAAGAAGTTTTAAAAGCTCGGGGTACTAAATTACAGGGAATTGAAGGTGCTGTCGCCGAACTGATTAAGGTACCTAAAGCCTATGAGATGGCAATGGAGACTGCCTTGGGGGCTGCGATGCAGCATATTGTTGTGTCTAATGAAGAAAATGGACGAGCAGCGATTCATTACTTGAAAAAAAACTCCTATGGGCGCGCTACCTTCTTGCCACTCAGTGTCATAAAAGGGAAAAGTATAGGAACTCAATTATTAAAGTCGATAGAAGGACATAGTTCGTTTGTCGGAACAGCCGTTAGCTTACTAGATTTTGATGAAAAATATAAAGAAATCATTTTTAATCTTCTAGGGAATGTGGTTATTGCCAAAGATTTAAAGGGCGCAAATGAATTAGCACGAAGTCTCCAATATCGAAGCAGAATTGTCACACTTGACGGTGACGTAGTAAACCCTGGCGGATCAATGTCTGGAGGGGCAGCCAAGAAGAATGCATCCTCTCTTCTGAGTCGTAAAGGTGAATTAGAGGAGTTAAAGGGAAAGCTTGTCGAAATGGAAGAGAAAACTAGACAGCTTGAGTCTCGTTTCAAATCAATGAAGGCAGAGCTTTTGTCAGAAACAGAAATTCTTGAGGACTTGCGTAAGCGGGGAGAAAAGCTTCGTCTAGAAGAACAATCTGTTAAAGGAGAGCTTCGTGAAATTGAGATTGAAGAAAGAAATATTAATGACCGACTTGCCGTATATGATTCAGAGCAAACTCAATTTGAGGAAGAACGAGTAAGACTCACCAACCGGGAAGCCGAACTATTAAAGCAAAATGACCAACTCAAAGTGGATTTAGAGAAGTTAGACCTAGAGATTGCAGAATTAACGAACAGAAAAAATATGAATCTGACATCTAGAGAAACGCTTGTGACTGAGATTGGTGAATTAAAGGTCGCATTTGCAGCTAAAAGGGAACAGCTACAATTTGCGAAAGAAAGACTAGAAACTACTGTGAACGACATTCACGATCAATCCAGTCGCTTAGTTGCAGCAGAAGAGGATTTAGCTCTTCTTTCTTCGGAGATGAATAATAGTTCCTCAGGTGAAAACCAACTAGAAGAAGCCTCACAGAAAAAGCTTGAAGATAAAAATACCACGCTGGAGCTCATTTCTTCTCGACGCGAGGAACGTTTGAAAAGACAAGCACAACTTGAGGATCTTGAGCTTGAAACGAAGGAATTAAAACGTCAGCATAAAGGGATAAATGAGGTAGTAAAAGATGAAGAGATTAAGCTTAATCGATTGGATGTCGAGTTAGATACACGATTAGCTCATCTTCGTGAGGAATATCTTTTATCCTTTGAAGCAGCAAAAGGACAGTATCCTTTACAGATTCCTGCTGAGGAAGCGCGTAGAAAAGTAAAATTAATCAAGCTTGCGATTGAGGAACTTGGAACTGTGAACCTTGGCGCAATTGATGAGTACGATCGGATTTCAGAGCGTTATGAGTTCTTGAATGAACAGCGAAGTGACCTTCAGGAAGCCAAGGATACATTGTTCCAGGTAATTGATGAAATGGATATAGAGATGAAGAAGCGCTTTGAAGAGACATTTGTTGCAATTCGTTCCCATTTTGAGCCAACGTTCCAAGCTCTTTTTGGCGGTGGACGCGCAGATATTAGACTCACCCACCCAGAGGATCTGTTAGCTACAGGTGTAGAGATTGTTGCCCAACCACCAGGGAAGAAATTGCAAAATCTTGGATTGCTATCAGGAGGAGAACGCTCCCTAACAGCCATAGCCTTGTTATTCTCTATCCTTAAGGTTCGCCCAGTTCCATTCTGTATTCTGGATGAGGTGGAGGCGGCTTTGGATGAAGCAAATGTATTTCGTTTTAGTCAGTATCTTAAACAATATAGTTCTGAGACTCAATTCATTGTCATTACGCACCGTAAAGGCACGATGGAAGAGGCTGATGTTCTCTACGGAGTTACAATGCAGGAATCTGGAGTATCTAAGCTAGTCTCTGTGAAACTTGAGGAAACAAATAATCTGGTTAAATTGCAATAGGAGGAAAAACGGTGAGCTTTTTTAAAAAATTAAAAGAAAAGATTACAAAGCAGACCGAAACCGTTAGTGAGAAATTTAAAGATGGTTTGACGAAAACAAGAGATAATTTCTCGGGCAAGGTCAATGATTTAGTTGCACGCTATCGCAAGGTGGACGAGGATTTTTTTGAAGAGCTTGAAGAAATCCTTATCGGTGCGGATGTTGGCTTTGAAACAGTTATGCAATTGATTGACGAATTAAAACTTGAAGTAAAGCGCAAAAACATCAAAGACCCAGCTGAGGTCCAATCCGTTATTTCAGAGAAGTTGGTCGAGATTTATGAGAAGGCTGGAAAAGAAGAACAAAGTGGGTTAAATATCCAACCTGATGGTCTTACTGTTATTCTATTTGTCGGCGTCAATGGAGTAGGAAAAACAACGACGATTGGCAAGCTTGCTCATAAATTTAAAACAGAGGGAAAAAGTGTGTTGCTGGCAGCTGGAGATACGTTCCGTGCGGGTGCGATTGATCAGCTAGAGGTATGGGGCGAGAGAGTCGGTGTCGATGTTATCAAGCAAGCAGAAGGCTCAGACCCAGCTGCTGTCATGTATGATGCAGTACAGGCAGCAAAATCTCGGGGAGTCGATATTTTATTATGTGATACAGCTGGAAGATTGCAAAATAAAGTAAACTTGATGAAAGAGTTGGAAAAGGTAAAACGCGTCATTGAACGTGAAATTCCGGGAGCCCCGCATGAAGTATTGCTTGTGCTTGACGCTACAACAGGACAAAATGCACTTATCCAGACAAAAACCTTTAAAGAAGCAACAGATGTTAGCGGCATTGTTCTAACAAAACTAGACGGAACAGCAAAAGGTGGTATCGTCCTAGCTATCCGAAATGAACTGAATGTCCCGGTAAAATTTGTTGGTCTTGGAGAAAAAATGGATGATCTTCAAGAGTTTGACTCAGAGAAATATGTCTATGGACTATTTGCAGACTTAATAGAGAAAGAAGAAATCCAATAAGTTAGTGTGAAAGGCATTGTTAATCAGAGTTGTGAAATATTTAGACCGTTATTGAAGCGGAATTCAACATCCCAATATAAAAGAAGGCCATTGTTTGCTTTCATGGCCTTCTCATATTGACATGAAGAGTCTTACTGTGTACACTATTCCTATGTAAAGGCTTTTCACTTAACACCTTGGGGGGATTGAAAATGCTTGAAAAAACAACCCGAATGAACTATCTTTACGACTTTTATCAAGCCTTATTAACTCCCAAACAGCAAAGCTATATGTCCCTCTACTATCTAGATGATTACTCTCTTGGTGAAATTGCAGAGGAATATAATGTCAGCCGCCAGGCGGTCTATGACAATATTAAAAGAACGGAAGCAATGCTGGAAGAGTATGAAGAAAAGTTACTGCTCTTTGAAAAATTTCAGGAGCGTAAAGTTTTGATTACAAGAATAAAAGAATGCTTGAATGAAAAACCAGAACTTCAATCTCTTTCTGATTATGTTGCAGCGATTGAGAAATTAGATTAGGAGGCGGCACAAAATGGCATTTGAAGGATTAGCCGACCGACTGCAAAATACGATGCAAAAAATCCGTGGAAAAGGCAAGGTTTCCGAAGCGGATGTCAAAGAAATGATGCGTGAGGTCCGTCTTGCTTTACTTGAGGCAGACGTTAACTTTAAAGTAGTAAAGGACTTTATCAAAAAGGTAAGTGAACGATCAGTTGGCCAGGAGGTCATGAAAAGCCTAACTCCAGGTCAACAAGTCATTAAGGTCGTTAAAGAAGAATTAACAGAGTTAATGGGTGGAGAAGAAAGTAAAATAGCGGTTGCGAATCGTCCGCCAACCGTCATTATGATGGTAGGTCTTCAAGGTGCTGGTAAAACAACCACGACTGGGAAGCTTGCCAACCTTTTACGCAAAAAGTATAACCGCAAACCAATGCTTGTAGCCGCTGATGTTTATCGTCCTGCTGCGATTAAACAGCTCGAGACACTTGGCAAGCAATTGGATATGCCTGTTTTCTCACTTGGCGATCAAGTGAGTCCAGTTGAAATTGCCCGTCAGGCGATCGAAAAGGCAAAGGAAGACCATAATGATTATGTCATAATTGATACGGCTGGTCGTTTGCATATTGATGAAAAGCTAATGGACGAGCTAAAAGAAATCAAAGAGCTATCAAATCCTAATGAGATTTTCCTCGTGGTTGATGCGATGACAGGTCAGGACGCTGTAAACGTCGCCCAAAGCTTTAATGAGCTTCTAGGTTTAACGGGAGTCGTTCTTACCAAACTTGATGGCGACACTCGTGGTGGGGCAGCCTTATCAATTCGGGCAGTCTCGAAAACACCAATCAAGTTTGTTGGTCTCGGGGAAAAATTAGATGCATTGGAAACCTTTCACCCAGAACGAATGGCATCCCGAATTCTCGGAATGGGCGATGTCTTAACTCTGATTGAAAAGGCCCAAGCGAACGTCGATGAAGAAAAGGCTAAAGAGCTAGAGAAAAAAATGCGTACTGCATCCTTCACATTGGATGATTTCCTTGAGCAGCTAGGTCAGGTCCGCAATATGGGACCACTAGACGAATTGCTAAAAATGATGCCAGGGGCCAATAAGATTAAGGGCTTGGACAATCTACAGGTTGATGAGAAGCAAATCTCGCATGTAGAGGCGATCATTCAATCGATGACCAAGGAAGAAAAAGAACATCCAGAAATCATTAATGCTAGCAGACGTAAACGGATTGCCAAAGGGAGTGGACGAACCGTTCCTGAGGTAAACCGATTACTGAAGCAATTTGAAGATATGAAAAAAATGATGAAGCAAATGACAGGAATGCAACAAAAAGGGAAGAAAAAGGGTGGTTTCAAGCTCCCTTTTAAGCCGTTCTAATCTTGTTTTTATCACCAAAATTAACCTGTAAAGAAAAAAACCTTTACAACTAAAAAACAATTTGTTATCATTCTATCTTGTGTGAAACTATTCGGAGGTGCTTATTTAAAATGGCAGTAAAAATTCGTTTAAAGCGTATGGGAGCAAAAAAATCTCCTTTCTATCGTATTGTTGTAGCTGATTCTCGTTCTCCTCGTGACGGACGTTATATTGAAGTTGTAGGAACATACAATCCTGTTACTCAACCAGCAAAGGTTGATATCAACGAAGAGCTTGCACTTAAATGGCTACAAGATGGAGCAAAACCATCTGACACAGTTCGTAACTTGTTCTCAAACCAAGGCATCATGGAAAAATTCCATAATGCTAAATTAAGCAAGTAATCATGAAAGACTTAATTGAAACAATCGTAAAGCCTCTAGTTGATTTTCCTGAAGACGTTCTTGTGAACGTGGAAGAAGAGGATAATCGTATCACCTATAAGCTATCCGTCAATAAAACGGATATGGGAAAAGTGATTGGAAAACAGGGGCGAGTTGCTAAGGCCATTCGAACGGTCGTCTATGCAGCAGGATCATCACAACAAAAGAAGATCTTTTTAGAGATTGTTGAATAAGTAAGGTAGGAGGGGCTTGATTAAAGGATCATAAGAGATCTTTTGGTCGGCCTCTTCTTTTTGATATACATACTTCTCAGTGATGCTAATTTCTCTTTAACACCTTAATTCATATATAATAAAAATAAATAAAAGATAAAGATAAAGGCGGAGAGGGTGGAGCGCTGTGAAGCTTATCCAGACGGTTGTCGTTAAACAGGTTTTAACTGAGACAGGTAAGGACAAACTCCTTACTAACTATGAAACAAAGAAATTCCAGTTGCAAAAAGAAAGCGACCAGTTGAAATTTGAGATGAAAAAACAGGAAAAAATGAAAAAGTTTCCCCCAGAGGTGCTAAAAAAGCAATTTGAAAAAGAAATTATGGTTCGGAATGAAAAAATAAAACTACTTGATTTTCATATCGAGCAATTACATATTCTACCGATAGGAAGCGAATTAAAAGAATCAGAGCACGAGGCCCTTGTCGACGTAAATGTTGGGGACAGCTGGGATGACTTTATTGTTGAAAAGACGATTGTAGTGAAAGACGGGATCGTGGTTGAAATACGCGAGAGGTGATGGATGATGGAAAAATGGTTTAATGTTGGAAAAATTGTTAATACACATGGAATACGTGGGGAAGTAAGAGTGATTTCGCGGACGGACTTTCCTGAAGAAAGATATAAAGTAGGTAATCATCTTTTTCTCTTTAAGACTGGTTCAAAAGAACCGTTAGAGTTGGTTGTGAAGAGTCATCGAACTCATAAAAATTTTGATTTACTTACTTTTGAAGGATACGACAATGTTAATCAAGTGGAAGTTTTAAGGGATGCAATTCTTAAGGTTCCGGCAAGTCAAAGAGGGGACCTGCAAGAAGGAGAATATTATTTCCAAGATATTATTGGATGCCTCGTTGCCACCATTCATGGAGAGGAAATTGGCAAGGTTGTTGAAATCCTGACGCCAGGCGCCAATGATGTTTGGGTTGTTAAAGGTGGTAAAGGAAAGGAAATTTTAATTCCTTATATTGAAGATGTAGTTAAAAAAGTGGACGTTAAGGATAAGGTTGTTTTAATTGAGCCGATGGAAGGTCTCTTGTCATGATGAAAATTGATGTTCTCTCTATCTTTCCAGAAATGTTTACCGGAGTTCTCGGGCATTCCATTCTGAATAAAGCGGCTGAAAAAGAGGCTGTCAGGTATCAGATTGTTAATTTCCGTGATTATGCGGACAATCGTCATCAGACAGTGGATGACTACCCTTATGGAGGCGGAGCTGGCATGGTATTAAAGCCGCAGCCCATCTTTGATGCTGTCGAGGACTTGGTTCAAAAGGCAGAGGCTAAACAACCTAGAGTAGTCTTGATGTGCCCTCAAGGTGAACGGTATACACAGAAGAAGGCGGAGGAGCTTTCAAAGGAAGAGCATCTTATTTTTATATGCGGTCATTATGAAGGGTATGATGAGCGGATACGTGAGCACTTAATCACCGATGAGATATCGATAGGAGACTATGTCCTGACTGGCGGGGAGCTAGGTGCGATGGTAGTCATTGATAGCGTTGTCCGCCTTCTACCAGGCGTGCTAGGAAGTGAGGAATCTCATATCCAGGACTCGTTTAGTACAGGCTTATTAGAGCATCCCCACTACACTAGGCCAGCAGACTTTCGTGGAATGAAGGTGCCTGATGTACTTACATCTGGGAATCATCGTTTAATTGAGCAATGGAGAAAAAAAGAATCCTTGCGAAGAACACATCTGCGACGTCCTGATTTGCTAGAGGATATAGAACTTCCATCAGAAATGCAAAAATTACTAGATGAAATTAAAAATCAATCTGAATAAACCATTGCAGTGGGCGATTCAATATGTTATGATATTTCTTGTGACTTGAGCGAAAGAGCAAGTCTTTATAACGATGTTCCGCTGTACCAAGTGTTGTATAAGAGCATCTGTGGGAGGAGTTGAAAACGATGCAAAATCTAATTGCAGAAATTACAAAAGAACAACTTCGTTCTGATCTACCTTCATTCCGTCCTGGTGACACTGTACGTGTACACGTTAAGGTTGTTGAGGGAACTCGTGAGCGTATTCAGATTTTTGAAGGTGTTGTAATTAAGCGTCGTGGTGGTGGAATCAGCGAAACTTTTACAGTTCGTAAGATTTCTTACGGTGTAGGCGTTGAGCGTACATTCCCTGTACACACACCAAAAATTGCGAAGCTAGAAGTAATCCGCCGCGGTAAAGTACGCCGTGCGAAACTTTACTACCTACGTGAACTACGTGGTAAAAAAGCTCGTATTAAAGAGATTCGATAAGAACATTAGTAAGATTCAAAAAAGAGCTTGTCTGACAAGCTCTTTTTTCATAGATATAAATGGATAATAGCCTTTACTAAAGAATACTACTAATGATAAGAAAGCGTTGATTGGACCTGAAATCAACAATTTCATTTGACTTTTATTAATAATATATGAAATAAATGTTAAAAAAACACTCCCATCGTGTTTAAAGTGAAAGACTTATGTAAAATAGAATATATGTAAACTGATTCTGAGAATGGTGGGGAAAGAATGGCAAAAAATAAGAATGAATTATGGGAATGGATTAAAGCACTTATAATCGCAGTACTACTTGCGGCATTGATCAGGTACTTCTTATTTGCTCCAATCGTAGTAGATGGGTTATCGATGATGCCAACCCTTCATGATCAGGATAGAATGATTGTAAATAAGTTTAGCTATAAAATTGGCGAACCTGATCGGTTTGATATCGTAGTGTTCCATGCTCCAGAAAATAAGGACTACATAAAAAGAGTAATTGGTCTGCCTGGTGATACAATCGAATACCGAAATGATACGCTCTATGTGAATGGAAAAGCCTATGAAGAGCCATACTTGGAAGAGTATAAAAATCAAGTAATCGATGGTCCGCTCACTGATCCATTTACTCTTGAAGAGAAAATAGGTAGAGAAACAGTACCAGAGGGCCATATTTTCGTAATGGGTGATAATCGCCGCTTCAGTAAAGACAGTCGTCATATCGGTGCTGTCCCAATTGAAGAGGTACTTGGAAAAACGAATTTCATTTATTGGCCAGTGGAAGACATACGGTTTATTCAGTAATAAAATTTTGAAAACGCCTTGTTCATCCCCTGTTCGCAGGGCGTAAAACAAGGCGTTTAATTGTGTTTAGGAGGTTTTTTTAGATGACAATACAATGGTTTCCTGGCCATATGGCAAAAGCGCGCAGGCAGGTCACGGAGAAACTCAAGCTTGTCGATATTATCTTTGAATTAGTAGATGCTAGAATTCCTCATTCTTCTCGGAACCCGATGATTGATGAAATCATTCAGCACAAACCAAGAATTGTTCTATTAAATAAAGCGGATATGGCGGACAAAGAGATTACTGCAGAGTGGGTTCGCTATTTTAAAAATCAGGGTGTCACGGCACTGGCGATTAATTCTCAAGCAGGGACAGGGTTGAAGCAAATTGTAACTGAGGCGAAAAAGCTACTGAATGATAAAATTGAGCGTTTAAAAGCAAAAGGTGTTAAACCAAGAGCGATTCGGGCCATGATTGTAGGAATTCCTAATGCTGGAAAATCAACACTTATTAATCGGCTGCATGGTAAAAATATTGCTAAGACAGGGAATATGCCTGGTGTGACAAAGGCTCAGCAATGGATAAAAGTTGGAAATGAGCTTGAGTTACTAGATACCCCAGGAATTCTTTGGCCAAAATTCGAAGATCAAGAAGTAGGATTAAAATTGGCTGTAACTGGGGCGATTAAGGATGCCATTTTAAACTTGGATGATGTTGCTGTTTATGCTTTGCGTTATCTTGGAAGCCAATATCCTGACAGAGTAAGGGAAAGGTTTCATATAGAAGAAATTCCTGAGGATATCATCGAAATGTTTGATAAAATAGGATTAGCTAGAGGTTTCAAACAAGGCAAAGAAATCGACTACGATAAGGTAGCAGAAACAGTTATTAGAGAAATTCGTGGAGAGAAACTCGGTCCACTTTCGTTTGAACAGCCAAGTGACCTTGAAAAAGAAGACAACCTTAATAATTAAGATTAAGGTTGTCTTTTGTCTTACTTAACCTAAATGAGAAAGCGAAGTATTCTAATGAACAAAATGACGATACAAGAAATAGAACAGCAGCTATTTGTAGATGGTGAGGATAGTCAAACATTTATACAGACATTGAGAAAAGATGAAAGAAAAGGAGTCCAACGAATACTCGATAAATGGGAGCGACTTCGGGAGAAAGAGCAATTACTACATAAGAAGTTTCTAGAGATGACTTCTTTCGAAGAGGCTCTAAGACATCAGGGCTTTCAATTTATTGCTGGTATAGATGAGGCAGGTCGTGGCCCCTTAGCTGGACCTGTAGTAGCTGCCGCCGTTATCCTTCCAGAAGACTTCTACTTACCAGGAATTGATGACTCAAAAAAGCTAACAGAGCAAAAAAGAGAAGATTATTTTGAGCGTATTAAACTTGAAGCTATCTCGTTTGGTGTCGGGATTATTGGTGCTGCTGAAATTGACACAATAAATATTTTGGAAGCTACCAAGAAGGCAATGTTAGAGGCGGTCACTCAGCTTGCTCCTAACCCCGATTACTTGCTAATAGATGCGGTGAAACTTGAAACACCTTATCCTAGCGAATCTCTTATAAAGGGGGATGCTCGAAGTATTACCATAGCGGCAGCCTCTATTATTGCAAAGGTGACAAGAGACCGAATGATGAAAGAGATAAGCAGGGAGTACCCTGAATATGGATTTTCCTCTAATATGGGATACGGGACTGCAGAACATCTTGAAGCGATCAAACGCTATGGAGTAACCCCGTATCATCGTAAGAGCTTTGCTCCAGTTAAAGACTATATTTGATATTTTGCTATAACAAATAAAGAGCATTCTGCTTGTACGGATACTTTGAAAAAGCACAGCTTGGTCGATGATTGTCCCAGCTGTGCTTTTATTTGTCAACAGTTTTTGTAATTTTTAAAAAGGCAAAATATTTCAATCATAATGGTAGACAAGTAATATATCATTATATACAATGAAAGCGTTGGTTATAATTTGAAACAAATGTACTGTAAAAAAATCTTTGCAATTTTGTGTAAATTATTTTGTTTACGCTTACTTGTAGAGGTTGATAGGAGGATGGGAAAATGAATATCCATGAGTATCAAGGGAAAGAGGTCCTCAGACAATATGGGGTATCGGTACCTAATGGGAAAGTCGCTTTTACAGTAGAAGAAGCTGTCGAAGCTGCGAAAGAACTAGGAACCCAAGTTTGTGTTGTAAAAGCTCAGATTCATGCTGGCGGCCGCGGAAAAGCGGGCGGAGTTAAAGTCGCTAAAAATCTAGATGAAGTCCGTACATATGCGAGTGAAATTTTAGGGAAAACTCTAGTCACTCACCAAACAGGACCAGAAGGCAAAGAAGTAAAACGCCTATTGATTGAAGAAGGCTGTGACATTAAAAAAGAATACTATGTTGGTCTTGTTCTTGATCGTGCAACTTCACGCGTTGTCTTAATGGCTTCAGAAGAAGGCGGAACTGAAATTGAAGAAGTAGCTGAGGCAACTCCTGAAAAAATCTTCAAAGAGCAAATTGACCCAGTTGTTGGACTAACTGCATTCCAAGCACGTCGAATTGCTTTTAATATCAATATCCCTAAAGAGCTTGTGAATCAAGCTGTTAAATTTATGATGGGATTATATAATGCCTATATCGAGAAGGACTGCTCAATTGCAGAAATTAACCCACTAGTAGTAACTGGTGATGGAAAAGTTATGGCGCTTGATGCAAAATTAAACTTTGACTCAAACGCATTATACCGTCATAAAGATATTCTTGAGTTCCGTGACCTTGATGAGGAAGATCAAAAGGAAATTGAAGCTTCAAAATATGATTTAAGCTATATCTCATTAGATGGTAATATCGGTTGTATGGTTAATGGAGCTGGACTAGCAATGTCTACTATGGACATCGTTAAGCATTACGGCGGCGACCCGGCTAACTTCCTTGATGTTGGGGGCGGTGCAACAGCTGAAAAGGTTACTGAAGCATTTAAAATCATTCTATCTGATCAAAACGTTAAGGGTATTTTTGTCAATATCTTTGGTGGAATCATGAAATGTGACGTTATCGCTGAGGGTGTTGTAGAGGCTGCGAAACAAGTTGGTCTTCAAGTTCCTCTTGTTGTTCGTCTAGAAGGAACAAATGTTGATCTTGGTAAAAAGATTCTAAATGAATCTGGATTGAATCTTGTTGCAGCAGAATCAATGGCTGACGGCGCACAAAAAATTGTTTCACTAGTTAAGTAGGATAGAAAGGAGAATCGTTGTCATGAGTGTATTCATTAATAAAGATACAAAAGTCATTGTCCAAGGGATTACCGGTTCAACGGCCCTTTTTCATACAAAACAAATGCTAGAATATGGTACTAAAATCGTTGGTGGTACGACTCCAGGAAAAGGCGGCCAAGAGGTCGAAGGCGTACCTGTTTTCAATACTGTTCAGGAGGCTGTCGCAGCAACAGGTGCAACTGCTTCTGTCATCTATGTACCAGCTCCATTTGCCGCAGATGCAATCATGGAAGCAGTAGATGCAGAGCTTGATCTTGCAATCTGTATTACTGAGCATATTCCTGTGCTTGACATGGTAAAAGTTAAACGTTATATGGAGGGCAAAAAGACACGCCTAGTAGGTCCGAACTGCCCAGGTGTCATTACAGCTGATGAGTGTAAAATTGGAATTATGCCTGGTTACATTCATACAAAAGGACACGTAGGTGTTGTTTCCCGCTCAGGAACTTTAACTTATGAAGCCGTTCATCAATTAACACAAGCTGGACTTGGCCAAACAACTGCAGTTGGAATTGGTGGAGATCCTGTAAATGGAACGAACTTTATTGATGTGCTTAAGGCGTTCAATGAAGATCCAGATACTTATGCTGTTATCATGATTGGTGAAATTGGCGGAACAGCTGAAGAAGAAGCAGCTGAATGGGTTAAAGCAAATATGACGAAGCCTGTTGTAGGCTTCATTGGTGGAGTAACTGCACCTCCAGGAAAGCGCATGGGTCATGCTGGTGCGATCATTTCCGGCGGAAAAGGGACAGCTGATGAGAAAATCCGTGTAATGAACGAGTGCGGCATTAAAGTTGCTGAGACTCCATCTGTCATGGGTGAAACATTAATCGAAGTGCTTAAAGAAAAAGGTCTATATGAAGCGTGCAAAACGCACTAATAATCATGAATGAAACAGTCCCTCAATTAGAGGGACTGTTTGGCATTTTATTAAACAATAAAAGATTAGTTGAAATGCCTGTGCTTGCTAAATCTTCCAAAACAGGAGGCCCCCGATGGATGAATTCAAAAAAAGATTGATTCATTTAGTTCACTGTAAACCAAGCTGGAAAACAATCTATCAACTATTAAAAGATGACCCGACATTATCCTCTCTTTATTCTCCTCTTAATGCTCCATCCAATCGTTTTAAACATGAACAATTTCTCCCTTTGCTAGATAAAATTCCAATTGATGATCTTCTTGAATATTATATTCGAAATGATATCCACTTAATTAGTGTAGTTGATGAAGACTATCCACTGCTTTTAAAAAATATTTATCAAGCACCATGGCTGTTGTTCGCCAAGGGAGATAAAACTCTATTGAATCAACCATTTCCGTTAGCGGTTGTTGGGAGTCGGGAGGCTACAGCTTATGGGAAAAGTGCAATTGAATTTTTATTTCCTGATTTAATAAAACATCAAGCTGTCATCATTAGTGGGTTAGCCAGAGGGATAGATGCCCTCGCTCATCAAACGTCGATAAGATTAGGGGGAAGGACTATTGGGGTCATTGC
>Ga0182742_1000807_pt1 | contig 45437 bp, 43 predicted proteins | sample eDN5th37CBELigMG_FD_128880 | JGI IMG/M metagenome (GOLD analysis project Ga0182742, IMG submission 128880) | Enriched Miracle-Growth compost microbial communities from Emeryville, California, USA - eDNA 5th pass 37_C BE-Lig MG (version 2)... ... | reverse complement strand
ATGACCCTCAAGTGAATGCCGCGATGGACCAAGCAATTGCGGATATGGAGAATCTTGGCGCTAAAGTGGTTGAAGTTAGTATTCCAAATTTAAACCAAATCTTATCTTACCCAAGCTTAAGTGGATATGAATTCAAATTTCAGTTGAATGAGTACTTAGCTAGCCTCGGACCTGATGCACCTGTCCGGACTTTATCAGACATCATTGAAAGCGGGAAGTATCACCCAAGTTTAGAATCTGGCTTGAAAGCACGAGATGAACGGGAGTCATTGGAAGACGATGAGCGATACCAAGAAATCATCACAACTCGCCCGAAATTGGCTCAGGAAAGCTTAATGGCAACGTTTAATGAACATGATTTAGATGCGATTTTTTACCCAACTTCTAGTGCGTTGCCAGCTAAAGTAGGGGGCGGACAAGGAGCAGGAAGCGCGAATCGCCTTAGTCCATATTCCGGTTTTCCGGCCATCTCCGTGCCGGCAGGATTTAGTGCAGAAGGCCTACCAATCGGGCTAGAATTGTTAGGGAAGGAATTCGATGAACCTATTTTGATTAAGCTAGCTTATGCTTATCAGGAAGGGACGAAGCATCGGAAAGCACCGGAGTTAGAATAGGATATTTTAAAATTAAGGCCAGTCATCGCATAAGGATGATTGGCTTTTTTATTGTGCTTTCATGCTTTAACCTGGTCTTAAACATCCGCAACGGATCTGGGAGAATTCCTTAAAAGTTAATCAGTTAAGTAGTAATACTAAGTCCAATCGAAAAAGAAGGGTACGGTATCACACGGGGGGACAATGTACCTGTCCCCGTGTCCCGAAATGTGTCTAAATTCCTACAAATATACCGAAAAATGTAAGTTTGATATTATTCTATGATAATATGTTACTGCAACTGACGAATTTTAACAATTTTGGAGGGGTCTACTAATGGCAAAAGAAAAGGGAAAGAAGCCGTTTTATAAGAAATGGTGGGTGTGGGTACTGGCAATTATCATAATCGGTGCAGCAACAAGTGGAGAGGAAGAGACTGATTCAGCAACAACTTCAATAGAGCCGACTGAAGAAGTTTCAAGCGTAGAGAAGGAAGCTCCAAAGGAAGAAGCTCAGGAGAAAGTAGAAGAAGCACCGAAAGAAGAGGCGAAAGAGGAATATAACGTAGGACAAGAAGTTACAGTTGAAAAGCTTACATACAAGGTTAATGGGATTGAAGAAACAACATCCGTTTCAAATATCTTAGGAGAAAAAACAACAGAAGGAAAATTTGTCATTGTTGACTTAACCATTGGGAATAAAGATAAAGAAGCTCGTTTTATCGATACTGAAATGTTCCGTATTCTTACTGATGATGGAACAGAGTACTCTAGTAATTCAGAATTAGATATGTATGTGAATGAAGATATTGGATTTTTTATGGCTGAAATCAACCCTAACCTAACCAAAACGGGCAAGGTCGTATTTGAACTTCCTGCAGATGCTGAGGATTACAAGTTGCAAGTTTCATCAGGTTTTGGATGGTCTGGTGGCAAGTACGAAAATATCAAATTAAAATAACATACTTCACAAATACGGGAAAACGTTTTAAAAACTCTTGTCTATATATAGATAGGAGTCTTTTTGTATTTGAAAAATATTGGTGAACTCTTGTTACCGAGTGGGTTGCGGATCAACCACTAGCTATGATTGGCTTTCTTTTATAGGGATTCAGTAGATGGACAGGTTACGTGGGAATTTTATTGTGGGCAGGGTATCTTTTGTGAAGACTACAACCGCAATCTCACTGAATGATGAAATGTGCTTAGAAAAGATAATCTTGTCTAATTTCACTATGTGCTAAATACATATTGTAAAACTAAACATTTACTCTCGTTCTATATCCTTCCTTAAACTTGATAGAAGCTCGTAACAGGCTGTTAGAGGGGTCTCATCAGGCAAATTTGTGAACTTAGTTCCGAAGAGAGGAGTCATTGTTTCTTTTAAATGTTTACGGGCAAGGACTTCCTATATAATATATAATCCCAAATTGGGTACTATTTAAACGCATTTTTATATAAAAGGAAACTTTAGAACATTATGGACTCAGTTTCCATTGGAACTTTAAAGGGTTTAGTGGCAAATGAACCTTTATTTCAATTATTTGTAAAAAATATGAGAATTTAGTAGGGGGGAAGGGCAACATAGTAACGACAAAACTAATTAAAGAAAAAAGGAGGTGACGAAGTGAAGAACGATCAACTAAAACAGCTTGAACAGATTATCCATGCAGAAATTGAACAAAAAAACAGGGTCTTTGATTATTGGCAGACTTATTCTGATTTTACAAATTGGCAGTTTTGGCTTGTTGTTGCGCTGTTTGCGATTCCGCTAGTTCTATTAATTCTCTTTATTGATCGTAGAAGAGTCTTTCTTCTCGGGTTTTATGGATACAGTGTTCACGTGTTTTTTGGGTATACAGATATCATTGGGGTCGATCGAGGGATATGGCAATATCCATACAAACTTTTTGCGTTCCTTCCTTCAAGTTTTACGCTGGATGCCTCATTGGTTCCGGTCATTTATATGCTCTATTACCAATACTTACTGAACCGAGGGAAGAATTATTATCTTTGGATGCTGCCACTTTGCTTTCTATTGGCTTTTTTCATGAAACCGTTGATGGTTGGAATTGGGCTCTTTCATTTCCATGAAAAAGAGAACTTTCTCTTATTGTTTGCAGGTTACGTATTCACAGCATTAATTGCTAAATGGTTAACGGATCTTTTTGTCTTTTTAAGTAAATCAACAAAATGGAGTTTGAATAGGAAGTGAAGTGTTTTCTTAAAAGAACTTTCGGATTAGCCAATAAATTCATACTAACATAATTTGGGATGACTCTTGATTGGGGAGCGGATCAACGTTTTCAATTTAGTCTTGAGGATGGGGTGAAAGTAAAAAAGGAAAAGAGTCATCTTTTGGATTAATACATAGTAGAAGTAGGTTACACCAATACGGAAATAAAGAAATATGACCAAGTTCAGGGGGGATAGGTATCACCAAAAGGGCAGCCAGGCGGGCTGTCCTTTTGGTTGCTTGGATGAGTATTGCTACTCTAGTTCTTTTATTACTGAGATAATCTATGATCTACCTTTTGAAATTCTTGGTTAGAGAAAAAAATGAACAAGCAATAAACCATTCCTAAATTACGTTGTGACAAAAAGCCCGCCATTTAAATGGAGAATTTGACCGGTCACATAGGAAGAATCATTTGAGGCTAAGTATACATACGCTGGTCCAAATTCTACTGGTTGGCCAGCACGTTTCATCGCTGTTTCGCTTCCCCATTTTGCAACCTGATCTTCTGGGAAGGAGGAGGGGATGAGTGGGGTCCAAACTTTACCGGGTGCCACCCCATTCACTCGAATCCCTTTGGAAGCTAGAGATTTAGATAAAGAACGAGTAAAGGAAACAATCGCTCCTTTCGTTGCCGAATAGTCAATGAGTTTCGGGTTTCCTTCATAGGCAGAGAGGGAGGTGGTGTTGATGATACTTGAGTTTTTCTCCATATGGGCAAGAGCTGCCTTTGTTAAGTGAAACATCCCAAAGACATTCACTTGAAATGTCCGAAGCAATTGCTCTGTCGAAATATTTTCAAGTCCATTTTGAACATATTGAACAGCGGCGTTGTTTACTAGGATGTTCAACTTGCCAAATGTTTGGATGGTATCTGTGACGACTTGTTTGCAAAAGGTTTCATCGGCGAGGTCACCAGAAATCGCTAAACATTTACGACCCGTTGCTTTAATCAGTTCAGTCGTTTGCTTTGCATCTTTTTCTTCATTGAAATAAACAAAGACGACATCGGCGCCTTCTTTAGCAAATGTCAAAGCAACAGCACGGCCAATCCCACTGTCTCCACCGGTAATCAACGCCACTTTATCTTTAAGCTTTTCACTTCCTATGTAATTCTGATTATCGAAAATAGGTAAAGGATCCATTTTATATTCCATTCCCGGATGTTCATTTTGATGCTGGGGCGGGAATTGCTTCTTTTGATCCTGATTATTTGAATTGCTCATGATTAGACCTCCGCGTTATTTCGCTGTTGAAAGAAAAGAGTGAATTCAGTTGGGAGATGAATCTTTCCACACTTTGCCTTCTAATTTCGCCTTTAGATTGCCCTGAAGGGAGGTTTTTATGTTGAGAAATGTGAGACGTATTTAGTTTAGTCAAAATGAAAAGAATTTTGGTCGCGAACAGTGACAGAACCCTTTTATAAAAAAATTGAAACATGTCCCACTGTTCCATATGTTATGATAGGTAGGTATGTTTTTACGGAGAGGAGATGGGGTGTTTGATTCAAAACCCGACAGGTAAGGAACGGATAGGGTTGGCTTTTCTTCTCAGTATGCTGGGAATCTTAGGTCCACTAAACATTGATATGTATTTGCCAAGTTTTCCTGAAATTGCGGATGATCTCGGTGTTCGGGCTTCACTCGTTCAACTAAGCTTAACAGCTTGTTTGATTGGTCTAGCGGTTGGTCAAGTAATCGTTGGGCCGATTAGTGATGCCAAAGGGAGAAGAAAGCCGTTATTGGTTTGTATTTTCTTATTTGCGTTATCTTCTCTTTTTTGTGCGCTCGCACCGAATATTACGACCTTCGTTGCAGCTCGATTTTTACAAGGTCTAACGGCTTCGGCTGGAATTGTTCTTTCTCGTGCAGTTGTCCGGGATGTATTCAGCGGACGCGAACTGACGAAATTCTTTGCCTTACTAATGGTGATCAATGCAACGGCTCCGTTAATTGCCCCAATGGCGGGAGGAGCGATCTTGCTTTTGCCATTTGCAAGCTGGAATACGATTTTTTACTTTTTAACATTAATCGGATTTCTAATCGTGTTAACCATTGCACTGAAATTAAAAGAAACGCTACCTCCTGAGAAGCGGACACCAAGCTCAATTGGTCACTCTGTTCACACGATGGGAAGCTTGATGAAAGACCGCTCGTTTATCGGCTATGCATTAACCGTGGGCTTTATTCATGGTGGCAGCTTTGCTTATGTTTCGGGGACACCTTTTGTTTACCAAGGAATTTATGAAGTATCTCCTCAAGTGTTTAGTATATTGTTTGGTATAAACGGGTTGGCGATCATTACGGGAAGCTTTTTGATTGGACGCCTGAGTGCAATCATACATGAAAGAAGTTTACTTCGAATTGCGGTTATTACAGCTGTAAGTGCGACTTCCGTCTTATTGGTGATGACCATCATTCAAGGGCCACTAGCTTCACTTGTTATCCCGATTTTTATCTATATGACAACAATGGGGATGATTCTTACAAGTTCGTTTACGCTCGCGATGGAGAAACAAAGTCACAGAGCAGGAAGTGCGAGTGCTTTATTAGGTCTTCTGCCTCTATTAATTGGTTCATTTGTTTCGCCGCTCGTTGGCATAAATGAATCGACGGCTGTCCCGATGGGGGCCATTTTGTTTCTAACCTCGCTTATTGGAGCGATTGCTTTTTTCACCTTAACAAAACAAAGAAAACAACAGCATATGGTGGCAGTAAAGGTGGGGAGCTAGAAGCTCTCCATTTTTTTCTCTTTGTTCTAGTTCTTGCAAACGGTACGACAAGAGATGTAAATGTGCAAGGTACCTACGATATCACACCTTAGACTTGTGATATAATAGAACAAAGTAAAATAATGGAGGAGATTTGCATGAGTCTTCCCGAGGATAAAAAAGTAAGTGTAGAAGCCTTTTATAACATGCGTAAAAACACAGATTCTTTATTGGAATATGCCGATGGAATGGTTTTTATGTCGCCATCTCCTTCGACACGACATCAACAGGTTTCTGCTAGGATGCAGGCAAAATTATTTAATTTTCTAGACGGTGGAAATTGTCAAGTATTTAGTGCTCCTTACGATATTCATCTGTATAGAGATGACCTTGATGAAACGAATATATTTATACCTGACTTATCTGTTATATGTGATGCGGGAGGACTAGAGGAAAACAGGTTTGTCGGAGTGCCTGAGTTAATTGTTGAAATTCTTAGTCCATCCAACCAAAGTCATGACCTCATAACAAAAATGGAAGCTTATATGAAATATGGGGTGAGAGAATACTGGATAGTGAACCCTATGCTGAATGCGATTCAACTTTACGCATTAACGGCCGAACAGGTGTATCAACAAGTTGACGTATTAAAGGATAAAGGAACGATAAAATCAACGATATTAAAAGGATTACATGTTGAGTTGGAAGAAATCTTCAGGTGAAAAATAGGGATAAGGGAACAGTGACCCGGGTTGTTGAACCCATGTTTTAAAAGGTTTGAGAATTGCACTAGACGTGGATGTACTTATTTTTGTGTGCCTCCAGTTGTATTCATATTTATGCAAGGATCCTATACTGAGGTTCCTAAGGATGATCATGATCACGATAAAAAGGCTCAATCCCTTTATAAAACAGGATTGAGCTTTTTTCTTTTCCATAAATGTAAAACAAGATCTTTCGGGGCGTGACTATGTACTTTTACTAAAGGTTAGATACTCCGAATTGCATGTGAAATGTTTTATAATATCACCTATGATTCTATTAGAATACAACAAGTCAGGAAAACCATACATTTGGGGGTAATGAAATGAAAAAACCAATAATAGGCGTTCTACCATTAGTAGATAATGAAAAAGAAAGTTATTGGATGTTACCAGGATACATGAAAGGAATTCAGGATGCAGGTGGGATCCCAGTGATGTTGCCACTTTCGACAGATAAAGAAGTTCTTTCAGCCTTAGCCAATACGTTTGACGGTTTTCTTTTTACTGGCGGACAAGATTTGAATCCCGAACTATACGGGGAGAAGGTAGAGGATGTTTGTGGGGAGCAGTGCGAGGAAAGAGATACAATGGAACGTATTCTCTTTCAACATGTCCTAGATTTAGATAAACCTGCATTAGGGATTTGCCGGGGTTTGCAATTGTTTAATGTTTTGTTAGGTGGAACGCTGTATCAGGACATGCCGAGTCAACGGAAAACAGACTATCACGTTCAACATAAGCAAGAACCACCCTATACGAAACCTGTTCACAGTGTATACATAGAAAAAGGGAACCCACTTTATAACATCATCCAGAGTGAAAGTATGATGGTTAATAGTTATCATCATCAAGGGATTAAGAGATTATCGGAGAAATTATTGCCTGTGGCGACAGCGGAAGATGGTTTAGTAGAGGCCGTTGTGATGCCAGACAAAAAGTTTGTTCTCGCTGTTCAGTGGCATCCGGAATTTAGTTATCATGTTGATGAGTTTAGTTTTAGAATTTTTCAGGAATTTGTAGGTATTTGTAAGGGTGGTCTAACGGACAACCAGTAGGGGAGGAAGAAAACCTTGCTGAGTCCTCAAAGATAGAAAAAACGAGGGATAAGAGAAGCAAAACTCTTACCTCTCGCTTCTTGAATGTCTTCATAAGATTAGTTTCGAATTGTTTTTAATGCGCTGGCCCAATCTATGACCTCATTCAACATGGTTTGAACAGTTTCTGTATGAAAAGGAGCTGGCTTAAAGGTTTGCATGTCTTCAAAATCAGTAAACAGACTGAGTGCTGGCTGAGTACCAACTGTTGCAACTTTTGGCACAGTTAGAATCAAGCGCAAATTGTTTGCTGCTGTCACTCCAAGAGTCGACCCATAACTTACAATTCCAGCCGCCTTATTATTCCACTCAACATACAAGTAATCGATGGCATCTTTTAATCCGGAAGTAATACCTTTGTTGTATTCCGGTGTGACAAAAACAAAGCCATCAAGTTCGTGAATCTTTTTAGACCATGCATGCGCTTCTATTGCTTGATAATCCTGTGACATAATGGCAGGAATAGGCTCATTAAATTTTGGGAGGTTCTAATTTTTAATATCGACCAACTCAAATTCTGCATTTGTTCGTTGGACGGCAATTGATTTTACCCATTCTGCCACTTGAATATTGACTCTTGACTCTCGTACTCCCAGTGATAATACCGATTTTAACCATTTTCATTCTCCTCCTAAAATTGTATGAATTAAGCGCCTTAATGAATAAACCCAATGTTTTTCCTTCCTTACAATTGAATCTTAAGCCAAAAGCAAACACACCAAAAACCAATAGTTCTGTGAATTTGTCGCTTAAGCAACAGATTCATGAAATTGTTTAAAAACTAAGAGCGAGGTAAATATTAATAGACTAGGAGAGTCACATTCAGGCGGGTCTGTATGGTGGTGTCTAACAATTCTTGCAAAATGGCCAACTTATATACTTGATAAGATTTTTACAATCATTGAACTTGGGGAAATTGATTCCTGCTTAAAAGACTAGTATAATAAAAACAAGAACAAATATTCGTATTTAGTTTAGTGATTTGGTAAAAGTGAAAGGATTAATGCGTAACTCTCCATTTATTAACTGGGGAGATAATCATTCGTTGATTTGTATCTAAATTTGAAAAATTAGGAGACAAAATGCTACCGGAAATAAAGCTCTCTGTTCGCACATTAGTGGAATATGTATTCAGCAGTGGAAGTATAGATAATCAATTTCGAACCGCAACCACCATGACGGAGGGGACGAAAGCTCATAAGGCCATCCAAAAGACGTATGCCGATACCGATCAAAAGGAAGTACCGCTTAAGACGGAAATTGAATATGAATCGATGGTTTTCTTGATTGAAGGCCGCTGTGATGGGGTGATTTTTCGTGAAGAGGAAATTCTTATCGACGAAATTAAATCGACTTCAAAAGACTTGAGTAGGATTGATGAAAATACCAACCCTGTGCACTGGGCTCAGGCGAAGGTTTATGCTTATATTTATGCGAAAGATCATGACTTGCAAGAAATGAGTGTTCAATTAACATACGTGCAGAATGTTACCGATGAGCAAAAGAAATTTAAAAAGAATTTTACTTTCCTGGAGTTACAAAAATTTGTTCGCGAGCTCGTGGAGAAGTATGCTCCTTTTGCCTTGCTAATGGAAAAGCATCGTTTACAGAGAGACCAAAGTATTCAAAAGTTAGCTTTTCCTTTTGCTGCTTTTCGAAAAGGACAACGCAAGCTTGCAGGTGCGATTTATAAAACAATCTCCGAGGAAAAAAACATCTTCGCTAATGCTCCTACAGGAATTGGCAAAACAATTTCGACCATCTTCCCGACCGTGAAAGCGATGGGAGCAGGAAAACTTGAACGAATGTTTTATTTAACCGCGAAAACGATTACAAGGCAAAGTGCGAAAGATGCTTTTTTACATTTGAAAAAGAATGGTTTATGTATGAGTGCTGTGACCATCACGGCAAAGGAAAAAGTCTGTTTTAAAGAAGAAACCATCTGTCAGAAAGAATATTGTGAGTTTGCAAATGGATATTATGACCGTATCAATGAAGCCGTTTTAGATATCTTCACTCATGAAACGTTTATCAGTCGCTCGACGATTGAAGAATATGCACGAAAGCATCAACTTTGTCCATTTGAGTTTTCTTTGGACCTAGCGTTTATCGCCGATGCGGTTATTTGCGACTATAACTATATTTTTGATCCGAAAGTATCTTTAAAGCGTTTCTTCGATGAACATAAAAAGAATTCGGTATTATTGATTGATGAAGCCCATAATCTAGTCGATCGAGCACGCGAGATGTTTTCTGCAGATTTATCAAAGTCAAACTTCCTAGCATTGAAACGGGAATACAAAGGTTCACCAGTGCATGATGCTGTCACGAAACTCAATCAATATTTTATTGACCTGAAGAAAAAGTGCTCAGATAAAGGGCAGCTTGTTCTAAGAGAACGACAAGAGGACCTTGTTGAACTGCTAGAAGAGTTTGTACATCTGGCGGAAATGGAGTTATTATCATACCCACCCAAGTCCGAACAGCAGCAATTGCTCTTGGATACGTACTTAGAGGCAACTGGTTTTGTTCGTATTTCTAAGCTTTACGATGAACGGCATGTGACTTACGTAGAGACGGAGAAAAATGATGTTTTTCTTAAAATGTTTTGCCTAGATCCTTCTTATTTGTTGCAGCAGGTTCGCAAAAAATTTCGAACAACGGTCCATTTCTCGGCCACCCTTTTGCCGCTGCCTTATTTTATCGATATGCTTGGGGGTTCTGCTGAAGATTACCGAATTAAAATTCCATCGTTATTTGCGAAAGAACAAAATGAAGTCTTTATTCAGCGACTATCGACTCGTTATCAAGATCGCGAGCATACGAAAAACAAGTTGGTTCGCATGATTTCAGAATTGGTCAGTAAGCGGAGTGGGAACTACCTGATTTTCTTTCCTTCCTATCAATATATGAAAAGTGTTTATGAGGATTTTACAACAAACTATCCTGAAATTCGCACCATACTTCAAACTAATAAAATGGACGAGGAAAAACGGGAACAGTTTTTAGCGGAGTTTAAAGAAGATGGTTCAGAAACACTCCTTGGGTTTGCGGTTTTAGGAGGGGTGTTTTCTGAAGGTGTTGATTTAAAAGGGGACAGGCTAAATGGTGTCATTGTTGTCGGAGTCGGCCTCCCGCAGGTTTGTCTCGAACGCAACGTGATGAAAGAGTATTTTCAATCCACAGGTAAAAATGGCTACGATTATGCTTATACTTATCCTGGCATCAACAAAGTGATTCAAGCGGGGGGAAGATTAATCCGCTCGGAGAAGGATACAGGAACCATTGTCCTCGTTGATGATCGTTTTCTTTCGCCGAAATACCAACAACTTTTACCGGTGGAATGGGGAGATTTTAGGGTGATTTAAGGCCCTTTTCAATGTTCTCAAAGGGCCTGGTGTCATCCCCACTTACCATGCTTTTTAGTTTAAAAAGCAAAGCGGATGGTAGGAGAGTATAAACTGGTTATCTCTTAAGGCTTGAACAGAGGGTTACTTATTTATTTTATTTCGTTACACACAAAACGTACGTTCTTATTTGTGTATAAATATGATAAACTAAAAAAGCAATAGAATAGGTTTTCTCAAGGGTGGTCGGCACTCCCCAAGAAGGAAGGGGGTGGTGCTGAATGACGGTATTTGAATCAATTATGATGGCGATTGCTTTTGCAAGTCTAATCATAGCGATTTTGTCGTTTAACCATAAAAAATAATCCACCCTTGAGTTGACGGCAATGGGTGGATTATTTCAGAATCACAAATAGACGACCCCTTCTTGGGGAACCGTCTATTGCTGGACTGGACATGTTCGCGCATGTCCGGTCTTTTTTAATTTATGCTGTCCTTCATTTTATTATAACGGATAATCAGGAGAAAGAACAATTGGTAGATAAAATCGTACAGATGAATAGGCAAGCGATTTATCCATTTTTTAAATAGGTTAATTTTCCCTTTTTTCCTCCCAGAGCTGTAAACGATCTTCATGGCTAACCTCTTTATGTACTTGGTGTAGCATCCAGATATAACCAAAAGGATCCGTGAAAATCGCGTTCGATACCCCGTGGTCAGGAATTTCAGTCACCGGCTGGATCTCTGTACACCCTAAATCCACCGCCTTTGCATAGGTTTCCTTAATATCTGGAACAGTGACATTCACCCAACTTGTTTTAGGATGTTCTGGATTTGGTGCGTTTAAATGGAAATCTGGGTTTTCATCTAACAGATGAAAGCGAACACCGTAAAGGGTAAAAACTGCTTCATTTTCGCCACGAGGAAAGTTTGAAACCTCCACAACTTCAATATCAAATATCTTTTCGTATAACTCCAATGGTTTAATGCTATCTTTCACAACTAGATCAAGTTCTACTCCAACCATTGAACACACTCCTATTAATGTTAATTATATTTTGAACCTTCACTATTTTTTCGGCATTATCTATTAAAGTATACCAAATGCAACTTAACTTCATTATTCACCGGCTTATAGAAGTGACAGCTTATCCTTGTTGATTTGGAGGTTTCACACAGAATGAGAGAAAATTGATAAATGAATGAAATACAAAAGATTGCCTACTGTTTAATTCAATTTTAAAAAACACTCCATTAACCGACTACCTTTCCAAAAAGATCAAGTCAAGTGGATAATTATGTTAAAATACTCATATGGTAAGGTGCAATATTGTACTTACTGGGACGGTTGGTTATAAAATAAATTTCTAATAATAAATTCACCGACAAAGGAAAATTACGAGATTAATCTTTTTTCCAAAGCTATGAAATACCATTTAAAATAAGTGCAATTTTAGTTTCTAACAGCTAAAAGACCTTGTCTATCTTACATATCTATGTAATTTGCTAATAAGAAAGGAATTTTATCATGCAATTATTTTTAATAGGACTAAAAAGGGGTGTTATTCCATTTGTTTTCCTGCTAATCCTTTCAATTTGGAATCGGCTGCAAGGGGAGGTAGGGAATTCGAACGTTTTCTTTTTTTACGGTCTAATCGCTTTTTTCTTAGGAGTTGCGAGCGTAATCTATCTAATAAAGCAATGGAGTTTTGGAAAACAAATTATTGCTCATTATCTGGTCATGCTGGTTACTGTTTTTCCAACTTTACTTCTGAGCGGGTTTTATCCGCTAAATTCTTTTGATGATCTACTAAAGGTATATATAAAGTTTAATAAGGTTGGACTTATCCTATTATTGTTGACCTATTTTATTTCTAAATCACGTCAAAGGTATAATAATCGAAGGCTATTTTCGTAAAGATTGTTGTTAAAATCCTAAAGCCGATTTTAACGAGAGATAAGCTTTTCTCTGCGATACTACTTAGTTTTTTAAGCTATTTTCTCTTCTTATAAACGAATTTGGAATGGAATCATAGCTAAATCATTGTATTTTTTCTTTAAAAAGCAACAATGTTTGAGAAAAGAACCTAATGGAAAAACAAAAGCGGTTTGATGATGATACGAACGGGAGCAATCCTTTTATGGGTAGGGATTGCTCTTTTTGGTTACTGTACTAGATTTTGGGGCACATTACTTTTAAAAAAGGTAGTCTACTTTAGATAGGGAATATGTGTACCAGCAATGAAAAAGTTCTTTGATACGATTCTCCGTAAAGATGCTTAATTGAATTAGAAGAAGAAAACGCTTAGAGCTTTGAAATTCTAGGCGTTTTTCTATGCAAACAGGGACAGGCTTGAAACGAACATAACTAGGTACAGACTGTGGGACAATGTACCTGTCCCTGTGTCCCGTCCCTGTGTCCCGAAAAAATTTTAAAAAAGAAATGAACGATTTGGCGATGCTAAGCGTCTTATAACTGATTTAGATAGAAAGGGGCATCGTATGGAACATGAGCAAGATTGGAGTTTAATTGAAAAGGCCAGAACTGGGGATCAGGATGCATTCACTCAGCTGTTTCAGCGTTATTATTCGTTCTTATATAAATATTTATTGAAGCTTACTCTAGATGAGGAAGTGAGTGCGGACCTTGCCCAAGATACGATGTTGAAATGCTATACGAACCTTGCTTCTTTTAAAGGGGAAGGGAAGTTCTCCACTTGGATGATTTCGATTTCGACGAGGTTGTATATGGATCTTCTTCGTAAACAGAAACGAGAAAAGAATTGGCTTAATCAGCTAAAGCGTACGCTTTCTCGCCAGCTTTCTTGGCAAGCGAATACGAAAGGAATGGAATGGAGCGATGTGTTTACCGATTTTAACCAATTGGAAGATGATGTGAGAGTGCCGATTCTTTTGCATCATTATTATGGGTACTCATATGACGAGATTGGTCAAATCATGAATATACGCTCGGGTACAGTGAAATCAAGGGTTCATAATGGATTGAAAATATTGCGAAAGGAGTGAGTTGGTGAAGCAGAAAGAAAAGCAATATCATCAAATTGAGAAGCTAAAGCAAGATTGGAATCAACTAGATGAATTAGCAGGGAATCCGTCGCTTTCAACAATTGAAATGAAGCAACAACTCGAGGTATATCAGGAGAAACAGAAAAAAAGATTTTATAAAGAATTGGTAATCTTTTTCGCAACAGCGGTCTTGATATTAAGCTGTTTTATCATCAGCTTTGTTCAAGTACCCGTGCTGTTTATTGTCATTGAAATTGGGGCGATGATTCTTGGACCAATTGTTTACTTTGCTCTTGTTAAGAGGAAGAACAAGGAAGGGAAGGTGCTTTTATGACAACCTTGGAATTATACTTGCTCCCGGTTCTTGTCCTCGTTTTGCTAGTCCAAAGTACCTTGTTGTTTATTGATGCGAAAAAGAAACAGGGTTTTGCCTGGTTTTGGGGGCTTTGGGGATTGATACAGTTTCCAATGCCGACTTTGTTTTATTTCTTATTTGTGATTTTACCGCACAGAAGACGACAAAAATAAAAAGAAATGGGGAAAGAATATGGGGGTTTTAACTGAAGTGAATTGGGCACTCATCGCACCACTCATCGTTTTACAACTGATTCTGATGGTGTTTGCGCTGGTGAACTGCGTCAAACAAGAGGAAACAAATGGACCAAAATGGATGTGGATTCTCATCATTATCTTTGTGAATATTGTTGGTCCGGTGCTTTACTTTTTAATGGGCCGTAAAAATGGATAAAAGGAGGGAGAGCATGCTGGTTACAGTCAAAAATTTATCAAAAACCTATAAAAAGCATATTGCCGTTCAACCGATGTCATTTTCGATTGGAAAGGGGCGCTGCATCGCTTTGCTTGGTCCGAATGGCGCGGGGAAAACCACTACCTTGCAAATGCTCGCAGGTTTGCTGGTTCCGACTACAGGGGAAATTGAGTTTGCAGGAAACATGGATAAAGATCATCGTACACAGATTGGCTTTTTACCGCAGCATCCCTCTTTTTTCAATTGGATGAGTGCTGCGGAGTTTCTTCAGTTTGCAGGCGAATTGTCTCATGTTCCGAAAAAGCAATTAGCACGCCGGATTGAGGAGACATTGGCGTTTGTTCGGCTGGAGGATGTGAAAAACAAAAAAATCGGTGGTTTTTCAGGGGGAATGAAGCAAAGATTAGGCCTGGCGCAAGCTTTGTTGCATGAACCAGAATTGCTCATTCTTGATGAACCGGTTTCCGCCCTTGATCCGGCCGGGAGAAGAGATATCCTCGAGTTAATGAAGCAATTGAAAAGTCATATGACGATTCTGTTTTCGACTCATATTTTACATGATGCTGAGCAAGTGTGTGAGGATATCCTTATGCTGAAAGATGGGAACTTAATATGGAATGGGACGTTAGCAGAGTTAAAACAGGAAAATGGTGCGCTGGCGATAAAGCTTCAAACAAAGGAACCGATTGAAGGAGTACTCGAGCAGCTAGATATTATTGAAGAGGTTGAGTATGTGGATGTTTTTACAGCCAAGGTTCTAATGAGAAATCTAGCTGATTCCAATGAGTTGGTTCAAACGCTGTTGCAGCATGGGCGGACGCTGATTCATTTTGAATGGTTACAAGATTCATTGGAAGACGCCTATATGAAGGTGATGGGAAAATGAGGAATTTTATCATTCTTTTTAGAAAAGAAATGAAGGAAGGTGCGCGCAGTGGGAAATGGGTATGGCTGCCGATTGTATTGATGGTAATTGGCATTTCGCAGCCGCTCACAAACTTTTATATGCCACAAATCCTTGAGATGGCGGGAAACCTTCCTGAAGGAGCGGTCATTGAAATCCCGATGCCATCAGGAGAAGAAGTGTTGATTGGGACATTGTCACAATATGGGACCATTGGGACGTTGTTGTTCGTCTTGGCGATGATGAATGTGATTTCCCACGAACGGCAAACGGGTGCGTTAGCGTTTGTGATGATGCGACCTGTGAGTGCATTTCAGTATATGGCTAGTAAATATGTGGCACAGCTTTGTATTTTACTAATATCGCTTGCAGCTAGTTACATCTTAACTTGGTATTATACCAATATCCTTTTTGATCACGTAGCTTGGACCTTAATGCTAGCGAGCCTAGCTGTATATAGTCTTTGGATTGTCTTCCTTGTGGCGGTCACGCTTTTTGTGGGCACACTGTTACGGAGTAGTGGTGGGATTGCTGGCGTTAGTGTCGTGTTTTTATCTGTCATTAGTCTTCTAACCACTTTGTTGCCGAAATATATGGAATGGAGCCCAGGCAATTTGCGCGCAGAAGCATCGAACATTTTACTAGAAGGAGAGTGGGGGAGCTCCGCTACACTCGTGTCCCTCAGTACATTAGCATTATCAGTCCTATTTTTCGGCTTAGCTGTCTACATGTTTAAAAAGTTTGAACGATTCGGGGAATAAGATGGAAGAAAACTGGATGGTGCCTGGCACCATCCAGTTTTTGTAAGAACAGACAGGTTGTATTACTACAATGAATATTCCACTTCACAATCATTCGTTATGCAATTGCCTTTGCAAGTGTAATCAGGTTTGAAATAGAAAAAATCCACCCTCGAGTTGACGCGAATGGGTGGATTTCAGCTTATGTTAACATCTTACATATTTGCGTTTGAAACCTAGTCTTCCTTTATCGAGTTCTTTTTGGATATTTTCATAGGCGTTTAGGAAACTAGTCTTTTTCTTGTCGCGTTTGACTTCCACGATGCCTACTTCTTTGGCGGTTTCTAGTGCCTTTTCATGTAGTGGCAAATAAGATATTCCTACGGTGTAAAGGAAATTATTCATCGAGGCTTTCGCTCGTTCTGGTGAATCGTGAATGGTGTTTTTCACAGAATCAAGCATATCGGACATCTTGCTTTCGGGAAATTCATGATCTTTACGATTTCCTAACAGCCAGCAGTAGCAACTCCAGCCTGCGGACATTCTTAGTTCATCTCCACTAGCAATCCATTTATCCGCGACCTCTTGCGCAAAATCGGATTCTGATAATGTGACCGCTACTACATAATCGGACAGCATATAAAAATAGGCTGCATCCATCCAGCGATCAAAATCGGACTCTGTCATTGCTTTCGGTTCGGCAATAATGCCGGCAAAATACATGGCATCATAGTTTCCTGTAGCATAAAGCTCTTCCGTTAAAGGTTGATTGATTTTTATTTTCTTTGCGATTGGTTTCATCGCACCGGTAGCCACGCCGAAAAGCGGTTCGTGCGCCCCATTGGATATGTACATTTTTTTCGTTCGTTCCTTGCCGAGGGCTTCGAGCTCCTGCATCACTGTTTCGAAATCCATTTTTTTGCCCTTCCTTCCTATTTTTATCTAGTTCATTGTAAGCTTAAGATCGTTTTATAAGTCGCATCCTTCTCCATTTTACCATTAATCTGATTCTAGTATCCTGCCTCACTATTTTAAAAAAGGAGCAATGGCCTTAACCAAATTTGCAAGGGACCACAATTAGAAGAGAGAATGCTTGATGCTTTGTTTATTTTTGTTTGGAGAAGAGGATCAGAATGGCCCTTGAGGCGTAAACTGGAATTTTTTATAAAAAATAGAAAAAGGAGAGTATCCCGTTTTCTCTCCTTTTTCATCCATATTAATTTGTTCGAATTTCCTGTCGCATAAAGCTAAGATAGGCGATTGCAAAGCAAATTAATGTAGCGGCAACGAGTCCGGTTAGCTGTGGCCAGATTAATAGTAAGCTTTGACTAAGTGGCAACGGTCCGGCTACAGCTCCGACGGTTTGTTCAACTGTTAAGGGGCCGAGACTGCGAACATTCGGCGACAATAAAATCGTTGTCGATTCGCTAAATAAATAATTTGGGGAAAAGCGCATCAGCGTAAGAACCGTACCTTGTTTATTCAACACTTCGGAAACACTAGTCAGTTTTTCCGGATTTAACAGAGATTTTGAAACCAAATTGATGATCATGGAATAGAACACGTTAAAAAAGATCCAAACCGCAATACTTGATAAAGCGGAGGTGGCTTGACTTTTAAACACAACTGAAAACAAGATGCCAAGGTTCAGCCAAAAAGCAATATAAACAATACATAAACAGAGAAAGAAAAAGATTCTCAAGAACTCTTCAAAAGTTGGTGGAATGCCGAGAATGAGAATGCCAAACGCCATGACCAACAAACCTAGGGAGAAGAAGAGCAACACATTCAACAATAAAGCAGCAACAAACTTGGCATTGATTAAATAATCCCTTGGAATCGGTTGTGAAAGCAAGCGGCTTAACGTTCCACGGTTTCGTTCAGAATTGATGGAATCGAATCCTAAAGCAATTCCAAACAAAGGACCAAGGAATCCAACAAAAGTAATGAACGAAGGCAAAGTTCCATCCGAGACGGTAAACAGCTGCAGAAATAAATATAAATCGGAACCAAGGGTTTCGGCTTCTTTCCCAGCTTGATCAATCGCATCAGAAATGGAAGTGATGGCCGTATAAAGAGAGCCGATGCAAGCTAGTAAAATAATGACCCCTAAAATGAGGATCCGCCAGCTTCGAATATAGTCGGTAAATTCTTTCCGAACAATCGCCATAAAAGCAGAAGGGTTGGAGTTTTTCCCTTTTTCTGCCTGAACAGACTCTGTTTGGACAGAAAAAAAACTGATTTTATTTTTAAGTTTAGCTAGATTCACGCAGATCACGCCCTTCAAAATACCGGTGGTAAATTTCATCCAAACCGAAGTTTTTCTGGCTGATATGAGTAAGTGCGGATCCCATTTCCACAATCGTTTTGCTAATCATCGCGGAAATGTCCTCATAACATGTGATTTCAAGTCCGGATTTTACGACTTGTACTTGTTCCACTTGCTCCAACTCTTGAAGCCGCCGGATAAGCTCCGGTGTGATTGGGGAGGCATGGACGGTGATTCTTAAGGTTGCTGAATCAAAAAGCTGTTCGGCCAGGGTTTGGACGTTTCCTTCTGCAATTAGATGTCCTTTGACAAAAAGGCCGACTCGATCACAAATTTGCTGAACTTGGTGCAAATGATGGGACGATAATAGCACGGTCATACCTTCTTCTTTCCCAAGTTCTTGGATCATTTTTAACAGTTCGCGAACACCCTCTGGGTCAATCCCTAATGTCGGTTCGTCGAGAATGATGACTTCAGGATTTTTCATTAACACATCCGCCAAGCCTAGCCGTTGCTTCATTCCGCGAGAATATTTACCGGTCTTTTTATATGCTGCATCTGTCAGATTCACTTTTTCCAACAAATATTCTGCCCGCTCGCGAGCTTGTTTTTTTGGAAGATTGTTTAATTCAGCGGTATACACTAAATTTTCAAGACCCGTCATATTTTGATAGAATCCAATATTATCAGGTAGGTAGCCTACTCTTCGTTTCACTTCTATCGGTCTCCTGACAGAGTCGATGCCGCAAACAGTGACAGAACCGCTTGTAGGTTCGCTTAACCCTAGCAACATTAAAATTGTCGTTGTTTTCCCAGCTCCGTTCGGGCCAAGCAATCCGAAGATTTCCCCTTTTGAAATGGTCAGAGACAAATCTTTGACAGCGAACTGATCATCATATTGTTTACTGACTTGATCCAGTTGGATAACAGTTTGATTCACGCTTATCTCCTCCCATATTTTCTCACCATATAATAAAATCCACCAAGCACCATAACAATAATGGCAACAGCAAATAGCCCCCAAAGCATCGACGTTTCAACGGAAATCCGGAAATCGGCTTCTGCAGAAGACTCAGCGGCTGACGCAGAAATGGTGGTTACATAGTCACCGGCAATTGCTTCATCTGATGCGGTTATTCTTGCTTTTACGGTTGCTTTATCGCCCGGTTCAATTTTCGGAATCGTACTAGGTTCGAATGTTGTTTCCCAATTTGGTGGAGCGGTTGCGGATAACTTGACCTCTGTCAGTGGAGCACTTCCTGTATTTTCCACAACAACATCAATCGTTTTTTCACCCCCTGATTGCAAATCTGTACTCAAGTTTCCATCTGGAGTGGTTACTTTTAATTCATAGGATCCTGTGATTACGGCCTCCAAATCGGTTTTTGTGGAGGTCCCACTTCCAGCTGCTGTTAGGGCAATTTTATATGTGTCTGCACTTGCCTTTTCAGGTGGAGTCACATTGATGGTGAGATTCGCTTCACTGTTTGGTTCTACCGCAACGGATGTGACATTGTCTCCTCCAGATTGAAACTGAACGCCCCAACCTTTAGGGGCTTGAGCTGTTAAAGCATAGTTTTGTTTTTCGGCAGTTCGATTGTGTAGAGTGGCAGAATAAGAGAAAGAAGAGTCCGTTTGTCCTTGTAAATTCGGTTGCTCGACATTGAATTCCGTTTTGAACGTTCCTTTTTCTGAAAGAGTCACAAGAAAAGGGAGCTCCGAAACATTGCCATTTTGGTCGGTCGCGACTAAGGTAAATCGATAATCGTCTTGTTCAATTTTGAGTGGAACCGTGATTTCAAGGTTGATTTGCTGTTCGCTATTGCCGCGGACTGTCAGTTGCTTAAGCGCACTCCCATTTGCAGTAATTTCATGTGACCAGCCTTTTGGTAAATTTTCGACATCAAAAGTGACGGTGCGAATACTAGATTCTGTGTTGATCACATCAACTGAATAATCAACGGTTTCCCCAGGGGTTGCGGTAATCCCGGTGTAAGGGGTGTATAAAGTTACATTTGCTAATGCTGGTCTGCTCCCAATAAAGATGGTGAGAGTAAGCATGAACGTAAAAATACTGAAGATTTTTTTACCCATCTTCATCATCCTCCTTGTTGTTATTCATAGTAGATACGCAGTAAAAAAACATTTGGATTTGTCATATTAAAAAATTTTTAATAAAATTTTTTTAAAATGAAACTTGATAATAGGAAAAACGACCATTTTAATAAAATGATAGATTGCCTTGAAGGAGTGCATAACATGGATCGAAATCAAGAGAGTGTCCAGTTATTGCAGGATATCAGAGCTGGCTCGCGTCAGGCTTTCGACCATTTTTATGAGTTGCATATTCAGTTTGTCTTTCAGATTGCTTTTCAACTTGTAAGGGAACAGGCTGAAGCCGAGGACGTGTGCCATGATGTTTTTCTTGAAGTCTTGCAAAAAACAACACAATATCAACCTGCAAAAGGAAGCGTCAAAGCATGGCTTGCAGTGAAAACTCGCAGCCGTGCCTTGGATCGACTGCGGAAAAAGAAACCTTTGCTTACGGATGAATGGGAGCAGAAAATGGGAAAAGAGGAGTCTGGAGCCGATCTCAAGGTTTTAGAGCAAATCGAAAAAGATGTTTTGTTTGATGCTTTAAAACAAATTCCAACCGAACAACGCGAAGCCATTTACCGGTCGTATTATCAGGGAGAAACGCATAAAGAAATCGCGATGACGATGCAGAAACCGCTTGGTTCCGTCAAATCGTTGATTCGTTATGGCCTCAACAACCTACGCAAACAAAAATCCATATTCCATTGGGCGAAATCGAGCGGAGGTGGAAACCATCATGAGTAAGAAGCATTTTTCTGAAGAGGTTTTAATCGACTTTTGTTTAGAGGAGATTTCGGAAGAGCGGCGTCAAGAGATCCGAGAGCATCTTGATAACTGTGCTGAATGTAAACAAGTGACCGAACATTGGCTGGAGGTGTTCAATCAATCAAGTAATGGGAAGCCTTCTGCTGAATTGAAAGATAGAATTTGGGAGAATGCTAGGAAAAACCGAGGGGCGCGTAAGAAGAACCGAAAGCTTATGATGGCGATTAGCAGTGCAGCGGCATTGTTTATATTCAGCATTGGCTTGTTATGGGATCAGTCTTCTGAATATCATCGCTACGAAGTTGCCCATAACGGTGAAATTCCGACAGAAAGCATCCAAACCAATCCACAAACACAGCAATTGGCCGTTATCCCTGTTGCGGCGAATCAAAACATAAACGGGAATTTGTGGATCAATGGAGTTGACGAAGAATTGCTTTTAGAAGTAGATGGGCTGGAGGATATTTCGAATCGAGATTATCAATTATGGATGATTTACGATAATAACAAAATCAAAGGGGAGCTCTTGTCGACAGTGGATGGATCTTCCCGAATCCTGATTAAAGGAAAAGATGTGAATCACTTTAAAATCATCAAAGCAAGCATCGAGCCAATAGGTGGCAGCCTGGAACCAACAGGGCCGGAGACGTTTGTTGTGCCGCTGAATAAGTAAAGGAGGAAGGACAGGTCTGAGCTGCCCCACAATTGGGCTCAAACGATAGGATAAAATAATTGTTCTTATTTGCCAAAAAACTGGATGGTGCCTGGCACCATCCAGTTTTTTGGTAGGGCTTATCTGGTGGGACAATGTACCTGTCCCTGTGTCCTGCAGAAAATTCTGAAAATACTGTTGACACAAAAATAAATATTATTTATTATAATATTTAAATAAATAATATTTATTTCAACTAGTGAGAGGAGGTAGAGTGTTTAGAAACTTCCTTATTTTCAAAGACCTCCAATTTCCCTCATTTTCATCATTCAAGTATGCTAATAAGTAAGGGAAATTTTAGTAGAGATGGAGGCAGTTTTTATGAAAAGCAGAAGTGAACAGCTTGTTGACGAGCTTGGGAGAAAAATTGTGACAGGTGAGTTTGTCCAAGGTGACATTTTACCGAAAGTTGAAGATTTGAGCGAGATTCATCAAGTAAGCCGAACGGTTGTCCGTGAAGCGCTTAAAGGGTTATCGACACTTGGCTTGGTGAAGTCGAATCAGCGATCCGGTACGGTTGTTCTTCCGAGGTCGGAGTGGCGCTGGTGGAATATTGATGTCCTGACATGGGTACTTGAAGATGAGAAAAATCGCGACTTTTTGTTGCATTTAACAGAGGTCAGGTTAGGACTTGAACCAACTGCGGTTGCTTTGGCTGCAACAAGGGCTACGGATGAAGACCGAATGAAAATTAAGGATGCGTTCACCAGAATGGAGCAATCACTTGGCGATCCAAAAGCTTGGGCGGTCGCAGATTATGATTTTCATAATGTTTTATTATCCGCTTCTTATAATGATTTAATCATTAATACCATTAAGACGCTTCAAAAAGCGCTGATTATTAGTCGTGAAAAAACATTACTAGCGGCAATAGAGGATAAAGATTCACCTTATGATTCGCCAACAACCGAAGCTTTGGAAAGGCATCGTGCCATCTATGAAGCGGTAATGAATCGTGATGAAGTCCTCGCGCATCAAAAAACATCAGAATTGATTTTACGTGTAAAACGAATCTTAGAAAAAATCTACACTCGTGACTTATAGAAAAAGATAAAATCCAAAAAAGAGAGGGGCACAAACTGTTATGGGTTTACAAATTGTTCGTTTTGAAAAAAACAACCAAGTTCAATGGGGAGTTTTATCAGGGAATCAAATTCTTGTGTTGAAAAATTCCTATGATTCTTTAGCACATTTCTTAGAAGAGGGAAAAGAAGAAGCAAGAGAAGTGAAAAGTATCGGAGCGGGAGAAGCGGTTTCCCTTGAGGAAGTTACGATTTTAAGTCCGGTGACAAAACCAGCTCGAATTGTTTGCCAAGGTGCGAATTATTCGAGCCACCGTGCAGAAGCTGGCTTAGAGGCAACGCGCCCTCCATTCAATTTGATTTTTAGCAAATCTGACAGCTCCCTATGTGGTGCATATTCGGAAATTATTCGCCCTGCAAATGTAAAATTACTAGATTATGAAATTGAGTTAGGGATCGTAATTGGGAAAGAGATTTCGGAAGAAGTCGAAGTCACGGATCAAAATCTTCATCAATATGTTGCGGGTCTTGTCATTGTGGACGATGTTTCCGCGCGTGATGTTCAACTAACAGAAGGACAATGGTTAAAGGGGAAAAGTTATCGTACTTTTGGACCAACAGGACCTTACTTCTATCTATTAGATGAAGACGAAATTAACGAGATTCATAATCTTGAATTGAAACTATGGGTAAATGATGAATTGCGCCAATCTGCTAATACAAATCAATTATTATTCAAGCCTGCTGAAACACTAACCGAATTGTCCGGCATTATGGACCTTTCGAAAGGCGACCTTGTGATTACTGGGACAACAGGTGGCGTCGCACTGAATCTTTCAAAAGAAGAATTAACCCAAGTTTCAAGCCCAACCGTTCCATACGGCGAGAAATTGAGTGCACTGGAACAAGGTCAATTAGCGAACGGGAAATACTTAAAAGACGGCGATGTGGTTCGTTGTTCGATCAAGAGCCCAGATGGAAAGATTGACCTCGGTGAACAAGTGAACAAAGTGGTAGCAAGTAAAGTAAAAGTTTCCTAAAAAAAATGCTGGGATTTGTCTTTGATAAATCCCAGCAAACAGTAAAAAACTCCTCATGTCCAAAAATCATCCATGATAAATTTTTTTCTTCCTTATAATGTATCCGCTTACAAATAAGTTTAAAAAATTGAATAGGGGTGTGTGTCGAATGAATCAAGAAAGAGTCGATGTTGCGATTGTTGGTTATGGTCCGGTTGCGAAGCTACTCGCGACTTTACTTGGCCAAAAAGGTTGGAAAGTAGGCGTTTATGAACGATTTCCAAAAGCTTATGTTTTGCCACGTGCAGTGACTTTTGACGATGAAATCGCGCGAATTTTACAAAGTATTCTACCTGTAAGTGAAATTGAAAAAGTGACCGTACCTGTACCAGATGACTATTTATGGGTTAACGCAAAGCGCGAAACACTGTTGGCATTAGATTTTTCTCAATTTGGGGTTTCAGGCTGGCCAGGGAGATTGTTTTTTAACCAACCCCAACTAGAAGAAGTGATGGATGTGGCCTGCCGCCAGCAGCCTACTGTAAAGGTACATCTTGGTTGTGAAGCAGTTGGATTGAAAGAATTTGACGACCATGTCGAACTGATTGTCAAAGATGAAAATGATGAGGAAACAGAAATTTTTGCGAAATATGTCATCGGCTGTGACGGTGCAAATAGTTTTGTCCGCCAAAACATGGAGCATACGATCACAGATCTTGGGTTTGTGGCCGATTGGCTTGTGGTTGATATTATTCCGCAAGAAGAGCGTGAATGGAACCCGATGAATCTCCAAGTATGTGATCCTGCTCGACCAACTACAGTTGTTTCTGGTGGTCCAGGAAGAAGACGCTGGGAATTCATGGCATTACCAGGGGAAACAAAGGAAGCTTTAAACAAAGAAGAAGTTGCTTGGAAACTGCTTGAGCCTTGGGATATTACGCCTAGTAACTCCATATTAGAACGACATGCCGTTTATACGTTTAAAGGCTTGTGGGTCGATGAATGGCAGAAAGGTAGATTGATGGTCGCTGGAGACGCGGCGCACTTAACTCCTCCGTTTATGGGGCAAGGGTTATGTTCCGGGTTACGTGATTCAATGAATCTAGCTTGGAAGCTGGATCTTGTTCTGAATGGCAAAGCAGAAGAAAAAATTCTAGAAACGTATACAGAAGAGCGAAAGCCTCATAATCAGACGCTTGTGGAAGCGGCGCTTTATTTAGGGAAAATGATTTGCATTACCGACCCAGAAGCTGCGGCAAAACGTGATGAAGACTTTTTTAGCGGGAGTGTTCCACCGTTTCCAGATTTCCCTCATTTAACAGAAGGTGTTTTCTGTGAAAACGAAAAAGGCTTAAGTACCGGGAAACTTTCTTTCCAAAGTCAAGTGATGTATCAGGGAGAAACGGGATTATTTGATGATGTCGTTGGTCGTGGTTGGATGGTCATTGGGTTCGAGGAAGATCCGAAAAAGAGTTTATCTCAAGAGCAAATTGATTTTGTTAAAAACCTTGGTGGTCAGTTTATGACAGTTTCAAGTACGCCAAGCTTAGAAGCTGATCACGTCTTTGATGTGGAAGGCAAATATCAGCAGTATTTTAAGGAAACTGGATTTGAAGTCGTCGTTGTTCGACCTGACTTTTATCTGTACGGGGGATGCGCTTCAATCGCTGACTTGTCAGTAGTGGTTGATGATTTAGTCAAACAATTGGGGACTTATCTGAACACAGCAACTGCTGGATAAACATTGGGAATGTCTCTCATGCAGTTACTGGTTCACAAACAATGCTGCCATGCTAGTAAAAGCATCTACTAATTTGGTCGCACAAATTAGTGGCAGGATAACGGTAGACTCGGCAAAGTCTACTTCTATTAGTATAGCAAGCATCCATCCTATTTGTCTAATATTGGAAATAAAATTCAAAAAATTCAGTATTTTGGAGGGTTTAAAATGGCAAAAATAAAAGCATTTCGATTAGCGTATGTTGATTTTTATGCAAAAGATGCGGCAAAAATGGTGGACTATTATACGAAAACAATGGGGTATCGCGTTACGGAAGAGCGAGAAGGCGTGACGTATTTGAGCAATGCACTCGATCATCATAATATTGTCATTACCCCGTCCACTGAAAAAGGAATTCGTCGTTATGGGTACCAACTTGATGGGAAGCTAAGCTTAGAAGAAGTTTTAGCAGAACTGCATATCAAAGGAATCAGTGCGAGCATCAAAGAAGGAGAAAAACCTGGAGTTGCGAAACTAATTGAACTGCAAGATCCAGCCGGAAACACGCTTGAATTATTTACCGAAATCGAGCAATCAAAAGTTGGCTATGGTTCATCTGGCATTCTTCCTCATAAATTAGGGCATATTGCGTTTTATGCGAAAAATTTCCAAGAGACGATTGAATTTTACCAACAAGCTCTAGGGTTTGAGTTTACCGATCAAATTGGTGTAGGATTTGCCAATTTCTTAACTTGTAATACCGATCACCATGTCATCAATATCGTGGCTTCTGATGAAACGCGTTTGCATCATATTGCTTTCCAATTAAAAGATGCAAGCCATCAATATGCAAGTTCTGATGTATTAGCAAAGCATGGCTATCCTGTTCTTTGGGGACCTTCTCGCCATACAGCTGGACATAATATTGCGACTTATCATCATGACCCAGACGAAAATGTGGTGGAATTGTATACCGATATGGATGTGCTCATTCCGGAACTAGGCATTTTTGAACCGCGGCCATGGCATGAGGAACTGCCAATGAAGCCGAAAGTTTGGGAAGCATTAAGTGCTTGGGGAACAGAGTTTAACGTGGACTTGGCGAAAATTTAAACCAATTAAGGGGTTAGGATGAATGGTACAAGAAACGTTTTTACTTGAAGTAAAGCCGGGAACAGAACAAGAATTCGAACAAGCTTTTCAAAAGGCAGCAGCTTTGGTTCAGTCTGCGAAAGGGTGTATCGGTAGTGAACTCCAACGCTGCCTTGAACAAGAAAATAAGTATTTGGTTGCGATCGAATGGGAAACCGTTGAGGACCATCTCGTAGGATTTAAAAATTCACCTGCCTTCGAGGAAATGAAAAGTTTAATCGGTTCTTACTATTTACATCTTCCACAGGTCGAACATTATCAAAAGGTTAAGTTTCAATAGATTAACAAAATGGGGATGTTCAATTATCCCCATTTTTCTCGTAATGATAGAAGGGAAATTGTATATAGATAGAAACATAGGAATAAGGCTTGCCTTTAGATTGCAGATGGTGTTTGAAGTTTTAAAAAGAAGGTTACACCACAGCAGGAGGAAAAAGCAAAGGGGCAGAGAATAGGTAGTTAACAACAAACAGAATCCACTACTTTATCAAATCAAAGTTCAGGGAGTTGAAGGACAGTGCAAGAAGCCACAATCAACAAAAAGCTGCTATGGCAGCCATCGGAAGAGATGATCTCTCAATCAAATGTGAAAAAATTTACGAATTGGCTGAAGGAAACAAGAGGGTTGGAATTTGAGGAGTATAATGACCTGTGGGAGTGGTCCGTGAACGACTTAGAAGGTTTTTGGTCCGCCATTTGGGACTATTTCGAAATCAAATCTTATACCGATTATCAAGATGTGGTGTCTGGCGGGAAGATGCCGCAGGTTCAATGGTTCCAAGGAGCGACGTTAAATTATGCGGAGCATGTTTTTCGTAATGAAGTAGAAGATAAAGCAGCGATCATTTCTCAGTCAGAGAACCGACCTAAACAAGAACTCACATGGGCAGAACTTAAAAAAATGACGGCGGCGATTGCGGCTTATTTGAAGGATGCAGGAATTAAGCCTGGGGACCGAGTTGTTGCTTATGCGCCAAATATCCCGGAAACGGTTGCTGCCTTTTTAGCATGTGCGAGCATCGGTGCTGTTTGGTCAAGTTGCGCACCTGAGTTTGGAATCAAAAGTGTGATTGATCGCTTCAAACAAATTGAACCAAAAGTATTGTTCACGGTGGATGGTTATCAGTATAGTGGCAAGAAGTATGACCGCCTCGAGAGCGTGAAAAAGATTCAACAAGAATTGCCTTCGTTACAGGAAACTGTCATCATCCCTTATTTAGAAGATGAGCCTGTGATGGACGGATTGAACAATTGGTTGTTCTGGGAAGAAGTGCAAATCAACTATCAAGATCAACCATTAACGTTTGAGCCTGTTCCGTTTCAACATCCGTTATGGATTTTATATTCGTCTGGAACGACTGGGAAACCAAAGGGAATTGTTCAAAGTCAAGGCGGAATTGTGATTGAACATCTAAAATCGTTAACATTTGGAATGGATTTGAAGCCGGATGACAAGTTCTTTTGGTATACAACCACTGGCTGGATGATGTGGAACTTACAGGTGGGTGGCTTACTAGCGGGAACAACGATACTTTTATATGATGGCAATCCAGGGTATCCGAATCATGAAACGTTATGGAAGTTTGCCGAGGACACGCAATTAACGGTGTTTGGAACAAGTGCGAGCTTTATTATGGCTAGTATGAAAGCGGACGTAAAGCCAATGGAACAGTTTGATCTTAGTCAGTTAAAAGCCATCGGTGTGACAGGTTCGCCGTTGCCGGAAAGCGGTTTCGATTGGGTGTATGACCAAGTGAAGAAGGATGTTTGGCTGTATTCAACCTCTGGTGGAACCGATGTTTGTTCAGGATTTGTGGGTGGAAGTACGCTATTGCCAGTTTATCGTGGCGAAATTCAAGCTCGTTCCTTAGGAGTAGCGGTTCAAGCGTATAATGATGCAGGGAAAGCTGTTTATGATGAAATTGGGGAGCTTGTTGTGACTGAACCGATGCCATCGATGCCAATTTATTTTTGGAATGACGAAAACGGGGAAAGGTACCGAAACAGTTATTTTGATGTTTTCCCTGATGTGTGGCGGCATGGTGATTTTATCAAAATTTCACCTAAAGGAAGCTCTGTTATTTATGGACGTTCAGATGCAACGATTAATCGCGGGGGCATTCGGATGGGCACTAGTGAAATTTACAGTGCGCTTGAGGTAATCCCAACAATCGTCGATAGTTTAATCATCGATATCCCATTAAATGAAGAAAATTCATTTATGCCGTTATTTGTGGTATTAAAAGAGGGTGTTGAGTTGACCGATGAACTGAAAGCCAAAATCAACCAAACAATTCGAAATAACTGCTCTCCACGCCATGTACCGAACAAAATATATGAGGTCAAAGAACTGCCTAAAACATTAAATGGCAAAAAAATCGAAGTGCCGATTAAGAAGATATTAATGGGCGTGCCGTTTGAACAAGCTGTGAATGCTGACTCTTTGTTGAATCCGGAAACGTTGCAGTATTTTGTTGAGTTTCGAGAAAACATTGAGGATGAGGCGGGAAAATAGAAGTAGTTGAGATATTCCTAGTTTACGAACATAGAGAAAATGAAGAGATGCATTTTGTAGAAGAACATCCATCCTTGAGTGGGTGATTTAGACTCATGAATAACAGATCCTTCTTGCTGGACTGCACATGTTAAGCGCATGTACAGTCCTTTTTTTAAATGGGTGCTGATGAATTCTATTCTAAAGGAAGGTTAGGACGAAGAACACTTTTATAACCTATCGGATTGAACACGGAGCTTTACTCAGTAGACGTTTTTACGAAACATAATAAAAGAAAACAAGACCGTTTTGACGATCTTGTTATTCTTGTAAATTAAGATAGCTCTTTAATGTCTCTTTGAGAGTACCTGTTGTTTCTGCATCTTGATTAAAACGGATTCCGGCGCGAACCATTTCTTTAACAAGGTCAGGTCTAAGTCCCGTAAGGACGGCTTTGGAACCCATCATCCCTACTCCAGTTAAAACTTTTTCAAATTGATCAATCACGTCCATTTCCATTTTAGCGACACCTGATAGGTCGATTACAAGTGTTTCGATTCTTGTAGCAGCTATTTCGTTCAACACTTTCTCCACTAATATGTTCACTCGATAAGAGTCAATTAAGCCAATTAAAGGTAAAACAGAAACAGTTTCGCTTACTGGTATAATCGGAACCGATAAATGTTCAACCATTTCCCTCTGTTTAAGGAGCATGGCATCTTTATATTTTGAGTAACTTAGAAAGAAATTATTTAGAAATTGGTCAATCTGGTCATTGAGCACTTTTTCCAAATTAAAAAAATCTAGAGATTGAATGTTCAGGTCTTTTTCCTCATTAATGTCACAAACAATCTGCCACATCGTTCTTCTGATGGCTTGAACCCATTCTAATTTTAAAGCAAGCGTTAAGGAGTGCTCTGCCCAAGCAACCCCTTCTTGCTGAGCAAATGCAATTAATTCTCTTTCGTTTCCATCAACGATAAAGTAAATTAATGTCCTGGCATTTTTTAATAAGTCAATATTCCCCATTCTTAAAATATCATTGATTTTCCCTGAAACATTTACTGCTTCCGTTAATAATTTATTTTCAAATTGGTCCCTATTATCATTGATATAATGAACCAGGTGATCCTTTAATCTTCGTGTTTTATTCATTTCTGCACTCTCCCCTGCGATAAAACAACTAACTTTACCCTTATTAGATGTCAGTTAAACCACATCTATAAAATTTTTTTGTGAAATCGCAAAGATTAAACCACATAAGAGCAAAAAAGATGTCAGTTTGTTGGGGAGAAAATGAGTGAAGCCTTTTTGAGTGAATGGTTAAGACCCCACAGTCTCGTCCTTATGTTCCTCTCGATATCGCCGCGGCGAAACGTTCGTGATTCTTTTAAAATTGCGGTTGAACGACCGGAGATTATTGTACCCACAATTGTTTGCAATCTCGCTAATAGACTGCTCACTGTTTTTTAATAGGTAACAAGCCTGTGAAGTTCGATAATGGTTCAAGTATTCGGTGAAGGTCATGTTGGTCATGTGAACAAACAGTTTGGATAGATAAGCATAATCGTATTGAAGTTGTTTGGCAATCACTTTTAAAGTGCAATCGGTACTATAATTTTGGTCCACATACAGCAGAATTTTATGTAACACTTTCGTTTTCGTGGACTGTTCAACTGGAATAAATTCCGTATTTTCTACGAGAGTCGCGCACAGCTCATAAAGGAAACTTTTTTGCCGATAAAGCGACTGGAGCGCCGTTAAATCGGGAAGATGATTGAGGTGGATGAGATTGGTCTCTGGAATGTAGCCTTTATAGTTCATAAAAAAGTCCCCGATGATTTCAGGTGAAAAAATCACGATGCTAAGATCCGAAGAATTCACTGTTTTAAATTCATGCATCTGGTTATTAAAAACAAACACGGCATCCTTTTTATGTAGCAGATACTCTTTTTGATCAATGGTTACGAGTACTTCTCCTTCATTGACGATAATCAGTTCGTACGCATGGTGAAAGTGAAGCGGAAACGTAAAATTATGAAGATGAAAAGATTGAAAAGAGTCGGTCTCATCTACGCCATGATGTTCGAAAAAAGCCACAAGTTTCTCCCCCCTAGGATAAACACGATTATTGTCTTAAATTATACTATTTTTTGAATAGAAAGAGAGTGTTTTTTCCACCTATAATGAACGTAGGTTAGAACAGATAGAGGAGGAATACACGTGGCATTTGAATATCATGTAAGCAAAAATGGTAGCGTTTCCGCACAAGGAACAAAACAAGATCCATTTTTAACGATTAATCAAGCTGCTTCTGTTGCGGTTGCAGGTGATACGATTATTGTCCATGAGGGAGAATATCGTGAATGGGTGAAACCGAAAAATTCAGGTTTAAGTGAATATAGAAGAATTACTTATCAAGCAGCAGACGGGGAAAAGGTTGTCATTAAAGGTTCCGAGCGGATTCAAGACTGGGAACAAGTCGAGGGAACTGTCTGGAAAGTCGGGATTCCGAATGGGTATTTCGGAGATTATAATCCATACATAGAAGAAATTTTTGGGGATTGGGTTGTCTATAACCCAGGTCGACACCTAGGCGATGTATATTTAAATGGGATGAGCTTCTATGAAGCTGAAAACCTAGAACAATTGCAAAATCCTGAAGTGAGAACAGAAGTGTTAGATCACTGGACACAAACAACTGTTGCAGTTGTCAATCCAGAGCAAACAAAATACCTTTGGTTTGCAGAAGTGGATGAAAAAAACACAACCATCTACGCGAATTTTCACGAAGCCAATCCGAATGATGAAGTAGTCGAAATCAATGTTCGCAAAGCTTGTTTTTATCCGGAGAATATTGGCATCAATTATATCACGGTAAGAGGATTTGAATTGTGCCAAGCGGCCACTCCATGGACGCCGCCAACAGCGGACCAGCCAGGATTAATTGGCCCTCATTGGAGCAAAGGCTGGATTATCGAGGATAACATCATCCATGATTCTAAATGTAGTGCGATTAGCATTGGGAAAGAAGCATCAACCGGAAACAATTATCGTAGTAAAAGAAAAGATAAGCCAGGTTATCAATATCAGTTAGAATCTGTTTTTCTCGCGAAACAAGCTGGTTGGAGCAAAGAAAAAATTGGTTCCCATATCATTCGCAACAATACCATCTATGATTGTGGTCAAAATGGTGTCGTTGGTCATTTAGGCTGTGTGTTCAGCGAAATTTATAACAATCATATTTACAATATCGGCATTAAGCGCGAGTTTTACGGCCATGAGATTGGTGGAATCAAGTTGCACGCCGCGATTGATGTGCAAATTCACAACAATCGGATTCATGACTGTTCGTTAGGAACATGGTTGGATTGGCAGACACAAGGAACAAGAGTCAGCCGAAACCTGTATTACCGCAACTCTCGTGATTTGTTTGTGGAAGTGAGCAGTGGCCCGTATCTTGTCGATCACAACATTTTAACCGCTGATTATGCGCTAGACAATCATGCCCAAGGTGGAGCGTATGTAAATAACTTAATCCGCGGAAAAATGGTTCAGCGGAAAATGCTTGATCGTGCAACTCCTTATCATGTACCGCATAGTACCGAGATTGCTGGGTTTGCGGTGACGTATGGTGGAGATGACCGCTTCCTGAACAACATCTTCATTGGGGACGATAATTTAGAAAAAGTGGGGACAGCTCATTTTAATGGATACACTACTTCCCTCGAAGAATACATTGAAACCGTACATCAAGATGAGGGCGACCATGAAGCGTTTAATAAAGTCGAGCAGCCTGTTTATATTAATCGGAATGCCTACTTACATGGGGCCGAAGCGTTTGAACGAGAAGAGGAGAAGTTGGAAGCAACGGACTTTAATCCTGATTTAAAAATTATTGAAGACGGAAATGAAGTGTATCTTTCGCTTGAGCTTCCTGAAGAAATTGCGAGTTTCTTTGGAGGTATTCAATCAACGAAGACCCTTGAAAGAGTCCGGATTGTTGATGCTGAATTTGAAAATCCAGATGGCAGCGAAGTTGTTTTGGATACAGACTTATTAGGAAAACAACGCGAAGAAAAGAGTGTAATTGGACCAATTGCTAGTTTACAAGCAGGGAAGAATTATATTAAGGTTTGGGGATAAGTAGATGTAGGGACTCGTTTTTAGGGCGAGTCTCTATTTTTATGATGATGTCCATTATAAAAAGGAGAGCGTATTGATTCGGTTATTCGGGAGAAACATTTGAGTAACTTTCTGATAGGGGACAGGAATTTGAGTTGGATATGCTAAAATTCATTTAAAGTATGTAACAGGATGTATGTAAACTAGCGAGCAAGGAAGTTGAACAACTAAATGTATTTTTATGGTAAGGTTGTTAGGTTAGGAGGAATAAAAGTGATGAAAATGATTAAGATTCTTTTCTATTCGTTATTGATTTTATTGATCTTGAATGGTTGTAGTTCAAATGAAGTGAAAGAAACCGAAGATCTATTTCAATTTAAAAATTCTTACGTAGGTGATGCCGGAGCTGTCGGGAATATTACGATGAAGTTACCAAAACCAAATGGAGAAAAGATTAGTGGATTAGAGTTAGAAACAACAGAAGAACCTTATGGAATTATCGTAAATTATAGTTCAACAGAAGAAAATGAGCCTATAGAGGTAAATTACAACGAACTAGCTTTATTTAATGCTACCTTCATCCTTTCTTTAGTTCAAAATGCGGATTGGGTAAAATTCAATTTTGTTGAACAAGAGTTAAAAATAAGTCGAGAAGAATTACAGAATTATTACGGAAAAGATATAAGAGAATTTAATAACGAAGAAGAGCTAAGTAAGTTCATTCAAGAAAATTTGGCAGATGAAACTAGAGTTACCCAATTTTACAACGAACGAACCTAATCTTTCATCTTGATGTTCGATCGGTGATGACATCGATTCAACATTCCATTGTCATATGAAAGGTCTATCCTGCCGTGTAAAAAAAATTTATTGCACTGCAGGATAGACCTTTTTTTGTTAACCTCGAGAAATGTTTTCGTGGGGGCTAAACCTCGGGTGAGGAAGGATTGGTTCTTAATAAGAATATCCACATAAATGAAAAACAGGGATTTTCCGTTAATTTTTAATCACAATCTTATTGTTTTTATGTATATCTTCCGTTCCGGCTTCCAAAGCAAGCTTATAATAAGAACATTTGTGCTCGATTAGTTCGATTGTTTTCTTTAGTTCTTCCATCTGAGCTTCGACAGTCGCTTTTCGTTCCATAAACATGTCGAATCTTTGCTGCAACGTGGCATCTCCCTCAGAACACCAATCAATGAAATGTTTAATTTCCTTAATTGGCATTCCGGTCGATTTCAGACATTCAATGATTTTCCTTATAAAAATAAAGCTCTAGGCTATCTTGATCGTTGACCTGAATTTTCGTAAAAAAAATCTAAATGGATCACTTGACCTAGAGTTAACTATAAGGTTTACGATTGTTTTTGCAAGGGAATATGGGGATAGAAATGGAATCTTGAAATCTATCCTGAAATCTTTAATTTTACCCGTACATATTATTCTCTTGAAAATATCAATTATTGGAGGTTTTTTTATGGTAATGGCTAAAGCACGAGCGGTCGATGGTCCTGACAAACAGTTTCGAAGAGCTGAAATTAAACGACGTGATCTTGATTTGCATGATGTTCTTATTGAAATCAAATACGCGGGAATCTGTCATTCTGATATCCATACGGCTCACGGCGAATGGGGTCCGGTAAATTATCCACTTGTTCCTGGGCACGAGATTGCGGGAATTGTTACCGATGTCGGAGCAGAGGTAACCAAGTACAAGGTCGGCGACCGAGTAGGGGTCGGTTGTATGGTGGACTCCTGCGGGGAATGTGAGAACTGCCGTAAAGGTGAAGAACAATACTGTCTCAAAGGGAATATTCAAACCTACGCTGGTGTGGACAAATACGGCGAGCCAACTCAAGGAGGCTATTCGACCCACATTGTTGTGCAAGAAAATTTCGTTCTTAGAATCCCTGATGCTATCGAGCTTGACGTTGCAGCACCATTGCTTTGCGCTGGAATTACCACTTATTCTCCCCTAAATCATTGGAATGCTGGGTCAGGGAAGAAGGTTGCCATTGTTGGGATGGGCGGACTTGGTCATATGGCTGTCCAAATTGCACATAGTATGGGTGCTGAGGTCACCGTACTGTCCCAGACATTGAAAAAAAAGGACGATGGTTTGCAATTAGGTGCAGACCACTACTATGCCACAAGTGAGCCAGAAACATTCGAGAAACTGGCTGGTTCTTTTGATTTAATCATCAACACGGTAAGCGCAAAACTCGATATTAGTCAGTATCTCTCACTGTTAACGCTCGATGGAACACTAGTAAATGTTGGGGCGCCTGCAGAGCCGCTGCCAGTAAATGTGTTCTCTCTAATCGGTCATCGTCGATCTTTTGCCGGTTCAATGATTGGCGGCATTCGTGAGACTCAAGAAATGTTGGATTTCTGTGCAGAACATAACATTGTTCCTAAAATTGAAGTAATTTCTGCCGATCAAATTGACGAGGCTTATGAACGCGTTTTAGCTTCTGATGTGAAGTATCGATTTGTCATTGATACTAGTACGATATAAGTTGCGTTCATTGTCTATTTTTATAGAATTGATGAGGTGTCCTAGAAGTTTAGCTTTTGGGGCACCTTTTTTTGAGGCTTTGTTCTCGGGAATTGCTAGTGGGACGACATATGGATTCTCCGGAGTAAGAGGAAAGTACTGTAAAAAGAGTTTATGAGACACCAAACGGCTTTGGAGCCAGAGAAAGGTGCTCCATGGAGGGTTCATGAGACAGGAAACCTGTTCGGAGCAAGTGAAAGGTGCTTCAAAAAGAATTCATAGAACAAGGACCAGCAAGTAGTTTGATGAATTCTTCGGTATGGCTAGAGGTGCCCATATTACAAATAAAGTTTTCAGAACATGTTCTTTCGTATTACCTAAATTACAATTTTAATTCCCATTTACCGGGTAATTGTTAAATAAATGGGGAAATTAATCTTGAGAACATCTAATTGAATTATGTAAAATTATAAAAATTTACTACTTATAGATAAATATAGCGGGACTATATGAACTAACAACTCAAACAAAACATCAGTGATCAGGTTGAAGGAGAGTAGCATAATGGATCGTAGCCATGAACCAATTAAGTTAACGAGTGCGGAATTAGGTTATTTATGGGATACATATATAGCAGATAGTATGTCGATTTGTGTTTTTAAGTATTTTCTTGAGCACATTGAGGATGTTGAGATTAAAACTCTTGTCACACTGGCCATGGATTTATCTCAACAACATATCGAGATGATTGCTGGAAACTTTAAAGAAGAGGGAATTCAAATTCCAGAAGGATTTACGGAGAAGGATGTAAATCTACAAGCAAAGCGCTTGTTTTCGGATGTATTTTATTTAAAATACCTTAAACATATGGCAAATGGTGGGCTGGCTACCTATGGGCGGGTTTTGCAGCACATCTTTCGCGGGGATCTACGTGCTTTTTTTTCAAAATGTTTAACCTCTACCATGGAACTTTACAACAAGGTTACCGAAGTGTTAACCGAAAAAGGTCTATCAACCCGTCCCCCTTTCATTCCTTATCCAAAAACAATTGAATATGTTCATAAACAATCCTTTTTATTAGAAGGGTTGGGCCGTAGAGAAGGACTAACGGCAGATGAGGTCACCCAACTTCACTTTAATATCCAAACCAATCTGTTAGGTAGTAGCTTGGCGACTGCCTTTAGCCAGGTCACAGAGTCTGATAAAGTGCGCAAATACATTCAAAGAGGAAAAGAGATCGCAATCAAACATGTAAAAGTATTTAGAGATCATTTAGAAAATCATGGCCTCCCAGTTCCAATGTCTGTCGACCAAGAGGTAACCGATTCCACAGAATCGCCGTTTTCAGATAAATTAATGATGTTTCACTTTGACCTGATGATTTACTCAGGAATTGGAAATTATGGGGTAGCCATTTCTGAAAGTAGAAGGAGCGATTTAGTGGTTGATTACTCCCGGTTGTCTGGCGAAATTCTAAAGTTTGCGGAAGACGGGGTCAATATTATGATCAACAATAAATGGTTAGAGCAACCTCCGTTAACCATTGATCGGAAGGATTTAACGAAAGATTAGTTAAGTCCCTGACACGCCTACTTCAATTTTTTTTAGTTTCATGAAATGTTCCATAGGGTACTGAAAACTCGTCAGCGTATGACGGGTTTTTTTTATAAAAATCCCACTTTAAAAAGGATAGGAGTGTTTTTAGCAAATATGAAAAGTATTTGTTCTGTAACAAATATAAGGTGAATTTTAAGCGACATGATATCTATTCGTGCACATTTTATAAAAGAATGTACTTACGTTAACGGGTGTGCTTCTGAAAAGTGGCATAAAACGATTTGCATAAAGGGCAGGGACATGAGGGGGCAGACCTTATCCCAGTATATATTTTGGGGCTGCCCGCCAGTGTAGTAAAGCTTTACTACACTCGCGAACAGGGGCTAAAAGACAATCTATCGTATTTTCTCTCAATCTTTTCTATTTGTATTTTTCTGTAAAAAAAGATAGCAAATCGATTACAGAAAAGCTATTATAATACTTATCTAGGAGAAAAGTCTGATAAGAAGGCAGGGGCTATGGTGAAAAAATTTTTAACGGTAATTGTAATCCCTTTCATTTTGCAGCTGTTCGTTTCTTCCAATGCGCTGGCAGAGGAAGAGCAACCGAAGATTGAATGTGAAGCTTTTATTATCATGGAAGAAAGCAGCGGCAGGGTGTTATATGAAAAGAACGCGGATGTGCAGATGTATCCGGCAAGTTTAACAAAAGTGGCAACGGCCATTTATGCGATTGAAAACGCGAATCTCGAAGATGTGGTGACGGTTAGTGAACGTGCTCGAAACGCGGAAGGCACAAGAGTATATTTAGAAGAAGGAGAGCAGGTTCCGCTAAAAAAGCTTGTTCAAGGATTGCTGGTAAACTCGGGGAATGATGCGGGCGTTGCCATTGCGGAACATATTGATGGGTCCGTGGGAGAATTTGCGACACAGCTAAACCTCTATTTGAAAGAAATTGGGCTCAAAGATACTTATTTTAAAAATCCCCATGGGTTATTCGATCCTGACCATGTGACGACAGCGAAAGATTTAGCGAAAATCACACAATATGCGGTCAAGAATGAAGAGTTCCGCTCCATTTTTGGTATGAAAGAATTAAAATGGAAAGGAAAAGCTTGGGATACCACCATTTTTACGCATCATAAATTGATGAGAGAAAGGCCGTATGAAGGCGTGACAGGTGGGAAAACCGGCTATGTGGACGAATCGGGAAACACGTTAATTACGACAGCGAAAAGAGGAGATCTGTCTGTCATTGTTGTGGTATTAAAAGGAGATTCACAAAATACAGCATATAACGATACCGTCGAGCTGCTAGACTATGCCTTTGACAATTTTAAGTTAACCGAGATTCCAGCGGGGAAAGAGTTTAATCAAAATCAACATACATACACAACAACAGCAAGCTATTTTGTACCGCTTGCTCATGGTGAAGAAATTAACGAACAGGTCACAGAGGAAGGAAAGCTTAAAGTGACTGTTGAGAACCAAGACTTTCTGGCCACTCTCCCTCTAAAAGACGAATCAGCGGAAGTGGTATCAAGCCCACCAAAGGAAGTCGCAGCAACTAGTTTGCCTAAGGAAGAGGAAAAGTCCTCAAATCCTTTGAATCTATTGGTCATTTCAACCCTGATTTTTATTGGGATTGTGGTGATTTTTATCGTGAGTAGGAAATTTAGCAGGAATAAAAAGTCTAGGTCATTAGATAGGTAAGGCTTCAAACATTCTTTTTTTGTGCCATTTGGCACCAGTGATACCTTTTGTATGAGTTTTGACCAAACATTTGAGAAAAGCATCGAATCGGTGCTTTTTTCTTTATTTTAAGCAGCTACGTTTAATTAGGGTCAATTAACAGAAGAGCTAGCGCCCTACTGATTAGCTACTCCCTTTCCAATACCCATGAAAAAACCATGCATCAATTACTCCTACAGGAATACATGTAAAAGGTAGCTCCAATTTTGAGCTAATCTAATCCATTAGACTGATTTAAGCGGTTTGGACTGTTACCAGTGGGGGAGGGATGTGGATGAGGTTCACTAGTTTTAAGGGAATAGGAACAAAAGCTCATGGGATCATGGCTATGCATTATTCAAAAAATATGAAACTAGTTCTCGGCAGCTTGCTAAGTACGGTGGCGGCCATCTTTCAATCTGCGGGATTATTTGGCGGGATTGGTTATGCGTTTAGTATGATGGCTACTGGACCAATTGTGCTCGTAACCGTCATTTCACTCCGCTTCGGTTTGTTATCGTATGCTGTCACGACATTGTTATTAATGATCCTTCAGCCTAGTGAAGTCCTGGTGTTTATGTTTACCACTGGCCTTCTTGGCATTTCGCTTGGAGTCGGATTTAAACTATTTCAAACTAGGTTAGTGGTTTCTCTAACAGGTGGAATGCTTCTTGCAACGGGCATTTTTCTTTTACTTTATTTATTTCAATTCCCTATATTAGGTCCTTCGATTTCAAGCCAGGTAAGTTTTACGGTTATAGGTGGAGTCTTGCTGTTTGCTTTGTTTTATAGCTGGATTTGGATGAAGCTAAGCAAGCTTGGGATGAAACATCTTAATAAATTCATGGTTAAAAAAGTTTTGCTCGATAAAGATGAATCGAGTTCAAGGTGAGGGGTGAAATCCTTCACCTTTTGTGTTGTGGGACATAGTGCCTGTCCCTCTGTCCTCATTGCTGCGATTATGTAAGACGATATCACATTCTCCATTCAATATGTGTTCACTCACTGATTCAAAATTGCATTTGCCTTGGCCATTATAGGAAATGGCAAAGATTCCATTTGCGACCGTCTCTTGGTACATGATGATTAAAGCCATTGGTAGAATGCTATAGGCGATTATACTTAAGACGACTGTCCGGAAGCGATATTTTGCCAAGCTTATAACCAATAAGAAGATGGCGACAATAAACAAAAAAGATCCAATGATTCCGAGTGGAATATATCCCTCTTCGTTGCGAATTGGAAATGTCATGAAGGAAGAACGTATTCCTCTCATGTGATTGTCAGGAAACGGAAAAAATAGACACATGCAGATAATGAATAGAACAACGGAACCAATGAGGGCAATTTTATTTTTTATCATGGGACTCTCCTTTTTTTATGATTTTAACTGGCCATCTATATATTGAATTCTTTCAATCTACTAAGTTGCCTTCCTTGAAATAATTCCTTTCTCAAGATAAGAAAACCCTTCGTTTATCAACTCTCCAAATCCCTAAATATTCTATTTGTAGCGTAACACAATACCAATGAACAATAATACAAAATTTGGAATCAACGGCAAGCGCCTTGGATCAAAAATAGAATACTTGGGGTATTCCGAATTGACGAGGTTGTTTGGACAGGCACTATCCCAAATTTGGGTTTTAGACAGTGGGACAATGTCCCTGTGTCCCACGGATTTTATTTTTCAATTTATTCAAGGTCTTTTGTACAAAGTGTTTTGAATAAATATATGTAATAACGATTTTTGAGAAGTTGATTTTGTTTCTAATAGGAAGAAACTAAGTTGGAAATAGTAAACGGCCATTCTATTAGTAGAAGGCCAATCTTTCTTCCTGTAAAAAGAGACATACTCATTTGTTCATTTAAACAATCGAAAACGATGAAAAAACTTTTAGCGAGGGTGGGGAGGGGAATATGACATTTTTATCTGAGAAAAAAATTGGCGGGTTCATCGCGGTCCTCCTTGGAATTTTATCGTTATATGAAGCTTCTTTGCTGTACCCCTATAGTCGTCAATTATTGACAGGTGACCATACATTGCCTGGACTCATTGGAATTCTGCTTGTCTTATTTGGAATAAGCATGTTCGTTGAAAAACAAAAACCAAATAGAGTAGAGTTTCCGACCGGTAAGGTATTATACACCCTGGTTGCTACGATCATCATTCTATTCCTTTATTGTTTCCTCCTCACGGTGATTGGTTATGCTATAAGCACCTTCGCTGTTTCGTTCCTATTATTTAAGTTAATCGGAAAGAAACGGTGGATTGTGTCATTGATCATTGGCGGAGTGCTGACAGCAACTTTCTACTATTTATTCATTGTTTTGCTAAAAACGCCTTTTCCAAGTGGCATTCTTTTCTATTAGAAGGGGGGAATCTTTCGTGGAAACCATCATGTACCTCTTGAATGGCCTTAGTGAAGTGGTTACTCCTTACAATCTACTCATTATTTTGATTGGGTCGCTATTGGGAACCTTAGTTGGGGTACTTCCGGGACTTGGTCCAACGTCTGCCATTGCGGTGCTTTTACCAGTTACGACCTTTCTCGACCCTGCTCAAGGAATGATGATGATGGCCGGCATTTACTATGGAGCCATGTATGGAGGATCGACAACCGCTATTTTAATGAATATTCCTGGTGAGTCTTCCTCTGTTCCTGCCACATTGGATGGTTATCCACTTTCCCAGTTAGGTAAAGCCGGTACAGCACTAAGCATTGCAGCTATTGGATCTTTTATCGCGGGAATGATTGGATTAGTTGGGCTTGTTCTATTTGCACCCCTATTAGCGGATCAGGCGTTAAAATTTGGACCACCCGAATATTTTACGTTAATGTTAATTGCCCTTTTGGTTCTCTTTAATTTAACCGGATTTTCTTTAAGAAAATCCATCCTCATGGGCTTATTTGGGTTTTTAGTTTCATTAGTTGGGATTGGATTAACAACAGGTATGCCAAGATTTGACTTTGGATTTAGTTTCCTGAGTGGCGGGTTTGAGATGGTCAGTATCATTATTGGATTATTTGCCATTACAGAAGTATTAAAAGGGCTCGAAGAAAATCGTGCACAAACAAGGAAGCATTTTAAAATAAAGCGCCTTTATCCAAGCAAGAAAGATTTAAAACAAAGTGGCGCCCCCATTATTCGAGGGAGTTTGCTAGGATTTTTCCTCGGTATTCTACCAGGGATCTCCGCAACGATTACGTCTTTCTTATCGTACGACTTGGAAAAAAAGCTTTCCAAGCAACCTGAAAAGTTTGGGAAAGGGGCCATCGAAGGGGTCGCAGGTCCAGAATCAGCGAATAATGCGACAAGTTCTGGAGGATTTATCCCGTTGCTGTCACTAGGTATTCCCGCCTCCCCGCCATTAGCGGTTTTATTAGCCGCCCTCATGATCTATGGATTGACCCCTGGCCCTATGCTGTTTGAGCAAAACAGTCACATGGTCTGGATGATTATTGCCAGTATGTTTATCGGAAATATTATTCTATTAATCCTGAATTTACCGTTAGTTGGGCTATGGGCCAAACTGACGGAGGTTCCATTTGGGATCCTGGCTCCGATTATTTTATTAATCAGTATGATTGGAGCTTATTCGGTAAGAAACAGTATGTTTGATGTCGTTGTCGCGGTTCTTTTCGGAGTATTCGGCTATTTCTTCCACAAATTTCAATGGCCAATCATTCCTTTTATCCTATGTATCGTCCTCGGCCCCAAAATCGAAAGTTCTTTTATTCAATCAATGGAAATGTCCTCCGGTAACTTATTGATCTTTATTGAAAGACCGATTTCCTTAACGATTTTAGCGATTGCAGTCGTCTTTTTCATTTTATCAATCTTTCTCATGAAACGAACGAAAAAAAGGATTTTCCAAGAAACAGGGGAAGAGCAGGAATTTTCTTAGGAGGAACGGATAGGAGCAACTATAAAACAATCTTGTTCTAGGTGTAAGGCGTAGCATCGGACTTGTCGCCAATAGTGAGAAGGGAGCCAAAACGGCTTGACCTGAGGTTCTATCGACAAAATAAGCCTGCTTTTCAGGTAGTTATTTTTATCAGAATAAAATAGAAATTCGATACGAATAATCAAAAAAAAAAGCACAACAGGGAGGGTTTAAGGTGAAAAAGCTTTCTTATTTACTTTTGGGTTTAACATTGATGGCTGCGCTTTTTCTTACAGCTTGTTCCTCAAGTTCTACTTCAAAGTCTGAAAATGAAACACATTCTAAGCATGATGAGACGGCAACAGATTATCCCAAAAGACAAATTGAGCTCGTGGTTCCGTTTGCAGCCGGAGGTGGTGTGGATTTAGCAGCACGTGCGGTGGCCGAATACTTGAGCAAAGAGTGGGGGCAGCCGATTGTTGTCAACAATAAGCCAGGGGGAGGCGGAATGATCGGAGCACAATATGCTCTAAAAGAGGCAAAGGCGGATGGCTATACCGTTCTCGTAAACAATAACTCTTCAACAACGATGTTTGAAGCGGGGAATTCACAGACGACTCTTACGATTAAAGATAATGTCTTTGCTTCGAGGGTGGCTGAAGCGACAACGGCCTTTGCAGTAAAGGCGGATGCAGAGTGGGATAACTTGAAAGAATTGTCCGATTGGGCAAAGGAAAATCCCGACAAACTGACGTGGGCGAGTGTAGGGCCTGCGGGCTTTTCTTCCTTTGCAGTAGCCGAATGGTTGGATACGATTGGCGTTGATTTTCAAGATACCAAAATGGTTTCTTCAGAAGGAGCTTCCGATTCTACAGCAAAAGTAGCAGGGGGGCACGTGATTCTTGCTGTGCACAATGCAGGAGAGGTCGCACCTCTCGCCCAGGGAGGAAAAATAAAGGTTCTTGCGGTTTCATCTGAAGAACGTCATCCTTTATTCCCAGATGTGCCAACGGCCAAGGAGCAAGGATTTGAAGATTTAACTGTAAAATGGTGGACGGGATTATCTTTTGCAAAAGACACACCTCCAGAAATCGTTCAGAAGTGGGATGAAGCCGTTGCGAAAATGGAAAAAGATCCTGAGTTTATAAAGCAGCTAGAAAAAATAAAACTAGAACCTTCCTATCTGAATTCTGCTGACTTTACAAAAAATGTCCAAGAGGAAAAGGATAGGTATTTAAAATTAGCGGAAGAGACAGGGATACGGAAGTAGCGATTTTGATCTTCGCTAGAGGATAATTTATGAACCTTCTTGATTCATCTACCGGGCCGCAATCCATATCCACATTGTCAGAATGGAGGCGAACAGTCTTGGAAACTGTTCGCCTGATTTGTGATTTCTCCTACTCGTTGCTAGTGTGGAAATACTGCTTATGTGACTGATACCACTTATTTTTCTTCCCACTCGGGCAAATAGAGCTCTTCTATGTTACTGGAAGATCTTCCTGCTGCATTAAGGAAAGAGGATCCCGAATACCGAACAGGGAATCCGCTGCCATATAACCATTACTAAGGGAATGATGAGGAATAGAGTGTTAGAATCATTGAACTTCACTGCAATAAATGACCTGTCTTATAAAAGACGGGTTATTTTTGTATGATGAGTCGTCGCCGCTTTGGTTAAGTGAAAATCCAACGGTGCGATCCTAGAAATGAAAGCGGTCCAATGGTTCTTTGAATAATCTTAGCTCAGGACTCTGACGGAATATCTGCTTGGGATGGCCGTTATAACATGAGATCAATGAATCAATAGGTTACAGAAAAATAGAAGATTTCAGGGTGAAACCATCTGTAAAAAGAACAGGCAAGTATTGAAGCGTGTTTATAGGCAAAGGCTCAACAGATCTTTCATTAAGGGTGTTTTCGTAACGATGGTTGTTAAAATCTTAAAGCCGATTTTAACGTACAATCAGCCATTTGTGTGTTCGTTACTATGTTTGCTATCCCTTTTCTACTAATCTAAAAGGTCCTTTCCTGTGAAGATAAAGTGATTTCTCTTTATTTCATCTCGAAGAGCAACAAAGTTTGAGAAAACAATCATGATCTCTCGCTCTCACCCCAGGAATGAAAATAAGTTTCCTTCCCCATAATGTAGAGACTACAAACAGTGAGTATATTACGTGGCTCTTAATGGTGGGTTAGACCCTGT